>Ga0136652_1000111_pt1 | contig 45479 bp, 40 predicted proteins | sample ConPoolayeEmetaG_FD_94864 | JGI IMG/M metagenome (GOLD analysis project Ga0136652, IMG submission 94864) | Hot spring microbial mat communities from California, USA to study Microbial Dark Matter (Phase II) - Cone Pool mat layer E metaG... ...
CCAGGTCAGTTTTAACCACCCTAAACTCTTTAAAAACCCCTATAAATTATAAATACTCTTAAGAAACCCTCTCTTCCTTGTTCCAACTTGTACTTGGGGCCCACCAATAATTATAGAAGTTATTTCATAATAAGAAATAAAAAAATTAACTCTTAATTTTCGGGCGAGGAGATTTTAGTTGTCGTAATTAGCGAGGGTTATTGCGCCCGGTACTGTAGTGCCTCGGCCACGTGCTCGGCGGTAATTTTTTCACTATCACCAAGGTCGGCTATCGTCCTGGAAACTTTCAATAATCTATGGTAAGCGCGCCCAGACAAATAAAGTTGGTTGACTGCCTGCTTGATCAATTCCAAGGCCCTAGGTTCGGCTTGGCAAAAGTTTTCCAGGCAAACAGCGGACATCTCGGCGTTTACATAAATACCGCGCCCGGAAAATCGGCGCATCTGAATCAATCGGGCTTTTTTCACCCGCTGGCGGACAGTTGCCGAAGTCTCCATTTTTCCACTGCCGCTGACTTTCGAATAATCTTGTCTTGGCACGGATAGATGAAGGTCAATCCTGTCCAAAAGCGGGCCCGAAATTCTCTTCTGGTATTTGATTATCTGTGTCGGAGAACAGGTACAAGATCGTCGTGGATCATTTAAAAACCCACAAGGGCAGGGATTTTGGGAAGCAATTAGAATAAAACGTGCCGGATACTGTATCGAGCCGGCAGCTCGCGAGACCGTAATCACACCATCTTCCAGCGGCTGGCGCAGGCTTTCCAGTACGTGCCTAGAAAATTCCGAAAACTCATCCAGAAACAGGACTCCCCGGTGAGCCAGGGATATCTCGCCTGGCTTGGGGAAGCTTCCACCGCCTACCAAAGCCACTGAGGAAGTAGTGTGGTGCGGCGAACGAAATGGCCGTTGTCTCAAAAGCGGAACTTCCGGAGACAGCAAGCCGGCAATTGAATAAATTTTGGTTACCTCCAATGATTCGTCCAAACTCATGGCTGGCAAAATCGACGGCATGGCTTTGGCTAGCATGGTTTTTCCGGATCCAGGAGGACCGGTCATTAGTAAATTATGCCCGCCGGCAGCGGCGATTTCCATAGCGCGCTTGGACTGCTCTTGGCCTTTGATTAACGAAAAATCATTCTGGTCCGAAAACATCTCAACTCTGGGCAAGGACCGTCCACTGCAAAATTTTAGATAATGAATCCCGTTCAGGTGGTCAATAAGCTGGGCGAGGTTATCAACGGGGAATACTTTGATGGAGCTTACTAAGGCGGCTTCGGCCGCATTACTACGCGGCACATAAATTGAACGAAATTTTTTTTGCTTGACCAAAAGAGCGACCGACAACACACCATTAACCGGCCGAACACTGCCATCAAGCGACAACTCTCCCATAAAAACACTGTCGACCAAATTGCTCTCGGAGACAATACCCCCAGCCAACAATATAGCTACGGCGATGGGTAAATCATAATGCGAGCCCTCTTTTTTCAAGTTGGCCGGCGCCAAATTTACCGTCACTACGCCTGGAGGAAAATCCACACCGCTGTTGCTAATACCGGAACGCACTCTGTCCCTAGCTTCCTGAACCGCCATATCAGGTAGGCCCACGATTGGCAACCTTGGCAAGCCACGAGCAATGTCCGCCTCAACCTCCACCAGTTTGGCCTCCAGTCCGACCACGGCGGCGGATAAAATTTTTACCGACATAAATAAAACCTTCCGTTGGGGGGAAGGTTTATTGATTACAATCAGGGACTTTATTTAAAGCCTAACAGAAAGACGTAGTTAAGTCAAATTTTTTTACTTTCTCTATGTTTTAAAATCATCCTTAGCAACCAAATGGCGCCCACCAGAATCAACACGTCGGCGAGATTAAAAACCGGCCATGACGTTAAAACAATGTAATCAATAACGTATCCGTATCTGATCCGGTCAATTAAATTTGAAAATGCTCCGACAATAATCGCACTCAAAGCAAAAACCACGGCCAATTCGCTCCGACCGTAGGCGCGCAGAGCCAAAAAAATCAGAATAAAAATTATCAATATGGTAACAATAATCAAAACCGTCAGAGGCAAACTAATACTGTAGGCGATGCCTTGATTCCTTTCCAAAATGAAGCCGATAGTTCGGGGAATTAAAAACACTCCTTGGTGAGAATGTGAGTGGATGGCCAACCATTTAGCGACCCGGTCAATAATAAACAAAACTAAAATTCCAATCTCAATTTTTACCAATCTAACCATCAAGATAACTATTTAGCCGTACAATGCAGGCAAACCGAGGCCTCTGGATAAGCTTTTAGTCTTGCCTCTTCGATGGCTTGACCGCATTTTTCACACTGACCGTAAGTCCCGTCCTCAAGACGCTTCAAAGACTTCTCAATTTTTTCCAGGGAAATTTCCAGATTCTTTTCCAGAGAAATGTTATCCTGAAAGTCCGCCACCTCAACGGCGTTATCTTCGTCTTTACTACCAAGGTTTTGCCATTTAGTTTGGACTTTGTCTTTATCAAATGAGGTTTCTCGGGTAGCACTCTTGAGCTGGCTGATAATATTTTCTTTGTTTGTTAATAATTTTTGCTTGATCTCGTCCATCAATTCTTTATTCATAAAATCTCTGACTAATAATTATTAATAACTCACTAAAAAGTATATCAATAAATAACTATAAAGCAACCCCCTCTCCAAACCTGACAGCAGGCTTGGAGAGGGGTTTTTATAATTGCTTATCTTAAAAATCCTAGAAAACTGGAACGCTGGAAATGTTCAGACCGCCGCGGAACCCTCGATGATGAGTAAAGAACGTGCCTTTGGCGTTACCGGCCGAATCAAATACCCGAACTTGCGGACCCATGCCCTGACCAGGTGCGGTCACGATATCGCTGACGCCATCCTGATCAATATCGGCTATCACAGAAGTGAAGCTTCCTCTAAGCCAGGAATAATAGGCGAAGAACTGGGAAAGCACAGTACCGGAAGTATTGAAGACGCGTATTTGCGGACCAGCATTGCTCTGAGGCGTAGCGATTATCTCGTTCTCGCCGTCACCGTTAACATCACCAACGGAAACATTGATGCCGCCGCGGAAAGTCGTGGCATAAGCGAAAAACCTTCTGATCAAATTACCTTCACCGTCGAACATGGCCACTTGAGGACCAAATCCAGGGCCCGGGGTTACCACCACATCGGCTACGCCATCACCGTTCACATCACCAATAGCTAAATGAAACTCCCCGCGCAATGTGTTGGAGAAAGCGTAAAATTGAGAAACCACCAAACCATCGTTATTAAAGACGCGAATGTGCGGTGCGGACTTTGACTGAGGCACTGTGATTATTTCCGACACACCATCACCATCAACATCACCAGTAGCTAAATTAACACCGCCGCGGAAGGAAGAAGCATAAGCAAAAAATTGAGATTCAACATTGCCCTCGCCGTCGAAAATCCTGATTTGTGGACCAGCGCCTGTCATGGTCGTTACAATTATCTCATCAGCGCCATCACCGTCAACATCAGCTACGGCCAGACGCAATCCCGTGCGAATATGCGAAGCAAAGGCAAAAAACCGACGTAAAGCGTGCCCGCTCTTGTCAAAAATACTAACCTGCGGACCAGCGCCAGCGCCTGGAACAACTATTATTTCGTCAGCACCGTCACCGTTAACATCACCTGACAAAGCTTGGATACCAACGCGCAAATTTGAAACATAGGCGAAGAAATTCAGTTTGATGTTGCCCTTAACATCCCAAATCGTTACTTGCGGGCCACCGTTCGAAAGAGGTGTTGCCAAAACATAGGCAGGTTTGCTCTTAACTGTGCCAAAGGCGCTGCTGGTAGCCAGGGCAAAATTAGTAAAGTGACTTACCGAGAAGCACACAATATTATTCTCCGTATCCTGGGTCACGCCGTCTGGTAATTGCCAGGCGCCAGCCGTGTCATTGTAGTACTTAGCCACAATATCGGTTTCCCCGACACCAATTTTATCTAAATACTCATCATTATAAGGAATACAAATATTCACATTAGAATTAAAACTAGTTACAAGCTGATTATTGGAGTCAAGTGCTTCAAAGTTCCAGGCAAAATTAACCGGTTTGGTATCTTTGGTGAAAAAGAGCTTAGTGTCTGGATTAGCCGTGAAAGTAACATTCCCTTCGGTGCCAAGCGCATTAGCTGGGATGCTCACTGTCGTACCATCAGGCAAGGTTATAACCTTTTGAGCTGTGGCACTAAAGGTCTCGGCATAGCCTTGGGGAATCTCAAACAGACCTTCTTCCAAATTAAAGGTTTTTTGTAGCAAGTCACCCTTCTTGACGGTTACTAACTGCTCTTGTGATCTGTAAAATTTCTGGGTACCCGGTTTCATGGTATCACAACCAATATACCAACTACCCTCGCTTAACGGAATTTTGGCCATACCGCCACCAAATATTTCTTTCCCCGAAAAACCACCTGCTTCCTGCCAAGCATGACAAAAACCCATATCCGGCTTGCTGCCGTCGGGCATGATCGCCGTGGCCACCACAAATGCATCAGCTTGACGATACTGCATAACTACACTAGTCGCCGGCGAGGTTGGTGTAACCGTTACCGTAACTTCTTTCGGCGGCATATAGCTATTTTGAAATTCAGGCGGTAAACCAGAGAAAAGACTGAATTCACCAGCAATAATATTAATTGAGAATGTTCCGTCACTGCGAGTTTGCGTGCTTGTCTCGATGATCTTGCCGCCCTTAACATCTGCTTTCACCTTGCCTTCCATCTGTCGAAAATTATTAGCGCCAACCCAAGCATACGGTATTGGGTTACCGCTGGGATCAAGCACGATTCCTGAAATCACCGAGTCGGCTTTGAAAGCTGTAATTATTTTTACCACCTGTCCGTCAGTCGGCACATAGGTTCTGTCGCCGGGCCTAGGATTTGAATCAACGTATCCGGTACTACCTTTTTCTCCGCGAAACCTGACACCAACCATATAATTTTTATTGCCCCGGACGCTGATTGAAAAACTCCCATCTGACCGCAATGCGGTCGGTTTCCAGCCAGACCAGTTGCCTTCTTCCTGGGCAAAAACTTCCGCATCAGCATTGGTCACCAGGTTTCCGTATTGATCTTTAACAAAACCATTGATAAAAGCGTCATTGGGTATTAAAGTCAGTCTAACATCTTTGGTCTCGTCTGCGGCAATGGTAACTTCCACTTCTTCTTTCAAGGAAAAATTACCGGCCTCAGGAGGCATGTGCATACCCACCACGTAAGTTTCACCGCCCAACAGCGATATTGAAGCCATGCCGCGGTCTATTCCAGAACCAAACTCCGAGCCGCCCATGTTCATTGCGCTTTTTCTGCGAGCATAGGCATAGCCATACATATTGGTGATAGCCAAACCGTCGGCACTGACCAATTTAACATTAATTGTCGCGTCAGCCCGTTGAACACTCAAGATCATGCCCGAAGCGGCCTGGTTATCGCCAATGGACACGGCCACCGGACGACTGTCCAGAGGAATATATTTTATATTTTCATTACGACCCGTATCAACTCTTAGTTCCCACTCACCGGCAAAAACGTACATAACAAATGAACCGTCAGGAGCGCTGTACGTATTGCCCCAGCCGCTACCGTTTCTTACCCAAGAATTAATCCAGACACCCCCGACACCGTTGCCATTCTTATCCACAACCATTCCAGAAATTGACGAAGTTTTTTCTTTCATGACAATCGTTCCCAAATCTTTTGTTTCATTCTCGCTCACTCGCACCCCTATCTCGCTGGAATAATATCTAGCCAGAGCGGGATTCTGATTATCAGGAGAGATATTTATTTTGTAATCACCGGGTGGCACGTGAGCAATAAAGCTACCGTCCTGGTTATTGATTCCGGTGCCGCTACCCGGCCGATCACCAGTTCGAATATCCACAAAACCGCCTGGCAAAATACGACCATCGGGCAGAAGAACCTTGCCTTTTATGACAGCCGTGGCTTTTGTCACAACAAAATTTAAATTGGCAGTCTCGACCGTACTATTATTGGCAAAATTAACTACCATCGGCGGCTGGCTATACATCCAATCACAATTTTTAGGGCTGTTTGTTTCCTGATTCCAACCGCAATTAACATTCACATTCCAGGAACCACCGGAGACCGAAAGCGTTTTTTCACCCTTACTATCTACATCACCACCGGCAACGCCACTGCCGTTATTTTTATTGGCCCAAACATTGGCCGTAGTAACCGGTGAACCATCACCGTATTTAACTGTGACTTTAATAGTCTTAGCGGCAGTAACCAGAGTTAAATTCTTAGTAATGGTTGTACCGTTATAAGTAACGGATACCGGGTCAGGCGAAACAACACCCTCTGTCCTGCCTGGCCACACTTCTAAAAAGTAGGTAACGCCGGTTTGTATAGTTCCCTGTTCATTGACAGGTGAAAATGAATAATAACCATTCTCATTAACGCCGGCACTGAAATTTTGTGAAAAATCCGCTGTACGCAAATTCACGCCAATACCGTTCATGCCCGAAGCAGGCGAACCGTCCGGCATCTTTATTTGACCTTTGACGGCAAAATTGCCAATCGCCATATAGGCAACGGCGCTAAATTGCTCGCCAGGACCTTCTGTGCCTGGCACCCTGACTTCAATGGACAAAGTATACCAACTTGAAAAACTGGGATTACGGACACCACTAATAGTAATTGTCTTTGTCCCGGTGCCCAGTTGACTACTAAGTTGATAATTCACGACATCAGAACTGATAAAATCGAAGGAATTATGGTTTTGGGAAGAGCCGCTAGCCCCTGAAATAGAAACTGTTGCGCCGGACAAATCATACCACTGCTCTCGCGGAGCGCTGCCCATAAAACCAAAGGTTAAATTCGTGTTAGACGGCAAAGTCGAGTTAAGCGACATAGTTGCCGTATAAGTAACATTATTAGCCCCTTCTGCGGTTGATGAAATGTCAGTAACCGTAATGTTGGATATAGTTGCGGTGACCGCCCGGGCAGAGGGAGCGCAAATTACTGCAATAAAAACTGCTATTGTGGCAATCGTGTTAAAAAATAAAATCTTTTTACCCATATTTTTTGTCCCTTTCTTAAAAATTTAGTATTGATTTTTAATCTCTATTTAAAATTAAAAAGACCGCAAATTAAGCGGGCCTTGTAATACCTCCAAATAATTGTCGAAATGCCTGATGTATGATTTATTGTTATAAACCATTAAACAAGCTAAAAATGACGTTATATATATACTCAGTATAACTCAAAATTGACAATAAGTCAACAATTATTATCCACAAGCAATATTATTTCATGCCAGCTTCAACAATTCTGCCAATCGACAATATATAAGCTGCGCTCCGAAGGTCGATTTTTTTTACTTTTGATATCGTCCAAATGTTCTCAAACTCCTTAATCATTATTTTTTCCAGTCGAGTTAGGACGTCTTTTTCGCTCCAGTGTTCATTTTTAAGATTCTGCAGCCATTCAAAATAGCTCACAATTACTCCGCCGGCATTAGCCAGAATATCCGGCACCACATATATCCCCCGATCAAAAAGCATGGCATCCGCCTCCGGAGTAATCGGACCGTTAGCTAGCTCAATAACTGCCTTGGCTTTTATTTTTCCGGCGTTTTGTTCCGTAATTTGATTTTCCATAGCCGCGGGCACCAATACATCCACCGGCAGCTCCAGAAGCTCCTTATTGGTAATCTTCTTATAATTTTCGCAGTCACAAACAGTGCCCACACAATAGCAACCTTCAATGGCTCCGCGTTTTTTCTTGACCTCCATGATATGACGTGGATCCATGCCCCGACTGCGTAAATCACAGATGCCCCCTTTTGAATCTGAAACAGCCACCACTTTAAAACCTTGGTCGTGTAAGATTCTGGCAGCATGATAACCGACGTTACCAAAGCCTTGTACCGCCACCGTGGTGCTCTCCGGTTTCAGTTTCAACTTTTTAGCAAGCTCCCTCAAAACGTAATATCCGCCCTGGGAAGTAGAAAACTCACGACCGGCCGAACCACCTTTGTCCAATGGCTTACCAGTAAAAGCAGCCGGCGTTTCTTTACCGGCAATTTTTGAATATTCGTCAACCATCCAGGCCATAATCTGCGGCGTCGTATAAACGTCCGGCGCTGGGATGTCTTTATCTGGACCGATATTTTCAAAAAAAGCCCTGACCCAGGCACGGGACAATCTCTCCATTTCATCTTTCGATAAGGATTTAGGATCCACCTGAATACCGCCCTTACTGCCGCCCAAAGGAATATTGGCCACGGCACATTTAGCGGCCATCAATAAAGCTAAAGTTTTTACCTCATCCAAATTCGCCTCAGGATGAAACCTAATTCCTCCTTTATAGGGCCCGCGCGCGTTGTTAAACTGGACACGATAACCTTTAAATTCGGCAGTCTCTCCATTATCCAGCGTGATAATGATAGTTTTTTCTAAAACTGCATCAGGAGTGCTCAATTTTTTGTAAACCGACTCTTCCAGACCCAGCGCTTTTGTGGTCTCATGTAATTTTTTAAGTACATTTTTAAAAGGATTTATCTTATTATTCATTGCTTTAAAATTTAGTGATTTTTTACTGTTTGCCAATCAATAATAATACCTTGCCGACCGCGCTTCTTTTGTAAGTAAAGATGGGCGCGTAAAGCCGCCTTGCAGCCCTCTCCAGCCGAAATGACAATCTGCTTATAAGACACCGTGGTCGCGTCTCCGGCTGCGAATATTCCAGGTACCGAAGTTTCGCAGTCCGGCGATATTTTTATCTGATTTTGAGCGTCAACTTCCACCAAACCTTTTATAAAGTCAGCTTTAACCACATAACCAATTTCCACAAAGACGCCGTCCACTTCTACTTCCCGAATTTTTCCAGCCTCATTAATGTCCTCAATAATTATTGATTTTACCCGCTGTTCGCCTTTAATCTCCCTAATTTTTGAATTCAGGAAAAACTCGACGTTTGGTTTTTTTGCCAGATGATCGGCCAAAATTTCCTCGCCGCGAAATTCAGACCGGCGATGGATCATATAAACACGAAAGGCAATATCTGACATGTACACGCCCGCATCCAAGGCCGAATTGCCACCGCCAACAATAGCCACTCGCTTGCCTTTGTAAAGCGGCCCGTCACAGGTGGCGCAATAAACTACACCGCGGCCAACAAATTTTTCTTCGCCGGGCACCTCCAGATGCCGGTGGGACAAGCCGAAAGCCAGAATCACTGTTTCTGTTTTGTACTCCTGGTTGGAGGTTAAAACAGTAAAGCCGCCGTCCTGATCTGGTTGAATTTTTCTGATTTCATCAATTATAATTTCCGCTCCAAACTTCTGGGCTTGGGCGCGAAATTTGTCCATAAGCTCTGCCCCCTTGATCGGCTCAAAACCGGGATAGTTTTCCACCACCGAAGCCATAGACGCCTGACCGCCGATATCTTGAGAAATAACCAGGGTTTTCATCGACCGCCGGGCAGTGTAAATAGCCGCGGTCAAACCCGCCGCTCCGGCTCCAACAATAATTACGTCGTATTTCATAAATTATTATTTACCCAAAACGCCCCTGAGCGCCTCTTCAAGATTTTTTTTCTGCTGCAAACCGACCCCTTGCCAGACAATTTCACCTTTTTTTATTATCATCAGAGTTGGTATACTCATGACCTGGTATTTCTGGGCAGTGACGGGATTTTGGTCAACTTCAAGCTTACCGACTTTGGCCAGACCATTGAAATCTTTGGCAAGCTGTTCAATAATCGGTGCCTGCATTCGGCACGGACCGCACCATTCGGCCCAGAAATCGACCAGAACGGGCACCTCTGATTTCAGAACTTCCTGCTCAAAATTTTGGTCAGTAAACGTTTGTTCAGACATACTTTTCACCTTTCTTTTTAAGTTAATTTAAATAAATTAGAAGTAATTTTCTCAAATTCTTTTAATTTCTTTTTAGGATCACCTTTACCTACAAAACAAGCACTCGATTCATCCTGTAAAATCAATATCCCCAGCTTTTCCAAGGAAGCCCGGGCGGCCATCAATTGAATGATAATCTGATGGCAGTCTTTTTTGTCCTTAATCATTCGCTCCAAACCTTGTAATTGACCGATAATTCGGTGCAAATGCGCCTGAACATGGAATTTTTTAGTGTTTTTTTTCATAAAAAACAAGAAAATGATATACCCTAGGGGGGTATACAGCAAATATATCACAGCTATTTTTTATCGTCAACAAATAAAAGAAAAATTTATCGAAAGTATTGAGCATCATGATTCGCAAATGAAAATGAAACTTTAATCTAACCCTTGTCCCAAATGAACGAGCTAAGAAAGAGGAAACCGAGGTATTTAGAATGGATGATATAGGGGAAGAACTACGAGAAGAGAAAAGGCGATAAGGGGAAGGAGTGACTAGGGAATTTAAAAATAATATTATGGCCGCGGATCCGGAGCTTATATCGGCAACACGGAATTTTGCCTAGCAACTCGCTAAACAATATTTTATCTATATAACCCCGGTCAATTTGCTCTTTGGCTACTAGACATTATAGTATTATTGATACGCAAAAAACTTAAATTTCGGAAAAATAAAAAATTTTTTTCACAAGCTGAAAAATGTCCGCGATGTGGCGGTAAATTAATCAACGGAGTGGTAAATTTGGCACATTTCTTGGTTACTTAAATTATCCAAAATATAATTTTACTAAAAGTGTTTAGTGAAGGCAGCATAAAAAAACTCTTGTTTCCACAGGCGGTTTTTTGTGCTACAACATAAACTATGAATTCGATAATCATTATCCTCATTGCGCACTCCTGCTTGTTATTCTATATATCAAGTGGAAAACTCCTAATTGGACAGGGCGAATAGGGGAGAGATTTGTTAATAAAAAATTATTCCAATTAGACCAGACTCGATATAAACTTTTGGATAATCTGTTATTACCGTCTCGTGGGCATTTAAAAAATACCCAGATTGACCATGTCGTTGTCTCGAATTATGGCATTTTTTGTCTTGAAACCAAATCATACAAAGGCTGGATTTTTGGCAATGCTAATCAGGAATATTGGATGCAGGTTATTTATCGCTATAAAAAAGATTTTATAATCCATTACGCCAAAATTACGCTCATAAAAAAGCTATTGAAGCATTGATTTTGCCGAAATTTCCTAAAGCACAAGTCATATCTTTTATTGCTTTTCCATATGCGGAAAAGTTAAATATTTCGGGTACTGATGTGGTTGGTTATACTTATGAAATCGTCAAAAAGATTGAAGGTTATACAATTCCCATTTTTTCAGACACCGAGCGTGATGAAATTTATGAAATATTAACGCAGGCTAATATTCAGGACAAAGAGGCGCGCAAATTGCACGATAGTGGTGTACGAGATTTAAAAAAGATATTGAGAGTAAAATAAACGTCCCCTCAGGCGGTTTTTTGCTGACTATTGTCATTTAACTGCCTATACAATTAAAAACTACATTGAGCAAACCGAAAATAGTCCTACGGGAATGTTTCCTTTCAATTTTTCGATCTGGTTCTATTGTTCGAAATTAAGTCTGACACCGCCTTGCTTTATGCTTGTGGCGCGTTATTCTTATCGTCTGTTGAAAACTATAAAATCTTTTAAACAGGCCGCTTTTTTCGTTTAAGCTTTGAGCGACTATCCTACATTAAGGCTGAGAGTGACGGAGGCCCCTATCGGGTCGTCGTGAATCACTTTGAGCACACGACGCCATTAACTTACTGGCGGCGTATGACGAGCCCTCTAACTTTCCCCACTTTTTATGGACCTGAGGGGAGTTGAACCCCTGACCTCTTCCATGCCATGGAAGCGCTCTAGCCAACTGAGCTACAGGCCCATAAAAAGTAGGGAACCAACTTTCTAAATAACCACTCGCTATCGTCCACGCTCAGGCACTAACGGGCGGAAATTAAAGGCTCACAATAAATAATACTAACAGCTTAACATGTTTTACTTTTTTTTCAAGACCGAGAACTATCTTTTTTAATAAATTTAATTAATATTCGATGCCACTATTTGTCGCTACTGCCAATTTCTTGGTTACTAAATGTTCCACGTGGAACATGTTTTGAAAAATATACTAAAAGTCATAAAAAATACCTACTAGACGGGAGAGGAACATTTTCTCAAAAAAAATTAACAAATAGCGAAATAGCCTTAAAAAGCTAGTCGATCGGCATAAAAACAACCGCCGACAGGCAAATGTCGGCGGATGCGAAGTTATAATAAACTTGTTTTTTTTTAATTCTTCTTTAATTTATCGACAATCTCCTTGGCTGCGTCTTTGCCACCCAAGCCAAATGCCAAACCGCCTGCCAAAGATAACATAACCACAAAACCAGTAAAGAGTATTTTCAACAGATCAGGAGCAATATGCAACTGTACCAAAGCCGCAATAATTGCGAAGACAAAAATTGACCATTTGGTTATCGAGGCAAGTAAAGAGGCGTGCTGGATTTTTGCTGATTCGCTTGCGTTTTTAACCACGCTAAACAGTAAATTGCCCACTAAAATTCCAATTATCAAAATAGACACGGCTGCAATAACATTTGGCAAGTAAGCAACTAGTTTATCAAGGAAAGAAGATAATTGCGATAACCCCAAAACATTAACCACGGCGGTCAAGAACACGATTAAGACAAACCAATAAATAATCCCTGAAAACAAGCGAGTGAAGCTTATTTTTAGGCCTGCCCTGATAAAAAGCCCTTTTAACCCAGCTTTTTCAACAATTACCTCAAGTTTAACTAAATTCATGATTTTTCTTGCAATCATCTCAAAAATCCAAGCGATAATAAATCCCAAAAAAAACAACACTATCGCTAATAATAGTGTAGGTAAAAAATCAGTGAACTTGCCCCAAAAATCACTGAAAGAATCTGATAAAATTTGTGTAGCACTGTTCATAATATCACCTCCCTTCGAACTAGTGGTAAAAGCATTTATTTTAAACTTCTAAAATATATCGTATTTATTATATCAAATTGACCAAATAAAAAACACAAATTGTTAATGTTTTCCTTAAATATGTTCCACGTGGAACATTTTAAATAATTATTTACCCAATATTCGTAGCGGTCAGAAAAATATTCAAAAAAGTAAAAAATAAGCTAAAAAGCGCGGCCAGTAGAAAATAATTGCTTTTTGTATCGCTAATTACTAAGAATCAATAGGCAGATATACGCTTTGCGTAAGACTAGATGATCTAACAAGCGAAATCCTGGTCATCCACTATCCCTATGGACCTGAGGGGTATCGCACCCCTGACCTCTCCGATGCGAACGGAGCGCTCTACTGCTGAGCTACAGGCCCAAGGGATAGTGGATGACAAAAGCCATAAAATACCCTTTACCATTTCCCTATCAAACATGGTTTGGCAGATCAAACCACTTAACAATAGAGGCTTGCAGAGATCCGTGTAGTCAAAAAATGATAAAAACTACATTTACATATTAAATAAAAGACCCAGAAGCTCTTTGTTTCCCACCCGCTCGCCTCAACTGCCCTCGAGAGGAATTGAACCTCTATTGGAGGCTTAGGAGTCCTCAGTTCTATCCGTTGAACTACGAGGGCTCGCTGAGGTAGGCGGGCATCTGCTGAAACATGGAGACGGCGTCGGGCGTGTCGTGTAGTCACCCATCAAACCACGAGAAGTAGCAAATGAGAGCGGAGTGGGTAGTCACGATTCGGAACATTAAATAATACCTCTGGTCGCTACTATCTAAACAATGTAATTACTTGATATCAATAAATTGTTCCACGTGGAACATTTATTTTTTTGGCTAATATTAGCAAAACTATAGAGTTTATAACAGAAAAATGTATTATTGTCAAATTTAGCTAAAATTAGCCTAATTTATGACTAATGATGTAATTTTACTGGCGAAATTAGTCAAAACATCCGAAGTCTTATCAATATAAGTAAGTATGGCAAAGGCCACAAAAATTAGTAACATAATAATCATTACTCCAATTAGGTCCTTCCGAATATAAACATGCTCTTCTGTAGTTAGACCACTATCAATTTGATTTATTTCGGCTGATTGGCTGCTCAACTTTGCCGCCTTATTGCCCTTAAACTCTTTCTGAAGGCGTTCCATTCCTTGAAAAAATTTTTTCTTTCTTTTATCCTTGGACATATTTTCCGGTAAATATTAAGTAATTTGAGTGTACACTAAGCCTAAAAAAATATCAATTTATATTTGACTAACTGGCCCAAAAACACTACAATAAGGCTACATACTAATTGTCTATAACTTAGGTGACTGCTTAATAAATATAATTGTAAAAATATGGCGTTTTTCACTTCAAACGAATCAGGAAATCGCGAAATTGAAACAATTATTGGCCCCTCGGTCAAAGTTGAAGGTAATTTCAAAAGCGAAGGCAACATTAATGTCGATGGCATTGTTCAGGGAAGCTTGAAGACAAATCATAATCTTAAAGTCGGACCGTCGGCAAAAATAAAAGCCGAAGTCGAAGCGGACAATTTATTTTTATCCGGTGAAATCAGGGGTAATGTAAAAGTTAAAGAAAAATCCCAACTGACAAGTACCGCAAAAATTTTTGGAAACCTTGAAACCAAATTATTAACTGTTGAGGAGGGAGCTATTATTAATGGCAAATGTATCATGATTTCCGAAGGACAGCCGCCCATTACCGAGTCCAAAAAACAGAATGTAAAATGATTATTAAATTGTGGCCGGTCAGATAAAATAAGCCAAGTTATTTTATGTATTATTATATTTACGATTCATTTCTAAACGATAAAAAATACATCTCCGAACTACATAGGATAGAGGCACGACTGATGGATTTGGGCATTAACGGCAGAATTGAAAAACTGACCTTATTAAAAAGTATGAGAGAAGTAGTCGAAGAGGCGGTCAAAAAAGGTGCTTCTACAATTGTGGCTGTGGGCAACGACGAAACTGTAAGTAAAATAATTAGTTTTTTGCCCAATCTTAGCGTTACTTTAGGCATAATTCCGATAGGGAGAAAAAATAGTATTGCTAATATTCTGGGCTTGCCACAAGGAGTCGCTGCCTGCGATGCGCTTTCTGCCCGGATTATCGAGAAAATAGATCTGGGCAAAGCCAACGATTTTTACTTTATCGCTTCACTGGAAATTCCCGTACAAAGAGAAATTGTTATCGACTGCGGCAACTACTTTGTAAGCCCTCTCAGCAATAGTGGCTTAATAAACATTTATAACATAGACAATCTAACCAAAGAGCCAAAAAACGAAGGACAGCATCGGCGCTCGAATCCAAAAGATGGTATCCTGGAAGCGATAATCAAAGAAAGTCCCGCAGGTCATGATGGCCTAATGTCTTTATTCAAAAAAAAACGGTTTACTAAAGACAGTGTCTTCCCCTTCAAAAAAATAAAAATAAAGTGCTCAAAAGAATGTCTAGCGGTCGTGGCCGACGGTCAAACCACGATAAAAACCCCGGTGACCGTGGAGGTAGTCCCTAAAAAACTAAGAGTCATAGTCGGAAAAAACCGTATGTTTTAATAATCAGACGCCAATCAACGCGGCCTATTATTAAATCAGAAACGGTCAATCAAGATCGTTTTTTGTGTCATTACAGACTAAAAAAATTACAAACATCATGAATATCTCCGAATTAGCCAGAAAACTGAAAATTACAACCAACGAGTTAAAAGAATTTTTTCCTCGTTTAGGTTTTGATATCGGGAAAAAAGCCATCAAAGTGGACGATAAGTCGGCCCAAAAAATTTTGGATAAAATCAAGGCGTCGCCGGGCATAATCGAAGAATTGCGCCAAGAAATGATCGGTCTTGAAAACAAGGAAGAAGTCATAGAAAAGCCAACAGGACAGGAATTGGTCGTTCCACTCTCCATCACTGTCAGAGATTTTGCCGCTTTGGTCAATAGACCAGTTGCTGTCGTCATCCAGGAACTAATGAAAAATGGAATTCTGGCTAACCTTAATGAACAAATTGATTATGAAACGGCCAGTATAATCGCCCAGGATTTTGGCTATAAAACCGCGCCTCAAAAGGAGGTAAAGCAAATATTAAAAGAAGAAAAAAAGATAGAAGAAATATTAAATGAGGATAAAAATCAGCAACCTAGGCCGCCGGTGGTCATAGTTATGGGTCACGTTGATCACGGCAAAACTCAGCTGCTGGACGCCATCAGAAAAACCAAAGTCGTGACCCAGGAATCAGGCGGAATTACCCAACATATTGGCGCTTATCAGGTGGAAAAAAACCGTAAAAAAATTACCTTCATCGATACTCCTGGACATGAAGCTTTCACCGCCATGCGCTCTCGCGGAGCCAGAGTAGCGGATATTGCCATCGTAGTCATTGCCGCGGACGACGGGATTAAACCGCAAACCGAGGAAGTATTGAAAATAATTGAAAATGCCAAATTGCCGTTTATTGTGGCCATTAACAAAATCGACAAGCCCGAAGCGGATGTTCAAAGAGTTAAACAACAGCTGGCCCAGAAGAATCTGTTACCAGAAGATTGGGGCGGAAAGATAGCCTGTCTGGAAGTATCGGCCAAAAACGGCCAAGGAATCGACGCACTGCTTGAACACCTCCTTCTGGTCGCTGAAGTTGAAAAAAACAATATTAAAGCGAACCCAGACCGCGCAGCGATCGGCACTATCATAGAATCACATATTGATAAGGGCGAAGGGCCAGTGGCTACAGTGCTTATCCAAACGGGCACACTTCACCAGGGCGATATCGTCCAAATTGGCAAGGTAGCGGGAAAAATCCGGGCCATGAAAGATTACACAGGTAAACAAATATCCGCGGCGCTGCCCTCCACGCCAGTTAGAATACTCGGCTTAAAAGCAGTACCTGAAGTTGGTGACTTTTTACAGGTAACGGACCAGAAATCACTAAAGTCGATAATGAAAAACATCAAACAGCAACAAACCCTCTATCGCCATCAACAAAACTCCCAATCCGCAAAAACTAAAGATGGTGAAGAAAAAAATAAGAAAAAATCTCTCAATATAATCTTGAAAACGGATATGACAGGATCACAGGAGGCCTTACTGCAATCACTTGAAACTTTATCCACCGATGAAATAAAGGTCACGTTGATAAAAAAAGGTCTGGGCAATATCATGGATATGGACGTTTTACAGGCCGAGAGTTCAGCCGCGATCATTTACGGCTTTAATGTCAAAATAAATCAGCGGGCCAAAGAAATTGCTTCTGAAAAAAACGTCTCCGTCAGAATCTATAACGTCATCTACGATCTCATCAACGACGTAAAAAAAGAAGTAGATAAACTAATCTCTTTTAAAATCGAAGTGGTCGAACTTGGACGTGCTAAAATTTTAGCGATTTTTCGCACGGAAAAATCGTCAGTGATTATCGGCGTCCTGGTCACCAAAGGCAAGATTGAGAAAGGCGCCAAAACTAACATCGTCAGGCAAGATAAAAAGATCGGCACGGGTGTTATCAAAGAACTCCAGCAGGCCAAACAAGCCGTAGCTTCAGTGGCCAGCGGAAGCGAATGCGGTGTCCAACTGAACACTTCTACGCCACTTCAGGTTGGGGACTTTTTGGAGGTTTATAAAGAAGAACTAAAGAAATAATTTCTAATTACTGGCAATATCTTAAGATCCGATTGATCATATTGAGAAATTGAAAATTATTAATTAGTAATTTTAAAGATGAGTCATCGCATTCTACAAATAAACGAACTGCTCCGCAAAGAAATTAGTGAAATCTTCTTAAATGAAATATCCCTTCCCGAAAATTGCCTGGCTACAGTGGCTAGCGTTCAAACCACCAAGGACCTAGGGCAATCAACGGTCATGGTTAGCCTCTTGCCCACTGTGGAACAGGAGTCGGTTTTGAAATTTCTCAACAAACGAGCCGGCTTTATTCAGCACCTGCTAGGAAAAAAATTAATTATCAGAAAAATCCCCAAAATAATCTTCAAATTCGATGCGGCTGGGGAAAAAATTTCCCACATTGACACACTTATTGACAAGATCCGCCACCAAGGATAGAATACTAAGTTATCAAAAATGACTCGCAAATATGAAGGAATTCTATCCTTTTTTTCAAAAAATTAAAGACGAAATTGCCAAGGCCAAATCAGTTTTGGTAATCACTCATCAGAATCCCGACGGCGACGCTTTGGGTTCACTACTTGGTCTGCGACACTACTTAGTTCATCATCGGATTGCCTACCAGCTTTTTTGCGCAACAACCGTTCCGGAATATCTGAAATTCTTGCCCCACGCCGAGGAAATCAAAACTGAAACGGCCGTGCTGACCGAACAGGAATACGATGTGGTCATAATTCTAGATTCGGGGGACCTGGAATACGCCGGCGTGACCGAACACTTTCGTCATCTAAAAGGCCTGCCTATAGTCATCAATATCGACCACCACAGCACCAACACCCATTACGGGCATCTTAATGTCGTTAACCCCCAAGCCTCCTCGACCGCGGAAATCATTTATAATATCCTTGATTATTTCCGGCTGCCCATTCCAAAAGAAGTGGCTACAGCGCTTTTAACCGGCATTCTCACCGATACCGGGAGCTTTTCCAATTTAAGCACGACACCTTCATCAATGGAAGTTGCCTCTCGTTTACTGGCTCTGGGCGCCAAAGTCAGAGAGATAATCGATTATACTTTTCATAACAAATCTTTAAAACAACTACAGCTCTGGGGCCGAGCTTTAGCCCGACTGAAAGAGGACAAAGAAACCGGAATTATAACAACTGTTCTGACTAAAAAGGATTTTGACGAACTGGGGCTGGAGGAGTCCAGCGAGGGGTTTGCCAATTTTTTAAATAACGTGGAAAAGGCCAAGGCCATAATCGTCCTTACTGAAAAAGGCGATGGGGTGATCAAAGCCAGCATGAGAACAACGCGTCCTGATGTGGACGTTTCCAAAATCGCTAAATATTTTGGTGGCGGCGGACATAAAAAAGCCGCCGGATTTTCGTTGAAAGGAAAATTAGTGGAAACAGAAAAAGGATGGAGAGTTGTTAATGCCGTTAAAGAATCTTCAAATGATGATACTGTGAAAGATATTAATATCCAGTCTTAAAATAATTCTCTTCAGCGGATTTTCTAACGGGGTTAATACGAATTCTAGAAAAGAATAATTTTTTGCAATTAAAATAGAGTACTCGGTGGGCCAAACTATTGGAAGACCGTTTTTTATACAACAAAAAAACGAGCCAGGCATGAATAGGGCCCCGTTAAGAAATTCTATTCATTGACATGGCGCTTAACCATGACTTACCTACCGAACCTCGGACTCCTCTTGCTCTTTTATTCCTTTTTATCAAGACAAGGGTTGTACAGTTAAACTATACAAGGGCAAAAGTTTGACAAACAAACGCCGACCTACTATAATACGAAATACCTATCAAAAAGTATCATATCATATGTATCTAATCCCAACAGTCATAGAAAAATCTAATTTTGGCGAGCGAGCGTATGATATTTACTCTCGACTACTAAAAGACAGGGTTATATTCTTGGGCAGTCCTATTGATGACAATGTCGCAAATACCGTCATTGCTCAGCTTTTGTTTTTGGAATCCGAGGACAAAACCAAGGATATAAAGCTTTATATTAACACTCCAGGCGGTTCAGTCACGGCTGGCATGGCCATTTATGATACCATGCACTATGTCAAACCAGATGTCACCACTATCTGCGTCGGTTTAGCTGCTTCCATGGGGGCAGTCCTGCTCGCTGCAGGCGCAAAAGGCAAACGGTTTGCCTTGCCCAATTCGGAAATTCTTCTCCATCAGGTCATGGGCGGCGCTGAAGGCCAGGCGGTGGACATCAAAATTCGGGCTGAACACATTATCAAAGTCCGCGACCGGATTAACGAAATTCTAGCGCAACATACCAACCAAGAACTTGAAAAAATTCGCAAGGATACCGATCGTGATTATTTCATGTCCGCTGAAGAAGCTAAAAAGTATGGACTGATTGATAAAATCATCAATAAATAATTAATTATAAAAGCACAAAAAGGTAGCCGAGAGGACCACTTCTAGATGGACTTCCGGTATTTTTGTACGGAAAAATCATTAACCTCAATTTACTTAATTAATAATCAAACATATGATTGCAGAAAATCTCATTTGGGTCATCCTGACTGCGGTAGGTATCCCGGGCGGCATGATAACAGGATATTTTGCCCGCAAAGTCTGGGCTGCCAAACAAATTGATACAGCTGAAGCAAAATTACACGCCCTAATTCAGGAAACAAAAAACAAACAAAAGGAAATGATGATGGAGGCCCGTGACAAATCCATCAAGCTGATCGATGACGCCAAACGCGAAACCGAATCCCGACGTCGAGAACTAAGCCATCTCCAGGAACGACTGGAAAAGCGGGAGAGTCTTTTTGACCAAAAACTGTTGGACCTGGAAGAAAAACAGCAGAAACTTTATGAGAAAGCTAATCGTTTGGAGTCTGCCAAAAAAGAAATACTCAAAATCAAAGATGAACAAATGGCCAAACTAGAACAAATTGCCCGTCTGACCCGGGAAGAAGCCAAAAACGTGCTGATCAGCAACATGGAGAAGGAAATGAAAGAAGAGCTGGCAATCCGTATGACAAAATTACAGCGAGAAAACAACGATGAGTTGGAAAAAGAAGCAAAAAACATTTTGAGCCGGGTGATCCAGCGCTGCGCCTCTCCGCATACGGCCGAAACAACAACCACTATTGTTAATCTGCCTTCAGATGAAATGAAGGGTCGCATTATCGGCCGTGAAGGCAGAAATATAAAAACCTTAGAGCAACTGACCGGTGTGGAAATCATCGTCGACGACACCCCGGAAGCCATCGTCATCTCCGGCTTTTCGCCTATCAGACGGCATTTGGCCAAACGCGCCCTAGAAAAACTTATTCAGGACGGACGCATCCATCCGGGACGAATTGAAGAAACCATAGAAACGGCCAAAAAAGAACTGGCTCTGGATATCAAAAAAGCCGGCGAAGAAGCCGCTTATGAAGTTGGTATTGCTGGTCTAGATCCGAAACTGGTGCAAATAATCGGCCGTCTGAAATACCGCACCAGTTACGGACAAAATATTCTCCGACACTCTATCGAGGTGGCGAATTTGTCGGCCTTATTGGCTGAGGAATTAGGTGCCAACGTTACCACGGCCAGAAAAGGCGGCTTTTTGCATGATATCGGCAAAGCGGTGGACCAGGAAGTCCAAGGCACTCATCCTGAAATCGGCGAGGATATAGCCAAAAAATTTGGCTTATCCAAGGAAATCATCTACTGTATCGCCAATCATCATGACGACAATCCGCCGTCTTTGGAATCGCTGATAGTCAAAACAGCCGATGCAATTTCTGGTTCACGGCCCGGCGCCAGAAAAGACACTTACGAACAATACCTGCAACGCCTCAACGAACTAGAAGACGTGGCCAAGTCTTTTGAGGGCGTGGAGAAAGTTTATGCCATCCAAGCTGGACGCGAAGTCAGAATTTTCGTAACTCCCGATAAAATTGATGACTTGCAAGCCATAAAACTGGCCAAGAACATTGCCAAAAAAATTGAGGAAGAACTGCGTTATCCCGGAGAGATAAAGGTCAATGTTATTCGTGAAAAGAGAATTATAGAATATGCCAGATAATGAAATAAAAATTTTGTTTTTTGGGGACATTGTGGGGAAGCCTGGACGAAGGGCCGTGGCCAAAGTTCTGCCGGACTTGAAAAAAGAATACCGGCCTGACTTCGTCATGGCTAATGCGGAAAATTTGGCTCACGGCGTTGGCGTTACTGCCAAAACTATGGCCGAATGTCAGGCAACGGGCATAGACTTTTTCACTTCGGGCAATCATGTTTGGAGAAAAGACGGTGTCCAAGAAATTTTCAAAGATTTGAACGCACCACTGATCCGACCGGCAAATTTCCCCCTTGGTCTGCCTGGCACCGGCCATAAACTTATCAATATTGGCAAGCATCCACTTCTTGTGATAAACTTAAACGGACAAGTTTTTATTGAGGGTGAATTTTCATCGCCGTTCAAGGAAATTGATCTGATCCTCAAGCAATATCAGAACACCGAACTCCACGGAATTATCGTGGATATGCATGCCGAGGCCACTTCGGAAAAAGTCGCTTTTGGGCTTTATACTGACGGGCGCGTCTCAGCCGTGCTGGGCACCCACACTCATATACCCACAGCTGATGAGAGAATATTATCGCAAGGCACTGCGTATATAACTGATGTCGGCATGGTCGGTCTGAAAGATTCGGTCCTAGGAGTGGATCGCACTATAATAATCGAAAAATTTCTGACGCAAAAAAGTAAGGCGCATGATATTCCGGAAAAAGGCCGGTGTGTGGTTAACGCAGTTCTGGTGACATTAAACACTCAAACAAAAAAAGCCAAAAATATAACCAGAATCTATGCTGAAACAGAGGTATAGCTTACTATTATTTAACAAATAATAATAAACTAATATCCTCTACTGGGGGGCGGGGATAATATAAGGAGAATGTAACAATGAATAAAGCAGAAATGATCGATAAGATCGCCGAAAAAACCGGCGTTTCCAAAAAACAGGCCGAGGACATGATCGAAGCTTTTCAGGAAATCACTATCAACACGCTCAAGGCTGGAGAGGAGATGACTTTGACTGGCTTCGGTACTTTCATGGCCAAGAAACGCACGGCCAGGGGCGGTGTCAATCCACAAAACCCATCAGAACGCATTCAGATACCAGAAGTGACTGTCCCGAAATTTAAAGCGGGCAAAGCCTTGAAAGATGCACTGAAAAATAAATAATAATTTTCCTATAACAAAAACCCCTCCAATTATCCGAAGGGGTTTTTGTATTCTGAAAGCGGTCGAGAATAACGGCAATTATACAATTTGCATCTCTACTGGTGAGGTGGACACCTCACTCCACTCTAATTTCATTCGGATTCGGGATCTCCACTTTGCACCAAGATCTTCCGGTATCGGCGAACAAAGCCGACCCTCACTTTATCTCGCACCAGATGATTACTTTTTTAAGATACCACAACTGGTTAATTGGGCGCAGATGGATTTGAACCATCGACCCCCACTTTATAAGAGTGGTGCTCTAACCGCTGAGCTATGCGCCCACACCTTGAGGATTTTGTCAGCAAAATTTATTCTATATATATAAGAATCATCTGGTGCGGGACAGGTAAGAGCGAACACACGTTTAGTGATGCTCCTTACCCCGTACCTAAATAACGAAGTAAGTTATGGCGCGGGATAACCGCTGAGCTACACACCCATTCGCTCACCAGAAGATATAAAAATTTCAAAGTAACTACCCGCTATAAGTGTAGCGCCCCGACAGCTACACACGCGCATATTTTGTTGAACAAATAGACCCTATGGCAACTTGTACGCCGGAGTCCGGGATTGTTTCAGAGGGGAAAAATAACCGGCTAGCTGCCCCGTGCACAACTTTTTTCGGAGCGGAAAAATATGCACCCTTATAATTTATTGCCTTCTCAGCTTAACTAATTACGCCTGTCCGGGTATTATTTTATTTATCAGACGAATCAGCTTACTCTGGGCTTTTTCGGCTACCAATTTTTTGAATAGCAATGTCCAGGCCGAATACTGATAAGCCACATAAATCGAACCGAGGAAGGCCGCAATCAATAAAAACACCAAAGTTGCCACCACCACAGTAACCGCAAAACCAAATGATGAATTGAATAACAGAGCCGCCACGCTAATAAGTATGAAAGGTATGGCCGATAGTCCTATGCCAATCAGTATGGTTATGCCGACACCAACACCTATCACCAATACAATCAAGGCCATCTCCACACTCACCAACCAATTCTTCTTAAAAAGCTCCCAGCCCAGACCTATAGACTCTTTTGGTTTTTTACCTTCAATGACTATATAAGCCACTGCATATTTTACGATAAAGGAAGCCAAAATGGAAATGGGAATGAGGACAAGAAATATCGCGATTACAAATACGACTCCAGCGGCCACGTTATTATGCAGGACAAACCAACTCATTAGGGGCACGGTAACAACAATGAACAACACATAAAGAATGAATTTGACTATAATATTAATCAGAAACACCGGGCCGAAATACTTATGACTATCGCGGAACACCTCTTTATAAGAAGCCGGCTGATTCATGGCCACCTTATTGGCGCAAGAGAACAAGGCCACTTGCGACACAATCGACAGCCACAACATGACGCAAGCCACGATTAAAAAAATAAACAGAAACATAAACGACTGAAACGGATAAGTTCCAAAAAAATTTGTGATGTTTTCGAAGAAAGAGCCCAGTAATCCCGATCTCATCAGAGACTGCAGACTAAAAATTTGTTCTGTGGTCTCGCTAATACTCGAATAGTTCCTCAAGAGCGGCTCTAATTCACCGCCCGCACCCAGAAAAGCAGCAAAAAAACCAAAAATCCACATAAATTTATGACGCTTAACAATCTGGTAAGCTCCCTTAAAAACATCACCGAAGGTTGAAACTTTTTTTTGTTCTGTGGCCATATTAAATCCTCCTTATGCCCCTCCAACCGTTGATTGGTGGCGGGTAACTACTAATTAATTTAATCTAAGATGCTTTGGGGGATAACTCCGAGAATATTGCTTCAAATTCTGCCCGTTCGAGAGTTTCTTTTTCCATGAGCCGTTTAACTATTTCTTCCAGATAGATCCGGGACTTTTTTATAATTTTCCTGGCCGATTCATAAGCGTGATTAACAAAATTGGAAACTTCCTGGTCTATTTGCTGAGCGACTTTCTCGCTATAATCCCGACGCTCATGAATTTCCTTGCCCAAAAATATGAGTTCCTCACGTTCGCCAAAAGTCCGCGGACCCAAAGTCTCGCTCATGCCGAATTCGGTAACCAGTCGGCGGGCCAATTTAGTGGCCTGGTGCAAATCATTAGTGGCACCGGTAGTAATATCCTTGAAAATCTCTTTTTCCGCCGCATAGCCGGCCAAAAGCACGGCCAAATCATCAATAAACTCCGCTTTAGTATGCATTCTTTTATCCTCAGTGGGCATTTTCAATGTATAACCAGCGGCCTGTCCGCGGGAAATTATAGAAATCTTATGAACCGGGTCGGCGTGTACTGACTCGTGAGCTACAAGGGCATGGCCGGCTTCGTGATAAGCCGTAACTTTTTTCTCATGCTCGGATAAAACCCGACTTTTGCGTTCAGGGCCAAGCATGACCTTCTCAATGCTCTCCAAGCATTCGGCTTGACCAACTTTTTTCTTGCCACGTCGGGCTGCCAGGATCGCCGCTTCATTCAACAAATTTGCCAAATCAGCCCCGGAAAAACCAGGAGTACGTTCGGCGACTACTCGCAGCTTGACATCGCTATCTAAAGGTTTTTTTACGGCGTGAACTTTCAAAATATCTTCACGATCATTTATATCCGGATCATCCAGAACGACACGGCGGTCAAATCGGCCCGGGCGAAGAAGCGCCGGATCCAAAACATCCGGCCGGTTAGTGGCGGCCATGACTATCACGTTGGTATCGGTTTCAAACCCGTCCATTTCCACCAAAATTTGATTCAATGTTTGCTCGCGTTCATCATGAGAACCACCGAGTCCTGCCCCGCGCTGGCGACCGACGGCGTCTATTTCATCGACAAAAACAATGCAGGGAGCCGATTTTTTGGCGCGACGGAACAAATCACGAACGCGCGACGCACCCACACCAACGAACATCTCCACGAATTCGGAACCGGAAATATGAAAAAACGGCACATTAGCTTCGCCAGCCACAGCTTTAGCCAAAAGCGTTTTACCCGTGCCCGGCGAACCTACCAATAAAACTCCCTTAGGAATTCGCGCGCCCAAAGCCATAAATTTTCCGGGACTACGCAAAAATTCAACCACTTCTTTGAGTTCCTCTTTGGCTTCTTTGACTCCGGCGACGTCTTTGAAAGTCACTTTGTCTTTGCGACTTTGCTGGCGCTGCTCGCGAACGTTGCTCTGACCAAAAGACATGGCTCGGTTGTTGGCGCCCTGCACCTGACGCATCATTATCCAGATGAACGCGGCCACCACCAAAAAAGGCAAAAGAAAAGGCAATAAGGTGACTACCCAGAAAGAAAACCCGGAATCTTCCTTGACCACAACATCAACGCCCTGAAGCTTGGCCGGATCAATCTTATAATCGCTTAAAAGTGAACTTAAAGAATCGCTGGATTCTTTAATAGAAACCGCCTCAGCCCCACTTTTAAAGGTAATCCCGAGCTTATTCTGATTGATTTCAATTTTTTTGATCTCACCTTGGTTTATTTTCTCCATCACCATACTAATGCCCATCTCGGTCGGTTTATTAAATGAGGTATTAAATAGACTAAAAATACTCATGATTAACAACAATACCAAAAAAACACCCAGGAAGTTTTTCAACAAATTTTTTCCCATATATTTTTTAAACTTTTTTATAATTATTTAAATTTTGACTATACTTTCGGAACAGAACTCTCTAAAATTATAACCCAAAAGGCCTTTTTTGACAAATCGGGCAAAAACCACAAAACTAACCGCCTATTATTTAGACAGTCCAATAACATAAGCCTCGACTACTTATTCCGGTAACTTTTTTTCTGCTGGGGCTTGGGGCTGATCTGGAGTAAACTCCTCAGGCTTCGACTCTTGAATCTCTGCTTCCTGAATCGGCTTTGATTCCTTTTGAGTTTTTGGCTTCTTCAGAGCTTTTAGAGACAAACCCAAACGGTGGTTCTCCGGCTCAATAGAAAGAATCTTGAATTTGTATTCTTCGCCAATTTTAACAACCTCCGAAGGATCGCTAATTCGCTCATGAGCCAGCTCGGAAATATGCGCCAACCCGTGTATATCCCTATCCAACTCTACAAAAATTCCAAAAGGGTTTATCTTCAGAACCCGACCTTTGACCGTCTGACCAGTCTTGTATTTTTCCATGGCTTTGCGCCAAGGGTCTTCTTTGAGAGATTTCATTGATAAGGAAATTTTCGAGCCATCAATGCTGATAATTGTAGCCTGGACTTCGTCACCAACCCTGACTATATCACGGGGATCATCAATGCGCTGCCAAGCTAGTTCCGAAATATGCACCAAGCCCTCCAGATTATCACCAAATTCAACAAAAGCACCAAAATCAACCACGCCCGTGATCTTACCTTTAATCACGTCTCCAACCTTATATTTAGAAATGGCCGCATGTTGTTTTTCTTCCCAAGCCGCTTTCTCTGAGACGATCAACTTACTGTCAGACTCATCAACATCGATAACCTTAACTCTCAATTCCTGACCCACGAATTTTTTTAGAAGTTCCAGAATTTTCGATTTTTCTCCGCCTTCCACGCGAGGATAATGCTCCACGGTCAGTTGGGAAACTGGCAAAAAACCGTCGATACGCCCAATTCTGATCATCAAACCTCCTTTATTGGCATCGACCACAGGTACGGAAATAACCGTGCCTTCTTTCATGAGTTTGGTCAGATCATCCCAAGCCTTCTGATGTCCGGCCTGACGGAATGATAATTCCAATTCTTCATTTTCATTTTCCAAATCCAAAACAGTGGCCTGCACCCGATCGCCTACTTTCAAATTGCTATAAAGTCCCGATTCGTCAACTAACTCACGTCCACGTACGACGCCGGAAGCGAGGCCGTCTATATCCAAATGAACTTCATTGGTTGAAACGCTGATTACTGTACCCTCAATTACCTGACCAATTTTTGGCAAAACCGGTTGTTCGGGGTTATTTAAAAGCTCCTCCATTTTTGATTTTACCGCCGGTTCCGAATTTATCATATAATAAAAAATAGCCTTAACCCATCGTCTTTTTAAAAACCATGAGTTTTCTTCAAGCCACCGCTTTTTGGCTTCTGAAGAAACAAATTAAATAATTTAAATGCGTAAAAGCAGTATATATCATGGGCGATTTTTTGGCAAGGGCGAAAGCATGACGCCTGTGCTTTGGTGGCAAAAAAATTTTATCACAATTTAAAAGCACTCCTATAGCAGAATTATGATTGAATCGTCTTTTATGTTGAGCCCTCCTCATTTTTTGTTATCATTCTACATTTAGCGCTCGTCGCAACACTCGATGAACTTTTAAGCTTTTATTCATCAAATGGTGTGAGGGAGTATTAACCTACTACCACGATTATCATGAAAAAAGAAACCCCACATCTGTCGTTCGTTTTTGACGAAATCAAAATGTGGGGCCTTTGAACGTTTGCCTAATAACTTAAGCCAAGGACTAAAGGCAAGCTAAAAACCTAAACCTAAAAGAACTAATAACTACCCGCCTCCTATCGTTAACGCTTGGGTGTTGCTGGCGGGTTTGCAAGAATGGCTACCGGATCTCTGGCGCGCCAGTAGTTACAGCGACTGACGCCGTGATAACACAGATTCCAAGAACCATCCTGGTGCCGATAGAGACAAAGAACGTAACGGTCACCGCCCGGGCGCCGCAGAATTGTGGCCCAAAACGACAGAAAGGTAATTCCCCGCGTGTCATACAACCATTTGAGAGTCGCATGGTCCTTTTCCTGCCAGAGAGCGAGACAATCTTTGGCATCGAGTTGGACATCATCAGGATTATCTTTAATACGTTCCAGGCGTTCTTCGCCATTGACAGAAAACTCACCCTCCTTCAAGTAATCCTTCAGGATGATCTTCCCTGCGTCCAAGTTATCTCCAGATCGCTGCCCGACCACTTCATCGATCTGCCAGCCTTTGCCCAGAAATTGCTCGGGTTCGAAGGGTCTGCGCTGAAGCAGATGAGGCTCAGTGGCAAGCTGGTGCGCCTTGACGCGACGACTAACGTCTGCAATGAATCCATCCGCAATTTCTGCACCATGATGCTCAAGCACATACTGTGTAGGCCCATTTGGCAACCCGCTCTTAAGTAACCGCGCAATTAGCAAATCACTGAACTTCGCCACCTGACCGACAGTGATGGTTTTTTCAGATGAGGACATGGATTTTGCCATGGCAACATTCTCCTTTTTTATTTTTATTGTGTTACCCTGCTTCCGGCAAGGTACGGCCCGATTACCCCTTAATTTAGGCTGTTATAAAAGAACACTTTATATTATCATTTCTAGTGATTTTTATCAATAGTAAATATCCTCATTGGATATTACCACCCGTCCGCCCCCTAACTAATCCTACGAATCGTGCCAACATAACCATATTTATTCATAAATAAATACTCATAAATACTAATACTAAAATTTCCACCCGGCCTTCGGCAAAAAAGTTTTTCATCCCTCGTAAGACGCGGTGCTCTGAATGACATTGTGGACGGCGCTTTTCACATCTCATTTATCATTTTCCAGCTCACATCTCACATTCAGCTTCTAACATCCTGTCTAATTTATAACAACTAATAAATAAACAAAACAACTTCCCAAAAAAATCAACGCCCAAAAATTAACTTCTTAATTCTTCGCATCTTCTCCTCTGTCCTTCTCCACTTCTTTCACCTCTTTCACTTTTAATCCCCATCTCCTTTTTAAAATAAATAAATTGAATAATTATCCCAACCACTCTATACTAATACTAACCCCATATGCCCTCCAAATACCTGCCCAAAATGAAAATCGGTACAGCCAAGAGTATGGCCAAGAATTTACTGTCCACAAAAGCCGGCCGACAGGTCAGCAACGCGGCTTTTAAAAAATTTATGAAGCAGGACAAGGACTTGAAGAAACTGAGTTATTCCTCGGATAAATCGACCGTTTCCAAATTCCAAGCCAAAAAAATATTAGGACAAGTAGCCAAAGATGCGGTCTCAAGCGAAAAATTCAAACTCAGTCGCTTCGCCCAAAAACTAGGACTAAAACAGTCCGGAAAAAGTATCCGAGTTAGCGATATCTCTCTGGAAAAAGTTTATACCAAAGGAACCGAAGAAGAATTAAAAGTGGAAACCCCCGCCGGCCCTTCACCGGACGAACTGCGCCGGGAAAAAAAGCGCGAAGAAGCCATAAAAACTTTGCACAAAAGGGAAAGAGCTGATGAATTGACCAAAGAACGGATAAGGGAGACAGAACCAACCCCAACCCAATCTGGCCAAAAACAAACTGCCGCCCCGCTAATGCATACCGCCCTCGGGGTCGCCGGACAGAACACCCAAGTCCCGCCAGGCGGAGGGACATCCGACAACGTCAGCTCGGCAAATATCCAAACCAGGGACACTGCCGCCAATTTACTAACCGTTTTGATCTTACCACTACTGAATATTTCCGGGACAGCTGAAAAAATTGACTGGCTAATAAAAAAAATTAATAGACTTACCGTTCAAACTCTGACCAATTTGCGTCTTTTTAAAATCGTCGATCAAACCGTCTCAACCGCCAACTTTGAATTCTCGGCTATTGACCCCCAAGATCAGACGGCTTTAAAACAAGCCGCCAAAAGAGCTCGGGCTCGTTTATGCGTTTTTGGCACCATTAAAAAAATCGGGAAATTGTTGGAAATAAAAATCAGCATGATTAACGTGGACAACGACCAGAAAGTCCAGCTAGTCGATATAAAAGATGAAACTGAAGATATGTTCAATCTGGAGAGGAAAATTTCCTGGGAATTGAGCGCTTCAATCCAAGGTAACCAAACCGCCAACGATCATGACGCAATGGTCCAGAAAAAAATAGAAGAACTGCCGATTTAGGGCATTTTTTGGAAAAAACGTAGAGGGTTCCGCAGTTGTCAGACGGAACATTTTATGATATTATAGAAGATATCAAATCGAAAAATATTAATTTAAAATAATATGCAATTAATCTGGTTGGGGCACTCGTGTTTCAAAATAACGACCAAGGAGACAACCATCATCACCGACCCTTATGACGATATAGGGTTGAAATTGCCGTCGCGGCTTAATGCCGATATTGTCACGATAAGCCACAACCACCACGATCACAATAATATCGGCGTCATCAACGGCTCACCCTTGGTAATAAAGACACCGGGAGAATATGAAACAAAAGGCATATTCATTCAGGGTATACCTTCAAGCCACGACGAAAAAAACGGCAGCGAACGCGGCGCTAATACAATTTTTCTTTTTACCTTAGAGGACATGAAGCTAGCTCATCTGGGAGACCAGGGCACCATTCTGACTGATGATCAACTGGAAAAACTGGAAGGCGTAGATATATTAATGATTCCAGTTGGTGGCGTCTATACCATCGACGCCAAGCAAGCTGCCGAGGTGGTCAATCAGATTGAGCCGCGTCTGGTCATCCCCATGCACTACGCCATTCCCGGTCTCAAAATAAAGTTAGATCCTGTCAATAAATTCTGTGATGAAATGGGCGCAAAGACCAATGGAGCTGAGGACAAACTAAAAATAAGCAAGAAAGATCTGCCAGTTGAGGAAACCAAAGTCATAATTTTAAAAAATACTTAAGGCTATGCCTGCTTTTGATGCTATCAGACCGCCCCGCCAGGTAAAAAAAACGCTCGCAGCCAAAACAAACGCCCCGGATCAGGTAAAAAAACCCGCGGTCAAAAAAAATTTGAAGTTTCAAAATCTGGACATCAGGACCAGACAAAGACTGTTGTGGTTTTTGGTTCTCGGGACCACCTTGGTAATTTTTCTAGCCTGGCTGTTTCTCTTTCCCGGACCCAGGACAAAAAACAGCAACATGAGTTATTTAGAAAGCGTGGCTACCAAATTGTCAGACTTGTGGCAAACAATAAAAACTGGCCTGCTGAAATTCAATCAACCCGCGACTAACGCCAATCTCAATACCGCATACGATGAGAAGATAAAAAACCTGGAGGATCGTGTTTTTCCTCAATTTAATGACCCCACCAAACAATAATTATGAATTATGTCTGAAAAAAATAGACCTCAACCACAAAAAAACCAAGTTCCGCCAAAAAACAACGAGGGAAAAGTTGAATCTCGATCCATTATCGCTGAAATGCAAGAATCATATCTGGACTACGCTATGTCAGTTATTGTCTCGCGCGCCCTGCCGGACGTCCGAGATGGCCTTAAACCGGTACATCGGCGTATCCTCTATGCCATGTGGGATATTGGCTTGCGAGCAAATGCTAAATTCCGGAAATCGGCCACGGTGGTCGGCGAAGTCTTGGGCAAATACCACCCGCACGGCGATATGGCCGTCTACGACTCCATGGTCCGCATGGCCCAACATTTCTCCATGCGCTACGCGCTGATTAACGGTCAAGGCAACTTCGGCTCCTTGGACGGCGACGCTGCCGCCGCCATGCGCTATACCGAAGCCAAGCTCTCTCACATTTCCGAAGAACTGTTATTTGACATTGAAAAAAACACAGTTGATTTCATTCCAAATTATGACGGCTCACACAATGAGCCGACGGTCATGCCAGCTAAGCTGCCTAATTTGCTCCTCAATGGCACCATGGGTATTGCCGTGGGTATGGCCACTTCCATCCCACCGCACAACTTGACGGAAATTATTGATGGTATCGTCTGTTTGATAGAAAAACCGGAAACGACCATCGCTGACCTGATGCAATATATCAAAGGACCCGATTTCCCCACTGGCGGTATTATTTACAATAAAAAAGATATCGAGCAAGCCTATGGCACGGGCAAGGGTTCTATCGTCATGCGCGGCAAAGCAGAAATCGTGGAAGCAAAAACGGGACATTTCCAAATCATCATTACAGAAATCCCGTACCAGGTAAATAAATCGGTATTGGTTGAGGACATTGCCAAATTGGTCACGGACAAGAAACTTGAGGGCATCAAAGATCTGCGAGACGAATCCGATAAAGACGGCGTGCGTATTGTCATTGAACTGCGCCGAGATGCCTACCCCAAGAAAGTCCTTAACCGTTTATACAATCTTACCAATCTTCAAACCTCATTTCATGTCAACATGCTAGCGCTGGTAGATGGCCTCCAGCCGCGCGTCCTGAACCTCAAAACAATCCTAGAAGAATACATCAAACACCGCCAAGTAGTCGTCCGCCGACGCACCCAGTATGATCTGGATCGCGCTGAAGAGCGGGCACATATCCTCAAAGGGCTCAAAAAAGCCGTGGACAACATTGACGCGGTTATCAAAACCATCAAAAGATCAAAAGATAAAGACGAAGCCAAGGTAAACTTAATAAAACAGTTTAAATTTACCGACCGCCAAGCCATTGCCATTCTGGAAATGAAGCTGTCACAGCTGGCTAACCTGGAGCGATTAAAAATCGAACAAGAACTCAAAGAAAAACTGATCTTGATTGAAGAGCTGAAATCTATTCTCGGCTCAACAAAAAAAATTCTGGCCATAATCAAAAAAGAGCTGCTGGATATCAAAACAAAATTCGGCGACGCCAGGAAAACTGAAATCAATGCCCAAGCAGTAGGTGAATTCAAACAGGAAGACTTGATTCCCAATGAACCAACCGTGCTCATGGTTACCCGCGATGGCTACATCAAGCGCATGCCGCCGGAAACATTCAAAACCCAAAAACGCGGCGGCAAAGGCGTCATTGGCCTGACTACCAAAGAACAAGATACCGTTGAGCAACTCATTACTACGAATACTCATGCGAATTTATTATTCTTCACCAATAAAGGTCGTGTCTTCCAGATGAAGGCCTATGATGTTCCTCCGGCCTCCCGCACCTCAAAAGGCCAAGCCCTGGTAAATTTCCTGCAATTAGGGCCGGAAGAAAAAGTCTCGGCTATCATGTCGTTGGAAGAACTGGGTGACTACAAATATCTAATGATGGTTACCCGCAACGGTATTATCAAAAAAGTTGATATTGAAGATTTCAAAGTCGTCCGCCGCTCCGGCCTGATCGCCATTAAGGTCAAGAAGGGGGATGTCCTAGAATGGGTCAAGCCGTCAACAGGCAAAGATGATATCATCATCGTCACGGAAAACGGACAATCGATTCGCTTCAAGGAAAAACAGGTTCGTCCCATGGGCCGCAATGCGGCCGGTGTCCGCGGCATGCGCCTCAAGGGCGCGGACAAAATTGCCGGCATGGACCTGATCAATGAAGGCAAGGCCGAACAGCACGAGCAATTGCTGGTGGTCATGGCCAATGGCTTTGGCAAGCGCACGCCATTGCGCAGTTACCGCCTGCAAGGCCGCGGTGGCAGTGGTATTAAAACTGCCAAGATCACTCCCAAAACCGGGCAGGCTGTCTCTGCCTTTATCGTCAATGGCCGGCTGGAAAAAGAAGATCTCATTATCATTTCCAACAAAGGCCAGGTTATCCGTTTGCCGCTTAAGACTGTTTCAGTCTTAGGCCGCGCCACTCAAGGCGTACGGTTAATGCGGTTCTCTGAACCGAATGATAAGGTCGCCAGCGTGACGTTTGTGTAAAAATTATATAAATAAAATACCCCTAAACTTATAAGATTAAGCCTAGGGGTTTATTCTTGGAAAGGCTCAACCAAGAGCTTTCCTGCAGTTATCACAATTCAGTTGGCTCGTTGGAAAAACTACGCTTTTGCACTTTGGACAGGCACTGTCCGTTTTCTGCCCTACACAACACGGGCAGACACCATGTGCGAGATAGTCGTAGATGCCCAGCACCAGCGACATTTTTTAAGATCTAGTTTAACTTTCATTTTCCCCTCCTTAATTTTGGGTTTGTTTTTTGTATAGTTATTGATTTTTAAAAAAATAAATAACTTAATTAATATCCTATGTTAGCATGAATTTAATATGTCAAGAGTAAAGAAAAAAACAGACCCTACCTAATATGGCAGGGTCTTTCTGAAAGCGGGGGAACGAAAAACCTAACACTAATTATCTTAAGCCAAGCGCACGGCGACGGTCAGAGTGCGGGGTATGATTAAATACTCCCGATTCCTTGGTGAGCTCCTGAAATTCATATTTCCGGAAAGCCTTAGTAGTACCACACGCAGGATTTTTACACGTACCTACACTAAAAGGTTTTATCTTAGACCATTCAGGGACAGGCCAGACAGATATGTTGCCGAATACTCTGTGAATACAGGATGACTCAGTCATATACTTCACCTCCCTTATCGTAGATTATGGCGCCATTTCCGCCAATGATATTTTTGACAGCCTTTAAGAACTGTTCCGTTGAAGTTTCGTAACTCAGAGCGTAACGGCCGTAGTGTTTTTTGCCGTCCGGACCTTTTAATCCTGTTGGCGGATATACTGATGGCCAATCAGTCTGCGGTAAGCCTTCACCTAGCCTCCTGTCATCATCACCTTTCATTTATAATTACCTCCTCCTATTGTTCACTACACTAAGTAAGAAATATTCTCCCATTAGTATTTTCTCTAATACTTTGGCGAATTTTCCTCCGTTCAGATCACTGACAGGTACTCTCTGTAATGAATACAACTGCCAGCAAGTTTTTTTCGGCAATAAAAATTGTGATGACGATTTTTTTTGTTTGGTCATACCTTGCCCTCCTTTTTTAATTATATGTTAAAGAACCAGCTGTATTTATTGAACTTATTATACTAAACTAATACAGGTCAAACAACTTGTCAAGAAAGAAAGCGTCAGCTATAATATTTAATATTAAGCAAGGAATATAAATATGGGTCTGCCGGCTAAAAGAAGAACAAAACAATCCAAGCGCGAACGCGCAGCACATTTCGCTCTCAAACACAGGCAGTTTTCCACCTGCCCGAAATGCAAAAAACCAATTCTGCCACACCATGTCTGTAAGTTCTGTGGTTATTACCAGGGCAAGGACATTCTATTTTTAGACAAGAAAGCGGAGTACAAAAAGAAAAAAACTAAGAAGAAGGAGGATCGGGCAAAGAATAAATAGGCAGCAGCTGCGGTTTTGCTAGTTGTATCGGTTTGCGTTAGAAGTTTCGTCCTGAAGGCCGTATGACGTAACCGTTTTGCGATACGGGCGGCCACAAGGCCAATACCAAACGACACCCTTGTAAAATAAATTGGGCATGTATTAAAAAAATATGTCAAATAGACACTTAGCTCGCACTATTGCCATGCAATCCCTGTATGAATGGGATTTCAACAAGCTCAGCGAGCAGGAATTAAACACGTTAGTGATGCGCAATCTCAAGGAATTTGCACCGGGTTTTGACGATAATGGCTTTACCATTCACACGGTTAAAGGTGTAATTAATAACTTGAAAGAAATAAATAAACTCATTACCACCTATGCGCCGGAATGGCCTTTGGATCAGATTACTGTAGTTGACCGCAATGTCCTGCGCATCGGCATCTATGAATTGAAATACACCAAAGGCGAAATCCCCCCAAAAGTTGCCATCAACGAAGCCATTGAATTGGCCAAAACTTTTGGCGGTGAATCTTCCGGCAAATTTATCAATGGCGTACTTGGCACTATTTATAAAGAAATGATCAAACGCGGCGAGGCGGTTATTTCCGAACCAGAAGCGCCCAAGTCCAAACCCGCCACGCCCCCAGGGCCAACTAATAAACCGTCGGCTTAAATCAGGGTTGGTAAAAACGACCAACGTTGTTTCAAGCTGATCTAAAAAGGATCAGAACACATGAAAGATTTTTCTAAATTGGAGGAAAAGATAAAAATAAAATTCAAAAACCAAAATCTTCTGAAACAAGCCATGGTGCATCGTTCCTACCTTAACGAACACCCTGACTTCTCTCTGGACCAGAACGAACGCCTGGAGTTTTTGGGCGACGCAGTTTTGGAACTGATAGTCACCGAGTATCTTTACAACAATTACCCTAATCCCGAAGGTGAGCTCACCAACTGGCGCGCCAGCTTAGTGAATTCCAAAATGCTAGCCACCATCGCCCAGAACTTGGGTTTCAATGATTACCTTTATCTCTCCCGCGGTGAGTCCAAAGATGCTAATTCTAAAGCCAGACAATATATCATGGCCAACGCTATGGAAGCCCTAATCGGCGCCATTTACCTTGACCTTGGCTGGGAGGAGACCAAACGATTCATCAAGGAAAATATTCTCAACCACCTGCCTTATATCATCGAACACAAACTGTACATGGATCCCAAAAGCCGTTTCCAGGAAGCGTCGCAGGACAAATATGGCATCACTCCTTCCTACAAGGTTTTATCGGAAACCGGGCCCGATCATGCCAAAAATTTCGTCGTCGGTGTTTATCTAGCTGACGAACAAGTGGCCACAGGCGAGGGCACCTCCAAACAGGAAGCCCAAGTCAACGCTGCCCAGAAAGCTTTAGAGGTGAAAGGTTGGTAAAAAATTAATGGCCAATAATTATGCTGACCATCACCGGTCGATTTTTTATTTGACAAACCACTTTCTTTTTTATAAAGCGTATCAATATTGAACATTTAAAAAACATATTGGAGGCATAAGTGGCCCAAAAGAAAAATACTGAAACTTAAAGCCCTGATTCTCGACAATGATGGCGGCTTGATTAACTCATCAAGCATTGCCATCGCCAGGTTTAAAAAAGTGGCTAAAAATCTCGGCTTAACTCAACTCACCAAACAACAAATCCAAACCATTTGGGGACGACCCTGGCACGAAGTGATCAGATACTTCTGGCCCGATAAACACCAGCAGTTTACGGACACATATCTGGCCAATTACCACACCGTGCAGTACAAAACCTTCCCTGACCTACCGAAACAGTTATCCAGACTGGCCCAAGGCCTCATACTGGCCGTTTTAACCAGTCGCGACAAAACAACTTTTACCCGGTCGCCTGGCCGAAGCCAGCATCCCCGCTGACCTTTTCATGATGATCACGACTATGGACGATACACCTTATCACAAACCCGACCCGCGCGTTTTTAATGCCATCTGGCTTGAATTACAAAAGCTGGGCATCAAAAAAAACTGAAATCACTTACGCCGAGGACACCCTAATAGACATGCAAGCCGTCAAAGGATTCGGCGGACACTTCATCGCTTTGTATACCGGGCCTTTTTAGCGAAAGGATTTTTTACGGGCCAACGTCCCGCCGCATCTGATCCTGGACACGCCAGTTGATCTGCCAAAAATCATAAAAAATGATCACCTATAACCATAAGGACATAGGGAAGGGGAAAAAGGAGAAAAAATCCTAGATTTATCCGCGCTACCTCCTGAAGAATCTTGACTGGAACAAAACTTGCCCCAACTGCGGCGCTGATAAGAAAGCGCCGAACCAGAAAAGCCAAACACATTTCCGCTCGCTACTGTCCGTCGGTATATTAAAATACGCTCTTTTCGTGAAACCCGACACTAAAAACTAAAATATCTACGACTCCAAAAATGCCAGGCGCGGGTTTATAAGCAACTTGCGCTTTTTTATTTTTCAGTGAAAAACCAGATATTAATTATCTAATGATATTTGACAAATCAAGATGCCGGCGATAAGGTTATCTAAAAGAAACGGTTCATTAAACAACCAATAAAAACTGGAGGTTTGTATGACCCTTGTACTGCCGGAAACCCAAGAAGTAGTTACTGACATATTTCGCCAACACAACGCTATCATTGAAACTGGTCATTTTGCCCTCCCCTCGGGCAAGCACTGCGGCTCATGGGTCAGTTCGGCGCCGATTAATGCCCGAGTAGGCCTACTCTCGATCTTTGGCCAAATGATTGCCGATTCGTTCCGAAAGGATAATATCGAATTAATTGTAGCCATCGCCATCGCTGGCATCCCCTTGGCCCATCACATTGCCTACCATCTGAATCAAACCGCTCCCCCACTGATCATTTTTGCCGAGGAGGTACATCGCCTTGACCGAAAAGCATTTGCTTTTATCAGGGAATACGAAAAGTTAATCCCTGGTAAACGCACCCTTATTGCCGATGACATTATTAACCTCGGCACCTCAATGAAAACCATTGTCCAAATGGTACAAAAAAAAGAAGGAATTGTCTGTGGAGTCACCTGTATGTGCCACCGCGGCACTATTACGGCCGAAGAACTTGGTGTGCCAAAACTTCATTACCTCTCATATTTACCAGTCGAGACGTGGGAGCCATTTTTAACTGGCAATTGTCCGCTCTGTAAAAATCGAGTTGACATAGATCAGCAAAATCCTCGCAGCATCGAATTCGTTAAAAGATTTGGCCAGCCAAACGCATGGCACTCTCAAATTTGAACCTTCCATCATAAGCCCGAGTTTGAAAACTCGGGCATTTTCTTATTCACTAATTATCAAAAATATGTTAAAATGTTTTGTGTAAAGAGGGTCTTCGCCTCTTTCTTCTTTCACTTTTAACACTTCTCTCCCTTTTAACCCTCTATCTTCTCTTATTTGCTATGTATCTCCAAAAACTGGAAATTCAGGGCTTCAAATCATTTGCCAACAAAACCGTGCTGGAATTCGTTCCTGGCATCACTGCCATCGTCGGCCCCAATGGCTCGGGGAAATCCAATGTAGCTGATTCGGTTCGTTGGGTTCTGGGCGAACAAAGCTTGAAATCCCTGCGCGGCAAGAAATCCCAGGACGTTATTTTTGCCGGGTCCGACAAAAAAACCCGGCTGGGTTTTTGTAATGTCAACATGTATTTGAATAATGAGGATCGAACAGCGCCTATTGATTATGCCGAAATAGTCATCAGCCGCAAGATGTACCGTGACGGCGAGGGCGAGTATTATATCAATAAAAACAAAGTTCGCCTCCAGGACATATTAATGCTACTGGCCAAGTCCAACTTCGGCCAGCGCTCATACAGCATCATCGGCCAGGGCATGATCGACCTATTTCTGTCGGCCACACCTACCGCCCGTAAGGAATATTTTGACGAGGCAGCCGGCGTCAGGCAATTCCAGATAAAAAAAGAACAGGCCGAGCACAAAATGAACCAGACCAAAGAAAATCTAAATCAGGCGAGACTACTAATCCAGGAAATTGAACCCCGTTTGCGCTCTTTAACCAGACAGGTCCATCGCCTTGAACGTCGCGAGGAAATTCTGAAACAATTGAAGGCAATGCAGCATACCTATTACTCCGGTTTATGGCATGAACTCAAGCAAAAACTCGAGCAACACCAAAACCAGTACCATCATCTGGAAAACAAGCAAAAAGCTGCTCAAACCGAGCTGGAAAATATCCAGAAAAAAATGCAGCATCTAGCCCTGGGCTCAAGCCGACAGGAACTTTTTGTCGATTTACAAAAGCAGTACAACGAACTGCAGAATGAAAAAAACAAATTGCTGCGCGAGCAGGCCGTACTAAAAGGTAAGCTGCAAATTGACCGCGAACAGCGCGGCCATCTGGATCTGATTTGGCTGGAACGGCGACATGAGCAACTCGACCATGAAATTAACGTTATAAAATCCGGTCGGGATAATCACCGGCAAATTTTGGCTTCGCTGAGCGGGTCGCTTGATGAGCATAATAAAAAATATCTCTCTTTAAGTGAGGAATATCAAAATCTCCTTAAGCAACTGACGGAAATGAAAAACCAGCTGACCTCCAAAAAACCGCCGACCATACCGGAAATCAGCCAAGAACTTGACGGCCTTTATAACCAGCAGAAAGGACTCCTAGTGAAAATTGAAGCGGCCTCATCTCCCGAGGATCTCCAGGCCATAAAAGCCGAAGTCAAAGCCCTGACCATCCGGCTGGCTCAGTTGCATCACAAACTCAAAGATTCGGGCAATGGCGACCCCCATGCCATTATCCACTTACAGGACCGAATTTCTAATTTACTCACGGCTAAAGATAAACTCTCTAATAGTCTATCGGAAGTGAAGATAAAACTCCAAATAGAAAAAGAGCGCGAAACCGTAGCTAATAAGCGCCTCACGGAATTGGAGACAGAACTGGCCAAAATCACCAAGGAATTATCACAGGTTACCACCAAAAAATCCCCCCAGGAAATCGCCTCTGACCTAGATCATGAAACTAAGGAAATAGGCGAAAAAATCCAGGAACTTGAAGTCGAGCTGCAATCAATCAATGCCAAACTCGCTAATTTTAACCAGAGCGAACAAAAGAAAAAAGAAGAGGTTTTTGCCATGCAAAAAGCTTTTTCCCAAAAACAGCAGCAGGTCAACGATCTGGGCGGAGAATTAAATACTATCAAAGTCGAGCTGGCTAAAATTGAAACCAGAAAAGAAGATTTGGAAAAAGAAATGATCGACGAATTATCAGACGAAGAACGAGATGCAGTTTATCAAAACTCTAACCCTGGTCGGGCACAGCCGGAAATATTCTCAGAAATCCAAAAACTCAAAAAAAATCTAGACTTAATCGGCGGCATAGACCCACAAGTCCAAAAAGAATACCAAGAAACCAAAGAGCGCTATGATTTTCTAACTCACCAAAGCGAGGATCTGAACAAGGCCATTGCCGATTTGGAAAAGGCTATTGGCAACCTCGAAGAAACGATAAAAAAACAGTTTGATAAATCGTTTAACCAAATAAACACGCATTTTGCCCAATATTTCAAAATTTTATTCAATGGCGGCAACGCCTCATTAAGTCTGGTCAAAGAAGAAATAAAAGAACCGGATGAGTTGGACGACGAGGAGGATTCAGACGAAGCAGAAGATTCAGACGACAGTCAGACGCCCCGACCGATACTGCCGACTAAAACATCTTCAATTAAAAAAGAAAAGGTGGTAACCGGAATAGATATCCACGCCACTCCTCCGGGTAAAAAACTCCGTGGCATCAGCATGCTTTCCGGCGGTGAACGAGCGCTGACCTCCATTGCCCTGATCTGCGCTATCATCCATAATAATCCCTCGCCTTTCGTGATTCTAGATGAAGTCGATGCGGCCCTCGACGAGTCTAACTCTATCCGCTTTGCTTCCATTATCGAACAGCTTTCTAAAAAAACCCAGTTCGTAGTCATAACCCACAACCGTGCCACAATGAACAAAGCCAATATTCTCTACGGGGTGACCATGGGAAATGATGGCGTTTCCAGACTGCTATCAATAAATATGACCGAAGCGGAGAAAGTCATCAATGATAATTGATGCGCCGCCCTCCTATTGTGTCATGACGGGACATAAGTCCGCTCTTGGCTAACGAAAGACGCAACAATTCCCTTGCCAAGAATAATGGAATTCACGCGCCTCTCAAGGGTTCTTCCGGATCCAGAATAACAGGTAAAACATAACTATTGACAACAATTCACACTTTGTATAATATATAAAACACTATGCTAACAATCAGACTATCCAGAGTTGGGAAGAAAAAACAGGCAAGCTTCAAGGTTATAATATCGGAGAAAACCAAAGACACGCGCGGTACTTACCTAGAATTGCTTGGCCACTACAATCCCCACACTAATAAAGCCGAATTAAAGGCCGAGCGTATAAAATATTGGCTTGGAAAAGGCGCCCAGACTTCAGGTACGGTGCACAATCTTTTGGTTGATCAAAAAATAATTACCGGCGAGAAAATCAAGGTAGCCAACATCAAAAAAAAGAAAGAGGGAGAAAAAATCCAAGCGGCCACACCAGCCGAACCGGCTGATACGCCAGCTACAGAAACACCGACTGCCCCCAAAGCAGAAAAAAAGCCTACCAAGACCACTACTCCGGCTCCTGAAGAAAAACCGACAACCTAAAAAACCGCTGGACTAGAAACGCTATAAACTTTAAAATGTATTTGTACATATCCAGTTCTGTTCCACAAGGTCGACAGTACTGGCACATTAATACCTAAACACTTGGAACACCATTATGGCAAAAGCCTCTACACCATCAGAAACGAGAGATCAAGAGTTCGTCGAGTACGTAGTCAAAATGCTCGTAGATCGTCCCGAAGACGTTACGTCAGAACGGACAGTCGACGAAATGGGCGTTCTCATCACCCTGAAGGTGAACCCCGCGGACTTAGGACAGGTCATCGGCCGCCAAGGCCAGACCGCTAAGGCCATCCGAACACTTCTGCGCGTGGTCGGCGCCAAGAATCACGCTCGTGTGAATCTCAAGATCTACGAACCGGAAGGTTTCCGCAAGGGACCTCGCGGTTCATCCGAGGGAGCCGACACTTCAGCTGTCGACGATCTGAAAATATAAAACCAAATACGTTATATAAAAGCAAAACCGCATTATAAGTGCGGTTTTGTTATGCTTAACTTGTCGTGGCGAGGACGACAAACGGAGTGATGAGGACGAAACAATCTCGAAATTGCTTCGCTAACGCTCGCAATGACAATAAATTACTGTTATAATTACCTCATGCAGTATGATATCTTAACTATCTTCCCCCATATTTTCGACTCCTACCTTAACGAGAGTATTCTTAAGCGCGCGCAAAAAAATAAACTTATTAAAATCAACATCCATAATTTTCGTAACTTTGCCGCAGGCAAGCATCGCACCGTTGATGATAAACCCTATGGCGGCGGACCGGGCATGCTCTTGAAAGTCGAGCCGATCTATAAATGCCTTAAATCAATTAAGCGTAAAAAAAATTCACTAGTTGTACTGCTGACACCAAAGGGCAAGACATTCAATCAAAACATGGCAAAAAAATTCGCTAAACTTGATCAGCTGATTCTGATAAGCGGAAGGTATGAAGGCTTTGACGAACGGATTAGGAAATATGTAGACGAGCAGGTCTCCATCGGCGATTATATTCTAACTGGCGGCGAATTACCGGTCATGTCAATAATTGATGCCACAGCCAGACTATTGCCCGGCGTTCTGGGCGATGACAGTTCATCAAAGGATGAGAGTTTTTCCAAAAATCTGAACTTCATTGAATACCCACACTACACCAGACCGGAAAACTTCAAAGGCACAAAAGTACCGAAAGTATTGTTATCAGGGAATCACAAGAAAATAGACGCTTGGCGCCTGAAAAATGCAAAAACAAAGAAGGGCTGACGCCGGCGGCCTACTTTTGCATTTGGTTTTCTTAGCGGGGCGCAAAACAACGACGACTGCACGCGGTGTTATAGCAGAAGCAAAAGCGAAACAGGCTTGACACCTATCCCAAAACAGTATAAAATAGTAATCACCAAGCGAATTGGTCGAAATTTCGCTAAATTAACAGCAAAATCAATAAGGAAAACTGCCTAGTGGAACAAAAATTAGGTGAATAACCCAAAGGAGTGTTAAAGTTGTGTTCCCGCTAGGCAAGCGGGCTTTTTAGACCAAAAATTATCAAAATCAAAGCTTGGTTGGACATTAACAACTGAAAAGTGGTAAGAAGAAACGCCAATTTCTTATAGATATTTGTGTCGCGCTGCAAGGCGCACATAATTATCTTTTTTGAGAGTTTGATCCTGGCTCAGGATGAACGCTGGCGGCGTGTCTAAGGCATGCAAGTCGAATGTACCTTCGCTCTTCACTGTGCGTGAAGGGCTCAGACCCACAAACTCCAACATTCCATCAATAGACAATAGAGGAGTTGTGTGTCCCGTGGCTCAACGCGTAGCGATGAGCGGAGGTGGCATGGCAAACGGGTGCGTAACACATTGGTAACCTGCCTTTATCACGGGCATAACCTGGAGAAATCCGGACTAATTCCCGATGGTCTCCGATCCCGCAAGGGTATCGGAGTAAAGATGCAAATCGGATAAAGAGGGGCCTATGGTCTATCAGCTAGTTGGTGAGGTAATGGCCCACCAAGGCGATGACGGATAGCGGGCGTGAGAGCGCGACCCGCCTCACTGGGACTGAGACACTGCCCAGACTCCTACGGGAGGCTGCAGTCAAGAATATTCCCCAATGGCCGAAAGGCTGAGGGAGCGACGCCGCGTGCAGGAAGAAGCTTTTCGGAGTGTAAACTGCTTTTCTGTGGGAAAAATTAATGATGGTACCACAGGAATAAGGGGCTGCTAACTTCGTGCCAGCAGCAGCGGTAATACGAAGGCCCCAAGCGTTATCCGGATTTATTGGGCGTAAAGAGCTCAAAGGTGGCTCGCTAAGTCTTTGGTTAAATCCTGATGCTCAACATCAGGGCCGCCAAAGAAACTTGTGGGCTTGAGGACAGTAGAGGCAGACGGAATTGCCGGTGTAGTAGTAAAATGCGTTAATATCGGCAAGAACACCAATTGCGAAGGCAGTCTGCTGGAATGCTCCTGACACTACACGAGCGAAAGCGTGGGGAGCGATACGGATTAGATACCCGTGTAGTCCACGCCGTAAACGATGGATACTAGGCATTGGAAGTGTCGACCCTTTCAGTGTCGTTTAGAAAGCTAACGCCTTAAGTATCCCGCCTGGGTAGTACGGCCGCAAGGCTAAAACTCAAAGGAATTGACGGGAACCCGCACAAGCGGTGGAGCATGTGGTTCAATTCGACGATAACCGAGGAACCTTACCAGGGCTAGAAATCCTAGCTGCACATCTTGTGAAAACAAGACTCCTTCGAGGGTGCTAGGACAGGTGCTGCATGGCTGTCGTCAGCTCATGTCGTGAGATTTCGGGTTAAGTCCTTTAATGAGCGCAACCCCTATGATATGTTAAATATTCATATCAGACTGCCTCGGATAACGAGGAGGAAGGTGGGGATGACGTCAAGTCAGCATGGTCCTCTGACGCCCTGGGCTACACACGTGCTACAATGGATAGTAACAATGGGTCGC
>Ga0136652_1000114_pt1 | contig 44671 bp, 36 predicted proteins | sample ConPoolayeEmetaG_FD_94864 | JGI IMG/M metagenome (GOLD analysis project Ga0136652, IMG submission 94864) | Hot spring microbial mat communities from California, USA to study Microbial Dark Matter (Phase II) - Cone Pool mat layer E metaG... ...
GCAGACGATGACCCCGTCGGCGTCCACCACAATCGGCTGGCGAAACCCGAACCGCCGGATCGACTCCGCCACCGCGTCCACGGCGGCGTCGTTGACGCGCGGGTTCTTCTCGTACGGCTTGATCTCGGCCAGCGGCCAGAGTTCAACGCTCAGCATGGCTCGAACCTCCTGTCTCGGGTTACGGGCGAAGCCTCCGTCGCCCGGACGGCCACCAAATCGTGATGTCTGGCCACGGGCATTGTGGCCATCAGCAGCCGTCACTATGTTGCCGCTGTACAATAAGCTATGTTGCTGCGATGAAACAAACTCTATCGCACATGCCGGCGGTTCCCGCGGCGGTACGCCTCCCGGAGAACGCCGGAAGGACCCGCCGTCTCCCAGGAGACCGCCGCAACCTCTGCCCGACGGCGACGCGGCCAGGCCCACACGTCCTTGCTGATCTGCGGGCCGTGGTACGCGGCGCAGTAGTGCCACTCGTCGCGTTGCGGCAGGCACACGTGCGGCAGCGGGCAGGCCAGCCGGCTGCCGGCGGGCGCCCTGGATCGCAGACAGTCGCCGCAGCGGCCGTGCTTCAGCAGCGTCACGTTCAACGAGGGGGCGGCGTGCGAATCTCCCGATTCTGACGATTCTCTTTGGCCGCATTCTTCCTCCCGGGCGCGCGCGTGCGCGTGCGCGCCCGCGCGCGTGTGAAGCAGTGAAGCAGATTCGCGAGATTCGCAGTTTTCGCGTAAGCCCGTGCTGCGAATGGAGTTCTGTTTGCGAATCTCGGTTTTTGAGATTCGCGGAGAATCGCCAGATTCGCACAGCTTCGCGATGACACTGGAGAGGCTCACAGCGTGCCCTCCGCCTCAGAATCGCCAGATTCGCCCGTTTCGCCCCGCAATCGCTCCAGCCGATACTCCGGATGGTTGGCGTTGTTGCTGTAACGGATGTACCACCGGCCCACCGGCGCGTCGGTGTGACGCTGAAGCATTCGACCAAAGGCCACGGCCACCGCTCGCGGCGTGGACTTCGCAAAGATTCCGTCGAAGAGCTCCTCCTGCTCGGCCAAAGCAATCAGCTCTCGCGGCGTGACCTCGCGGTAAGCAAAGCGCTCGTGCCATAGCTCGACGAAGCGGAGCATCTCCTGGCTCTTGGCATCGGCCCGCCGCCGCCACTCCCCCTCATTCGTCCGCCACGCCCGCAAGGCGTTCACTTGCAGGATGCCGCCGATAGTCTCGGACCAGCTCTCGAACCCGCCCAGCCGGTTGGGGTGCCGCGGCCGCCCGGCCGCCAGCCAGTTCTCCACCAGCCCCAGCAGGCACTCCAGCACCGTCCGCCGCTGCTGCCGCACATACGCCCGGATGTCGGGATGCTGGAAGTCGGTGCGGGCCTCCGGATGGGCCGAGGTCGGCTCGATCAGGATCGGCACGATCCGCTTGGCGATCTCCCCGGACGCCTGCACATTGTTGCCCGTCCCCACAATCGTCAGGTGATTCGGCAGCGACACGTTCCGCGAGTAGCCCAGCAGCCGCCCCAGGAAGCGTTGCGTGGTCAGCAGGCTGGCCAGCGCCGGCGAGTCGATGTAGGCCGGCAGGTTGTCCAGGTGCATCAACGTCTCGCCCTGGAGGAGCATCGCCAGGATCCGCTTCTCGCGCTCCTCCTCCCGGTCGGTGATCTGCATCGACGGCGTGTCGCGGCCGGTGATGACGCCGCCGAAGACCTCGTTGACCAGCTTGCTCTTGCCGGTCCGCTCCAGCGGCGCGTTCAGCAGGTGCATCGGCCGGTTGCCGTCCAGGGCCGGGGCGATGATCGGCGTCAGCAGCAGGCCGAAGAAGTTCTGCCGGTCCGCCGCGCTCTTGAACGGGAAGTCCACCACCAGATCGTGCAGGACGTTGTGGATGAGCTCGCAGTCGGTCTCCGGCCGCAGGTCGCGGAGTTCGTCCGGCTCGTCGTAGAACAGCCCGTCGTGCCACCCGGGCGGGATCCGCACGAAGCCCGGCCCGTAGACCGGGTAGGACACCATCAGCGACAGCTCGCGGACGCCGGGCGCCCCGGTCGCGTGGGCAACCACCAGGCCCGCGGCGTCCTTGTGGCACGCCTGGTACAGCAGCACTTGCTCCTTGGTCTGCCGGTGTGTGACCCACTTGCCCAGCTTGACGTGGCCGTCCACGACGATCCGCATCCGGTCGGCCGACAGCTCGACCCACTTCCGCCGGCCCGGCCCGCCGATGATCTCGCCGGGGATGAAGTCGCGGCGGTAGATCGCCTCCTCCGGCAGCCGGGCGAGCACCTCGGCGGCGAAGTCGGCGCTGGATTGCTCGATGAACTCGTCCTGGTCGGTCTTGTGCGGCCCCGGCAACAGAATGTACTCGTCGGCGTCGAAGTCGCTCTCGCCCGCGTCCCGCGGCCGGGGGCGCAGCTCGATCCGCCGCGGCTCCCGCGTGCCGGCGTCCAGCCCGGAACGCAGCGTCGCGTCGATCTCGCGCGGCTCCAGCCCGACCGACTCGGCCGCGCTCCGCAGGGCTGCTTCCACCTCGGCCCGGTCCAGGTAGCCGCCGCCGATCAGCCGCCCCAGGCTGAACGCCGCCCGGTTGAGCGTCTCGTTGCGGGTGCCGTTGGCGGCGGTGTGCAGGGCGTGCAGCTCCAGCACCAGCGCCCGCTGCGCGTAGCGGGCGGCTTTGGCGTCGCCGCGGGCCGTGGTCGTGTTGCCGGGCGCAGATGGTCGGCAATCCGGCTCGGCCGGCGTTGGCAGCGCTGCGGACTCCGGCGGCCTCGCCGCGGCCGGCCCGTGATGGTGCTCGGAAGCCGGACCCGCGGGTTCCGGCGACTCCAGCAGTTCCACGATGTGCGGCGGCAGCTCGGCGATGCCGACGTTCCACGGCTCGAAGCCTTCCTCCCACTGGTACAGCACCCCGGTGTCGGGATGCACCGAGCCGGGAAAGACCACCTGCCCGCCGTCGGCCTTCACGTCGATGTGCGGCCCCAGCTTCTTCGACGTGCACCGGATCGGCCGGTCCGTGCGGGTGTAAATATGGCGCGCCCCCGGCCGGCCGGTGCGAGCCCTCGCGGTGAGCGGCAGGCCCAGCGGGGTCGCGTCGCCGCCGGGGTCCACGTCGATGATGACCATCCCCCCGCTGGCCTGCCCGGTCCGCAGGCCGACGTTGCCCCGGGCCGCCCAGGCCAGCGCCTGCTCCAGCGACTCGCGCGGCGCCGACTGCCAGCCCTTCAGGATGGGCCGCTTGCCGTCCAGCGGCGTGAACGACCAGCCCTGGGAATGGCCGTAGCGGACGTTCGCCGCCAGCGGGCTATCCGAGTCGGACGCCCCGGGCGGCCAGCTCCCGCCGCACGTCCTCGATGGATCGGGCGAGGATGTAGACACCGTGGAACCTTTCCATCATCTCCTGGAACCGCCGCTGCGCGGGCGACTGCCGGCCCGCGACGGTCTTGACCTCGATCTCCAGACGCCGCCCGTCGGGCAGGATGCCGGTGAGGTCGCCCTGGCCGGGGATGCCGAACCGCACCACCCGCCGGCCCAACCGGGCGACGCCCACGTTCGCCCGCCACAGCCGCAACACGGGCAGCGTGCCGAACGCACGGAGGATCGCGTTCTGAAGCTGCTTCTCCGTCACGCGACCGCCCTCCGCGGCCAGTGCCCGAACGCCTCGCGGAAGCGGTACGCCGCCCAGCCCCGCTTGTAGCCCTTCTGCGCCGCGATCCGCAGCAGCTCGCGATAGACCTCGGCCTTCTCTTCCGGGGTGGCGCTGGCCGGATTGACCAGCTCGCCGTCGGCGACGATCGGCGCGACGCCGAAGCGGTCGAAGAAGCGGTAGTAGCTCCAACCCGGCTTGTAGCCGGCGGCCTGCCGCTGGGCCTCGATCTGCACCCACACCTGCCGCCGGTACTCGAACGCGGTGTCGTCGAACTCGGCGAGCTCGCCGGTGCCGTGGATCGGCGGCCGGTGCCGCCGCCCGCCGCCGCCGGCCTGCGGCGCCCACCCGCACTCGGGACAGCACGGCTCGTCGGTCTCGAACAGCAGCCCGCAATGACTGCACCGCCGCAGCCCGAGCGGCTCCGAGAAGCCGACCCGCTCATCGCTCAGCGTGTAGTCGAGCCGCCGGGTGACCAGCCCGTGCACGTGGTGATTGCCGGCATGGTCCAGTACGAGCGCGCCGTCCTTGCCGTGGCAGGCCCGCATGACCCGGCCGATCATCTGGAGATGCAGGTTCAGTGAGGCCGTGGGCCGGGCGATGATGGCGCACTCCAGCGCCGGCAAGTCCCAGCCTTCGGTGAGCACCATGCAGTTGGAGACCACCAGCGTTTCGCCGCTCGCCAGCCGCGCCAGGATCGCGTCGCGCTCGGCGCGTGGGGTCGCGCCGTCGAGGTGCTCGGCCGGCACGCCCGCCTGCCGGAACGCTTCGGTGATCGCTTCGCTGTGGGCGATGTCCACCGCGAACGCCACGGTCCGCCGGCCGGTGGCGCGTTTCTGCCACGTCTGGACGATGTCCGCGTTGAGCTCGGCGGTGTTGGTCCGCTCGGCCAGCGCGCCGAGGCTGTAGTCGCCGGCGACAACACGAACGCCGCGCAGGTCCGGGGCCTTCGACGCCCAGACCCGCGGCTTGTGCAGGACGCCGGCCGCACAAAGTTCGTCCGGCCAGGCCGCAACCACCAGCTCGCCGAACAGGTCGCCCAGACCGCGCCCGTCGAGCCGGAACGGGGTTGCGGTGAGACCGATCAGCGCGGCGTCGGTGTAGTCGCCGAGGATCTTCTGGTAGGTCTCGGCGGCAGCGTGGTGACATTCATCCACGACCACCAGCCCGGCGGGCGGTTTGTTCCGCCGCACGAGCGTCTGTACCGAGGCGACCTGCACGCGGGCGTCCGGGTCGCTCCGGAAGCCGGCCATGACGATGCCCGCGCGCAGGCCGTGAGCGGCCAGCCGCTCGGCGGCCTGGTCGATGAGTTCCTTCCGGTGCGCCAGCCACAGCGTCGGCCGGCCCAGCCGCTCCACGATCTCGGTCGCCATCGTGGTCTTGCCGCTGCCCGTGGGGCTGACAAGGATCGGCCGCTGGTCGAGCTTCGCGATGACGGTCTCGACCGCTCGTTCCTGATAGTCGCGAAGCTGTTGCCGTGCCGGCGCTGCAATCATCGTTCAATCCGGAATCGACCAGGCCGCCGGGACCGAGCGGGAGCCGCCATGCGGCAGCCCCCGACTCGGCCAGGCGGGGGAGACCAACCCACAGGCGGGCGTCGGAATCGAACCGACCGGCGCGAGGTAATGAGCCTCGCAGGCCCACCAGGGCCGACCCGCCGCTGCGTCAGAACGGGACGATCCGCGTCGGTCCCTCCTCACGCATCACCGCCCACTCGGTCGGGCTGAGTTCGTCGGGTTGCTTGCCGGGGAAAAGCTCCGCGAGGATGCGGAACCACTCGCGTTCGAGCGTGGCCTGGTCCCACTGCGGCCCCGTGCATCCCCGGCAGAACGCCGCCCACGCTTCCGCCGGCGTGCTGCCGGCCGGGTCGTGCGACGCTTCCGCCGCCGCCGGTTGTGGTTCGGGCGTTCGCGGCCCCGCGGGCCCGGGCTGCGGCGCAGACGGCCCGGCCTCCGGCGTCGGGGCCGCGACGGGCGCCCTCGCGGTCGGCGCGGCCTGCGCTCTTTCCGGCGGCCGCTTCGCGGTCGGCTGCTCAGCCGGCCTCGCGGGCTTCGCGGGCTTGGCCGGCCTGGCCGCCACGGGCGCCGGGCCGGACAGCGCCCGGAGCTTGGAGCCGAGCCGGTTGCCGATCGTGCGGCGCGTGGCGTCGTCCGCCTTGCTCACGCCGCCGACGCCGCTGCTGCCGAACGGGTTGAGGTACTGGACCCGCAGCCGGGTCTTCCCGCCGTACTCCTCGAAGCCGAGCTTCACCTGCACGGCGTGCTGCGACAGGTCCGTTTCCTGGAGCCAGAACGGATCGCGCCCGTCCCAGCCCAGCGCCGCCTTCAGCGCGTCGATGGCGACGGTGTTGAGCGTGCCGTCCTTCTTCTCCAGGTAGAAGTAGCCGACGATCTCCCAGTTCTCGCCGGCACAGTCGGCCCACTCGCCGGAGGCCTGGAACTCCTCGTACAGCCGGAAGCGGATGAGGCACGTGGCCAGCTTGTGCGGCCCGGTCTCGTCGATGCCGATCTCGACCGGATAGGCGTTGAACAGTCCTTCGCGCGGCGGCAGCATGGGCGGATCTCCTTACTCGGCCCCGCGGGCCGGCAACTTCTTCCAGAGGGTGGTGTCGAACTGGACCAGCTCGATCGGGTCGGCCAGCGTGCGGCTCTTGGCCATGCACCAGGGCCGCTCCTGCGGCCAGATGGTCCGCGTGCCGTGGCCCTGGGCCTTGCCGTCGCGGGTGGCTTCCACGTCGTAGCCCACGTACAGCAAGTGATCGAGCCACTCGCGGACCCGCAGGCGAATCGACGCCTTGCCGCTGGCCGGGTTCTGGAGCCGCGGCTCCCAGCGGATGTAGTCTTCACCCTTGGGGTTCGGGACCGTGGCGGTGCAGTCGTGCAGGATGAGCACGACGTTCCGCCCGGCGCGGACGTGCTGGTCGAGGTCGCTCAGCAGCGGCAGGAAGGTCTCGTAGACGTGCTGGTAGCCTTTGCCGAAGCCGTAGTCCTCCAGGCGCCGGATGACCACCCCTTCCTTTTCATGCTTGACGTGGCGAATGGTCCATTCGACCGCCAGCTCCTTGGCCTTGGTGGCCGAGTCCAGCACGATCGTGCGGACGTCGTCCCAGCCGTCGCTGTGCAGCGCGTCGCGGATGTCCTGCCAGCCGGCGATCCCGCCCACGCGGCGGATGTCGAGTTCGCCCAGCGACGGCCGCAGGATCGGCAGCGAGTCGTCGAGGTCGATGAAGGCGACGGGCCCGGGCGCCGTGGCCGCGAGGGTCGTCTTTCCGATTCCGCCCGGTCCGAACATCCCGACGCGATGGCCTTGCGGCTCGATCGCGCCGAAGGCGACACGCCGGACGGGAAGGGCGTACGGGGCGCGGGGTGCGGCCGCGGTCATCGGAGCACCTCCGCGCGCGGCCGGCGCGCCGTGAAGCCGTCCCGCCCGAACTCGCGGAGGGCGAAGGCGGCGAAGATGCCGTTGACGATCTGCCCGACGGCGGTGGAGGCGTCCACCGTCGCCGTCCGCGCCTCCTGGTCGATGCGGTAGGCGCTGTCCAGCCGGACCCGCGCTTCGCCGAACACACCCTCGGCGGCGAGCAGGGCCAGCAGCAGCGTGTCCTCGACGTCGCGCAGGTCGGTCCCCGCGCGGAACTCGTACTGGTAAGCAGTTCTGGTCATGGGCGTCCTTTCCTGTCGGCCGTCCCTTCGGCTCATGCTGGGTGTCTACGACACGCCGCCAAAAAACCGTCCGCTTGGGCGCGCTTTTTTTGGGGCAGGTAGGCCGTCAGGCCGGCCGCCGTGAACGCCGCCCGCACCCGGGCCCTCAGCCGGCGGCCGGGCCTCCCGGAAAGGCCCAGCCGGCGAGCGGCGGCCTCCAGGCCTTCCTCGCCGACGATGCGGCACCACTCCTGAGCCTGAGCCGAGAGCGTTGCGACGACCCGCCGGACGTCCGCGGCGAGGTCGCAAAGGTCCGCGTCGGCGGCATCGCCCCGGCGGGTGCCCGCGGCGACGATCTGGTGCAGCTCGACTTCGCGGCCCTCCCTATCCCGCACCACGGCACTCAAGGACTGCGGACGCCGGCCGCCGTTGCGGCCCTTCCGCCGCTCCCGCTTGAGCAGGTCGGCGACGCAGTGCCGAACGAGCAGGACCACGAAGACGCGGCGGCTGGACTCCGCCGGGTCGTGCCGCGGCAGGCGCCGCAGCACGTCCAGGCGGATGTCCTGCTCGATGTCGTCAACGTCACTGGTGGTGAACCCGACTTTGCCGGCCAGTTGCCGAGCCTTACATCTGATGAACCACTCCTCGAACCGATCGAGCTGGACCTGATCGGACACGGGCGTCTCCCCGCGAACGCGGGAAGACGCGCTGTGCTGCCGTGAGCGGCCGGGCTGTCGTGCTGGTCGCCGCGGTCATGGCCGGACCCTCCGCGCGTCGCGCGAAAGGCCCCCGCGAAACAGGTCCGGCTGGGGTGGTCTCACGGGGGCGGGTGTTGGTCTCGGTTCACGCCGGACCCGCCGCCCGCGGCTGGCGAAAACTCGTTGAGGTGCTGGGATTTGCGCGGCGCGCAGGGAGAGCCGCGCCGTAAACGTCGGCGCCAAAGTCGGTTATGGAGGAAACGCTAGCGAAGAAAACCTGCGGCGACTTAGGAACGGCTCGGCGAATTTTCGACGGCGGGTCACTCGCGGATGGACACAGCGAACCGGGCGCGCCAGCCGTCGCCTTCGAGCTCGAACGGGTCGCCCTCGATGCGGAAGAAGCGCTGCAAGTCCGCCGCCAAGTTCTCTTTCCGCTTCTGGTTCTTGCGGCTCGCCTGCCGGTTCCGCCAGTCCAGCACGCCGCGGGCTTCGGCGAACGTCTCCAGCAGGAGCCACTGCACCGTCGGCTGGGCGTTCTTGCGGTTGGCCATCCCCATCTGCGCAAAGTGATATGTGCCGGACACGTCCTTGACCCTCACGTGCACAGAGTGCCGGTCGATGAACCGGATCGACACGTCGCTCCATCGCGCGGCAGCCGGCGTCGGGAAGAACACCATTCCGTCGTCCGCTTTCGGTTGGGGGACGTGAGCGGCGCGGAACTCGGCGAGTACCCCTTCGGCGTCGAGTCCGTCCAGCAGCGCCAGCCGACCACCCTCGCCGACGCCGAGCACCTCAGCCAACGGTAGAAAGCACGCCCGCGGCGGCCGGATCACCTCGGCGACGCCCTGCGTGAACGCCGACCGTGTCGGCGCCAAGAGAACAAACGGCCGGCCGCGTGCGGCCAGGCCGGCCGCGGCCGAGTGCAGCGCCTCAGGTTCGCCCGCCAGCGTGAGGTACGCCGGGAACCGCAGCCCGGCGTATGGCACATAGTCGCCGACGTGCCAGACGCCGGCCGCGCCCGGCACCGGCTCGGCCCCCGCCGCCTCAAGCCCGAGTGATTCCGCGACCTCGCGGGCGAGCGTGGCGATATCGAGCCGGTGGACCGTGAGTTCATCACGGGTAAGCACGGCCGACTCACAACCGTCCGGGCAGACGGAAACAAAACGGCCTCTCCACCGCCTGATCTCGTGGACGCACGTGCGCCCGGGCGCGGTGCTTCGTACCGAGCCCGCGACCCGCGGCGTGGGCAGCAGGAAGCGGCCGGCCGCGGCGTAGTCGGCGCCAAGTAGCGCCCGCCATTCGGCTGGCACGGCCGCCAGGTCCGGCACCTGCTCAAACGCCTGCCAGAACCGCTCGCACCGTCGCTTCACGGGGCGCCTGGCCTTTCGTCACGATGAACCCGCGGGCCTTCAGCCACGTCTCGACGATCACGCTGTCGGCGTCACGGGTGTACTGGGCGACGTTCGGCGGCTTGATCGTCACCGTCCGCGGCGTCTCCGAATCCGAGAACGTGACGCGGAAGCACGCCTTCGTGATCGGCGCCTTCGCGGGGAACTGCTTATTCCGAGCGCGGTAGGCGCCGAAGACGTCGTCGGCCTTCCGAATCTCCCGCTCGTGGAATGAGCCGCCGCGGTAGAAGTCCACCTCCACCAGCACCACCTGCTCGATGCCCTCGACCGGTGTGAGTGCGTCCTCGCCCTTCTCCCTCAACGGCTCCAGCGTGTACTTGTCTTCGCCGCCGAAGAAACCGTCGTCCCCGTACAGGTGCCGGCCGAAGATCGTGCGATACGCCTTCTTCTCGCCCTTGTTGCGGGCGTTGATCCGCAGTTCCCCTTCCGTCGGGTCGAGCGCCAACACGTCGAACTTCTCCGGCCAGTAATAGACGCCGACCGACTCGCCCCGCTCGCCGATCGCGCCCTCACGCTTGAACGGGTCGCCGTGCCGAACCAGGAACCAGACCCCGTCCGGCCGAACGTACGCGAAGACCTTCGTGTTCCGGCCGCGCTTCTTCTTCTCGAAGTAGTCGTCGAGGTCGGCCTTCATGCTCGCCGCCGCCGCGGCGGGGTCGCTGTGCTTGGGCACCGGAGCAACCGCCGTCGCGAACGACTCGAACGTCCGCGGGTTCCGCAGGAACTGCTCCGCGTGCGTCCGCTCCAGCAGCTCGGAGTCCTTCAGCCACGCCTGAACCGCCACGTCGCCCGGCGTCGGCCCGGGCCGCCCGACGATCTCGAGGCCGGCCCTCCCGGCGGCGTCGAGCAAGCATTCCATCCCTTCCGGCGTGGCCAGCTCGTGGATGAAGTAGAAGGCTTCGCGCAGGGCCGCCGGCAGCCTGTCCGGCGTCATCAGCAGCCCGATCAGGCGGTCGTAGTCGAGCTCGACCGCCGTCCCGTCCGGCAACTTCAGGCCGAGCACCTCCAACGCCGCCGCATGGTCGGCCAGAAGGGACAGGAGGTTCTCCGGGTCGATCCTCCGCAGAATCTCGGGTTGCGAAAAGAACCGGCTCAGCCTGAAGGTGGACATCGGTTGGTCTCCCGCATTCGGGCGGCACGAAACGCCATGAACAGAATCCAAACATGATACCAGCATGAACCGCTCCCGGAAAGGCGCCGATCGGCCTGCCCCCCGCCGGGCGGACGGGATTCCGCGCTGCTGCGGTAGATACCCAGCATGGACCGGCCCGCCGTCGGCGAAGAAATCCGCGAAACCGGCTCCCCGCCTGCTTGCCAAGCGGCTCGCCGCGCGGTAAGATGCAGCAGGAAAAGGACTTATAGCGATGAACGGCGCGAGCTATTCCGGCCCACTCGGCGGCAGATTGAAGACGCCCGAAGCTGGCTGGTGCGGGTCATTGCCCGCCGCGCCGTGGACATCCTCAAAGCCCAGGAGACCGGCCCATGAGGAAAACGACGGCGATCTACGCGCGCTATTCCTCCCACGCCCAGGACGGCGGCACCTCGATCGAAGTCCAGCTTGACGCCTGCCGCCGCGACCTCCCGCCCCGCAGCTTCCGCGAATACGTTGACCGTGCCCGCACCGGCCGCGCCATGGCCGGCCGCGAAGCGCTGCTCCGGCTGCTGGCGGACGCTGAGGCCGGCGAGATCGAACGGCTCCTCGTCTACAAGTACGACCGGCTCGGGCGCAACCTCGCCGAGACCAGCGCCGTCATCGCCCAGCTCGAAGACAGCGGCGTCGAGGTCGTCAGCGTCACCGAGGGCAAGGACGCCCTGGCTCGCGGGATGCACCTGGTCATCAGCGAGCACTACTCGCGGGTCCTGTCCGAACGGACCAAGGACGGCCTGGTCAAGCGGTTCGAGCAGAAGGCCTGGACCGGCGGACCGCCGCCCTACGGCTACCGCATCGAGCAGACCGCCGACGGCCTGCATCGGCTGGCCATCGACGACGCGGAAGCCGCGGTGCTGCGTTGGGTGTTCCAAGTCTACACCACGGAGTCCGTTGGCCTGAAGCTGCTCGCCCAGCGGCTCAACAAACGCGGCATCCCGACGCGCCGCTGCCCGACCTGGACGCACACCAGCGTCCGCCGCATTCTGACCAACGACATCTGCATCGGCCGGATCATCTACAACCGCCGCAAGTACAAGCTCAACAAGCGCACCGGCCGGCGCGTGCCGGTCTGGCGCGACGCCTCCGAACACATCGTGCAGAACGACGAACGCCTGCGGATCATCGACGACGCGACGTTCGCCGAGGCCCAGAACCGGCTGGCCCTGCACGCCCGGCCGCAACGCGACAACGGCCAGCTTCTCGCCCCGGCCTACCGGCCATTCACCGGGATGATCTTCTGCGAAGCGTGCGGCAACGTGTGCTATCGCCGCACGAGCCGCAACCGCAAGGGCGAGTACCACTACTACGAGTGCGGCTGCCGCCAGCGCAACGGCCCGGACGCCTGCCGCAACACCGGTAGCGTCCGCGAAGACCGGCTGCTGGAGCGGATCCGTCGGACGTACGAAGCGATCTTCGCCGACGCCGACGCCCTGATCGAAGACGCGATCGAGGAGGCCCGCAAGCTCACGCAGTCGAACCGCGGCGAGCTCCAGCGCGTTCGCGCGAAGATCGCGGACCTCGACAAGAAGATCGGTTCGATGACCCGGCTCCTGGTGGACCCGGACATCGACGCCACGGCCAAGCGGGCGGTGTCCCGGCAGGTAGGGGAACTGGAAACGGAGCGGGAGCGGCTCCAGAACGCCGTGGCGGAATTGGCCAGCGACGCCAACGACCACACCGGCCGGCTGGCCGGCGCCGTCCGCCAAGCCCTCACGGAGGCTCAAGAATCGCTGGCGACGGTCGCCACGCCGACGGAGATGCGCGACTTCTTGGAGCGCTACGTCGGCCCGATGGTGCTCAAACCCAGCGGGGACATCGGCCGGAAGGAAACCGCCCCGCCGGCGGAAACGCAAACGGCCCCGGCCGAAGCCGGAGCCGTGAAGCGGTCAATAGCGGGGGCAGGACTCGAACCTGCGACCTCCGGGTTATGAGCCCGACGAGCTACCAACTGCTCTACCCCGCAGCGTATTGAGAGCCTAGCCTGTATTCGGCAATTGTCAAGTCTCGCGATCGCCGCCGTCGTCGAGGTCGCCGCGAGGTGGCGATGAGTACGCTGCTTGCCCGGCTCGGCAGATAAGGCCTTTTTATCGACGTCGGGTTGTCCGGCTGAACCAAACGACGTTAACGCCGGCGTGCTCCTTGCCCGGGCGCGGTCCCGAACTTGCTTCTGGGCGCGTGATGCTGCTCTCCGCCAGGAGCGAAAAGAGCGGAAGGACTTCGAGGCGGACCGGGTCCGGTAATGGTTGCTGGTCGCGGTTGGCAGCCACTGCCGGCCGGCGTCCAGGCCGTTTTTTCGCATGCCGGCGCGCCAACTGCCCGGCGACGGATAGCGAATGGGGCCTTGACTGGCTGCCGTGCCTCGCGTTCGCTCGTTAAATGAGTTTATGGCTGCGGCTTGCGGTTGGGGCTGGTTTTGAACTTTTCGGGAACTCGGTCTTCAGGCCCGTGGGGCAAGTGGTGGAACTGGCCCGACCAGGCGACGCAGGCTCTGTGGGCCCTCACCCTGTCTGGGCGATCGGTCGGCGTGCCAATCGCAGTCGGGTTCGTGCCTTTCCCGGCGTCCGCCTCACGTGCCCACTTGGTTGCCTGATTAGCGGATATCTTGCTTGAAAATTGCCGCTTTGCTCCTGGGGTCGGCGGGTTGTGGAACCTCGAGGCAGGAGAGGTTGCCGACTGCTCACGCGATCAGCGGGCCTGCGGTTGGTGCGGTCTGGGTCGGTAGGCTCACGGTTGCCAGACCACTCGGGAGCCGGAATAATGCATCAGACAGCGGGCTGGTCCGGCCTGCGGCGTGTATAGCTTGCTGGGGTATACGGATGACCACCTACCCGGTTCTAGGCCTTGCTACGTGGCGGCGTAGGGTCTCACGGGCCTTTACTCTGATCGAGCTGCTGACTGTGGTGGCCATAATCTCGCTGCTGATCGGCATTCTGGTGCCCTCCCTCTCGGCCGCCAGGAACCACGCGAAGAATGTACGGACCCGGGCCACGCTCAAATCGATTGGTGACGGCTTGGAGATGTTTCGCGGCGAAAACGAGGACGAGGTTCGCCAGACCGGCGGCTACCCCCCCTCGGCCTGGGCCGAAGACGAGACTGAACCGGGTCAACAACGGATCTTCGGTGCCCAGTGGATGGTACGTTACCTGGTGGGAAAGGACCTGAGGGGGTTTGTGCCCCGACGCAATGTCCCTCCTGACATCTTGGCCATGGGGACCGAAGAGGGGTTTCACCAAAAGCAGTGGTATGATGACCCCAACTCAGGGTACGTTTCGAACATCGGGCGGGCCGGTCCGTACGTGCAGGTGGATGGCCTGAAGCTGGTGCAGCCCAGCAAACTCCCCGGAGCGCCTAAGGAGGGCATGTTTATTGATGACCGGACCATGGCCCAACTGGTGGCGGTGGATAGCTTCGGCTATCCAATCCTCTATTATGCCGCCAACGTCCGGCTGGCTGAACGTGGCCGGGTGCTGGTGGGGGGGGTGGAGCGTGAGGTGCCGCTGGCCTCATTTGACGGCACCAACCCCGGCATCTACACGATGATGGACAACGGGTTGTTTACCGGGGCATGCAAGGGCAGCGCCTGCACTTATCCTCCCTGGGATTTTCAGGGTGTGTTAGGGGGGACTGGTCAGGACACGCAGGGCTATTACAAGCTCGCGAAGTTTGGCGAGTTTGATCCGCCTGACCCCAATCAGGTCGCCGCCGATGTTCACACCTTCCCCTACTATATCTTGAACCGCAACGCCTATGAAGCTTCCGGCAAGCGGACTGTGCTGCCGGCCCGCAAGGAGTCCTATCTGCTCATAACTGCCGGACGAGACGGCAATTACGGCACTCGGGATGATGTGACCAATTTCGAGTAGCGCCAGCCCAGCGCCCCGCGGCGTCAGCTCTGTCGGATTGACAAACCTCCTCTCTCTGCAGTACGTTATCTATGAACCAGGCGGCCCTTCAGGCCGCTGTGGGTTGGGCGCGCACCTCGTTTCGGCCGGCAGGTTGAGTCGGCCGCCAGGCGTAGGAGGAGGCTCAAATGGAATTGGGCCGTCCCAAGTCCGCGTGCTTGGCGCTTCCGTTCGGGCTGGTGTTTGGTGCAGTCGCGTTTGGCGGCGGTTTTGATTGGGTGACGCAAGTTCAGCGTTGCGTCCTGGTCGAGGATTTTACTGCCACTTGGTGTGGTCCCTGCGTGTATGCCGGCCAAGCCCTTAGCCAGTTGCAGGATACCTACCCGGACACTGTGGCAGTCCTGCAAATTCATGTAAGCGATTGTTGCGACATCCCTTGGGGAATGGATCGATTTTACTCCTACCCGAATCACGCCAGCCTGCCTAACGTGTGGTTTGATGGCGTGCTTCAGAAGCTGGGCGCCGACCAGAACGTCTATGACGTCTACTTATCCATGTACAACGCACGCCAGTCGGTGCCGACGGATGTGACTGTGGAGGTCGGAGCGACGCAGGTTGCCGGACCGACGTATCAGTTTCAGGTGCGGGTCTCTCTGGCCCCCGCCGGCGTGCCCAAAACCGTACGCGTGTATCTGGTCCAGGCTCTCGATCATTACCCGGCTGGCGGCCATCATCGCAACTGCCTCATGGCGGCTGCCGACACTCAGGACATCACCCTCCAGCCGGGGCAGTCTCAGATAATCGAGCGCAGCATGACCTTTGACTCCACAAGCTGGTCCCAGCCAGGCAACATCCGGGCCTTTGCCTGGGCTCAGGTCCCTGGTTCCAGCGGGGTGCGCGAGGTTTACCAGGCCCGACAGGCATTCTGGCCCTTCGGGCCGCTGCCGCCCTTGTATCAGGTCGGCGACATGAATTGCGACGGCTCGGTTGGCTTCGGCGACATCAACCCCTTCGTGCTGGCCATGGTCAATCCGCAGCAATATGCGATTCAATACCCTGGTTGCCCAATGGAGTACGTGGGCGACATCAACGGTGACGGCCAATTCGGTTTCGCCGATATCAATCCGTTCGTAGCTCTGCTGACCCGAACCGGCCCCTAGGACCGGCCGGCGCCCGGCAAATCTCCCATTGCGTCAGCAATGCCGCGCCGCAAGCCTTCGCCTGCATCACCGCCCCCCGGAAGAGACCCCTGGTTGCCGTGCCTTCCGGCCGGCTCGTTTCTCGTTGCTGTCGATAGCATGTACGACGGCGTAGTCGTCTGGGAAGCGGGCCTGCAAGCGGGGTAATACCGGACCCAGCGCCTCTTTCTCGATTGCGTGCAGGCCCGGCGTGACCCGGTCGGTGTCCGCCAGCCAGTCCGCCCATTTCGCCAGCGGCACGCGGATGTCGCTGCCCACGGCGCAGAGCCGTACCGACACCTCCTCGACCGGACGCTCAGGATTCACCGAGACGTACACGTCGTCGTCCACATGTACCGTCCACCAGAATGGATTCTTCCGGTTGGCTTCTTGCCAAGCCCGGACGTACTCTCGGGCGAAGCGCGGCCGGTCTTGCCACCCGGCGTAGCAGGCCCAGTGCAGCGGAGCGTTGCAGAATCGTACCAGTGGATCGCCTGCCGGCAGGAAGTCGCCCGAGGCCCGAAAAAAATCGCCCAGCGCATCCAGTGGGCCGCCGCACAGCCCGCACTTCAACTCCAGTTTCAACGAGGCCATAGCTTGGTCTGCCCCTGCTGGCCCAAGATCGACTTGTCGCACCAGTCGGACACGCCACTCATTACCGGCCCCGGGCTCTTGCCGGCCCATGCCTCTCCGGCCCGGGGGCGTGGCAGATACGCTCTATACCGGACGTCGCCAACTCCCTTTTTATCCAAACCGCGACTCTATAGCCAACCCTTTGACCGGCTCCATCGGGGAATGCGACGGCCTATTGAATCGCTTGAACCGGCCGAGGCCCGCGCGATCGGTGCCGAGTCTGCTCGCCAGTCTCGCGCTAACGTTGGGAGCTATCCGACTGTCCCGGCGACCACGCTGTCAGGTTCTGACCTAGGCGGTGCTGACCGGTCGCCCGACCGCGCCCTGAACAAACTGGCTGCGGGGAAAAGTCAGGCAGTCTGGGCCGTGTCCCGCCCCGACCTGACTGAGCCCGGGCCAGGCAAAAAAGAGGGCACCGAGCGCCATCCGGCAGCCCGGTGCTCTCCGGAGGGGAAAGAAGCGACCTTATAATACCCCGTGTCGCAGCCCTGTCAACAGGTTTTTATCGGTCTAGCAAAAATTTTTTCGCGGCTCTGGCAGGGAAGCAGTCACCAACGTGGCGTTATATAAGTCCTTGAACGGAAAGGAGTTCCAAAGAGTTGCGCCTAGGAATCGCCCAAGTTGGGGGCAGACCGACGACTTTTTTTCTGCCCAGCGGCAAAAAAATTCCGCTTTTTTCGCTGCCGCGAGTGCGGGGGTGGAGAGCCGGAACTGACTCGACTGCCGGATCGTGTGCCCGATCTTGGCCGTGTGCTGTCCACGGCTGTGGATTGGGCCTGTCACCATACACCCAGCCGCCAGTTTGAATGGAACCGCGGGGACGAACTTGGCGACCCGAGCGGGGGCGGGGGCCATCGGGCGGCTTGACACAGAAGGATGTCGCACATCTAGTGATGGTCGCCAGCCGTCGCGGGCGACTTACGTCCGCAGGGAGTCCCGGGGGTGTAGCCGGGCTGGGCCGGGAGGAGCAGTTGCATGCCGCTGGTTGACCTTCGGTCGCAGGCTGCTCGCCTGGACCCTGAGCGGATGTTGAAGCATTTGCAGAGCTTTGAGCTGGAGCTGAAGTTCTCCGCCGGCATCTGGTTTTTCTCGCCGGCCGCCAGTCGGTTTCACGACAAGTACGGCCAAGATGTGCCTATCGAACAGCGATTGGAACGGGCGGCGGGATTGGCCGGGTACGGCCTGAAGGCCCTCGAGGCCCACTACCCCAACGAAATTAGTGAGGCCAACGTGGACTTGTGGCGGAGTTTCTCGGCCCAGAGCGGGATCCGGTTGATCACGGTGATCCCCTTGTTGTTCTGGGACCGGGATTTCGAGTTCGGGTCGCTGTCGAGCCCGCTGGAGAGGCCCAGACGGTTGGCGGTTGAGCGTACCCGGCAGGCTCTGGCCCTCAACCAGCTTCTGGACACCGATTTCGCGGTTGTCTGGCCGGGAATCGACGGCTATGAGAACCCGTTCGGTGCAGATTTCGTCGGGATGCGGGACCGGTTTGCCGAGGGCTTGGCCGAGGCCATGGACGCGGTCCCGGGGGTTCGCATCGCGTTCGAACCCAAGCCGTATGAGCCGCGGGGCAGGATTCTCTACGGCACCACGCCCGAGGGCCTGCTCTTGGCTCACCAGGTGGAATCGCGGCTGAGGAGCGAGCGGAACCGCCAGTTGCTTGGTCAGGGCCACGCTTTGGTCTGTCTCAACCCCGAGATCGGCCACGTGCTGATGGGTTATGAAGACCTGGCCTACGCGTACAGTTGGCCGCTGTCGGAGGGCCGTTTGGCTCACCTGCACTGCAACAGTCAGCCGGTGGGCAACTACGACCAGGACCTGAACGTGGGGGTCGTATCGCCCGAACAGCTCGAGGCCCTGCTCTATACACTCAAAATGTACGGCTATCGCGGCTACTTCGGCATCGACATCAATCCGGAGCGGATGCCGGTGGAGACCGCTCTGAAGATCAGTATGGACGCCCTGCGGGCCGCCAACGACCGGATCAACGAGCTGGACCACGAGGCGGTCTTGTATGCCCAGATGCACCCGGACCGGGCTCGCGGCTGGCTGGAAGCGTATCTGATTCGCCGTCGCGCGCCCCACCCGGAACGGCTCCCACCTTTGGGGCCGGTTGCAGGGCACTGATGTTTCCGGCGTACGCTGGCCTGGCCGGATTCAGTGGGGGTTGGGCAATGCGATTGCGGGGCGTTGGTCGTTTGGTTCTCTTGCCCGGGCTGGTCGTGGCGGCCGGTCTGGCCTGTCGGCGATCGCCTGCGAGTGGAGAAAAGCCCGACTTGCCGGCCGGTCTGGATCCCAAGGAGACTTTGGCGCGGCTGATTTCGCTCCACAGGCAGCACAACTATACCGAGCTGAGCCAGTTGGTCTTGTCTGAGCACCGCAGGGGGGTCATCGACTTACTGCTGGCGCTTGATGATTTCGCGGCTGCCAACCGGAGGCTGTGCGACTACTTGCGCGAGGATGTCGATCTCGACCTGGCTCAGGCTGTCGACCAGGCCTACTTGCTCGACGACCTCACGCCTTACGTCGGGCCCCGGCTGGCCATTTTCAGCGGCCAAGTGGAGTTGCTGGACCAGCGGACGGCCGGTGATGAGGCCACCGTGTCATTTTCTGCCGGGCAGCGCGTTCCGGCCAGCAGCGTCCGCTTGCAAAGGATTGATGGCCGCTGGCAATATGATCCGGGCGGTGTCTCGGACCACCTGGCGCCGGCGTTCCGGGACATGGCTGGGGGGTTGGACTTGGTGCTGGCCGAGCTTCGCACTGGGCGCTTATCGGACGCCGAGCTGCGGGCTGGACCCGATTTGCTGGTGCAAAGGGTGATGGCGGGCCTGCGCCGCGGGGTTTCTCTGCTGTCGAAAGCCCAGGTCACGACCGATGCTGCTGGAAAGCCGGACACGCAGCCGACTTGCCTGAGCCCGTCCGGCGAGTAGCTCGCCACCCGGTCGCAACTCCAGCCGGCGGGCCCCGACCGCGGCAAAGGCGCAGCATATGACAGGCCCGATGCCCTCACCGCCCGGTGCGTCAACGACGAGCCAACCCTTGGGCCGCGGTTGCTTTCAGCTGCCAGGCCGGTCAGACGGGATGTTCCGGTCGGCGGAAGACAACCTGGCCGGCCTTGATGACCAATCGCACCCTCGGACGCCCCGGCGTATAGAACCACTCGTCCAGCGAGGTCACATCCAGCACGACCAGGTCGGCGTCAAACCCGACCTCGATTGCTCCAGCCCGCCGATGCACAGCCAAGGCGGCGGCTGCATTGGCCGTGCAGGCAGTGAGCACTTCGTTCGGCAGCATCCGCAACTGGCAGCATGCGATGTTCATGATCCACGGCAGCGATTCGATCATGCAGCTTCCCGGATTGAAGTCGGTTGCCAGAGCGACGGGCAGGCCGGCCTCGATCAGCCGCCGAGCGTCGCAGTGCGGAATCCCCAGGTAGAAAGAAGTGCCCGGCAGGACCACCGCGATGGTGCCGGCCGCCTTGAGGGCCATGATCCCGGCCTGGTCGATGCACTCCAGATGGTCGGCTGAGACGGCCTGCATCTGCCCGGCCAGATGCGAGGCCCCGATCTGCGCCAGCTCGTCGGCATGGACCTTCAGCCGCAACCCGGCGGCGATCGCACGCTCCATCAACCGCCGGGCCTGCTCGACCGTGAACGCGCCGCGGTCGCAGAAGACATCGCAGAAGCGCGCCAGCCCGCGAGCGGCAATGTCGCTGAGAAGCCGGGGATCGGCCATCAGCTCGATGAACTCATCCGCTCGACCTTCGTATTCCTCCGGCAGCGTGTGGGCTGCTAGATACGTCGCTTCCAGGTCGATCGGCTGTCGCCGGGCCAGCTCCCGAATCGCCTCCAGTTGCTTCAGCTCGTGCTCCGGAGCCAGGCCGTAGCCGCTCTTGCATTCGACTCGGGTCACGCCATTCTGGAGCATGCGTTGCAGGCGCGGGAGATTGGCGGTTACCAACTCGTCCAGGGTGGCGTTGCGGACGGCGCGGGCGGTGGCCCGGATCCCACCTCCGGCCTGCATGATTGAGAGATACGACTCGCCCGCCAGGCGCCGGATGAACTCGCCGCTGCGATCACCGATGAAGGGAATATGGGTATGGGGGTCGATCAGGCCGGGTATGACGCATCCGCCGCCCGCGGACAGCGTATCCGAGCCTTCATCCAGCGGAGCCTGGTCGCCGGGGCCGAACCAGGCGATCCGACCGTCGCGGATCAGGACCGCTGCATCGTGGATCGCCGGCACCTGCCGCATCCGCGGACCGGCTAGCGGCCCGGGGGGTACCGCCAATAGCGTCCCGATCTGTTCCAGCAGCAGCGAATTGGAACCAGGTCGCCGGGCGGTCATTCAGTTGGCTCCTTTCGTCGGTCCCGGCCCCATGCTACCATGCTGGGCACCCTGGAATCGAGCCCGGAGGAAGGACATGTGCCACACGACAATCGACCGGCCGGCCCGACGGCTGGCCCTGATCGCCGCCTCTTGCCTGGCAGCCGGCGGCTGTGACCGCGGGTTGTGGTCCCTGGATGATAACCTTCCGCCTACGGCAAATGCGATCGTGATCACCGCCATCAACCGAACGGAGTACCCTTTGGATCCGGAGTTCTACGTGGGGCCGCTGGCCGATGGTCGCGACACCCTCTTTTCGGAGGCCAATCGGCGGACGGACTTCGGATTCGGTGGACTGGGCCTGATCGAGCCCGGAAAGCAGGTCTCCTTTTCCGTCACTTGCGGTCAGCCGGTGTATGTGGCCACCCGCGGCGGAATCTTCGGCCAGGACCTGACTGCTCCCCTGGACCAGGGCGACATGATCATCCTGGAGCAGGACGTGAACGTACGCTGCGGCCAGGCTGTCGTCTTCACCTTCCGTGCCAGCGCCAACCAGCTCCTGACCAGCTACTCAGTCGCAGCGCAGGAGTAACCCGGACCCCGGGCAGTCCGTCGCAATACCGCTCACGGGGCCTCAGCAGCGCCGGATCTGCGAGTTTGGTGTTTTTCGGTCGTTGGCACGCTCGCCCTGAATCCGGAGGTCCAGCGTCGCGCGTTCCTACCAGACAGGGGGATCAGCGGAAAACAGAGGGCAGGCACCGTGAAAGCGCTTTTCCTGCCCGGAAAACCGCCATGGCGCTGAGCGAGTCCCCCTTTTTTCTTGAGGCTCGACCTCGGAGGCCCACTGGCAGTCCGGCCTGTAGTTCCTGACATCCCATTCCGGGGCTACGGTTTTTTACGGACGGTTGGCGACGCCCGTACTCATCCCCGGTTTGGGGCGAGTTGCTCCGTTGGAGTTGCCGCGCCGGCGGCTGGCCGCTAACCTATACCAAATGTCGGGCGGGCTTGGACCGCCGCCGGGGGATGACGGGCTGCCGGTTGGAGTTGCCGGATGTCGATTGATCGTTCGTTGCGGACAAAAAGCTCGCTGGAACGCCACCGGAACGTCCTGACGCGCGCCGAGCGAGTGGCGTACCTGCAAGAGCAGGAGAAGTGGCGCCCCGACCAAAGCGCCTTGCGCCTGCCGAAGATCGCCCATCGCAAGACCAAAGCTGGCAAGAAGAAGGTCGCAGAAACCAAGGCGGCCGAAACCCCGGAGTCTCCCGCCAAGCCGGCTACCTGACGGGCCCGACCGGTGGTGGCGTCGAACCGCTCAGCACGCGCCTGGGGTGGGTGCAAGTCAGCCGGGGTCTGGTGGCCGCCGGATGCACAGACGCTGGCCGGTGTCCGTAGCCGGCGGCCTAGTTCCGGCTGTGCCGGTCATACGGCGGGCAGCCGGGATCGATAGCGAACCTGACCGCCCGATCGGGCGTATTGAGTCCCAGGATGTTCTCGGTCCAGCGATCGGCGTTGACAGGCCGACGGCAGGGCTTAGATTGGGCCGGCCGGCGGCACCCACAGGGTGTGCAAAGACGGCCAGTTGCCCGGTTGGGGGCTACGCCGGCCTCGGCCGCGATCGGGAGCGAAAGCGCGAGAAATGGTTCACGAGCACCTATCGGTCAAGTCTGAAACCGGCCGGGCCACAGTCAAGCTGGTAGCTACCATGCTGGGGGGGGTACTCGTGCTGGGGTCGTTCGTAGTGTACCTGCTGTTCAGGGCTTATGGCTTGGACGCCCAGAGTGCGGTCTTTTACCGCGACATCCTGGCGGCGATCGGAGCCCTGCTCCTGGCGGTGCCGCTCTGGCTCCACGCCATCAAGGCGCTGTTGAGCGGGCACCTGCACATGGACGAGCTGGTTGCCTTGGCGATCCTGGCGGCCATGGCCAAGGGCGAGTATCAGACCGCGGGTGTGGTGGCTTTTTTCCTCCTCATCAGCATCCTGATCGAGACCCGGACCGCGTTGGGGGCTCGGGCGGCAATCGAGGGGCTCATCCGTCTGACCCCTACTAAGGCACGCCGATTGCTCCCGGACGGGACGCAGGAGCAGACCGAGGCGCACGCCCTGCGACCTGGCGACCTGGTGCTGGTCCTGCCCGGGGACAACATCCCGGCCGACGGCCAGATCGTGGAGGGTCACTCCACCATCAATGAGGCCAACATCACTGGCGAATCGCTCCCGGCTGAGAAGGCGGTTGGCGACGAGGTTTTCGGAGGGACCAACAACGTCACCGGAGCATTGAAGATTAAGGTGACCAAGGTCGGCCATGACACCACCCTGGGACGGGTCCAGGAGCTGATCCTGGAGGCTGAACGGACCAAAATCCCCCTCATGCGGTTGATCGACCAGTACGCCGCCTGGTACACGCCGGTGACGTTGATGATCGCCGGCGTGGTGTGGTTTTTCACGCAGGACATGAATAAGACCATCGCGCTGTTGGTAATCGCCTGCCCGTGTGCACTGATCCTGGCGACGCCGACCGCAATCGTGGCGGCTCTGTCTGCCGCCGCTCGGCTGGGGGTATACATCAAGGACGTGACCAACCTGGAGTGGGCCCGGAAGCTTACCGCAGTGGTCTTCGACAAGACCGGAACCCTGACCACCGGGGAACTGGCGGTGACGCGGTTGATGCCTGCCCCGGGCGTGGATGCCGCCGAGCTGCTCGGTGCGGCCGCCTCGGTCGAGCGGCTCAGCCGACATCCGGTGGCCCGGGCGATCGTGGCCATCGCGGAGAGGGCCCGGGTGCCGCTGGAGCCGGCCGACAACTTCGAGGAGGTCTCGGGCAGGGGTGTGATCGGACGACTCAACGGCCAGGCGGTCCAGATCGGGCGTCGCTCCTGGCTCCAGCAGTCCGGCATCGACCTGTCGAACATGCAGGACGAGAAGTACGCCGAGCCGGAGGGGGTGAGTACTCTTTACGTGGCTCGAAACGGCCGCTGCCTGGGCTGGATCGGGCTGGAGGACCGCACCCGACCGGAAGCCAAGCAGGCCCTGGATGAGCTGCGGCAACTGGGTATCCGCGACCTGATCATGGTGACCGGCGACCGCTGGTCGGTGGCCCGCCGGGTGGCCAGCGAGATGGGTTGTTCGGACGTTCAGGCTGAGGTCCTGCCTCAGGACAAGCTGGCCCTGGTGGATGCCCTCAAGCGGAAGGGACACACGGTGGCGGTAGTCGGCGACGGAGTCAACGACGCCCCGGCCCTGGCCGCCGGCAACCTGGGCATCGCCATGGGGGCGGCCGGCAGCGACGTGGCCATGAACAGTGCCAGCGTGGCCCTGATGAGCAGCGACCTGCGCCGGCTGCCGTTCATGGTCGCTCTCTCCCGGGCGACAACCCGGGTCATCTGGCAGAACCTGATTTTTGGCGTGACCTTCATCATCGCCGTGGAAGTCGCGATCGTCTTCGGAAACGTGCACCCCATGCTGGCGGCGTTCCTCCACATGGCCTCTTCAGCCCTGGTGGTCTTCAACAGCGCCCGGATGGTCCGTTTCGGCGAGCACATCGAGTCGCACCTGCCGACTGCTCGTCAGACTTCGACTTCCGCGACCGGCGGAAAGATAGCCCTGCAACCGGTGTGATGATTACACGAGACCGGCCAGCTTTGCGGGAGGGCGCCGAGCGAGTGCGGGCTGCCGCGGCTGTCTGGTCGCGCGGGTGCCGGGGTGCGCCCGGCGCGTCCAGCGGATTAGGTGACCGGCCCGGGGCGGTCTCAGCCGACCTCGCGGGTTTCGAACAGCGTCGTCCCCAGCCCCAGAACTGCCAGCGAATACAGGCCCGAATAGGCCGCCACCTGACCGACCTGACTGGCGGGTATGATCCGCTCCTGGGTCAGAGCATCTCCGGCCCAGAAGAACTGGAAGTTCGGCACCACCGCATACAGCAGCTTGTATACCCAGGCCTGGCCGCTCGCCGCCGGCTGGCCCAGATAGTGGTCCGAAAGCAGGCCGATCAGGTACACCGCGGCGCAGAGCATGAGCGTGACCACCTGGCTGAAACGGGTCGCCAGACTGACCGCGAAAGCCGTCAGAATCAGCACCCCGCAGAAGGTCATGGTCACCGCGTACACTATTTGCAGGTCCCCGAAGTCGGTGGTCGGGGACTGCAATTCCCACCGCGGGGAGACGAACAGCACGAGCCCCAGGGCCACGGTGCCCAGCGGAACCACCCACGCCATCAGGGCGGATACGAAGTGCCAGCCATAAACGTAGTTGCCGAAGGTGGCGGCGATCAGACTCACCAGCAGGGCCAGGCCGGAGAACAGGAGCACCGGCTGGTCGAAGCGGTCGGCGGCGGTCGACATGGTCCCATGCCGGACGCTCATGAAGAACACCAGACACAGGAAGTAGTAGCCCACCAGCACCGCTCCGCAGACTCCCAGGTACTTGCCCAGCAGAAACACGGGGCGGGCGACCGGCTTGGCGATCACCGTCAGCACCGTATGCGACTCGATCTCCCGGGTGATGACCCCGGCCGCGCTGAACACGCTGGCCAGCAGTCCGTACAACAGGAGTGTGGCCAGGGCTACATCCTTGACGATCTTGATGTCGCCCTCATTGCTTTCCAGGGAGAACCCCGCCAGGCTGGCGTTGATCGTCAGCATCCCGGCCGCCACCCAAGTCAGCACCCCGTAGACCGGCTGACGGATGGTCTCGACGAAGGTGTTCCGCGTGATGGCCAGGAGTTTCTCAAACATCGCTGCGGGGGCATTATGGTCCGGCGGCGACCGCCGGACAAGGAATCCTGCGTCCGGATCGGGCTGGCGGCTGGCACGCCGGCCTGCGAGCGAGGTGGGCTGTGACCGAAACCACCCATACCCGTAGTCGACGGGCCAGTCTGGGCGGCCTGCTGCTACAGCTCGTGGCCTTCGGCGCCACGCTGGCCCTGGCCTACATCACCAACTCTTTCGCGACCTACGGCGTGGCCTGGTACCTGCTGGGCGGGGTACCGATCTGGCTGGTCGCGCTGCTGGTGTTTCGACAGGCCGAGCTGGCCGCCCTGGAAGCACTCGATCTGGAGGAACTCCGGCGTGAGAAGCAGGCCAGCGGGGGCGGGGAGGCGATGTTCGCCGAGGAGGGCGGGGCCGGACTGGGCCTTCGCGTGGCCGAAGCCCGGCTGCGCTGGATGCAGCGCTGGCTGATCCCCACCTTCGGCCTGGCAGACGCCATCTACCTGGCGACCATGGGTATCGTCCTGTGGCACCGGCTGACCGGCTGGAAACCCGCCGGTGCCGCCGAATCATTCGCCCTGACCATCGGCGGGCCGGGCTGGCCCGAGCTGGTCAGAGTACCGATCGCCATGATCCTGCTGGCGATCGTGATGCTGCTCACCTTCCTCTACTCGCGCTACAGTTCCGGGATGGCCCGGGTGGTGGAGTGGCAACTGCTGCGGGGCTGCGGTTCCTATCTGCTAGGCAACGCCCTGGCCCTGATGATCCTGCTGGTCTGCCTGGGTGTGTACCAGTACGCCGCGGTCGGGACCTGGGAGCAAACCCTGGCCTACGTGATCCCGGCCGTGATGATCGTGCTGGCGGTCGAAACGCTGATCAACTTCGTGCTGGACATATATCGGCCGCGGACGCCGGGCGTGGAGGCCCGGGCCTGCTTCGACAGTCGGCTGCTGGGGTTGCTGGCCGAGCCGGGCGGCATCGCCTCATCCATCGCCGACGCGATCAACTATCAGTTCGGCTTCCAGGTCTCGCAGACTTGGTTCTACCAGTTGTTGCAGCGAACTTTCCTGCCTTTGATGGGGGCCGGCGCGGTCGCAATCTGGCTGCTGACCTGCATCGTCGTGGTCCAGCCCTATGAGCACGTGATCATCCAGCGGTTCGGACGCCAGCTCAACGCCCGGCAGCCCCTGCCCCCAGGACTGCATTTCAAACTGCCCTGGCCGATTGAGGTGGCCTGCACCTACAACACCGGACAGCTCCGCCAGATCAACGTCGGTTTCACGAAATACAACTCCCTGCCAGACTATGAACAGGCCCGCCGAACCGTCCAGCTCTGGACCGATGAGAAACACCTCGGACAGGAGCATTTCGATTTCCTGACCTGCCCCCCGGAGCGAAAGCCGATCGAGGAAGAGGCCCCGGGCGTTGCCCCCGCGCCCGATCTGCGATACGGGCCCGCTCCGGACTCGCCGGTGAACCTGGTCCGGCTCGAGGCGGCGGTCCAGTACCGGATCGCGCCGGACAAGCTGGATGTGTATTCGAGCGCCATGGTGGACGGCGACCCGGATCGGGCGCTGCGCGACATCGCCTGGGAGGAGATCAGCCGTTTCATCGCCTCCTCCACGGTCGAATCGCTGCTGAGCCAGGAACTCAGCACGGTGGGCCGGCTGTTGCGGGACCGCATTTCAGCCCGGGGCCAGGAGCTGGGCCTGGAGGTGGTCTACGTCGGCGTGACCAATGTGCACCCGGAGAAAACGGTCGCCGAGGCCTTCCGCAACGTCGTCAAGGCCGAGCAGGAGAAGGTGGCGGCGATTCGCGAGGCCCTGGTCAGCGAGAATGAGCGACTTTCGAAAGTCGCCGGCGACGCCCATACTGCCCGGGCCTTGGCCAACGCGGTCGAGCGCAGCCGCAAGGCCAGCGAAACCCTCAACGAGGCCGAGCGATTGCTTAGCTCGGTCGATTCGACAGCGCTGGAGAGTTTCACGGCCCGACTCAAGCCGATCGAGCCCGCGCTGCTGGCTCACACCGAGGCCCGGGCTCGCCTGGAGCAGGCTCGGGCGGCCGCTCAGGAGATTGATCAGGACTTCGAGTTGGGGCTGGGACGGACCCTGGACGAGTGGCATCAGGCTTGGCAGACCGTCAGCCGGGCAGAGCAGGAGGAACAGGCGGCGGCGGCCGCCCTGGAGCAGGCCCTGGCTCCCCTGCGCGAGCAGGCCACGGTCCAGCTCGGGCCGTTGCTGGCCGACGCCCTGATGCGGGCGGCCGAGGCCCGAGCGGCGAAAGCCTACTGGGAGGAGCAACTGGCTCGCGGCTTCACCTCTCCGAGACTGGAGGGGGAAGCGGCGGCGACCCTGGCGGCCGCCTTGGCCGAGCGTTGGACCAAGGAGATGAACGCCGCCAGGAATGTCATCGAGCTCCAGAACGAACGCCAGGCTTACCGGGCCGCACCGGAAGTCTACAAGACCCGGCGACTGGCCGAGGTGTTGGTGAACGGAATAAAAGACTCGCGAAAGTTCTTCTTGGCCTTCGACCCCGGGCAGCGGCTGGTGCGGGTGCGTTTTTCGGTCGAACAGGCCCGCCTCAGCCCCGAGGAGGTGCCGGCCGAGCGAAGCAGATAGTCGCCAGGTCGCCGCGGCCGGCTTCAGCCATGCCGGCCCGTGCGACAAGGAGCCGCTTATGAGAAAGGTGTCGATCCCGACATTGCTGGTGGCCGGACTGGTTGTCGCGGTCCTGCTGGCCTTCGCCTTCACCCATCAGGTCGCCTTCAACGAGGTGGCGGTCAAGGTCCGCCTCGGCCGGGCCGACCAGAGCAGCATCATCCGCGAGCCGGGCCTGAAGTTCCGCTGGCCCTATCCGATCGAGTCGATCGAGACCTACGACATCCGACTGCATACCCTGGATACGCCCGAAACCGAGATCAAGACCCTGGACGGCAAGAACGTGATCGTCGGGGCCTACGCCATCTGGAGAATCGAGGATCCCCTCCAGTTCTATAAGCGGGTGCGCACCGTACCCGAGGCGGAGAAGCAGATGACGCCCCGACTGAGCCAGGTGCAGGCGGCGGTGATCGGGCAAGCCAGCCTCTCCGACCTGGTGAACCGCGACGTGAAGCAGAAGGAAGCCAGCTATCAGCGACTGCTCGGCCAGATGCTGGAGGGCGTCCGGCACGAGCTACTGGCCGACTACGGCATCGGGGTCGCCAAAGTCGGCATCCGGCGGATTTCCCTGCCCAGGGAGGCCACCCAGCAGGTCTTCGAGAGCATGCGCCAGGAACGCAACAAACTGGCGGCCAGGTACCGTCAGGAGGGCAAGTCGAAGGCCGAGGCGATCAAGGCCCGGGCCGAGGCGAACGCCAAGCAAATCCTGGCTTTCGCCGAGCGTAAGGCCAAGGAGATCGAATCGGCCGGCATTCAGGCCAGCACCCGCATCCTGGCGGCCATACCGGAGGAAGACCGGCCTTTCTTCGAGTGGCTGCGCTGGCTGGACGCCCTGCGGGCGGCCCTGGCTCAGAAGACCACTATCTTCATTGACCAGGAGTCGCCGCTCTTCGAACCTTTCGTCCGCCCCCCGCTGACGCCGGAACCGCAGAAACCGTAGGACTGTGAGGTCTCGGTCATGGGAATCCAGCCACTAGGTCCGCCTTCCAGCCAGCCGCCGCGACCGGGATTCGACCCGGCCCAGGAGTCCCTGGTCCGGGCCCTGCGGGCCAGCTTCAACATCCTCCGCGTGCTGATGCTCGTGCTGGTGATTCTTTATCTGCTGTCCGGCCTGTTCCGGGTCGAGCCCGGGCAGCAGGGCCTGGTCGCTCGCCTGGGCCGACTGCGCCTCACCCCCAGCGAAAAAGGCCTCACCCCGGTCTTCACCCAGGGCTGGCACTTGGCCCTGCCGGACCCGTTCGACCGCAAGTACATCGTCACCGGGCAGGTCCAGGAGCTGAAAGTCATAACCTTCATGTTCAAGCACCCCGAGGCCGCGACCTCCAAGGACCTCTCGCAGATCGTGGCCCAGTCCGGAGATATAACCCCCGGAGTGGACGGGGCCATGCTGACCGGCGACCGCAACCTCTCCCACGGGCGCTGGGAAGTGCAGTATCAAATTGACAATGCCGCGCTTTGTGTCCAGAACCTCGGCCAGTCCCGCCCCGAGATCGAGCCGCTGCTCCAGCGGCTCACGGAAAGCGCAGTGGTGGAAGAGGTAGCCGGTCGGACTGTCGAGCAGGTCACTCGAACGGCCCTGGACGACGTGCGCCAGGGCGTACAGCGGCGGCTGCAAGCCGCCTTGGACGAACTGCAAACCGGTATCCAGATTGTCCAGGTCGTCGCTTACACCATCGAGCCGGCCGCGGTCCGGCAGGCCTTCATCGACGTGGTGCGGGCCGAGAACGAACGGCTGCGGCTCCAGGAACAGGCTGAGGAGCAGGCCAACGAGACCCTCAGCCGGGCAGCCGGCAGCAAATACCCCCAACTGCTGGAGCTGATCGCCAGCTACGGGGAGGCCCAATTGCGCGGAGCCGACGAGGCCGAGCTACGGCAGCGATTGGCCGATATCGACGCTCTGCTGCTGGTGGCCAAGCGCGAGGGAGCCGGTCAGGTGGCCGTCAAGCTGGCCGAGGCGGAGGCTCGGGCCGACCAGATCAACGAGAGCCTGCGCAGCGAGTTCAGGCAGTTCAACGACTATCTCCAGCAGCGCCGAATTCAGCCCCAGGCGACTGTGGTCGACTTGTGGCTGCGCATGCGGGAGGAGATCCTCTCCAACAAGCTCAACGAAATCTTCTTCGTTCCCGAGGCCCGCGAGATCGAAATCCACGTCAAGAGCGACCTGGAGCGACAGGCCGAAATCGAAATGGAGCGCTACCAGAAGCAGCGCAAGGGGGAGAAATGACCAGCCCGCCGGTGGTCAAAACCGTCGGCCTGACCAAGGTCTTCCGGGATTTCTGGCGCCGATCCCGGGTCCGGGCGGTCAACGACCTGGACCTGGAGGTGCAGCCCGGCGAAGTCTTCGGCCTGCTGGGGCCCAACGGTTCGGGCAAGAGCACCACCATCAAGATGATCCTCGGACTGCTCTATCCGACGCGGGGCCGGGTTTCGGTCTTCGGTCGACCGCCCGATGACGTCCGCATCAAGTCGCGCATCGGTTATCTGCCCGAGGAATCGTACCTGTACCGCTTCCTCAACGCCCGCGAGACGCTCGACTACTATGGCACCCTCTTTCGGCTTGACCGCCGCGATCGACGCCGCCGAACCGAGGAGCTGCTGGAGATGGTCGGGCTGCGGTCGGCGGCCCGTCGTCCAGTCGGGGAATATTCCAAGGGCATGGCCCGGCGGATCGGCCTGGCCCAGGCCCTGATCAACGACCCCGACCTGCTCATCCTTGACGAGCCCACCACCGGCCTGGACCCGATCGGAAGCAAGCTGGTCAAGGATATCATCCTGCGGCTGAGCCGCGTCTATAAAAAGACCGTGCTGCTGTCCAGCCATCTGCTGGCCGACGTGGAGGAGGTCTGCGACCGGGTGATCATACTCTATGGCGGCCGGGTACAGCAGGCCGGCCGACTGGACGATATCCTGAGCCGGCGGGACATGCTCCAGATCACCTGCCCTTCCCTTGGTCAGGATACACTCGCGGAAATCAACCGGCTGGTACAAACCCGGGAGGGAAAGTCGGTCAGCGTTTCCACTCCACGCGACCGACTGGAGTCGCTGTTTCTCCGGATCATCGAGCAGGCTCGCGAGCAGCGGTTGGAGACGGCCGGCAGCATGCCGGTAGGGGAGATCGCTGGGTTCTTGGGCCGCGAGGAGGAAGGTGAGCGGGTGCTGGAGAAGCTGGTGCGGGCCGAGCCGGTCCAACCGATCCCGGTTGCGCCCGCGCCCACGGCTCCCCAGCCTGCCGGTGCCGATTTCAGTGTGCTGAGCGAACTGACCGCGGGGCCCAGGCCGACCGCTGCCGGCGGCCCGGCCCAACCCGCACCGCTGCCACCCGAAGCGGCCCCACCAGTGGCCCGCCCGCCCGCGGACGTCGACCGAACCGTGCTGGACGAGCTGACCGGCAAGACCGACCCATCCCCTTGAGCCTCAGGCGGAACCCAGGCAGATGAGACGCGTTTGGGCCGTAGCCTGGCTGACCTTTTCCGAAGGGCTCCGCATGCGGATCGTCCTGGTGTTTCTGGTCGTGCTGGTCTTTCTGGTCCTGCGGATGCCGTTTGCACTGCGCGGGGACGAGACCCTGACCGGTCGACTCCAGAACTTCCTGGCCTATTCGCTCGGGGCGCTGAGTCTGCTGCTGAGTCTGGCGACCGTCTTCTTCTCCTGCGCGACGCTCACCGGCGACATTCGGCAATGCACCATTCACCTGGTGGTCACCAAGCCGGTTTCGCGGTTCCAGATTCTGCTGGGCAAATGGCTGGGCGTGAATCTGCTGAACCTGCTGATCGTGCTGCTGTGCGGAGCGGCGATCTATGGCTTCGCCCGGTTTATCCGCTCCCGCCCGGAGCAGTTTCTGCGAGATCGGCTCCAGGTCCGCGATGTGGTCTGGACCGCCCGGGCCGCCGCCCGCCCGACCGTGCCGCTCAAGGAGATTCGCCAGGCGGCCGCCGAAGATGTCCGCGAACGTATCGAACGCGGAGAAATCGACCCGGCCGGCGAGAAAGCGGCCATTGCCTCGCGGATCGCCACTCTACTCAATCAGTGGCGGAACATCGAGAGTGGGGGCTATCGCTTCTACCGCTTCGAGGGCCTTAGCCCGCCGGAACGGGAAGATACGGTGCTTCAGATCCGCTACAAGGCTCGCGGCATCCCCCTGCCGCCCGGAGAGCTGCTCTCGATCGGCTGGGTGATCTATGATCCCAAAACCGGGGCCCCGCTGGCCGAGCGGCAGACCCAGGAGCGGGTTGACCAGGTGCACGAGTTCCTGGTTCTGGCCGGTCCGGCCATTCAGGACGGCGAATTGCTCCTCCAGGTGATCAACCCTTACGACCCGCAGAACAGAACTTCCATTTTCTTTGAAGGCGAGGACAGCCTTCAGGTCTTTTACAAGGTCGGCAGCTTCGAGGCCAACTACCTCAAGGCTTTGCTGACCATCCTCCTGCAATTAGTGCTGCTGAGTGCCATAGGGCTTTTCTTCGGAGTGTTCGTATCTTTTCCGGTGGCCTGCCTGTGCACGAGCGCCTTCTATCTGGTCTGCCTGGCGTTGCCCTACATTCTCGAGTCGATCGGCGCCGGTCAGAAGTTCCTTTCGGCCGAAACTGACCCGTACGGTTCGTGGGGACCGGCGGTGCGGCTGGTGATGGTACCACTTCTGAAAGTGGTCTTCCCGGACTTCAACCACTACGACGGGGCTCGCTACCTGGTCGAGGGGCTGTACCTGCCTCCGCGGTTGCTGGCTGAGTACCTGGGGCGCACGCTCTTGTCTGGCGGGGCCCTGTTGCTGCTGCCGGGATGGCTGATCTTCAGTCGTCGGGAGATCGCCGAGGTGGAGGTATAGAATCCATCAAGGGTGCGGCCGGCTGGTTGCCCGGCCGGCTGGCGAGAGCGTATGTCCAGGAGCAGAATCGTCCAACTGGTGGGGCTGACGGGCGCGGGACTGCTGCTGCTCGGCTCGGCAAGCCGGATGCCGGCCATCAACCGGGGTCGCGAGGCTCTGAACATCCTGGGGACCGAGTCGCCGCTGGAAAACACGCCCCCGGGCTACGTCTTCTACATCCAGGCCTTCGGCGCCTTCCGCGGCCTGATCGCCGACATCGCTTTCATCCGGGCCGATCGGCTGAAAGAGCAGGGCCGTTTCTACGACGCCATGCAATTGCACAAATGGATCTGCTCGCTTCAGCCCCGGTTCCCGTCGGTCTGGGAGTATGCCGCCTGGAATATGGCCTGGAACATCTCGGTCACCACCTTCACACCCCAGGAACGCTGGAACTGGGTCTACAACGGCGTCAAGCTGCTGCGCGACGAGGGCATCCCCCTCAACCCCCGGGCGGTGAACCTCTATAAGCAACTGGCCTGGATTTTCAACAACAAGATGAGCGAGCCGACCGATGAGCAGCACTACGCCTACAAGTGCAACTGGGCCTGGCGGATGCATCTGCTGCTGGGGCCGCCGCCCGATCCCCTGGCCGGCCTGGACGCGGCCGCTCTGGCCGACCAATTGACCTCCCTGGAGCAGACTGATCGCCTGGAAGAAGTCGGTCGGCTGACCCTGGCCCAGAATGAGGAGAAACGTCGCAAGGCTGCCGAGGCCATGGGACTGGAATTTCGGCCCCGCGAAGTCCCCCCTCCGGCCGGCGGCCCGTCTGACACCCGGCCCGACAGTCCCGAGTTCAGACTGGCTCAGTCGGCCTGCTACGAGGAGATGCGGCGGATCAAAGAGGCTCCCGCCACCCTTGATGAGCTGTATCGGCTCCATCCTGAGACGCGACAGATGGTCGCCGAGCTGCGCCAGCTTGGCATCGGCATCAGCGACGCCCGCCTGACTGAAGATGATTACTGGCGGCAGGAAGGGCTGGCTTTCACTTTCTTCAAACCCCTTCGGGCGTTGACCGGTACGGCCTCGACTCTCGCGCGGGTCGCTCAGCATTCCCGTCAGGACCCCGCCGAGCAGACGCGGGCCCAGGCTCTCGATCGGATCCTGGGCCTGAAGGCCGGCAATCCGGCCGGGGAAGCCCTGCTGCGATTCCTCCAGCGCAAGGTGTTGCTGGAAGTATACGACCTGGACCCGAGCCTGATGCTCGATCTGATCCGCGACTTCGGACCGCTGGACTGGCGGGCGGTTGACGCCCACGCGCTGTACTGGGTGGCTCGGGGGCTGATCGCCGGCGGCGAAACCATCAATCGCTTCGGAAATGACAAGACCAACACCGCCCGGATCATCTTCTTCAGTTTACGCAACCTGTTCCTTCGCGGCCGGATCACCTTCGAGCCCAACCCCGACGACATCAATCTCTCTTACCTCAGCCTGGCCCGCGATCTGAACTTCGTCGAACCGATGCACCAGGCCTACGTGAAGTACGGGCCGCTCTTCGACCCGGACAGCGAAGAGGTGGTCGGGGCCGGCCAGACCTACCGGAGCGGCCATATCAACTTCCTGACTGAGGCGATCCGATCGCTATATCTTTCCGGCCGCGAGAGCGAGGCTGCCCGCTACTATCGCTATCTGCGGGAAACCTACCGCCTTACTCCCACTGGCGAGCCCAATCCGGCCTTCAACAAGAACCTGCACGACTTCGTGATGGGCAGCTTCCTGGAGAGCACCCAGTCACCCGGCCTGCGGGAGATCGCGCTGCTGATGGGCGACTGGCTTTTCCGGGCGTTCGACGAGCTGGCCGATGGCGATACCACCGCCTACGCCCGACTGGTCCGGGCCGCCGCCGAATACCATGAGAAGTACATGCGCGAAAAGCGCAATGATCCGACCTGGGCCAGCAAGCGGCTGCCTGAGCTGGTCGACCTCCAGGTAGACGCCTTCGCGGCTTGGCTGTCGCGTCCGGCGGTTTCGCCGGCGATCACTCTCCAGAAGGCCCGTCTGTGGCGTAACGCGCCGCTCTACCTGCGGCAGCGCGTGTATGACGGGATCCTGCCGCTGTTGAAGTCCGAGTGTGAGCGATGGGACTTCGATCTGGGCAGAGCGTTCCCCCAGCCGCCGGGTATGGAGGAGCACCGCCAACCACCCGCCGAGCCATCCCCGAGCCCTGGGCCCTGAGTCACCGATCGGCGTCCGCGAGCCCAGACCAACTCCGCCTCGGCCCCCGCCTGAAACGCCTGCCCGGGGTCGCCGGCCGCCGCTTGATTTGCCGGCCTGCCGGTCCTCCGCGGATCGCTGCGATCTCGGCTCAGTGGCCGCTTTGGCCGGACAGGGCCTTGACCATCTCGCCGATGACCTGTTTGGCGTCGCCAAAGACCATGTAGGTTCGGTCGGCGTAGTACAGCTCGTTCTCGATGCCGGCGAACCCGGGATTCATGGTGCGCTTGATCGCGAAGCAGGTCTTGGCCTTGTCGGCGTCGATGATCGGCATGCCGTAGATCGGGCTGCTCTTGTCGCGTCGGGCGGCCGGGTTGACCACGTCATTGGCTCCGACCACCAGAGCCACGTCAGCCTGCGGCATATCCGGGTTGATCGCGTCCATCTCGAACAGCTTGTCGTAGGGAATCTCCGCCTCGGCCAGCAGCACGTTCATGTGCCCGGGCATTCGTCCGGCGACCGGGTGGATTGCGAAACGCACGTCCACGCCCCGCTTGGTGAGCTGGTCGTACAGTTCACGCACCCGGTGCTGAGCCTGGGCCACCGCCATGCCGTAACCCGGAATGATTACCACCAGGTTGGCCTGCTCCATGATGGCGGCTGCGCCCTCCGGCGTTTCGCTCTTGACCAGCCTGGTCTCCGGTCCGGCTGCGCCCGCCTTCACCTGCCCGAAGGCCCCGAACAGGACGTTGGTGAACGAGCGGTTCATGGCCCGGCACATGATGATCGACAGGATCAGGCCGGACGATCCGTCCAGCGCACCGGCGGTGATCAGCAGCTTATTGTCCAGCACGAAGCCCATGGCCACCGCCGACAGCCCCGCGTAGGAGTTGAGGATGGAGATCACGGTGGGCATGTCCGCCCCGCCGATGGGCATCACCAGCATCCAGCCGAAGTTCAGGGCCAGGACGATGATGGCGATGAACATTGCCGGCGAGGCCCAGTTCGGCCAGGCGATCAGGAGGATGCCCAGCAGCACGGCTAGCCCGAGCGCCCCTAGATTGACGATCTTCTGACCCTTGTACACCCAGGGACGCTGCGGAATCCACTTGATTTCCTGGAGCTTGCCGGCCGCGACCAGACTGCCGGTGAAGGTCAGGTATCCGAGGATGATTTCCGCCACGATCGCGGTCATCCGCAGGCCGGTAAGCATTTCCGGCTCATGCCCCAGCCAGTAGAAGTACTTGGCGGTCCCTACCAGGCCGGCCGCCAACCCGCCGAAGGCGTGCGACAGGGCGGTCCGCTGCGGGACCGCGGTCAGCGGCACCAGCGACAGCCACACGCCCGGCAGAAACGCCACCGCGATCGGAATCAGGACCCACAGATGCTCGACCACCCCGCGAGTCAGCCAGGTGGCCGCGATGGCCACCACCATCGCCGCGACCCCGGCCGGCACGCCCCGCCGCGCGGTCTTCGGGTCGCTCATCCAGTGCAGCGAAAAAATGAACAGGGCCGTGGCCAGCAGATACGCGACTTGCACTACGTAGTAGTTCATGCCTTGCCCCCCGGACGAGTTTTGAACATCTTCAGCATGCGGTCGGTGATCAGGAACCCGCTGATGATGTTGGTCATCGAGGCGCACAGGGCTACCGCACCCAGCAACCGGATTGGCGTTGGGTAATCCTGCCCGCCGGCCACGATGATCGATCCCACCACCGCGATGGCCGAGATGGCGTTAGTCAGCGACATCAGCGGCGTATGCAGCAGCCGCGATACCCGCCGGATCACGCCGATCCCCACGAAAGTTGCCAGCATGAACACGAACAGCATGCTCATGAAATCCAGCGAGCTTTGCGGGGACTGCGAAGCCTCAGTGGGTTTGACGTCCGATATGGGCGCGGTGGCTTGAGGCTGCTCGCTGGCCGCCGACTGGCCGGGTGCCGCCTGGCCCTCGGCCCTGGCCGCCAGGCTGGCCGCCACCAGCACCGCCCCGAGCCATGGCATCATTCTCAAAACCATCGGGTTATTCCTCCTGTAGGGGCCGGTCGGCGCCGGCCCGGGTGGACCATGCCATCGGTCGCCGGCTAGCCCTACGAAGGGCAAGCGAGGCGCGCTAGACCTTGGGTTCCGAACTCTCCAAAGCCGCCCGGCTGGGCTCATGCACGATGCGGCCCTGGTGCGTGACCAGGGCCCCCTTGATTATTTCGTCCGTCAGGTCCAGGTTGAAGCTGTTGTCCTTCCAAAAGGCCAGCACGAAGGTCGTCAGGTTTCGCGAGTAGAGCATGCTCGCGTCGCGGGGCATGGTCGAGGGCAGATCCAGCGGGCCGATGATCTTCACTCCGCCCACCATGACCGTTTCGCCGGGGCGGGTCAGCTCGCAGTTCCCGCCGGCCTCCGCCGCCAGGTCTACGATCACCGACCCAGGCTGCATCTTCTGAACCATCTCGGCCGTGATCAGCTTGGGGGCTTTGACCCCGCCGATCAGTGCGGTCGTGATCACCACATCGCTGGCGGCGCACTGCTGGGCGATCAGCTCGGCCTGTTTGCGGTAGTACTCCGCCGACAGCTCCTTGGCATATCCGCTGGCGGTCTGGGCATCTTCTTCGCTTTCCACGCCCACGAACCGGGCCCCGAGGCTCTGAATCTGCTCGGCAACCGCCCGCCGGGTGTCGGTCGCGGTCACCGTCGCACCCAACCGGCGGGCTGTGGCGATGGCCTGCAATCCGGCCACCCCGGCCCCGATCACGAATACTTTGGCCGAATAGACCGTGCCGGCGGCGGTCATCAGCATCGGAAAATAGCGCGACAGCTCGTTGGCCGCGATGATTACCGCCTTGTAACCCGCGATGTTCGACATCGACGAAAGCGTGTCCATCGCCTGGGCCCGGGTGATGCGCGGGATGCAATCGGTCGAAAATGCGCTGATCCCCCGCTCGGCCAGCGCCCGGACTATCTCCAGGTTCCGGATCGGCAGCAGCGTCGTCAGCAACATCGCCCCCGGGCGCATCTGGCCCACTTCCTCCGGGCTGGGCGGCTGAACCTTCAGCACCAGATCGCCACCGGCCAGCAGGCTGGCCCGATCAGGCTCCACGGCGGCGCCGGCCGCGCGGTAGCTGTCGTCGGAGAAAAACGCCGGCTCGCCGGCTCCGGCCTCCACTGCCACCTCGATCCCTTTCCCAATCAGCCTCTTGCATGACTCCGGCACCAGCGCCACCCGGCGTTCGCCCGTTCGAGTCTCTTTGGGAACCACGATCTTCATGGCAACCTCTCCCGGCCGCGGCGGTCGCCCGCCCTTCAAACCAAGCTCCGCCCGGCCTCGGCCGGTCCTGATTCCGCCCGACCGCCATCTGGCCAGATTCTAGGCCGGGTTTGGACGATGTGCGAGCCCGACCCAAATGAGCGCGGCTGGTTTGGAATCCCCCGGCCGATTCTCACTGGTACAGCCCGCGGGCCGCAATGTACGACCGGACCGCGTCCGGGACCAGGTACCGAATGCTTCGCCCCGCACGCACCCGCGCCCGAATGTCGGTCCCGGCGATGTCGATCCGCGGATTATCCACAATGTGGCCGAGCAGCTTTTCAACCTGCGATGGGGAGAAGCATCGGGCCAGCATAGCGCCGTCCGGCGGCTCGCATCCCGGCCGGGCCGCGGTCACAATCGTGCAATCGTCCACCAGCTCCGCAGCCCGGTGCCACGAGCCCAGTTCGTGCAGGCTGTCCATTCCGATCAGCCAGTAGAGGTTCGCGCCGACTCCCAGCACCTCCCGGAAATGCCGGACGGTGTAGATGGTGTAGTTGGGTCGAGGCTGCTCCGCGGCGCAGGTCGGGGCGCCCGGCTGACCCTGGGCGGTCGAGACCTCGACGGCCCCCCGGCCGCCCGGCTCTTTGGTTTCCCAGTCGCTGACCTCGAATTGCGGATCGCCGGTGACTGCCAGTCGGCACATCGCCAGTCGGTCCGAAGCTGGCGCCAGCAGCCCGGGCGCTTTATGCGGCGGGCTGGCCGCCGGCACCAGTATGACGCGTCGCGCCCCGAGAAACTCGGCCACGTAGCGGGCGACAATGAGATGCCCGTGATGAATCGGGTCGAATGAGCCCCCGAAGAGCAGAAACTTGTCCACCGGCGGCCCTCCCGACCGCACAGACCTATGGTTGCTGGTCAGTCCGCAGCCCCAGCGCCGACTCCACCTGGCGGATCGCCTGCGGTAGGTCCTCCAGGCGGGGATGAATCCGCAGAGCCTGCCGATAATAATGCAGCGCCGCGGCCAGGTTGCCCAGCTCTACGTAGGCGTGCCCGAGGGCGGCTGCCGCCCCGAAGTGATACGGATTCAGCCGCAGGGCCTGTCGATAGGCCAAGACCGCTTCGGCCGGGCGGCCAACCGAGCATAACGCCAACCCACGCTGAAAGTGCGCCTCGGCAAAACTCGGTTCGTCTGCCACCAGCTGGCTCAGCAGTTCCACGGCCTCGTGGTCGGCCCCGGTCTTCATGCACCCGATCGCGACCGCCAGCCGCCGATTTCCCTGCTCCGAACCACCCTGCATCCAGATCGACCACAGGCAATGCTCGGCCAGCCGTACGACGCTCGGATCCTCGTGGTGCAGGCATAGGGCCAGGACCGCACTCTCACGCATCGAGCCATACAGGCCCAGGTAAAGAATCGCGGTCCGGACCGATTCGGGCTGGGCGGAGCCCAGAAGGGAAATCACCGATTCTGGCCGGGGCCGGTCTCGGAGCAGATTGTCCAACAGGGTGCGTTCAACGCCCGCCCCCGGTATCACCCGCCGCAGAATGCCCTCGATTGTGGCCTCGTATCTCACCCTGCACCTTCCACAGCGGGCGAAGGGCCCGCTTTCCTCTGAAGCGGGCTGGCATACGCAGCGATGCCTGCCGGCCGGAAAACCCCGGCGGCGCTAGCACTGGCCGCCGTCGGCGGGGTCGGCCTGCCAGTCGCTGGCCCTCCCCGCTAGCTTGAGCTCGATGCTCGGCCGGCCTGTGAGGCTGGTTATCCGGACCCTCCGCGCGAATGCCGGGATCCACCCCGGCGGCCACGCATTCGGTCCTGATAAGCGTGTCTCTGCTACGTCAGAGAATCGTACGCCTCCATCTAACCAGGGTCAAATCCGGCTTGCCAGCGTGGGGAAGCTTTCGCCGTCGAAAAAAGCGTTTTCAGCCGCTCTTCAGACGAACGGACGCGTCAAGCCGCGTGGCTCCTGACCGGACGGGTAACTTATCGGGCCGGGGCTGGAATAACCAGATGCCAGTTGAGCGCCCAGACGACGGCGAGCGAGGCCCTCCCTGACAGCCGGGACCCTCATGCGTTCATCGCGCCGGGCGACCTGCTCCTGCCTGGAGCCGCTTCCCATTTCCGGGGAATCCGCGGCACCTCGGCCGGCCCGGTCGTTGGACTGACTTGTGGGCTGCAAGTATTCTATCGCCAACTTGCGGCCGGAAGGGCTGCCAGTGGAGCATTTGCCAGGAGAGTGAGCAATGGCGCATGGAGCCTATGAAGCGGCATATCGACGATCCTTGACCGATCCGGAGGGTTTCTGGGCGGAGGCGGCGCAAAGTGTTCATTGGGTCCGCAAATGGGATCGCGTACTGGACGATTCCCGGAAGCCTCTTTATCGCTGGTTCGTGGGTGGGGAGCTGAATACCTGCTACAACGCCGTTGACCGACACGTCGAGCAGGGGCGGGCAGACCAGCCGGCCCTTATTTATGATAGCCCGGTGACTGACACCCTCCAGCGCTTCACTTACCGCCAGTTGCGGGACCTGACCGCTCGCTTTGCCGGGGCCCTGGTCCAGCAGGGCGTCCGGAAGGGCGACCGAGTGGTCATCTACATGCCCATGGTGCCCGAGGCGCTCGTGGCCATGCTGGCTTGTGCCCGGATCGGTGCCATCCATTCGGTGGTATTCGGCGGATTCGCCCCCAGGGAGCTGGCCACCCGGATCAACGACGCCAAGCCCAAGCTGATCGTGTCGGCCTCTTGCGGGATCGAGGTCAAGCGGGTGATCGCCTACAAGCCACTGCTGGACGAAGCCATCCAAATGGCCACCAGCAAGCCCGAAAAGTGCATCATCCTGCAACGTCCGCAGCTCGAAGCTCCCCTGGTTCCCGGCCGTGACCTGACCTGGCACGCCGCTTTGGAGACCGCTCGTCCGGCCGAGTGCGTGCCCCTGGCGGCCACCGACCCGCTCTACATCCTGTATACCTCGGGCACCACCGGCGTGCCTAAGGGCGTGGTGCGTGACAACGGCGGGCACGCGGTCGCGATGACCTGGACCATGAAGAACATCTACGATGTCCGGGCCGGCGACGTTTACTGGGCGGCTTCTGATATCGGCTGGGTGGTCGGCCACTCGTACATCGTCTATGCTCCGCTACTGGCCGGCTGCACGACGGTCCTCTATGAGGGCAAGCCGGTCGGAACCCCCGACGCGGGTGCGTTCTGGCGGGTCGTCTCCCAGCACGGCGTAAAAGTGCTCTTCACGGCTCCGACCGCTCTGCGGGCCATCAAGCGCGAAGACCCAGAGGGGGCTTTCATCAAGAAGTATGATCTGACGGGCTTCCGGACACTGTTCCTGGCCGGCGAGCGTTGCGACCCGGACACGCTGATCTGGGCCCAGCAGCGGCTCGGCGTGCCGGTGATCGATCACTGGTGGCAAACCGAGACCGCCTGGGGCATCGCTGCCAATTGCATCGGGTTGGAGCATCTCCCGGTCAAGCCCGGCTCGCCCACCAAGGCTTCTCCCGGCTACGACGTTCGCATCCTGGACGAGGCCGGCGATCCGGTGAAACCCGGCCAGACTGGCAACATCGTAATCAAGCTGCCGTTGCCCCCCGGATGTCTGATGACCCTCTGGCAGAATGACCAGGGTTACATCGAGTCCTATCTCTCCCGGTATCCCGGGTATTACCTGACCGGCGACGCCGGCTATCAGGATGAGGACGGCTACCTCTACATTATGAGCCGCATCGACGACATCATCAACGTCGCCGGCCACCGGCTCTCCACCGGCGGCATGGAAGAGGTGCTGGCCGCCCACCCGGACGTGGCCGAGTGCTCGGTTATCGGGGTGGCCGATGAGCTGAAAGGCGAGGTCCCGGTCGGATTGGTCGTGCTCAAGGCCGGCGTCACCCGCGGCGAGGAGCAGATCGTCAAGGAATTGGTGCAGATGGTCCGCGACAAGATCGGCGCCGTGGCCTCCTTCAAACAGGCCGTGGTCGTCAAACGCCTGCCCAAGACCCGGTCGGGAAAGATCCTTCGCGGCACCATGAAGAAGATCGCTGACGGCGCCGACTACAAGGTTCCCGCGACCATCGACGATCCGGCAATCCTGGGCGAAATCGCGGAGGCTTTGAGTCGAATCGGTTACGCCGCCCGGAGAGGCTAGCGGCGTCGGCGGCGCGGTCAATCTACCTCCGGACGCGGGTCGTAGACCTGCATCACCTCGTCCAGCGTTAGCGACGGGTCGGTAAGGAGCGGGGTACCCGTGCCGCCCGGCTCGATTTCGTACAGCCCCGGTCCAACGAACCACTCGGGCGGATCGGCCGGCAGGTTATACCATAGCCCTGCTTCCCCGCGATGCTCGGGCAGCTCGAACAGCCGAAGCTGCCCAGATTCGTACTCCACCCAGTAGGTGCCCGCCAGGTCGGCCAGTCGGTCGATCCCCAGCAAATCGCCTGGGCAGCCCGCCATCAGGACGACGGCCAGCGTACTCAGCCACAGCAACTGGTATCGGACCGTGAGACGCTTCATTTGACCCTCCAGGTGGTCCGTCCGGCGAGTCCGGTCTATTGTAGCCCCGCCCGGGCTCGCTCATGGAGTGGTCTCGGTTGTGGTTGACAGGATTCGCGGGTGGTCGCCGGCAGGGAATCTGGTCTATGGGGTTATATCGGGCCGGCCAGGCCGCGGCCGGGCCAGTAGGGCGGCTTTCACACGGTCGGGCGATAAAAACCGCTAGTGCGACTCGGCAGGCTCCCGGTTCGCGTCGCCGGTTGGCGGGGCTGTTGCTGGTAGCGGTCGAATGCGGGCGGCTGTGACCCCGACCCAGACGGCCAACACGACCGCCGCCCAGAAATGCACCCCGCAGGCCCGAAGCCGCTCGGTCCATATCACCAGGGACGCGATCCAGACTGCCGCAACTGCGATAGCCGGCCAGTCCGGGCGTCCAATCCGATGAGCCTGTCGCAAATGGAGGCATAGCATGGCGCAGGCCGGCCAGGCCAGCGCGAAGTATCGGGCCGCCCAGATGATCGGGCTGGCCAGCAAGGCTGCCAGGACGATGAAGGCGAACTCTGAACGCCGCCGGCCGGCCGGCAGTACCTCCCATGGATGACGCAGCAGCCAGCAGCTCAGCAACAGCCCTGCGCCCGATACGGCCAGGTAAATCAGTTGCACGGCCGTCAGTTGCACCGGGCCCAGCGAGAGCTTCGCATTCGAAAGGTCGGCGAAGTTGATCGTGACGCCGGGCTGATACTCGGAAAACCGCTGGGGCGTCAAATATCGGCGGACAATGATCGGCAGCCCTTCGAGGTTGTACCGCCACATGAAATCTTCGCTCTTGACCAGTTCGCGGAGTGCCGAGCGGTGAATCACCACGCGTTGCAGCCACTGATGGTGGAGCCGGAGGTTTTCGGCCGGCCCGAAAAGCAGGCTGGGCAGCAGCCCGGCTCCGATTGCCAAGCCCAGCAGAAAACCGCCCACGGCCCGAAAACGCCGCTTCAGGAGCAGCCAAACCACCAGCAGGCCAGGAAACGCTTTCAGCAGGGTGGCCAAGGCGACCAGCAGCCCTGCGGATAACTGACGTCCACGCGCGAGCTGCACCCACGCCAACAGCAGCGCGGCCAGGACCAGGCACTCCAGTTGCCCCAGCAGGACTGAGTTGACCAGGAAGGGAGAGACCATTGCCAGCGAGCACAAGCCGATCACTCGCCGGTCATCGAGGCTGTCGGGCAGCATTTCCCGCAGGGCTGCCGCTGCGGCCAACCAGGCCAGGCCAATCGAGGTCAGCAAAAATATCGCGCAGGAAAGCCACGCCGGGAGCAGCCCGATCGGGCCCATCAGCACCATGAAAAATGGGTGATAATTGAACACGCCCCAGTCCGGCGACATGGTCGGATGGGCGGATTCGAACAAGCCCTGCCTTACCGTCTGGTAGAAATTGTCGAAGTCGGAGGTGCTCACCTGGTAGCCGCGGGCCCGATAAGCCGCCAGGCCGATTAGGGGCGCGCTGGCTGCCAGGACCAGGAACAAGCTGCGTAGGCGTAGCATTCGGCCGGCAACGGAACGGGGCGCGATCTGGCAGGGGCCGGGCTGGGCCGGGGGAGAATTCATCGACCGGCCCATGGTACGTGGCAGGCTTGGACCGCTCAAGGCATCGAACGCTCTGATGAGTGGACGCTGATACCCCCGGGCACCGCGGGCGCCAAAGCCATCGGGTGTGGCCAACCAAACTCGGAGAACGCTCCCGGATTGGGTGCCGCAGGTTTATTCTTCGGGCAGCCGTTGGCCGCAGCGGGCGCAGTAGCGAGCATTTGGCGGATTGATGTGGCCACACTCCGGATCCGGGCAGACGCTGCCGGGGGCTCGGGCTGCCGGCCCGATTCCGCGAAGCAAAGTCCCCAGTACCAGCAGCAGGCCCCCAACCAGCAGAATCGCAAATACCAGCGGCATCCCCAGCCAGTCGGATGAAACCCAGATCATCACTCAGGTACCTCCGGGATCGGACGCCTACGGCGTCATCGGTCCGGTAGGGCGGTTGCTTGGCTGACTGGTACCCCTGGCCAGGCA
>Ga0136652_1000115_pt1 | contig 44624 bp, 33 predicted proteins | sample ConPoolayeEmetaG_FD_94864 | JGI IMG/M metagenome (GOLD analysis project Ga0136652, IMG submission 94864) | Hot spring microbial mat communities from California, USA to study Microbial Dark Matter (Phase II) - Cone Pool mat layer E metaG... ...
GTATCAAGCCGTTGTTCTTCAAGCAGCGGATGCCGTCCAGGTCCGCGTCGACCTGGAACGGCATCCGCTGCTTGAAGAACAACGGCTTGATACTCTCCATCAGGCCCAGCATCAGAAATACGTGGTCCACCAGCGCGGCATCTGACGGCACCCAGCTCGGCAAGGTGGAAGAGACCCGCGTCAGGCCGTAGCGGAAACGCGGGTCACTGCCCGGCGGCTGATCGTGCGCGAACTCCAGCATGGTATCGACGTCGCCCCAGGCCAGAACGGCCTCAGGTGCGAAGACATTGTGGTGGTTATAGATCCGGTCGGCGAAATACCCGGTCGGATCGACGCCGGCGGTCAGTCCGTAGCGATACGCCTGCCCCAGATTCATGGCACAGTAAAGCCGGTCCGCCCGCTGGTGATTGCGGAAGTAGCTCTCGAAAGCCGGATCGGTGGCGAAGTCCGGGTTGAAGAAGTGGCTCTGGTGGACCCAAAAGGCCGGTGCGAAGGCCCCCGGGTTGTCGGTCAGGGTCGGAATGCCCTGGAATGAAATGTGCGGCACATTGGCGGCATTCAGCCACAGCGGCGCCACCACGGGCGCCCGCTGGCAGTTCGGCTGGCGCAGTGCCAGGCTGACGATCAGCATGTACTCGTTCCACGGTCTGACCGAGCCATAAAGTTCGCCGCCCTGGGCATCCATCGCCAGATACACCCGTCCGTCCAGGGCCGGATGGATGGCGGCGTCGAAATCGGTAGTGGCGTACAGCTCGTCGGCCAGGGCCGCGATGGTCGGCTGATCGTGGAAATGGTTCTTGGCAAACAGAGCCCCGGCCACCAGCAGGGCCGAGCCGATGGTGGTGTATCCGTCGTTCCACCCGGCGGCCTTGCCGCCGGTCTCGACGTCCAGCCAGTGCCACCAGTGCCCCTTGACGTTCCGGTCCGGATTCACCCCGGACGTATGGCCGGCGTAGGCCGACAGAATCCATTCCGCAGCCACATCGCCGTAGTAAACCAGCCCCAGTTCATCGGCAGCGCAGATCGCCAGCAGGGCAAAGCCGGCGGCATCCGGAGTGGCCGGATGATAGGGCGGATCCGACGGATGGTAGGGCAGGGCATCGCGGACCAGGCCGGAGCCGCAAATCGCGTCCAGAACGTAGTTGGTCAACCGCTGCAACTGGTCCGCCCGCAGGGCCGGCACGTCCCCGGGCGCGTCAACCCGGCTCAGCGTCCATTTGTTCCATTGAATGCCCGACGGCTGCCCAGGCCCCACCAGAACCCCCAGGCCCTTGATGCGAATGTAATTGGTCTGGCCCACTACAAACCGGTCCACCGGGATGGTAGCCATGTACACCCGAGCGGTATCCATGTATTCCACGTGCGCCTGCACCAGGGCATCCAGAGTCGGACCGGCCGAAAGCGTCAGATCGAACGACTGGGTGAAGTGCTGATTTACGACCATCCGGAAGCAGTAATGTCGCGCGTCCGCGGGCGGACTGCTGAGCAGGTCGAAGGCGATGTCGATCTGGTCGCCTTGCCAGCCCATCTCTGCCGGCCAGACCGTCGTGACGCCCACCGTGCCGGAGAACCCCTGGTAGTAGGTCAGTGACCAGGGCGGGCTTGCGAAACTGGTTATCTGGAAGATGGTCTCCGCGGCCGCCGGGGCCTGCGGGCCGGCCGCCAGGCACAACGCCCCTACGACCACGCTGCGGAAAACGCCGAGTCCCTGTCTGCTCATCGGTTACCCTCCGGGTGCAAGCCGGCCTGCTCTTGCCGCAATGGCGTCCGGCAACGCTTGGCGATCAGCTCGGCGTACCAGTGGCCACTCCTCTTGATGGTACGGCGCTGACTCCGGAAATCGCAACGCACCAGGCCGAATCGCTTGGAGAATCCCTCGGCCCATTCCAGGTTGTCCAGCAGCGACCATACGAAGTAACCCTGCACGTTGATTCCGGCGGCAATCGCACGGTCGACGGCCGCGATATGCTCCCGCAGATAGGCGACGCGATCCGCGTCGTTTACTTGGCCGCTCTCGTCCGGGCAATCATCAAACGCGGCCCCGTTCTCGGTCACCCAGATCGGCAGCCCGCCGTACCTCCGGCTCAGCCAACTCAGCATCTGATAAAGTCCGTCCGGACAGATCGACCAGCCCGTACTGGTTCGTTTGGCCTGCGGCAGTTCCAGTTCCAGGAGCTGCAACCGGTCTCCGCCGGGGGCATGACGCACCAGGTTGGCCGTGTAATAGTTGAGGGCGATAAAGTCCATCGATCCGGTCAGCAAACTGGCGTCCTGCTGACTGAAAGACGGCAGCTCGCCGCCCAGTCGCTCGCGCATGACTGCGGGATAGTCCCCGAAAAAGCAGGGGTCGCCGAACCAGCCCAAGCAGGCTTCCATGGCCCGCTGGGCCGCAATCCGATCGAGCGACGATTCGGAAGCCGGAAAGCTGTAAGGCCCGTTTAGTGCTAAACTTATCGCTCCCGGCCGACGGCGTACCACCCGATACCGGGCGACCGCATGGCCATGGGCCCGGATGAGATTGTGAGCGACCACATAGCCGACCGCCCGATCTTTGACCCCTGGAGCATGGCAGCCACGCACATGTCCCAGCTCCACGATGCACCAGGGCTCGTTGATCGTCAGCCAGTAACGCACCCGGTCCCCCAGCCGTCGAAAAGCCGCCTCGGCATAGTCGGCGAAAATCAGCGGCAAGTCGGGATGCGCCGAGCCTCCCAGCTCGGTTTGCAGTGCCGCCGGCAAATCCCAGTGAAAGAGGGTGGCCACCGGCTCGATTCCGGCCGCACATAGGCAGTCGGTCAAGCGGTCATAGAAATCCCAACCGGATGGGTTCTCCGCCCCGCGCCCCTGCGGAATCACCCGTGGCCAACTGATGCTGAACCGGTAAGCGGGCAAATCCAGCCGACGCATGATCTCAACGTCTTCCCGGTAGCGGTGATAGTGGTCGCAGGCTTCCAGCCCGGCCAAACCCTCAGCAGTCTTGCCGGGCATGGCACAAAACTGGTCCCAGATACTCGGACCTTTGCCGTCCGCACTCGGCGCACCTTCGATCTGAAAAGCGGAGGTGGCGGCCCCCCACAAGAAGCTCGCTGTGGACTTGCGCGACTCCATGGCCGTCACTGGTTGATCTTCGGGCGCCGGCCGGTCCGGCGTGGCATCGGGCCGCTGATTCTTTCCCTCGCGGGGAACGTGGTCGATAATGCTAAGTAGTTATGGTGTAGCATGTTACACACGACAGCGGCTCGGGCTGGCCGCGGGTCGGTCGCCGGCGGCGAACATCTTTCCACTAATGAGGATAAGGGTTTGTGAAAGCGCTTGCAAGGCCGAAAACCTCGTGCTATACTCTAGGCGGTTTGAGTGCCGGATTGGCCCGGCACGGAGGGGTTACGGGCGCGCGGTGTGCCCGTGCTCCGGTCGGGCAGCAGATCGCGAGCTGGAAAGCGGAGGAAAACCAGAATGAGGAGGAAGTCGCTGAGGATAGTAGGGACGGCGTGCCTGGCGGCCGGCTTGGGTGGTCTTAGCGTCGGCGCCTCGGCATCGCCAGTTATCACTGATGCCGTAATACATCTGAGGGTTTTCAACGACGACTCGAACTCGGTAGTGACTTTTGGAAAGAGCTACCCCAGCTATTTGTGGATCCAGGATGCGGTGCTGGATGGGGATGGCGGGGGCGGAGAGTGGGCCAATCGGCACATGTTCCGGCTCTCGGAGAACGGCTTCACCGACGCGGTGTTCAACAATGCCGACGGCTTCGCCTTCTTCACCGATGTCACCCTGACCGGGCCAGCCAACTCCGAAGGCGGGATCAACATCGGCCCCTGGTGGGACAAGGATGTCGGCGGGGTGTTTACCGCCATCACCGGGAACGGCGAGATCGCGGCCTTCGGAGGCCGGCTGCCGTTCTACTCCTTCAACAATCATGTGCCGCCGGTGAACTACGTGAAGGGCGAGACCATCCGGCTGGGCGTGATCTACGACCCGCACAGCCTGACGCAGGAGGACCCCGGCACGATCGAGTACATCGTGATCAAGAACGGGATCCCCTATTCCAGTGGTCCGCTGGCCTTTGACCAGGGCAACCCCAACGAGCCGGAATGGGGCTTCTGGGGCATCCTAAACGATGCCCGGGTCGGCGGCTACTTCCAGCCGCAGATCCAGATCGGCAACCCGGACAACTGGGGCCGGGTGGAGTTTGGCAACATGTACTACATCCCCGAGCCGGCCAGTTTGGCGCTGCTCGGTTTGGCCTTGTTACTCCGGAGACGTTGACGAACCGGGCGGCGCGGCGACAGGGCCCGTCCGCCCCACAGCGTAATCCAAGGGCAGGATGGCAGAAACCCAAACCGTGGGACAACGCCGACCCGCATTGCTGTAGCAGAGCCGCAAGGGCACGCGATGTCGACGGTCAGAATGTGCGAGATGACGGCGGCAACGCGTGCCCCGGCCGGCGGGTGAGGATGGAACCTCGGATGACAGCGCGACGGTTGCCAGAACGGAAGTGCGGCGGATTCACGCTGATCGAAGTGCTGGTAGTGGTGGCGATCATCGCCCTGCTGGTCTCGATCCTTTTGCCGGCCCTCGGCAAGGCGCGAGGCTACGCCAAGGAGGCAACTTGCCGGTCGAACCTGCACCAGCTAGCGTTGGCCACCACCTATTACGCGGATGACAACCAGTACCGGCTGCCCTACATTCTGGGGACGGATCAGGGCAGCGGGGAGCCCACCAACGCACCCTTCTATCAGTATCACCAGATCTTTCTCCTGTGGCCCTATCTCAAGGACCTGAGGATCTACCGGTGCCCGACGGCCAGCGGCGAGAACTCGGTCAAGAGCTATACTTCCGACGACCAGTGGGCCAGCTACTACGTGGTGCGCAAGGCGGACGACATGTTCATCCGAGCCTATCAGCGCGGATGGTGGCCGGACATCAACCCGTTCAACTGGCCAGGCGAAACTATCGACGTTCTGTACACCGAATACTGGTTCAACGATTGGAGCTGGGGCGCCAGCAGCGGCAGCGAGGAGATACCCCAAATCAGCGGTGGCCTGATCAACAAGATACCCTTCCCGCAATACGCGGTGGTGATCTGCGACGCGAAATGGGAACTGCTGGTCCCGCGACACAACGGGGCTATTCAGGCCGGTTTTCTGGATGGCCACGTGGAGCGGCTGCCGCGAGCACGTTACCTCGATCCATTGGCTTCCCCGCCGACCTACGTGCCTGGACACACGGCTCGCGACTTCGATCCGTATCGCAACCGCCCGTTTTATGCCTGGGGACTGACCCGGAAGGGGTTTGACGCCCTGCCGCCGTAGAGCCACCGGTCCCGCGGGCCCGGAGCCGCCAGGTCGCTGCAAGTTACGGCCACGGCCGGATTTAGCCCCGCGTAAACAAGACCGCCGGACTTGGAGGTCCGGCACCAGTATCAAACGCGAGGTGAGCGAGCAGTCAAGCTATTGGGTGCGTTGCGGTCTTGATGAGGCATCCATGGCAAGTTGGCTCTGGGGGCACGAGAGGAAGCTGTTGATAGGAGGAACCCGCGTATGAAGTTGCGAGCTGTAGCCGCGGCCGGCCTGCTACTGGCCCTGGTCGCACCAACCGCGCTACTGGCGCGGCAGAGCATTCTGTTTAACGGGAGCTTGGAGTTCGGGCCTGGGCCGATCAGCGAAGACCCGCATGTGCCCGCCGGTTGGGTGCGGTTCGGCCCGACCGTGGAACGCTCCGATGAGGCGAATCTGGTCCCCAGCGGCGAGGGGCACGCCCTGAAGGCCTTCTCCAGCGACCCGCAGGTAGGGGCTTATCAGGACGTTCCCGTGCTCCCGGGGGATTACGTGTACATCAGCGCCAGCTTGTATACCCGGTCTACCGACAAGCTCTCGGGCGACGCCCAGGCCTGGATCATCCTTGAGTTCTATAAGGCCAACAACCAGCAGGCCGGCTTCTACCCGGTGGCGGTGCTGAACGCGAGTTCACCTGCTGACACCTGGATTTTCGCATCGGTCGGGCCGATCGCCGCCCCGGCTCAGACCGCCTATGCTCGCATGACCTGCGTGTGGACCTGGAACGGCTCGGCCGGCGGTTCGGCCTACTGGGATGATTGCCGGCTCACGGTCAACGGAGGGCCCAACGAGCTCCTCAATGGGGATTTCGAAACGGCCGGGCTGAGCGAGCAGAGCCCGTTCGGCATCGACGATTGGATCGGGTTCAACGACCAAGAGCAGTCTGACGATTTCGCCAAAGACGGCATTTACAGTGTGAAACTGGGCACGACCAGTGCATACTCCGGCTTGTTCCAGAACATGACTGTCCTGAATGCGGGTGACCATGTCTACCTTAAAGCCTGGGCTTGGATTCCCAGCAGCGATCCGCTCACGGAGAATTCGCGAGCCGGGATCAAGCTGGAATTCTCGCCCAATGGGGTCGTGCCGCCGCCGGAGGAAAATCTTGCTTTTAACGCCAACCAGCCCAAAAACACTTGGGTCCAGGTGGCCTTGAACACAACCGTTCCGCCGGGAATTACAGTCGCCAGGGTGGTGTGCATTTTCGGCGGCAATCCCCAGACCACCGGGGAGGTGCATTTCGACGCGGCCTGGGCGGAGCGCGGCAGCCAGCCCGGCGTCAATCAGTTGCTCAACGCCAGCTTTGAGACCGGGCCGGGCGGAGCCAACGGGATTACCAACTGGACCGAGTTCGGCAGCGACACGGCGACCACCCGCAAGAGCTGCTTTGCCGTCCCAGCCTACCAGGGTGTGTGCACAGCCAAGTCCACCGGCCCGTCTTTCACTGGGATTTACCAGGAGGTGGCGGTTACGCCCGGCGAGACCCTCTTTATCCGGGCTTACCTGTACACGCCCAGTAGCAATCCGCTGACCGGTACCGGCGCCGCCGGCGTGAAGGTCGAGTGGCGGTACGGCAACGTGCCGGAAAACATCGACATAGGTGGCGCTACCAACACGATTTACGCCAGCAGCCCCAAAAACACTTGGATTCCCCTATATATTGATTACACTATGCCCAGCGGATCCAACGCTATCGGCCGGTTCGTGAACATCATCGAAAAAGGCCTGGCGACCAGCGGACGTGTCTACTTCGATGCCTGCGAGGCGGTTATACTAAACAAGTTCAACGGGGCAGATGCGGACGCGGACGACGACGAAGACCTGCTCGACTTCGCCCAGTTCCAGCGAGCCTACTCCGGCAGCGGGGGACCGCAACGATGGAACGGCATCGTCTTCGACTCGGATGGCGATAACGATGTGGACATGGTCGATTTCAACTACTTCGCGCCGCGAATGACCGGCCCGTGACGGAACGGAGGTGTGAACATGCTCGTCCGATTGGTCTCTTTCGTGATCGTCGGCCTGACCTGCTCTGGCTTGGCCCTGGCGACCGGCACCGTGAGTCTGACTTTGACCTCGCCTTCGGCCGGCCAGACTGTGCCGCCCGGCTCCACCGTCAACTGGACCATCCAGGTGACCGTCTCCACCGGCGACAACTACGGCCTGGCGCTGATCGCCTGCGATCTGGTGCAGGATTTGAACAATCCGGCCCTGTTCGACATTCCGCCCGGGGACGCCGCTTCGATCCCGGCCATCATGTCCGGGTTCAATCGGCCGGCCGGTATCTCTAATCCGGGCGAGAACGGAGCCCCCTCCGGCTACATCGGCGTGCAACGCGGCACCGCCGGCCAGAAAAACCTGATCCAGATCGGCGGCGGCCAGAACACTTTCGGCCAGGCTGGCTCCGTTATTGGGACCGACCCGATAGTAGAGTCCGGCATCGGCCAGTCCGGGCCGCAGGCGATCCTGTCCGGCTCGTTCGTCGCCCCCAGTGTCGAGGGTACCTACACCTTCCGGCTGGAGAACGCGGTAGCCAATGTCCTGACTTCGGTCGGCACGCCGCCGCAGATGTCGCAAGTCAGCCAGGCGACCGTTGACCTGAGCGGCGCCGTGCTTACGTTCACAGTCGGCCAGGAGGTCTGCATCGGGGATATGAACGGCGACGGAACAATCAGCTTCGGGGACATCAACGCGTTCGTTGTCTACCAGGTGAACTTCGCCGCCTGGCAGTCGACTTACCCGGGCTGCAACCCCAAGAACGGTGATATCAATTGTGACGACGTGTACCCGGCCTTCTCGGACATCAACCCGTTCGCGCTTCTGATGCAGCAAACTCCCAAGCCTTGCCCGAATCCGTGTCCGTAGGCTGCAAACCGACCCGATCGCGCGGCCTGCCGCAAACTGACTGAGCAGCACGGACGCCGGAACTGCGAGTCCGCCCATCATGCGTGCAGCGCCGGACCGCCCGGTCCGGCGCTGCTGTGATCTGCGCTTCTTTCGTCTGGTACGGCGACTAAGCGGGCCGTCAGACTCGGCGCCTGAAGGCCAGCCCGACCGCGGCGCCGCCGACGGCCAGCAAGATTGAGCTGGGCTCCGGCACGATCTCGAAGCGGCCGCCGATCTGATCGTTGCCGCAACTGGGCGAGGCGTGGAGCGTCAGCTCGAAGCCGCCCTGAGTCGCCAGATCCGTGAGGCTGACCGTCCAGCGCTGGATATACCAGGTTTGGCCAAAGTCGGTCAGCGAAATATGGGTCAGATTGGCCGGTCCCAGGTCCAGGCCGCCGGCGGCGAAGACCCGCAGGTCCAGGCCCTGGGGCGCGATGCTGGGAGTGTAGGCGCCGGTGCCGCCGGCGATGGTCACGTGACTGTCGCTGCCGAGCCGGATCAAGTGTCCTTCCAGGCTGCCGCGCTCCGGGCCGCCGGTCAGGTGGAATGAGCGGGCCGCGTTGAAGTGCCCGCCGTTCAAGGTGATCGGCGTGCCATCCGGCAGCCGGCCCCAGGCATTGAGCAGTGCGTAGTGGCGTACGCCCGCATTATCGGCCACGTCCAGGAAGAGGTCGCCCTGTCCGTACCAGGTTTTCCAGCCGTCGTCGTAGTACCCGGTGAGGGGGTTGAGCCCGCCGGCCAGTTGCAGAATCAGGTTATCGCCCTCGATCTTGAGGCCCAGGACCGCTTCGTCGAATACTCGCCCCACCGCGCCGCCCGGGCTGGGAACCTGGCCGATGCCGTAAGGGTATGTAACCCGGTCTGGTCCCAGTTCTGGCAGCCAGTAGCCAGTGGTCGGGCCCGACACCGACTGGTTGGCTTTGGTGTCCACATAATAGGACGACTGCAATCCGGACACGCCCACCTCCCAGATGGCGTCGAACCCGGCAAACTGCTCGATCAGGTCTCCCGTCGCAAGGGACATCCCGCCTGCCAGAATCGCTGCAACCAGCCAAGCTCTTGCGTACATCTCAAGCTCCTTTCCCGACGCCGGTTAGCGTCATTCGGCGAGGTTCTAAAGTATCCGCGGCGAGTCGCCCGCTCCCGGAGGTGGGTCCAGCCTGGCTGGGGGGAACGGTCGGAAGAAGCATAGCTACCGCGCCGGGCGGATTTCCACCCGGGCGGGGAGGATTTTTGTCTGCCGCGGGCCAGCCTTTCCAACGATTGAGCGGGTTTATAATGTGCGCAGCTCGGGTTTTGGGTTCTAATTCTTATGGGCCTGCGGGAGGACACGGCACGTTTTGACCGTTCCGAATGGCGGCAGCCCGCCGGCCGCGTTGGGAGATTTCCAGATGCAACTTCTGGAGTGGCAGAACCTGATTTTTATGGTCCCGATCGGTCTGGGGACCCTATATCTGTTGATGCTGGCGGTCGGGGCGTCGGCCGGCGACCACGGCCACGCCGCGGATGTCGGGCACGAGCCAGACCTGTCTGCGGACCATGATCTGTCGGCCGAGCACGCTCTGTCCGCCGAGCACGGTCTGGGCCTGGAACACCACGCGGGGCTGGAACATACCCCGGACGCGGGGCATGGCGGTGCCGAGCATGAAGTCCATCCCAGCCTGCTGGCAACTCTGGTCGGCCTTCTGGGGATCGGCAAGGTCCCTTTCTCGATCCTGCTGCTGAGCTACTGCTTTGTATGGGGCGTGGCCGGACTGGCCAGTAACATCCTGCTGGAACATAAGTCGCCGTGGGTCGCGATCGCGATCGCGGCGGGCGCCGCGGTCGTGGTGACCCGTCACCTGGCTCTGGGGCTGTCGCGGCTGATCCCCTCAGTCGAGTCGTATCACACGCCGCTGCGGCAGCTTTTAGGACTGGAAGGGCAGGTGCTTTATCAGGTGACCGAGAACTCGGGCGTGGTCCGCGTCCGAGACCAGCAAGATACGCTTCGAGACGTTTCCTGCCGGGTGAAGCCGGGAAGCCCGAGCATTCCCGCCGGAACGAGGGTAGTGCTTCTGAGTTACGATGCGTCGACCCGGACCTTCCGGGCCGAACCGGTGCAAGGAAAGGAAAGCCAATGAACCGCAACCGTGGCTCAATCACGTTCTTCATGCTGGTCGGAATTCTGGTGGGGGTTGGCCTGATAATCGGTCCCTTCTTCTGGCCGGAGCTGCCCAGACTGTCGCAGATGATCCTGATGGCGTTCGGCGTGGCCCTGCTGCTGCTGTTCTCCATCCTGGTGATCATCACCCGGTTGTACCGGAAGACCTCGGCCGATGAGGCGTTCGTGCGGACCGGCGTCGGGGGGCGCAAGTGCATCATCGACGGCGGGGCGATCGTGATCCCGGTGGTTCACGAGGTCATCCCGGTCTCACTGAAGACCTTCAAGCTGGAGGTCGACCGGACCGGGCCGGAAGCCCTGATTACCGCGGACTTCCTGCGGGCCGATGTGAAGGCCGTGTTCTATGTGCGGGTCAAGAAGGAGCCCGAGGACATCATTCAGGCGGCCACCTCGCTGGGACTCAATTCCAGTAATCCGCTGGCGGTCCAGCAACTCATTTTCGAGAAACTGGTTTCCGCCTTGCGCACCGTGGCCGCCACCCAGAAGCTTTACGACCTTAACGCCAAGCGGGCCGAATTCGCGGAGGCGGTCCAGAAAATCGTCGAGCAGGACCTCAAGTCCAACGGGCTGTACTTGGAATCGGTGACCATCTCCAGTCTGGATCAGGCTCCGCTGGCCGCCATGCGACCGGAGGAAAACGTCTTCGACGCCCAGGGCGCCCGGACCATCGCCGAGCAGGTCCAGGCCCAGCGGGTGGCCCGCAACACGATCGAACGCGAGGCTGATCAGCGAGTGAAGGAACAGAACGTCAAGACCGCCCAGTACGTTGCCCAGCAGGAGGTCATCGAAGCCCGGGCCCGAGCCGAGGCGGAGGCCGCCAAGAGCATCGCCAATGCCGAGAACCAGCAGAAGGCCGCCACGGTCGCTGCCCAGCAGAGCAAGCTGGCGGGGATCGCCCGGGTGCAGGCGGAACGCGAGGTCAAGCTGGCCACGGTCGAGCAGAACAAGGCGGTGCAGGTGGCGGATCAGGAACGTGAGCAGGCGGCCCAGGTGGCCGCGGTAGCCCGGGAACGGGCGGTCGAGCTGGCCCGGCGAGAACAGCAGATCGCGATCGCCGAGGCCGAGAAACGCCGAGCGGCAGCCGAGGCCGAGCAGTTGGCCGCCGAGCAGACTCGCAAGGCGGCCGAGCAGGCGGTCCTCACCGTGCAGGTCCGAGCCACCGCCGAGCGCGAGAAGGACCGGGCGGTCATCGCCAAGTCGGCCGAAGTCGAGCAACAGCGGATCGAGGAGCAGATGATCGCGGACGTGGCCGCCTACGCTCAGGTCAAGAAGGCCGAAGGTGAACAGATCGCCGCCGAGAAGCAGGCTTTGGCCCGCATCCGGCTGGCCGAGGCGACCAAGCAGGCCAAGGCGCTGGAAGCTGAGGCCGAGCGAGCCATGCAGATGGTTCCGGTGACGGTCGCCCAGGAACAGGTGAAGGTGCAGGACGCCCAGGTCACGGTGAAAATCCGCGATTTGGAAGGGCAGGCCCGGTTTGAGAAGATCGCCCGCGAATTGCAGGTGGAGCTGGCCCGGATCGCGGCGGAGAAAGAGGCCCGGATCGCGGCCGCCCAGGCCTTCGGACAGGCGCTGGCCAACGCCCAGATGACCTTCTGGGGCGATCCGGCCGCGCTGGCCCGCATGACCGCGGCGTTCTATCAAGGTCAGGCCGCGGGGATGTTCGTTGACGGCTTGGAGCGGTCGGTGCCCCCGGACGTGAAGAAAGCGGCTGCGGCCGGTGTGGCGGCGGTCGGCAAGGCCATCGGCCGGGTAGTCGAACGGGTCACCGGTACCGCGGGCGAGACCGCGCCGGTGGAGCCGCCCGCCACGTAGCTGCAAGCAGCCCCGGTCGGGCCGCGTGGACCTGAGCCAGCCACCGCTGATCTTGCACAGGGCGGACTGGCGGCATTGGGCGGTGGTGCGGAATAGCCGGCCGGCGGTTAGGAAGCCGGGGCGGTCTCATCCGGCGGCGCCTCGGTCAGCCGCAGGAACACATCCTCCAGGCGGCCGTCCACCTGGGCCTGAGTGCGAAGCTCGGCCAGCGTGCCCAGGGCGGTCAGGCGGCCGTGATGGATGATTCCGATCCGGTCGGCCAGTTGCTCAGCCACGTCCAGGGTGTGAGTGCTCATGAAGACCGTGCCGCCGGCCCGGGCCAGGTCGCGGAAGATGTCCCGGGTGACTCGGGCAGTGCGTGGGTCGAGTCCAACCATGGGCTCGTCCACGATCAACACCCGCGGCTGGTGGATCAAGGCCGCGGCCAGGGCGACCTTCTGCTTCATGCCATGACTGTAGGTCTCGCAAAGCTGGTCCAGAAACCCGTCCATGGCCAGCCGTCGGGCAAGCTCGGCCAGCCGTGACTCGGCTGCCGCCTCCGGTACGCCGTACATCTCGCGAGTGAACCGGATGAACTCGCGCCCGGTGAGCTTTTCGTAGACGAAAGGCACGTCCGGGACGAAGGCGAGGTGTTGCTTGGCCTGTCGGGCTTCCCGCTGCATCAGGCAGCCGCAGATGGTCACAGTCCCGGTGTCAGGTCGCAGCAGGCCGGCAGTAGCTTTCAGGGTGGTGGTTTTGCCGGCTCCGTTGGGACCCAGGAATGCGAACACCTCCCCCCTGTAAAGATGCAAGGAAAGGTCGCGGACCGCTACCTGCCGTCCGAAGGACTTGGTGAGGTTCTCGATGCGGACGGTGATTTCGCGGTTCGAGTCGGGATGGCAAGCTTCGGTCATGGCTGAGGCAGTTTACCGCTGCTTTGCGAGCGGCAAGGGCGGGCCCTGCTCGCCGAGCAGTGCCACACGGAGTTTTAGTCTACCTCCGACGGTACCAGGGTTCGCTTCAGCGCGTCGCATCGGGCTTGGTCATCGTAGGGTTCATCCAGCAGTATTAGGCGGCCGAGCAGCGGCAGGTTGACTTCCTGTCGCAGTACCTGGCCGTCGGCGGCCACCCAGGCCCGGGCTCCGCCGCCTTCCACCCGGAAAGCTTCGACTGGGACTCCCTGATGCGTGATGTTCTCCTTGCCGGTTACCTGGATCAGGACCGGCTCCAGGCTCAGTCCGGTCTGTTTGAGGTTGGGCAGCATGTGGGAAAGCGGATCGAGCAGGTCCAGCCGCCAGCTACGGCCGACGTACAGGTCGGCCAGTCGATCGAACGGGCGGATCACGTCGCCCAGCGCCGCCGGCGCCCGAGAATCCAGAATCACCTTCCCGCGGTGGGGGCCGACTTGCCAGGTGAAGGGAAACTCACCGGTGGCCATCGCCTCACCGTGGAGGAAGATCGGGATTCCCAGGCCGAACATGCGGAAGTCCAGTTCGTCGACCCGGGCCTGGTTGTAGCGATAGCTGACTGCGGTTTCGATTCGGACCGGTGGGGTGCTCAGGCCGCCGGGCAGGCCGATGGGTTCCAGGACGGTGACGGTCTTGGTGGTGACGATACCCTCCGTTCCAACGCGTGTGGCCTGGGTCCAGCTTCGTCCGACCGGGCGGCCCTGTTCGTCGTAGATTCCGACCTGGACGAATCGTTTTTCGCCGGGCGAAAGGAGCTGGGGCTCGGAGGGCGGTGGGTCGCCGGCCAGCCACTCCGGCAGCAGGTCTCGCCAGACGATGGCTGCATTGGCCGCAACCATGAGGGATGCCGTCGCGATTCCGATCCAGCGGTTGAGCACCTTCTTGCGCCTGTCAAGAGACGCCTGAGCTGCGGGCTCGCCGCCCGCCAACCGGATTTGCGGGCAGGTGGCCCGCCGTACCCGGTTGAGCCGGCGGCTCATGCGCAGGCTCTGTTACATCCTAGCAGGTTCGGGATGGGGCGGCAGGCGCAAAAAGAAACCCCGGCGGGGTGAGAGGACCCGCCGGGGGGAGGAAGCGCAAGTGTCACCGGACAGTTGCTAACGCCGACGAATCAGCATCAGGCCGCCAAGCGCCAGCAGCGCCAGCGAGGCCGGCTCCGGGCAAACCTCGATGGCCCACAGGAAGTTGGCCACCGGGTTGCCACCGAACCAGTACCAGCCCTGGTTAGTGCCGGGCGGGGTGGCGACGGTGTTGTCCAGGTAGAACATGTCGGCACTGGAGCCGAGGATCGGTGGATTGTACAGGATCTGGCCGGCCTTGGTGGCGCCTCCGGTCAGGTTGTAGATCCGAGCCGCAACGCCAATCCAGCCGTCCTCCGGCAACACGATGCCCAGGGAGCACAAGTCAGTAGCAGTGTAGATCGTGTAGTAGTAGCTCGGCAGGTACGGATCCAGGCCCTGAAAGGTGATGGTGCCCAGGGGGGTCCCATCGTAAAGCGACCAGAACGTCAGCTGCACGTCGCAGGTGTTCAGCGGCCCGGCGGTGGAAGCGTTCCACACCGTCCAGGACACGGAGTTCAGAGTCCGGTAGCCCTCCGGTGCGGTCTGATAATCCAACTGGAGGTCGTCGCCAATCCACGCCCCGGGATTCTGCGAGAATCCGTACCCCGACGGATACACCGTATTGTCGTACACCAGGTAGGAATCACGGGCACCGCTACCCAACACGTGACCGCCAGCTAGTTTCCCGACAGGCTCGGCGGTCAGCACGCCTGCCATGGCTGGCACCACCAGTGCCAGCGCTGCCAACACAGCAATCTTTCGCATCCTTTTCTCCTTCTCCTCAAGGACACTGACCGCCCGCGTTCAGCCCGGGACCATCCCGCAGCTTCCTCTTTCCGCGGGCATATGCTTCCACAAAGACTTACTCGGGCGCCCGCCCAGGCGCCACGGTTACCGACAAATGAGCCTGCGACAGGGTGCGGAGCTCCTGCTCGCTCTCCGAGTCACAGTCTACCTCTAACCACTCCCGCGAGTCAAGAGTTATTTCGGGCCCCGGCCGGCGAGTTCGACTCAGTGTAAGTCTTTATGGTATGGGAGCTTACTGCGCTGCTGAGGGGCCCGGACCGGACACTGGCAGTTGCGGGCCTGGCATTCGGGGTCCGAACACCCACTGTCGGTGGCTCGCCGGTTCCTCTACGGCGGCAACCTCGGCGGGGATCCGACTACGCGGTCATCAGCGCGACGTCACACGGTAAAGCGAGTAACGCCCGGCGGTTCGGACTGCTCGGAACAAGTCCGGCCGGGCTCGCAGGAACTCGCCGAACACGATCCCGGAATCGGTTTCCGCATCGGCCACCAGGTAACCGACCCGCGCGGTTTGCAGATAGCCGGGCAGGCGGGTACGCATGTGCTCCAGATCGGCCAAGAGACGGCCTGGGGTAGCCAGGTGGCCGCACTCGCTCAGCGGCAAGTCCGGCGGATATAAACTCGGAACCGGGTATTCATAGGGTACAAAAGGCACAATCTTTCTCCCGGTCCGCAAGTGGAGGTAAGCGTTATCCAGGGAGCAGATCACGGCATCCGGTGGGGTCTGCGACCTCAATAGATCGATCAGGGCCTCGCGCTGAAGTTCGGACTGCTCCAAGTACTGCCGGCCGCGCTCGGTCACGATCGGCCGGAGGTTTTGGAACGCGAGCATGCCGGCCACTACAAAGACTATTCGGATGGCGGCCGCATGTCCGGTTCCGCTCGATTGCCAGAGGCTGGGTGGCCCCGTGGCTTCGCTTTGGGGCCGCGGGGAGATCGAGCTGTCCCGGCCGGCAATCGCTTCAACCAAAAGAACGACGACCAGGTACGCCCCGGCCAGCCCCGCCCCGGTCAGCAACGGCAGGATCGGAAGCAGGAAACGCCATGGACGGAACGGCCAGAGCAGCACCAACCCGATGTAGATCACCAGGTAGAGATGCAGGATCGGCCAGGCGCGTTGCCACGTTCCGGCCAGGCCGACCCCCACCAGTACCAGGCTGATCAGCATCAGCGAGTAGAGGCGCCAGCCACCGGCCAGTCCGCCGCCCGGGGCCCGGGTCAGCCAGTTGTTGGGGATCGGCGTAAGTTGAGTAAGCAGGGCCAAGGCCATAGCGGCGGCATTGTGGGGGACGATCCGGACGAGGCTGGCCGGATCGCGTGGACGCCAAGCCGAATAGTCCAAGTCGTAGCGAAACGCTTCGATCGCTGGATTGGTGCGGTTGGCGGCGGTGGCGTAGCCGCACCAGAGCTGCCAGCCGCTTGCGACCAGCAGCACGCAGATGGCCGATGCCGCCGCCGCTTTCCACCGCCGGGCCAGCATCAGACTGACGACGGCCGCGGCCGCGACCGTAATCCCGATCAAGCGGGTCAAGTAAGCGCCGCCAGCCATCAGCCCGAACAGAATGGCCCGACCGGGCAACCACCGCCCGGACTGACCGGCCGGCCCGGTCGAAACTGTCGAGTGAGCCAGCAGCAGAGCGGCCATCGAAAGCGGCAGATACAAGCACTCAGCCATTGCGGTTTGGAACAGGCCGGCGGTGGTCGGGTTGGCCAGCGCCAGTAGCGGACCGGCGGCAGCCAGCCAGCCGGGCAGTTGCCAAACTTGGCGCATCAGCCGATAGGCCAGCCATGACCCCACGCTCCACAGCAGGACATTGGCTACCTGGATGCCGGCGATGTTGTCCGGGAACTGCGGCCACACTCGCCAGATCAGGGAGACGAGCAGCGGGTAAAGGATCGGGTATTTGGTCTGATAAGGTTCACCAGGCAGCTCGAGGTGACGATATCCCTTACCCTCAGCCAGAGACTTGGCAGTCACCAGGTAGATGCCGTCGTCCTGGTAGGTGCCGATGGTGCGGGGAGCGTGTACGACCGCGTAGCTCATGTAGGCCGCGGCCAGCACAAGCAGGCCTGCGGCTGCCAGGTCGGTTCGGTTCAATCGCGGCAGTGAGCGGTTCATGCTGTTGGTCAGGCTCTGTGGTTGGGCCACCGAATGTCGGCCTCAGGGCCACGGTTGGCCGGCCGCAGCGTCGGCCGCGGCCGGCCCCGGAACGGACAAGGCCGCCGCCGGTTGCAGCAGGGGATCGCTGGCCAGGCAGGCCCAGGCCGCCAGCGATTCATGCTGAATGGCCGTCTCGGTCGGCTCCGGAGCGACGGGAGGCGCCGTCTGGTCGTCAAAATAGTGCTTCCAGGCCCGCGAGTGCGGGTCTAGGAAGTCGGCGAAGCGCGGCACAGGGCGACCTTTCCGGGCATGGTAATAGCGAATGCCCTTCCAAATCGCCAGGTTGGCCAGCCAGGCCCGGCTCTTGAGCGGGTAGAGCTTGAGTCGGCGGAGGGCCGAGCGTGGGCTGTAGAACTCGGCAAATGCCGCCATCTGAGCGTGGCGCAATTGTGCCGGGGTCATCCGGCGCGGCTCGTACACCACGGAGGCCCCGTTGTATCGCTCCCATTCCAGCGTGCGCAGACGCCCCTCCCGCAGGAACTGCCTGAAGAACTCGGTGCCGGGGTAGGGCGTCAGGATGGGGTAACAGCTCATGGCCAGATCGGTCCGCTGGGCGAAGCGACAGGCCTGCATGCAATCCCGCCAATCATCGCTGTCGAACCCGAAGATGAACGCCCCCCACAAGCTGATACCGTAGCTTTGGATTTTGCGAATCCGGGATTCGTAACTGTCGGCACTGACGAACTTCTTGCCAGCCTCGGCCAGCGTCCCCGCCTTGGGGCTTTCAAGCCCTAGAATCAGCCCGACGCACCCGCTGGCCCGCATGGCCTTCAGCAGCCGCTCGTCCCGACTGACCAGTATGTCGCACTGGGTGGCCCAGCTAATCTTGAGCGGCCGGAGAGCTTCGCATAGCTCAAAGGCCCAGGCGTGATTGGCCCCGAAGTTGTCGTCGGCAAAGATGTAGCACCAAGCCCGATACCGCTCGCGGGCGGCTCGAATTTCCTCCACGATGTCCGCTACCGCACGCCGGCGGAACTTGCGACCGAACACCGCCGGCGTAGTGCAGAAGTTGCAACCGTGCGGACAGCCGCGGGTGGTTTGAATCGGATTGGCCACCAGGTAGTCGCGCGGGTCGATCAGGTCCTTGCGTGGGGTGGCAATCGGGGCGGTCGGGAACGCGGTCCAATCGTAGATTCTACGCAATCCGCTCCTGGGCTCCCGGCCCTGCCGTGCCGCCTGCTCCCAATCCGCAATCAAATGCGGCAGAGTCGATTCGGCGTCGCCCAGGCAAACGCTGTCGCAATGGCGGAGGGCCTCCTCCGGCAGCGCGCTGGGGTGGATCCCGCCCATGATCACGGTGATCCCCAATTGCCGGTACTGGTCGGCAAGCTGGTAAGCGCGCCTGGCCTGAGTGGTCATGGCTGAAATGCCTACCAGGTCGACGTCGGCCCGGGGTTGGTGCGGCTGGTCCAGTGTGCACTCGTCGACCAGCTCGACCTCCCAGTGCTTGGGCATCACCGCTCCACAGATCATCAGGCCGGTCGGGGCAAACAACGCCTTGCGGGTGAAGGTCATGGCTCGAACCACCCTGGGCATGGTGATGTTGGACAGCGGAGAATTGGGGTTGATCAGTCTGAGTCGCGGGCGCTTAACCGCCTCGGCTGGGATCACGCTGCACCTTGATCGGGCAGGCCCCGGTTCCGACCGCTCACCGAAGGCCAGGCTACAAAATGTAGCCTGCTCGGCGGTTGCGGACCAGCGGTCGAGTCAACGATATGGTGGCCCGGGCTGCCGGGCTCCAATCCATCCCTCCAGCGGGCATCAGGTTATCGGAACGTACGGGGCCGAGGCGGGTTGACCGTAAGCGATCAGGAGCTGAACCCTGCTGGGAACGACCTAACCGAACCGCGCTCCGGGGCGGTTGCTCGTCAGTGCCGTTTGCTGGCGCTAACATATTGATGGAGTCAGGGCGCCGAATACAACCTGTTGGGGATACGAGGTTTATGGGAAATCTTAGGAAAGCGTGGATTGGTTTTGACGCCCCCAACATCTTGGGGTATACTAAAGGTTGCCCCCTAAATGTGGGGCCCGTCACCCGGCCCAAGTCGATGGCGGACGATGCCCGCTACTCAATGGGTCGTAACGGATCCAATCAATAGCAAAAAACCCAGAAAGCAGGAGTTCCAGAAATGAACTCCGCAGCACCAAGCTCCGAGAACCCCATGGATGGGCTGTCTTTGACCGAAAACGCTCGCAAGGTACTGGAAGCTCGTTACTTAAAGAAAGATGAGTCCGGAAGGTTGCTGGAGACGCCCGCTGACCTGTTTCGGCGAGTGGCCAGAGTGGTAGCCGAATCCGAAATCGGTTACGGCGTTTCCGAGGACCAACGCCGAAAGTGGGAAGGCCGCTTCTACCGCCTGATGAGCAGCGGTGCATTCATGCCCAACTCGCCAACCCTGATGAACGCCGGCCGCGAGATGGGCATGCTCTCGGCTTGCTTCGTGCTGCCAGTCCGCGACTCGATCGTGGATATTTTCAACAGTATCAAGCACACGGCCCTAATCCAGAAGGCCGGGGGCGGCACCGGGTTCGCATTCGACGAGCTGCGCCCCACCGGAGACTTCATCAAGTCCAGCGGCGGCACGACCAGTGGGCCGATAAGCTTCTGGCGGGCCTTCAGTGAAGCCACCAACGCCATCCAGCAGGGCGCATTCCGACGTGGGGCAAACATGGGGATGATGTACATTCATCACCCCGATATCCTGAAGTTTTTGCATGCGAAACAGGACCTCAATCAGTTTACGAATTATAACATATCGGTCAAAGTTACCGACTCATGGATGGAGGAGTTCTTGGCGGATCCGGACTCGCCACACGTGGTGCGCAACCCGCGGAACGGCCGGGCCTACGTATTTCCGCGTAACGTTGAGATATGGAAGTACACCATTCGGGACCTGCCGGAGGTGGAATGCGTAGAGCCGGTTCCGCCGACCAGCCGGGCGACCTATTTTCAGACTCCGCGTATGACCGGCCCGCTTCCGGAGGAGCTGCGCGGAAAGGTTTATACCAAGGGCGATATCTGGAACATCATCGTCGAGAATGCCTGGCAGACCGGCGAGCCGGGGGTGGTTTTTATTGATCGGATCAACCGGGACAACCCTACGCCCCTGCTGGGCCGGATCGAAGCCACTAATCCCTGCGGGGAGCAGCCGCTGTTGCCATACGAGGCGTGCAACCTCGGCAGCCTGAATCTGGGGCATTTTGTCCGCAACGCCTGCCAGCCGGAGGCGGAAGTAGACTGGGCAGCTCTGGCGGAGGCGACCCGGGTGGCGACCCGTTTTTTGGACGACGTGATCGATGCTAACAACTACCCCCTGCCGGAGATCGAGCGGATGTGCCGAGATAACCGCAAGATCGGGCTGGGCGTGATGGGTTTTGCCGACGCGCTGTTCAAGTTGGGGGTGGCCTACAACAGTGAGGAGGGGATCGCCTGGGGCGAACGGTTCATGAAGTTCGTCAACGAGCAGGCCCATCAGTGCAGCGAGGAGCTGGCCCGGCAGCGCGGATGCTTCCCCAATTGGACGGGTAGCGTCTGGCACACCCGGCATAATCGGCTGATGCGCAACGCGGCGGTCACGACGGTCGCGCCGACCGGGACCATCAGCATCATCGCGGACTGCTCGGGTGGGATCGAGCCGCTGTACTCCCTGGCGTTCGTCCGGAACGTGCTGCGCGGCCAGCTCGAAGGAGACCGTCCGCTGATCGAGGTCAATGAGGTTTTTCGGCAGGTCGCCCTGCGGCGCGGTTTCTATAGCGAAGAGCTGATCGACCGGGTGGCCCGGGAGGGCACGCTGGCCAACATTCCGGAGGTGCCGGCGGACGTGAAGCGGGTGTTCGTATGCGCCCGGGACATCGCCCCGGAGTGGCACATACAGATGCAGGCCGCCTTCCAGCGGCATTGCGACGCCTCGATCAGCAAGACCATCAACTTTCCGGCTCAGGCCACTCGCCAGGACGTGGATCGAATCTACCGCCTGGCTTATCAGTTGGACTGCAAAGGGGTCACGGTCTACCGCGATCAGTGTCGAGCCTGCCAGCCGATGTCGCTCAAAGGAGATGAAGATTGGACGGCCGGCCAGTGCGATCCCCCTGAACAGACCGCGCGGAACGCCGACTGCGACCGTGACCCACCGGCGGATCCGCAGCCGACGGACGTTCCGAGCAGCCCGGCGGTAACGGTTCCGAGCGACCATCCACCTTACATCGAGCCCATGGACCTGCCCGAGATCGTGAGCGGGCTGCGCATCCGGCAAATGACGCCGTTTGGCAACATGCACGTGAAGATCACGGTCGATCCGCGATTTAACCGGGAGCTGGAAGTCTTCGCTCAGCTCGGCAAAGGCGGCGACGTGGCCACCAGCGACCTGGAAGCGATTTGCCGGCTGATTTCGCTCTGGCTGCGGTCCGGCGGCAGCCTGCATCTGGTCATCAAGCAGCTCGAAGGGATCGGTTCCTCCCTTCAGATTCCTACACGCTCGGGTCGGATCACCTCTCTGGCCGACGGCTTGGCTTGCGCTCTCAAGAAGTACGCCCGGGCCAAGGAGCGTTTCGGACTTCGCCAGTTGTTGCTGGGCGAGATCGACCTGTCCGAGCTGGACAGTCCGGTCTGTACGCCCCGCCAGCCGAATCCGGCCCCCAGTCCGAAGCCGTCCGGTCCAGGCGGGAACGGCGGTCGCCGCCAGGCGGTCGGTCATGTCCGGCCGGCAGCCGCGGCCGACCAGTTGGAGATCCGCGCGGGTCAGTCCGCCCTGCGGGAGGACCAGGCCCAGCCACCGAAGGCGCTGCACGTCGAGGGCGGCAACGGCAACGGCGGTGGCAACGGCCATGATTTCCAAGAGACTGCGGTCGCGGTCGTCGACTCGTACGAGGTTGACCAGCGGTCGGGCGTGGCTGCCGACCTGGCACAGGAAACGGAGACTGCCTGGAGCATAAGCCGGGCCGAGAAACGTAGCTTGATGGCTTCGCAACTGTCGGATCTGCTGGTCAACCCGCAACCGGGTGGGAGCTTGGCCGGACTCTACAAGCTGCGCTGTCCGGAGTGCGGCGAGGTACTGGCTTTGCAGGAAGGTTGCAGCCGGTGCTCGAATCCGGCCTGCGGCTGGGCTGCCTGCTAGGACTCGCTGATCGTCCGGCTTGAACCCTGACTCGAGGGACGGTGGGCGTTGCGGGGCGGCGGGGGTCTATAATCCTGTAAATGTCCCAGGCACTCACAAGCCCGAGGGCGGTTCTGCGGCGGATCATCGCGCTACTCTTGCTGGTGCGCGTCGGCGGGGTCGATCCGGCCGGAGCGCAGCCGAGCGAGAGCGCTGAGCCGGGGGAGCCGAGGCCGACCGTTTCCCGAGCAGCTACAGGAGTCGAACCACAGATGAAGATCAGGTACTCGAAGTCCGGTTACGATGTCACTCCACTTCCGTCGGAGGAAGTGGCCAGGCTCGCCAGCAAGCTGTCGGCGGAAGCGTACCGCGTCACGCAGCAGGCCGATACGGAGCCGGCTTTCTGCGGCAGTCTGCTGGACAATCAGCAGGAGGGCACCTACTGCTGCGTGGTTTGCGGGCTGCCGCTGTTCGCCAGCCAACACAACTTCAAGTCCGGGACCGGCTGGCCGAGCTTCTATCGTGAGATCGACCCGGATCACCTTGAGCGGCGGACCGATCGCAGTCATGGGATGGTCCGCACTGAAATCCGCTGTGCTCGCTGTGGGGCGCACCTGGGGCACGTTTTCGATGACGGTCCCCGGCCCACCGGCCAGCGCTACTGCCTGAACTCAGCGGCGCTGAAGTTTTACTCCCAGGATGCGGCTCTGCCGGCTGAGAGCCGGCCGGTGGAAACCGAGGTGGCCTACTTTGCCGGCGGGTGCTTCTGGGGCGTTCAGCACTACTTCAAACAGGGGCCGGGCGTGCTGGACGCGGTCAGCGGATACATGCAGGGGCACGTGGAGAATCCGACCTATCAGCAAGTCCGCAGCGGCACGACCGGGCACGCGGAGACGGTGAAGGTGATTTTCGATCCTCGTCGGCTGACCTACCGCCGGCTGTTGGAAGCCTTCTTCAAGATGCACGACCCTACCCAGCTCGATCGGCAGGGGCCGGATGTGGGCACCCAGTACCGGTCCGGCATCTGGTACACCACCCAGCGGCAAAAGCAGGAGGCCGAGTCGTTCATCCGGGAACTGACGACCAGCCGGCGCTACGGGGCCAGTCCGATCGTCACTCGGGTCGAGGCGGCCAAGACTTTCTGGCCGGCCGAGGAGTATCACCAGGACTACATCGCCCGGACCGGACAGCTCTGTCACGTGGCCGACCCGTGGTGACGCCGGTGCGGGCCGACGCCGCACGTCCGGTCTGACAGAAAGCGGCTATCTTTCCAAGGCCAGCAATATAAACGCGGCGGCCAGCGCGATTGCGCTCAGTATGAGCCCGCTCACGGTCTGTCGGCGCCTATGGCCGCGTTGCCAGCGCACCCAGCTTCTCAGGATCGCGGCAGCCCAGGCTCGATCCTCGGCGGGGACGCCGCAGGCGAAATCCATTTGCGGGCTGACGGTCAGCCAAGCCTGCGCGGTGAGGCTCCGGCTCCACAGGGCAGTCAGGAAGTGGTCCAGTCGGGCGAAGATGACTCGCCGGAGGCGGCCTTCGCGGACCGCTCGATCGAGGTCGTCGCTGTCGCCCGGCTCGTACCATTCCGCCTGGAGCTGTTGCTGTTGCAGGTAGGTTTGCACCGCCGCCGCATCGCCGCCGTGCCGGTCGCACACGACCGCGACGTTTGCCGAGCACGTCTGGGTGTTCATGCCGCACCACCGAATGAAAGCCACATGTTGAGCGTAAGCAGCCCCAAAGCGAGAACGCCGACCAGGCCGGCATAGGGGAAGATGCTGGCTCCGGCCAGCCAGGCCGGGCCGGTATAGCGGATGAATGGCCGGACCGCCATGAGGACCAGCACGCCGCCGGCATGCAGGCCGATCGGCAGCCACAGGGCCCGCGTCCAGAGGAAGCTCAGGCACAGGAGCACACCCAAGGCGAGGTGTCCGGGAAAGGTCCAGTAGCGCTTGACCGGGCGGAGGTAGTGGGCCGCGGCAAACGCGGCCGCGCCCACCCCGACCGCGATCGCCGGGGTGAAGGATCGCAGAAGGTCGCTCAAGAGCATACCGCGGAACAACAGTTCCTCGAAAGTCGCGATCAGCAACGCGGTCGGCGGCACCCCGGCCAGTCGCCGAATCAGGCGTCCCCACGAGTGACGTATCTGGAAACGAACGTTGTCGGTGACGGTCCAGGCCAGATAGACCAATGCCAGATACAGGGTTGCCGCAGCGGCCCCGTGAAGCATCTCTCGCGGCCGCGTCAGGCCTGGGAACAAGCCCCCATAGTAGTCCACCGGCGATACGCCGCGCAAGATGGGGAACGTCAGAAGGATGGCCGCCAGCGCGCACCCATTGATCGTCCGGCTTAGCAACTTCAGAGGTCGCGGCAGGCCGGCGAGGCTGATCCGCAGGCGCAGCGGCCGGCCCGTGGCCCAGAGCAGGATGGTCTGCGTGGACCACATGATCGCTACCAGCAGTACCAATAGCAGCAGCGCGAGCATCGGGTCAGTGCGGGTAATGGGCGTACGCAACCGCCGCGGGCCGAGCCGGGCTGCGGTCGGGCCGGGGCAGCGAAACGTATCGACGGTCGCCATGGAACAGGCGCGTCCAGCGCTTGTCACCCCACAGGTACCACAGCGGAGTCTGCTCCCGCAGAAAGCGCTCCAGCTTGGCAGCGAACCACTGCATCCGGCGTTGGACCTCAGTGCGACGCTCCGCTCGACCGGACGAAGCTCCAAGGTGCTCAAACGGGCCATGGACAATCAGACGCTGGCCCTGATCGCGGACCTCGGCCAGCAACAGGTACATCGGTGCCCTGGTCCGCAGGGCCAGCCAGGCCGGACCGGCCGGCAAGCAGATGCGGCGGCCAAACAGATCCACTGGCACGCCCTGGCCGCGTTTCTGCGGAAGATCCGGCGTAATGAACAGAGCCCGGTTGTTGCGCAGCGCGGCGGCCATTGGGCCGAGCCGCCCGAGTGCCGAGCCGACATCCGGCGGTTCGCAAATCCATTCCACCCCTGCGGCCCGACACCAGCGGCGTTTGGCTTCCTGCCGCCGCGGGTCCTTGGAGTGACGCAGGTAAACCGTCAGCGGAATCTCCTGGTTCAATCGGGCCAAGCCGAGCAGGTAGTTGGCAATGTGCGGGCCGACCAGGATGACTCCGCCGGTCGCGGCTACTTCCCCCAGCCGGCCGACCGATGCGTCAAGCTCGATCCGGGCTCGGGCCAGCTCGGCCAGCTCGAAGCCGCGATCGTGTGCTGACCGGGCGCCGGCCGATCGCAAAGCGTGCAAAGCCCCGGCCAGGTGAATGCCTACCTGCACAAAGTAATCGCGCACGGCAGCCGGCGAATAGACTCCCGCCGCACGCATGTTGTCGGCTACCGCGCCGACCAGCAGCGGCAAGTGCCCCCCGCACCGGCCAATCCAATGCCCGATCCGATCCACGGCCGCTGCGGAGAGCTGGGGCGCCATCCACATCCCGGCGTCCGTGGCCCAACCGGTCACCCAGCGTCGCAGCCCGCGTAACAAGGCGTCTCTCCAAATGGCAGCTACGGTAACCTGCGGAACGCGTTCCGGCGGCTGTCACCAGGCCCCGCCGTCGGGTAGAATGACCGCAGCCCGGTCAGCGGGCAAGCTCGCGCGTGTCAAGCTGATGGAAGTACAGGAGCATGCACATGACGCTAACACGATGGGTCTGGTTGGCGGGGCTGGTCCTCGGACAGGCCGCGGCGGCCCTGGGCGGGGACGACCTGGAGACGGTAGAGAAGAAAATCGCCGAGGCCTGGAACAAGCACAGGTCCATCTCGGCCAAGGTCGCCCTGGTCAACCGAATATTGTTAATGGGCGAGAACCGGGAGAGTACCGGTTCGGGCACCTACGAATTCATCAAAGACGGCGACAGGCTGCGCAGCCGCCTGGAGCTGAAATCCAAAATGACTCACAAGGTGGGCGAGGAAGAACGCGTCATCGAGCAACAGATGACGATGGTGAGCGACGGAGAGACCGCCCAGACCCTGTATGAGGCGTTTGGGAAGAAGCAGGTTTTCAAGACCAAAGTCGAGCCTTACCTGACCGGCGAGCCCAAGGCCCGACTGGAGCAACTGCGCAAGGTCAACGACCTCAAGCTGCTTCCGGAAGACACGGTGGACGGTCGCAAGGTGTACGTGATCGAGGCCACGCCCAAGCTGCCGCCCCAGCAGGCAACTCCGGACAAGTCCATGAGGCAGCAGATCTACTTTGACCAGGAAACCGGGTTTCTGGTGAAGCTGGTGGGGCTGGACGCGGAAGGGAAGCCGATCACCACCATGACCTACAGCGAGATCAAGATCGACGTGCCGATCGACCCGGATCGCTTCCGGCTGAAGATTCCCGAGGACGCGGAGGTCGTGGACGAAGATACGCCTTTGCCCTGAGGTGGTGGTCGGGGTGCTGAACCGGCGGGTACACAAAGCCGGATCATAAAGACACGCGGTCCGAAAACCTGCCTGATTTGTGGGATAGGAGCCGAGGATATCGCTCAGGGGGATTCGATCGTCGCGCCGGGACCTGCCTCGGTCACAGTCACGGTTGCTTCGTGCGATTCTGGGGGCCGGTATTGCCGGCGGATCGCGGCCTGAGCCGGCCCCAGACTGGCCCGCTCGGCCACCGCGACCACGCAGCCTCCGAATCCGCCGCCGGTCATTCTCGCACCCCGCACCCCGGGCACGGCTCGCAGGATCTCCACCAAACGATCGAGCTGCGGGCAGGAGACCTCATAATCGTCCCGCAGCGAGTCATGCGAGTCGTTCATCAGTCGGCCGAGTTCGGCCAGGTCGCCCTGGCAAAGGGCTTGGGCCGCAGCCTGGGTTCGCTGGTTTTCGGAGACCACGTGCCGGGCCCGGGCGGCGATTACGGGGTCCATTTCCGGGGCCTGGGCCAGCACGGTGTGGAGGTCGAGATCGCGCAGGGCTTGGACGCTCGGATCAGTGCGCTGGAAGTGCTCGACGGCCCGGCGGCACTGTTCCTGACGCATGGCATACTCGCTGGTGGCCAGCTCGTGCCGCACGCCGGTGTCCACGATCAGGATGGCGTGTTGCTTGAGCTTGAGGGGAATGTGCTGCCAGCGCCGGCTGCGACAATCCAGCAGCAGGGCGTGACCGGCCCGGGCCAGCAAACAGGCGTACTGGTCCATGATGCCGCAGTGTACGCCGGCGAATTCATGTTCGGCCCGTCGGCACAGATCGGCCAGCTCGACCGGGTCCAGGCTCACTCCGGCCAGCGCGGTGAGTGCCAACCCGGTCGCGATCTCCAGGGCGGCGGAGCTGGACAGGCCGCCGCCGACTGTCAGTTCACTGTCGATGAGGAGGTCGCAGCCGCGGAGCTGCACCCCGCGCTGGCGCAGCAGCTTGGCCACCCCGGCCACATAGCTGGTCCAGCCCGGCATTCCTTGGGGCTGCCAGTCGTCGATAGGCCAAGTCTGCTCGCTTCGCAGATTCAGCGAGATGGCCCGCAGGAGGCCGTCCTCGCGACCGGCCGCAGCGACCCAAAGGCCGGGCTGGATGGCCATCGGCAGGACGAACCCCTCGTTGTAGTCCGTGTGCTCGCCGATCAAATTGACTCGGCCCGGGGCCCGGGCGATCACGGTGCAGCCGCGGCCCAGCCGCGACTGGAAAGCGTCACGAAGCCGTTGGAGGGGCCGGGGTCGCCGCATGCGGGGCCTGTTGCCTGGCGCGCTGCCGCAGGACCGGCAGCAGCTTGGAGATCTCCTGCGCGTAGCCGCTGTTGGGGAACTCGCGCATCAGCCGCTCGCCGGCCTCCACCGCGCTGGGGAACTGCTTGGACTCGACCGCGATGGCAAAGCGGCTCTTAAGCTGTTCAAGCCGGGCCCGGAACACGCCGCGGGCCGACTCCTTCAGGGCTTCGGCCTCCTTGGGAACCAGGTACTGGTCGAGCTGGTAGAGCAACTGGTGAGCCCGATCAATGTCTTGGCCGCGGACCGCCTGGTCGTAATCCTTGAGCAGTTGTTGTTTGACCTCCTGCCGGCGGCGCTCGAGCTCGCGCGGCAGAGCAACAATCCGGGTCTGGCCCGGAAACAGCGCGCTGAGACGTTCGCACTCCACGCGGGCCTGATCCCACTTGTGCTGCTGACACAGCGAGTCAAAGCGGGCGATAGCGGCGGCAATCCGCTCCTCGGTCGTAGCCCGTCGGGCCTGCTGGAGCTTCTCGCGCAGATGAGCGGCTTCGTCATGGAAGCCGAACTCCCGGTCCATATCCCGGATCAGATGTTCGGCCGACTCCCAGTCCTGACGGACGATCGCTCCCTGGATGCTGTCGCGGAGGAACTCGTAATCTTTCTCGCGGTAGACCACCCGCTTGGCCCATTCCGACAGGTTGCTGTTGGCGGCGATGGTTCGGCTGTGCTCCTCCTGCCGGCGAAGCAGCTCCGAGGCTTCCAGCAAGGCGTCGTACCCGCGGTAAGCGTAGTTCACGAACTTCTGAATGAGCACCACCTGGCAATAGAGGAATAGGCTGATGAGCAGACCGGCTAGTCCCCCGGCCAGGAAGCCGACCCCCAGGGGCCGGTCACCGTGGGCGGCCCATTCGTAGATGCCATACCCGCAGGCCGCGAGCGAGACCATCACCGCCGCCGCCAAGCCGACCTTGGCCAGCCGGCGCACATTCTGATGATCTGAAGGGCTGCCCAGCATAGCTGACCGTAACCGCGCAGACCGCCACGCGCCGACTGCGATGGGGCGTCGAGATGCTAGATTGTGGAGCTGCCGGAGCTGCCGCCGCTGCCCGGCGAAAGGTCCTCGATGCCGCCCCCACCGCTATCGCCGCCAGCCCCGTCCCCGCTCCCGGAATCGGCGTTGCTCCCGCCGCTGTCTGAACTGGGCAGAACCAGCGGGCGCAACACGTCTTTGAGGGCTTCGATAAAGAAATCGGACTGAAATCCCACGGTTAGCGCGCTGAAGAACGTCTTGAGCATCGCGCTAGCCCACCGAGCGCCGAAGCTTGATTCCTCGGTGCTCTGGGTCGTGGTCGAGGTAGTGGTAGTGGTCGATTGCTGCGTGGCGGACGATTTCTGGCTCCCGCCCAGCGACTGGCCCAGGGCGATCAGGTCGTCCAGCGTGTAGTTGGTTCCGCTGCCAGAAGTGGAGCTCCCGGTCAGGTTGTTGACCAGGTCGCCCAGCGAGCCGGTTGAGCCGAGTTGATTCAGCAGGTTCAGCAGGCCGCTCAAATCGGAGCTGCCGGACTGACTCGAATTGCTGCCGCTGGTGGTGCCGAACCGGAGTTGGGCTTCGGTATCATTAGGTCGGCCAAAACGCGGACCGGTCAGCCGCTGGCCTTTTAGGGTGTTGTGCCGCTCGATCGCTGACCGGACCCAGGTTCCCGGAGCCCGCTGGCTGACGGCGCCGGTAGACGCATTCTGTTTAGGGGAGGACGCCGACAGATCGGAGCTGCTGTTATTAGTCGTGGAAGACTGACTTTGGGCCGCCACCGGCAGCCCGGACAGGCCGATCGCGGTCAGCCCAGCAATCACAAACCGGATCATCGCCGCACCTCTTGGACAGGCGTCGGGGTAAACTCACTACCGATTATGCCCTATTATAGGTGAATCGGCAAACGGCAGTTGCGGCCAGATTGGTTGAAGGCTGATCGTTATGGGGCGTTGGCAGCGGGGCCACTGGCGAGCGGCGGTCCGCAGGATCGTGTATGTTCTTACCTGGACGGCACTTATGAGCTGCCAGCGCGACCCGCAGGCGGGCTCACCGGGCCATGGATCGCTGGGCGGCATGCTGGTGGCGGTGGTCGGCCCGTGCCAAGATCACCCGCAATGGCCGGGAATCCGTGGCGGGGTGGAGCGCTTTGTGTCCGGTATTCCCACGCTTCAGGCCGTGTGCGTGGCCCCGCCCGAAAGCACGGCCGAGAGCCTCCAGGCCGCAGTTGGAGAGGCCCTGGAGCGCGGTCCCAACGCGGTGTGTTTGTACGTCGCGGACCCGACCGGGATCGGGTCATGCATCGAGCTGATCGGGAGCCGACAGGCCCTGCTAGTGACCATGGGCCGGCCAATTAACGACCCGCGGGTCAGTGCTCATGTGGACATCAACTTGCCGGGGGCGGCCGAGTTGCTGGGGGCCAATCTGGGGCGGGTCGCCGCCGGCCGCCGCAGCTATCTACTGGTTCACGAACGCAGCCGGGGGCGGTTGGCGACCGAGTGCTATAACCGCTTCAGCGCGGCAGCCCAACGTCAGTACGAGTTGACGCTGTTGCAGGCCGTGGACGCGGCTGGGAGCGGGCGCTCCCCGGCCGAGCTGGTGGAGGAGCTTCTGGGCCGGTTCCCCCACGCGGGGATGATCGTAACACTGATGCCCGACGTGTGGCTGACCGCTCGACCGGGATGGCGCCACGAGTTGCGCGAGCTGAACCGCGATTATCGCTTCGCCACGCTTTCGGCCGCACCGGTTCTCTGGTCGCGTCTGGGAACCCCGGACAACCCCGGCGAAGCGGCGGCCCTGGTCGGGCCGCTGGACGGTGAGATTGGTTTTGCGGCGGTGGAGATTGCGGTCCGGTTATTGCTGTACGATGAACAGGTTCCCCGGCGTCACACGGTGAGTTGTGAGCTGGTGACTGCGGCGAGCCTGAATGACTTCGCCCGTCGTTATGCGGCCGCGGCCAACGGTCTGGATGTGTCGGCGTATCTGCCGGCCGCGCCGGTCAGTGGCCCGGTGCCAGGGTCTTCCACTCAGCCGCTACTAGGCAAAGCCGATCAGGGCGGCCAGAAAACCGACCAGTAGCGAAAACAGCGCCAGCCAGAACATTGCTGACTCCTATGCACGAAGCGACCAGTCCGCTGGGTCGGCGGACAGGCCCTCTGCCGCTATTATCGGGCAGGCTGGCTGACCGTGTGAAGGCGGGTGGTGGACCGGGGCGGGCGGTGGCGGTATAGGAGGGTATGCACACCGACGATGCCCAGCGGGCCGCGATCCTGGCCGACCTGAACGAGCCGCAACGGCTGGCGGTCACCCACCCGGAAGGCCCCCTGCTGGTGCTGGCCGGGCCGGGCAGCGGCAAGACGCGGGTGATCACGCGCCGAGCGGCGTACCTGGTGCACAGCGGCATCCCGGCTCGCAACATTCTGGCCATCACCTTCACCAACAAGGCCGCCGACGAGATGCGCCAGCGGATCCAAGCCCTGGGCGTCAGCCGTGGAATGTGGGTGTACACGTTCCATGCCTTGGGAGCCCGACTGCTGCATGAACTGGGCGAGCCGGCCCGCGTGCGGCCCAATTTCTCGATTTACGACGAGGACGACGGGCTCCGGGTGATGAAAGAAGCCCTGGGGGCGGCGGGCGTAAGCCAGAAGGCCCTGACGCCGGCCCAGGCCTGCGCGTGGATCAGCGACGCCAAGGGGCGGTTGCAGTCGCCCGAACAGTGCTGGGAGGCGGCCGAGGGGTCGCAGGAGCGTGAACTGGCCCGGGTCTATGAAATCTACCAGGACCTGCTGGAGCAGCGCAACGCGGTCGATTTCGACGATCTGCTCATGCGTCCGGCCCTGGTGCTCCGGGAGCACGCCGAGATCGTCGAGCGACTCAACATTCGGTTCCGCCACGTGCTGATCGACGAGTATCAGGACACCAACTACGCCCAGTATGTGATTGCCAGCCTGCTTTCGCGCCATCACCGCAACATCTGCGCTACCGGTGACCCGGACCAGAGCATCTATGCCTGGCGCGGGGCCGACATCCGCAACATCCTGGAGTTCGAGCGCGACTTCCCGGACGCCCGGGTGATCCGGCTGGAGGAGAACTACCGGTCGACCGGGAACATACTGCGGGCGGCGGCGCGGCTCATCATGCACAATCGCCGGCGCAAGGCCAAAGAGCTCTGGACGCGGAACGCGGCCGGCGAGCCAGTCGAGGTCTGGCAGTTCAGCGATGGTGCGGAGGAGGCCGAGCGGATTTGCCAGAGCATAGCGGATCAGCATGCCGCCGGCCGGCCCTGGAGCGACTTTGCCATCTTCTACCGCATCAACGCGCTTTCTCGCGGATTTGAGGAGGCTTTGCGCCGCCGGCGTATCCCCTACAGGATCGCCCGGGGCGTGGAGTTCTACAGCCGGCAGGAGATTCGCGACGTGCTGGCCTACCTGCGAGTTCTGGTCAATCCACAGGATGAGGTTGCTCTGCTGCGGATCATCAACCTGCCGGCCCGGGGGCTGGGAAAGGCTTCGCTTCAGCGGTTGCGGGCTCATGCCGCGGCCACCGGGCAGCCGCTGTCGGCCGTGTTGCGTGCGGCTGAGCAGGTTCCAGGTCTGGGCGGGGCCGCTCAGCGGGTCCGGGCCTTCGTCGAGCTGCTGGACCGGCTCAGGCCGGCCGTCCAGGCGCCGGTATCGCAAGCGGTGAGCATGGTGTTGACCGCGTCGGGTCTGGAGGCCGCCTACCAAAAGGAGCGCGAGGTGGGCGGGGAAGATCGGCTGGCCAACGTGCAGGAGCTGGTGACCGCCGCCCGGCGATACGAGCAGGAAGTCGAGGAGCCATCGGTGCCCGATTTCCTGAGCCGGGTGAGCCTGGTCAGCGATCAGGACGCGGTGGATGAGAACGCCGGCTGCGTCATGCTGATGACGCTGCATGCCGCCAAGGGGCTGGAGTTTCCGGTCGTATTCCTGGTGGGGCTGGAGCAGGGGCTGCTTCCGCACGAATGGGCCTTGCGCGAAGATCGGGACGTGGAGGAAGAACGCCGACTGTGCTTTGTGGGGATCACTCGCGCTCGCTGCCGGCTGGTCATTTCGCACGCCCGCGAGCGGATGATCCGCGGTCGGACCGTCCCCCGACCAATCTCGCAGTTTCTCCAGGAAATTGGGGATCGGGAGCTGGTCTGGCAAGATTTCCAGGCCACCCGGGGTGTGTGGAGGGCCCCCCGGGTGGTGGAGGGGTTGATCCCGACGGTCGAGGATTTGCCGGTCGAGGAAGCTGCCCGGTGGGTTCCCAAGCGACGGCTCGGCCTTGAGCCGGACGCGGATACAGCCGAGGGCGTCTGGCCGGATCGGCCGACGCTCCGTCGGCGGCGTGAGCGTCCGCCGGCCAGTCAGCCCACCGGATTCGGCGACTGGAAGCCCGGGTTGCTGGTCCGGCATGATCTTTACGGAGTGGGGCAGGTCTTGTGGGTGCGGCCAGCGCCGGGCTGCACACGAGCCGGGGTGCGTTTTGCGGGCCACGGCGACAAGACGCTGATCCTGGAGCATGCCCCCATTCGCCGACTGGAGCGGGGAGGCTGACGGCGACCTGTCAGGCAAGTGGCCATTACCGGCCAGGGCCGGTTGCTTGTCGGAAGTTGTCCGGGTTTCGTCGACAGCGGGCCAGGCTAACGATTTAATCCAATTGGACACCGAGCGACATCGCCGAGCACGCGGCGGCAGTGAGCCCGGGTCGATCAAAGGAGCCAATCATGCGTCACTTCCCGGTAGCGATTGCCGTCATCGTCACGCTTTTGGCGCCGCGGGTCGCCGACGGACAGACTACCACACGTTCAGTCGACGGGCCGCGAATCCAGCGGATCCTGAAGTACATTCCGGACGACGCGAAAGTGGTAGTGATGGTGCCGGCACTGGATGACCTGGTCGCCGGCCTGCGGGCATTCGGCAAGACCATTCGGGTCGAAGATCTGGCCGACCTGAACGTACGCGACCTGCTGGAGGAGGCGGTAGGCGAGGGGGTGGCGGCGATGGACACGGCCGGACCGCTGATCCTGGTCGTGGCCGCCGGGCGCGACGAGCCGTTGTTGATCGCGGCCGCGGCCGGCCCCCAGGCCTGGAAGAGCCAAACCCAGCCCAGCCGGCTGGGGCCGGACGCGTGGCTGGTGGAGTTCGGGCCGCAGCACGGCCTGGCGGCCAGCGTCGGGGACGTGATCATTTTCGGGCGAGAGAAAGCCGATCTGCGCGGGGCCCTGGACTCCACCGGCCGGCATGCCGCACGGCTCGGCCAGGAGGTGGGTCAACTGCTGGAGCGAGGCCAGATTGTGGTCTACGTAGACGTTCCGGCGTGGAAAGAGGAGTTGGACACGCAGTTGGAGCTGGTTTCGCAGGCCCTGTCGGTCGGGATGACGCTGGCCGGACCCGAGGCCGAGATGGGCGTCCGGGTGTGCAGTTGGTTGCTGGAGCGTGCCCGGACGGTGCTTGCCGAAACTGAGAGCTGCGTGAGCACGCTGCGCATCGACGGCCGGGGCGTGTTTGCCGATTTCCGGGCAGCCTTCAAGGCCGAGGGCCAAGTGGCCGGTTATCTGGGGCAGGTGCAGCGACCGCGGCGGGATCTGCTGCGCGGGCTGCGGGCCGGTGATGGACCGCTAGTGTTCGCCTTCGAATGGGTGGACGGGCCGGGGGTGGAAGGCCTGAACTCGGCGTTGACCCGTGCGATTCTCAGTGCCGAGTCGCTCAAGGCCCAGGTGGAGGCCGAGCGGCTGGAGGGGTTCCTCAAGAAGAGCCTGGAAGTTCATCGGCGGATGTCGGGCACCAACGCCGCCTTCTCCCTGGTGCCCGACGGCCAAGGACTGCTCTACTGGGGGCTGTACCTGACCAACGAGGGAGAGGCGGTGCGCTCCGATCTCCGCGGCATCTGCGAGACGACCACCCCGGAGCTGATGAGCGCCTGGGGAGCCTTCCCGATCGGGATCGGCTCGCGGGAGTCGGAACGAATCGGCCCGGTCGAGGCCGACGCCTATCAGTTCGATTTCTCGCAGGCCAGGCAGCCGATGCAGCCCATGCTGGCCGCACTCTACGGGAAGAACCCGACCTTCTACATGGCCCCGCATCCGGAAGGGGTGGCATACACCTTCGGTCCCCGGTCGCAGGCTCGCGACAAGCTCCAGGTCCTGGTGACCGGCCAGGAGGCGCCGCTGAGCGCCGACCCGCGGGTGGTCGAGCTGTTCCGGATCCTCAGGCCGGATCCGCAATTTTGTCTGCTGATGGACATTCCGGGGACGGTGAAGTGTTTTGCCGGGCTGCTGGAGCACTTCGGCGTGCCGATTCCGCCGCTGGCACCCGGCGACCGGAAGCTGCCACTGGCCGGATTCACCATGTACCTGGAGCCCCGGGCAGTGCGGGCGGAGCTGTTCGTGCCGGCCGAGCCACTGACCGCACTGATCAAGCTGGCCGAGGGCCTTGAGCGGCACGACGAGGCATACTGAGCCGCCCATCGGGCCTGCTCAGCCGCGGGTTTTCTCCGTCGGGCCGGCGACCTGGCAACTGGCGGTCACGATTCAGTGGTCGGCAACAAGCCCTTCCGGGCGTAGATCGGTCGGAGCAGTCGACGGAGGGCCGGCAGGCGGGAGGCGAAGATGATGCTGCCTACCACGCAACTGACGCCCCCGAGCATGAGCGCGCCGGGCCCGCCGATCCACTCGGCCAGGCTACCTGCCAGCAAACTGCCGAAGGGGGCCATACCCATGAAGGCCATGCTGTAGAAGCTCATCACTCGGCCGCGTTTGTCCTCCTCGACAATGGTTTGCAGGATTGTGTTGCTCGAGGCCAACTGCTGCATGAGGCCGAACCCGGTCACCAGCAAGAGGATCAGCGAAAGCCAGAGGGTCCGCGACCAGGCGAAAGCGATTAATCCCAGGCCGAATAGCAGACTGGCTTGAGCGATCATGCGGCCCAGTCCGATGGCGCTCCGGCGAGACGCCAGTCGCAGCACCGCCCCCATTGCTCCCACCCCGGTGGCCGCCATCAAGAAGCCCAGAGTATGCGGTCCGCCACGCAGGACTTCGGTCGCGAACACCGGCATCAGCACCGCGTAGGGCATGCCCACCAGGCTCACCAGCGCCAGCAGCAGCAGGACGGCCCGAATGGGCGGAAAACCGAACGCGTAAGCGAAGCCTTGCCGAAGGTCGGTCAGGACGTGATCGGGCTCGCCGACGCGTGGTCGAGACGCGATTTTCATGGCCAGCAGCGCCGCGATCACGGCCAGGTAGCTGACTCCGTTTAGCAGGAAGCAAACTCCCTCGCCCCAGGTAGCAATCAGCACCCCGGCGATGGAGGGCCCCAGCAGCCGGGCCCCGTTGACTAGCGATGAGTTCAGGGCGATGGCGTTCGGCAGGTCGCATTGATCCTCGATCATCTGCGGGACGAAAGCCTGACGAGCCGGCATGTCCATGGCATTGATCAATCCGATCAGCAGGCTCAGCAGCAGGACATGCCAGACCGCGACCGCACCGGTCAGCGTCAAGGCTGCCAGCGTCAGGGCCTGGATCATGGCCAGGCTCTGGGTCGCGATCAGCACGCGGTGCAGATTGAGTCGGTCGGCCAGCACGCCGGCCAGCGGAGCCAGCAGAAACATGGGCAACTGGCTGGCAAAGCCGACCGCCCCCAGGGCCATGGGCCGGCCGGTCAGGCGGTAAACTAGCCAGCCCAGGGCGATGGTCTGCATCCAGGTGCCGATCATCGAAATGGCCTGGCCGGCGAAAAACAGCCGGTAGTTGCGATGCCGCAGAGCGCGTACCGTCCGGGGCAGCGGGTGGACGGTGGCGTGATTTGTGGGCGGCAGGCTCATGGGTCAGCGGGACCGAGGGTCCGGTCGGCCGGGCAGATTCATTATAAGTATCGGCCAGGCGGCAGGTGGGTGACGCCGCCGGGGCGTTCTGGGTCCCGACCCGCCCGCGGACGTACAATGTGGCGATGCTTTCGAATATTCGCGTGGTCCTGGTTTCGCCCAGCGGGCCGGCCAACATTGGTGCAGTTTGCCGGGCCATGTCCAACTTCGGGCTGGCGGACCTGGTGATCGTTACGCCGCGCTGCCAAGTGCGCGATCCGGCGGCGGTGGCCTACGCCGCCCGCGGGCAGGCGGTGCTGGAGGCGGCTCGGGTTGTGCCGGACCTGAAGACCGGTCTGGCGGGGTGCGTCCGATCCTATGCCACTTCCTCGAAGTTGGGGCTGTACCGTCGTCAGGCGGCCATTACGCCGGAGCAGGCCGCCGCCGAGGCCTTGCGGCTCTCGTCCGCCGGGACAGTCGCCTTCGCATTCGGGCGGGAAGACTACGGCCTGCAAACCCGCGAGCTGCTGCACTTCGACCGCATCGTCTCGATTCCGGCCTCGGAGAGCTACCCGGTCCTGAACCTGGCGGCCGCGGTGACGATCGTGTGCTACGAACTGCGTCGGAGCTGGCTGGCACTGGAGGGTCGGTCGGCGCTGCCAATGGCTATCCAGCCCGGCCTGGCGACCGACGACCAGAAGCAGGTCATGTTCGAGCGGCTGTTCGATGCCCTCCAGGCGGTGGGTTTCTTCTTCGGGCAGAACCCGGATCACCTCAAGTACGCCCTGCGGCATCTTCTGGGACGAGTGGAGCTGACGGTCAACGAGGCCGACATTCTCATCGGCCTGGCCCGCCAAGTCCGCTGGTATGTCGATCATCATCCCCAGCGGATCGACCCGCCGCTCTGAAGCCATGTCAAGTGTGCCCGAGCGCGCGGTAGGATGCCCCCGGTAAGTTGGCCATTGGTATCGAGGTTGCGGCATGACCATGAAGGTTCGCAGAAGGTTGGCAGTCTGTGGCGGCCTGGTTGGCGGCCTGCTGGTCCTGACGGTGAAGGCCCAGGCTCCAAGCTCCCAGACCCTGGAGGAACTACAGGCCTGGCACGATCAGCTCATTCGTCCGCATGAAGTCATCTCGCTCGAGCAGGCCCGCCAGGCCCGTGACAAGCTCGGGGCTTGGAACCTCGCTCCCGACAAGCTGGAAGCCGAGCAAAGGGGGCAGTGGTTGCGGGTGCAAATCGCAACTGCGCTGGCCCTGGGCGATGCCGCCACGGCCCGCCAATGGCTGGCCAGGCTGGAACAGGAGCAGCCGGAGGAGCGGGAAACGCTCCGACTGGCGTGGATGACCGCGGTAGTTGCCGGCGACGCCGAGCTGGCCCAGCGGACGCTGGACAAGCTAAGTGAGCGTGGGCTGGCCGGCGAGAAGGCGATTGCTCTGCGCTCCCGGCGGCTGCGAATGGTCGGGCAGCCGGCGCCGGACGTCTCGGTCCGCACCGAAGACGGGCCGGTCATCGCGCTGCGTCAGCGTCAGGGGGTGGTTCTGGTGGTCGATTTCTGGCGGGCCAAGGAGCCGCCGTCCGATAAGGTGGTCAAAGCCCTGCATGGACTTTATGAGGCCTGGCGCGGCGATTCGAAGATCGCCTTTCTGGGCGTGAACGCCGACCCGCCGGACCAGCTTCAAGCCGCCAAGCAGTTCGCGACCGACCAAGGCTACCACTGGCCGCAGCTCTATGAGCGTGCCGGCCGGGCGGCATCCCTCACCGACCTGACGTTCCAGGTCAGCGCTTCGGCGTGGCAGGTGGTAATCGACGGGGAGGGCAACGTGCGGGCAGTCGGGTCGGCGACCGACCCGGAATTCGTCTACGCGGTCCGGGCCGCGGTGGCCGAGGCGAAAGGGCAATATCCAGTTTTGCGTCCGCGGACGACCGAAGGAGCTGAAGCCCCGTCCGCAAACGCAGGCGCGTCCACCGAGCCAGCCCGGGCTCAGGAAAGCAAACCAGAGCCGGAGAAGCGGGCCGCGGCCGGCGACTTGCCCCATAACGCGGACGCGGCCCGTTTGCTGGATCAGGCCCGCGTGTTTATCAAAGCCGGTCGGAAGACCGATGCCCGCAAGCTGCTGGAAGAGATAATCGAAAAATACCCGGGCACCTGGGAAGCCAACGAGGCCAAACAGCGGCTGGACAGCCTCTGATCTGCGCGGCCCCGGCTTCCGGCCGGTCTCCTACGGCCGTCCTTCCGTATGCGGCCGCGTGGCGGGCTGGGTCTGGGCCTTGGATTTGGCCACCAGGGCCTTGATCTGCTCGGGCAGCGCGAAGCGGTCGGCCGGGATCTCCACATTGTGCTCAATCTTCTCGGCCAGCGACACCACGGTTTGCACGCCGGCGATGACCTGCGTGGTTTTGTGCGGCAAAAGCACCCCGTCCACTTTTTTGTAGTCGGCCAGGCTGGCCACGATCGGGATGTTGCCCATGGGGCCCTTGAGGGTCAACTCCTGCCTGACAGGCAAGTAGGTCTTCTGATCGATGTAGATGATCTCGGGCCCGCCCTCCTTGGGCGTGAACACCAGTTTGTAGCAGGGGCGGCCGTCGACTTCCTCCACGCCTACGCACTCGGCCTTCTGGTAGAGTTTCCGCCAAAACAGCAGGGCGTTGAAGGTGCTCTGTCGGGCGCTGATGGCTTTCTCGTCGCCTTCGAGCAGCCGCGGGCCGGTGATTGCGGTGAGTTCCCAATAGACCTCGCCATCGGTTCCGCTCTCGACCTTGCCGACGCCGGGCAGGTCCATCACGGCATACTGCTTGTTGGGGGCCAGCTCATAAGCCGTCATCGATCCCTTGATGCCTTGGTTGACAACCTCGTAGGTACCGGTCGTGACCCGCGAGTGGAGCTTCTCGAACGCCGGGCGGCCGCCCTGAGCCTCGATGGATCTTTCCATGATCTCATCGACGTCGGGCAGTTTCTCGGCCTGGGCAAAGGCTCGCTGGTCCGTCCAAATCGTCGCCAGCATCAGGACCGTCAGCGTCACTGGCCCCAGAGCCCTCAGGACCCGACGGTTTGCAGAGGCCGTCGCTTGTGCTTCGCGTTCTGAAGTACTTGGCTGCCTGCTCATCTGATAGTCTCCTGCAAGATGGTGTGACACAGTCTGGCAAATAGCCCTCTGGCTCGATCGGGGCAGCCAGCCGGGTCGCCCAAGGGCGGGTGGCTCCTGGCACCCTGGCGGCTGGCGCCCGACGCTGGCGCGAAGCGCCGAGTCACAAGCTGTCCGCGGACCGAGAGACAATCGACCGGATCCACTCCGCGGCCGCTTCGATGACCGGGTCCCGACCGGCCAGCAGTTGCGCGCGGGTCAGGGGTACTTCCACGTCGGGGATCACCCCGACCCCTTCCAGCCTCCGTCCTCCGCTGGACACATAGTCGGCGATGGCATGGATAAAGCCATCGCCGTTGGGCAGCTTTTCGACCTGGGCCGGCAAGGCCGCCCCGGCAGTCCGACTGCCAAATATGCGTGCCCGGCCAAGGTCCTGCAACCCACCGCTGAGAATCTCAGCCGTCGAGGCCGTACACCCGTCCACCAGGACTGCCAGTGGCCCCTGATAAGTGTTGGGCCGGGGGAAAATGGCAAACCGAATCTCCGCTTGGCGAGTCCGGGTCATGCCCAGCGGCTGCTCGTCCCGGTCCACAAACCAGCCGGCCACCCCCATCGACATCGCCCCAATCCCGCCCGGATTGCCGCGCAGATCGAGGATCACTCCGTCGGCGTCCATGAAGGATTGCAGGGCGCGCTCGAACTCGGCCATGAGTCGCTCGGGGTCGAGGAACACATTGAACGATATGTAGCCGACGTTGTTTTCCAGCCGGCGGGCCTCCAGGCGCAAATGCATCGGCGGCAAGTGGCCGATGCTCACCCGGCTGCCTTCGGGAACCACGCGTGGCAGCTCCAGAGCGACCACCTGACCGGCCTCGGCCACGAAACTGGCCGGCACAGGCTCCCCGACCGGGCCGGCCAGCCGACGCTGAATCGCCGACACGAGCATCAACTGCTGGAGCGTGGAGTCTTGCCAGGTGGCGGCAATCCGCTGCACCAGGGGAGCAACTTCCTCATCGCCCAAGAGAATGAGCTGCCACCCGGGTCGGACCCCCAACTCGGCGGCCGGCGAGCCCGGCCGGACCTCAACCACCAGTACCTGGCCGTCGATCACGCGAACCGTCAGGCCGGTGGTTCCCTCCAGCGACTGGTGCCCGCCTACGCCAAGCGACTCATACGCCTCGGCGGGAATGACCCCGAAATGCGACTGCCTGAGCCGGGCCAAAGCCTTATTCATCGCTGCCCGAGCCTCGGCCATAGTCCGAGCTTGCTCCACCTCCGGCCGGACCTGGTCGTAAACCGCTTGCCAGTCTAGCCCGCCCAGGTCGGGATCCCAGTGCGTGTCGCGAACCGTCCGCCAGAGCACGTCGAAGGACTCAACGTTCAAACGCCGCTGCTCGGGAGTCAGGCCCGTCTGTGCGATCGGCTGGGCGGATTTTCCGCGCCCGGCGCAGCCAAGCTGCACTGCCAGCCCACAGAGGAAAGCGAGCCCCAAGCCGCAGTGAAGCACTGCCGACCACATAGCTGATGGCCTCATCCACAAGTCTTTGCCAGCAGCCCGGTTGAAGAGACCGGCATGCCCTGAAAGGCGGCGGGCCGCAGAAGCCGAAATCACAGCCTGAGGCGGTTCTTTCCTCAATGGGTTTCCGGTCCGGATTCTACCGCACGGTAACGATGCAACCGGCGTGACCTCTTGAGGACTGTACCGCCCTGCCGGCGGCGGCACAAGCGACCCGCGCAGCCGCCAGACGCAAAAAGTGAGTCTCAGTCCGGTGAGCTGCCCCGCAACCAGAGCAATAACAGGTTATAGGCGACGTGGCAACTGCTGGATACGCCCAGGCCCCGCTCCAGGAAAACCATCGAAAGGTACAGCCCCGCCACCAGCCGGAACCCGAAGGACTTCCAAGCGAAGGCGCCCGACCCCAGAGGCAGGAAGTGACACAAGGCGAAAGTCAGCGCGGCCAAGACCACCGCCAGTCCCAGCGCGGTCGAACGCGCTCGCTGCAAAACCTCCACCAGCAGCCAGTTCAGGCCGCTGATGAGCAAGAGCCGGAATACCAACTCCTCGTAGATTCCGGCTCCCAGGGCGGCGACCGGATGGGCCAGGGGCGGGGCGGCAAAGAGGGCACTGAGTGCCAGCAGCGGGATTGCCAGGGCCAGGCCCTCGGCCGGCATGACCAGGGGCACCCACCAGCGCACGCGCCAGCCGTCGTGGCGCAGCCGGTGCCAGACCAGCAAGCTGACGATCAACACGGCCGGCGGTACCCAGCGCCCGACCAGCCCAACCCAGGCCAACAGGCCCTCGATCAGCCCGTGTGCCAGCAGATTCCGACCCGGCGTCCTGGCATCGGTCAACCAGGAAAGCCCGCACTCATAGGCTACCGCCAGCGGGGCCAGCAGCAACAAGCAGTGCAGCGGCCGACGGGCCTCGAGGGCATATCGCTGCCAGCGCTTGCGCAACCGGACGGGCCGAAGGCCGGCGGGCAGGATTGGAGAGGCGATGGCCACTACCCCATTATCGGCTCGGCAATGATGCTTGGGTATCCCGCGGGGAAGGCAAGCCAGAGCCGGGGCGGCGAGGGGTTCAGCCCCCGGGCCGGCGTCCGCCGCCCCCCTTGCCGCCCTGCTGCCGCTGGCCGCCGGCATCCCGATGGCCGGAGCTGGAACCCAGCTCCGGCGGAAGCAGCGATTGACGTACGTGGAGTGTGGAGAGGAATTGGTAGTAGCCTTCCAGCCATTTTTCGTCCAGCCGCCCAAAGGCATCTTCGAAGTCTTTTTCGCGCTCGGTGTTGGTCATGGTCACGCCCGGCTCGCGGCCGAAGACCGTCTGAAGGTATTTGGCGTACTGGTCACGCCGCTCTTTCCATAGGTAGTAGACCATGGACCAGGCGAGCTGGTAGGAGTCGTAAGTGTTGCCTCGGCCGGCAGCATTGTGCCAAGCGGTGTTGTCGATCAGGAAGAGCTTCCACTCGGCGACCGATAAGGGCCGCTTTCCAAACTTCTTGAGCAGATGGTCCAACCGGTTGTCGTTCAGGGTGCCCAGGCTGGCTCCGGCCTTCGAGGGCGGGACCTCGAACATCATGGTGGTCCCTTCCACCAGCCAGATCGGGACGTTGCCGCCCTTGAACGAGTCTCGCGGAAACAGCCCGATGTTGAAATGAATGTGGTGGCCGATCTCGTGTTGGATGACTTCGACGTTCTGGTACTCCACCCAACGCCGGATCCGGTTAGTGACTTCCTGACGCCGCTCCCAGGGAACGGATTTGTCTTTGACCGACTCGGCCAACTGGGCAACGGGGGGAAAAGTGTTCATGTCGAAGAAGTGCGAGCGGTTTATTTCCGGCATGTAGTAGCCTAGGGCGAAACCGCCCCCGCCGCTGACCGTCATCCCGTGATTGGCCGAATAGGCCTCGTACTCTTTGAACGTCCCGAAGAAGTAGATCTCCAGCTTGTGGGCCGGCCGCCGGGCCGGCAGCTTCATCATCTCCATGAACCGCACGTTCCACCGGTAGACCGCCTCCAGCCGGGCAGCCAACTCCTGAGCGGCCTTCTCCGATGCGGTGTAGACCATGACGAAGTGGTCTTTTTCCAGGACGTTCTTCTGGCGGTCGGCGCCGGCCTCTCGCAGCATCTCCTGAAGCGAATTCTCGTTCAGCGGCAGCGGCGCCATCATGTCGCTGCGATCGGCCCCGACCAGCGATTCGTCCGGCCGGGCCACAATATCCGCCAGAAGCTGCTCAATCTCCGCATCGCTGATCGGCCGGCGAAGAGCAGTCCCGCCGGCGGAAGCCACCTCCGAGCCGGGAGCCGTACCCGCCTCCTCCAGGGCTCGCATGGTGCGGACTTCGTTCTTGCGGACGGTGACGATAGCCCCGTACTTGGTCTTCACCTCGTAGGAGCCGTCGGGCAACTCCTTGACTTCGCCCTCCACGTATTTGCCGTTCATCAGCTCGATGCGGTAGCGGCCATCCGGGGCAGCCCAGCTCGTTGAGCTCGTCAGGAGGATTGACAGGAAGGTGGCCAACAATCCCAGGATGTAACGTTCACGGGTCATGGTTTGTCCGCCGGGTTGCGCATTCGTCCCCCGTGCACGACTCACAAGTTACTATATTATTATTGCGCTGAGGGTGATGCCCGGCAACCGGATTTGGTGAAGATATGCCCCTCCTGCCCGCCCGGCCGCGTGGCGAACTGGAGCTGGTCCGCCGCCTGCGAGCTTTGCTCGGCAGGCCGGCCGGCGACCAGCCGGCGCCGACCGTCGACTTCGGCGATGACATGAGCCTGATCGACCCGGCCCAGGGAGAACTGCTCTGGACCACCGACATGCTCACGGACGGAGTGGATTTCGACTCCGGGAGCCACAGCTGGGCGGCGATCGGGCGCAAGGCGATGGCCGTCAACCTGAGCGACTGCGCGGCGATGGCGGTGGTCCCGATCTCGGCTCTGTGCGCGGTCTGCCTGTGCAACCGGATGTCGATGGAAGACGCGCTGGATCTGCTGCGCGGGGTTCACGAATTCGGGCTGGCTTTTGGTTGCCCGGTGGTCGGCGGCGACACCAATAGCTGGGATGCTCCCACGGTGATCAGCGTTTCGGTCGCGGCCCGGTGTCCGCCGGGAGGGCGGCCAATCCGGCGTGACGGTGCTCGGCCCGGGGACAGCCTTTGGCTGACCGGGCCGGTCGGCGGCTCGCGGCTGGGCCGACACATGAGCTTCCAGCCGCGGGTCCAGATCGCCCTGCAAATCAGCGAATGCCTCCGCCCGCACGCGATGATCGACATTAGCGACGGGCTGGCCCTGGAC
>Ga0136652_1000117_pt1 | contig 43905 bp, 42 predicted proteins | sample ConPoolayeEmetaG_FD_94864 | JGI IMG/M metagenome (GOLD analysis project Ga0136652, IMG submission 94864) | Hot spring microbial mat communities from California, USA to study Microbial Dark Matter (Phase II) - Cone Pool mat layer E metaG... ...
GATCTTTTCGGGAGGCAGTACGATCTCCTGGAATACGCGTACTTTTGAAGTTAATCAATACCAGAGTGCGGCGGATGAAGGATTCTTTACCAATGTTTTCAAGGTGACGTATGATGCGGCGCTCGCAACCGCAGGAATCTCTATTACGGGAGTTTGTAAGGCATATGACCAAGCTACTAACGCGCCAGACGGTGAGACAGTCCGAGTGGCGATTAATGCTAACTTGCAGAGTCAAACCGGCACAACCTCTGGTGGCTCTTTTACTATTTCCGGCGTAAGCCAGCCCAATAGCGGTGACGTGATTACAATTTACATTCAGAGTGTTAGTGACGCGCACGAGGCAAATGCGGTTACCCAATATGATGGCTCGGGGGATATTGGAGGGATTTTACTCTATGAAGAACATCTTACTTTGGGTAGCGATGATACTAGCCAAACTTTGGAAAACACTGAAATTGATGCTTACGATAATTCCGTTTCTTCTAATGAGGATATTTTCTTTGACGTTGATGATGCAACGAACGATCTTTACGTTGATGATTTGGGACAGTCCAGTCAGGAAGAACTTTATCTTAAATCCGGTGTTACTTATCGTCCCGACCCTTTAAGTTCGGGTAATATCAACACTCATGATATTGAAATTGACGGTACTTTAACTACTGATGGTAACTCTATCAATATAGAAGGCTCTTGGGATAATGATGGTGTTTTTAATGCGAATACCAGTACTGTTAACTTTAATGCAACCTCTGGTACGGAGACGATTGATTCTACGGGAGCGACTACTGCTAGTTTTAATGATGTAAATGTCGGTCCGCTGGCACTTTCCACTGCCACCTGGAATCTCGGCAGTGCCTTGGATGTAAATGGTGCATTGGAAGTAAGAGCGGGGACCTTGGCGATGAATGGTGCTAATAACATTAATTTAGCGGAAGGATTTGCGGTAGATTCTGGTGCCGCTTATGATGATGGCACGGGCACCTTGACTTTTGACGGTGATAATTCTACTACTTATTACTGGACTGATAGTAACTCTACGAAATCTAATATGGGTACCGTGGTGATTGATGGCAGTAGCGTTACGATACAGCTTGGTAGCAGTGTTACGGCAACAAAGTTAACTGTCGGTGCTAATGATACTTTCAATTTGGCTTCAAGCGGTTATACTTTTACTCTGACAGGATCAGGAACTGGCGCCTCTCGTCCTTTTATTGTGAATGGCACTCTGAATGAAGGGACAAGTTCTTTGTTTGTTTATCAAAGTTCTGCGGCGACCTCAGTTGAAGATGAAACTTATTGTAGTTTGAAACTTTCCGCTCCGGACGCAACGGCGTTTACTTATACAGTTGGTACTGCTGGTTCACAAACACTTGCAACTGTGAGAGATTTTATGATTGGTAATGATGCTTATGGAACGGCGGTGACGGTGACTTGTGCTACTTATGATCCAGTTGTGGATGTTAATCGTAATTTCCAGATTAATTCTGGTAACACTTTTGTTGCACCCCAGACGTCGGCTTTCACTTTGGGCGGCCACTTTGATAATAATGGGACATTTACTGCTAACTCCGGCAAGGTAACTTTTGATGCGGGAAGTGCTGGTAAGTTAATTGAAGCGGGAAATTCCAGTTTCTATGATGTAGAATTCAATAATACTGCTGGCGGTTGGACAATTCAAAATGATAATTTTACTTGCACTCGTAACTTAGCAATTACCAGCATCAATGATTTGACCATCAATAGTGTTACTGTTACTGTTAATGGAACTTACAGCATTGGGAACACTGTTCCCAATGGAACCACTTGGACCTCAGCAACTCTTCTCTTGGATTCTGATACTAGTTATACTGTGGGGAGCTCTAATCAAGCTGCGGAAACTTATAGTACTTTACAAATTGGTTCCAATACAGATATTCGTATCTGGAACTCTGATGCCGCTAGTTTTACTGTTGATTCCACAGGTTCGCTTTACTCTCAAGATCATGGTAATACTCCTGGTGATCTTTATATCTGGGGTGATTGTCACAGCAATACCAACGATTATTGGAGTTATGCAACTGACTTTGATGGTACGAATCTTTCGGGAGGAAATGAACGCCAAGTAGATGTTCGTATTGATGTTAATAGTTCATTTACGATTGATTCTGGTGATAAACTGGAAGCAATTGGTGGAAGCGGTCTTAATCGTACTACTGTTGATAAGCAAGGTTTGTTCGCAGGTGGTTTTGGTTTAGTTTGCGCCGGCGGGCGCATTGATTTTCAGTATTGTGACTTTAATTCCCTTGATGGCAATAAAGGTTTAGACATTCAAAGCGGCTCCATAGTAGATAGCTTAGATTATACTGATTTTGATAATTTGGTCGGAACTGCCAGTAGTGATGATGCTCATATTACGGTTGCTTCTACGGTGATTGGATCAGGAACGAAAACAATCAGCGGTGTTAATTTTGATAATACCGGCAGTGGCGCTGAATTCAATGTTAATCGTACGGGAGATGACGATGCCGGTTATTGGGATTTTGATGCTTCTACTGGTGACTTTGATGGCGAGGATTATGATGGTAAAAATGGTGCTAATGAGGCTAATCCCGGCATGTTGCGCTGGGATGATTCCACAACTAACCAGCCGCCGAACGACCCAACTGATTTAGCGCAGAAGAAAACCGACGATACGGTTTTAGCAGTAGGTGATTGGACCAACGAAACATCGGTGAAATTTACTGCAACGGCGAGTGATCCTGATAATCCTGATACTTTGTATCTGGAAGTAGAAGTAAAAGATATTAATACTTCTTTTGATGGAACCGGCACTAATACCGGTAGCGGTGTTGCTTATTCGGGAACACCCGTAACAGTTACAGTTATCGTATCAGGATTATCTGACAATACTGAATATCACTGGAGAGCTCGGATTAAAGACCAAGCAGGAGCAACTAGCAACTGGGTTGCTTATGGTGGTAATGGTGATGGTGATCCGGCTGACCGTGACTTTGGTACTGATACAACGGCGCCTACTGGTGGGATAGTTTATGATGGTTTGAGTGGTGATCAGGATTGGAATGATGGCTCTTTGGATAATTTGGAAGCAAACTGGACTAACTTTAACTGTAGTATTTCTGGTCTCAAACGTTATGAATATGCATTGCGCCGCAAGCCCGATAATTATTATTGGGATGCTACTAATAATGTCTGGGAAGAAGATGCTAACTGGTATGATGGCGGGACTAGTACTTCATATGATATTACTCCTGTTTATCTTCAAACTGGTGTAATTTATTACGCTTCGGTCAGAGCAGTAGACAATGCTAATAATACCGGCAATCCCGTTGATAGTAATGGCCAGCAGGTATTGCCGACATTATCTTTTTCTTTAAGTGGCAATACCATTACCTTTGATAATTTGAACAATGGTAATAACTGGACAGATAGTAAACAAATTACCGCTACTACTTCTACTAATGCCTCAGGAGGGTATACGGTCAGGGCTTACATCACCCAGCTTCTAACCTCAATTGCTTATCCAACTCAAACAATTACCAACTTTGCCGGTACTTGGGATGATCCGATTCCTTGGCCACTTGGTTTGTATGGTTTTGGTTACACTTCTTCCGATACTTTAGTTCAGGGTTCTAATCGCTTTAACAATGGTACCGAGTATGCTGGTTTTCCCATGACTCCTTCAGGTGATATCGTCTGTGACCATACTGATTTAGTCAACGGCCAGACTGGTGCAGTTACCAACGAACAATTTATCATCACCAACAAAGTGGCGGTCTCTTCCAATCAAACTTCTTCTACTTATCAAACCTACGCGGTTTATATTGTGACCGCCAATTACTAACATTAGTGTAAAATGTAGAATGGATAATGGATAATGTGGATTCAACATTTTCTATTTCCCATTATCCATTAGTCATTATTTTATTTTCAGACGTTTTGCCATCCAAAACCCCTCGTGCCGATATGGACGAGGGGTTTTGATTTCTATTACTATTTCCACTTCTATTTCTATTTCAAAAAAAACAGCACTTCCAATACTGTTTTTTATATCCTATATTTGCTTTTGTCTACCTACTGACAGGAAGAATTTTTGCCTTTTGTATTTATTTTAGTGGCTCCGCCATGTGCTGCGTAGCACATGGCTCCGCGGGGAGGATTCGAACCTCCAACCTACCGGTTACATTGAACCCAATATTTTCATATTGGCATGGACTATCTTATTGCCATAGTCATCATGACTTTAGGTATCAGGCGTATAGTCTCTGAACCTTCTTCGACATATCGTCGGAGCTTGGCTGCGGATTACCTTTTCGTCGCCGAACGATGAGGGCTTCCCGTCAATTTGCCTGATTTTCTCCTCGAAGTTTCCTTCGGGGGCTGCACAAAATTAGCGTGTATTTCTCTGTGACAGTTAGCACAGACAAGAATGCATTTATCAGCTTCTTTTTTGATTGTCTTCCAAGATCTAGTTAAGCCCCGCTGTGACAATCCAAATTCTTTGGTTGAACCATCAGTATGATGTAAATCAAAAGCCCCGGGGCATTGTTTATAGCCACAGATGATACACTTACCGCCTTTATATTTGACTACCATTTCTTTAAGACGTCTTCTTCTTTTAGCAACTGCTTTGATCAAATATTCAGCACGGTCGGCATAAGTTCTTTTGTCTGGCATACGCACTTAAGTATACCAGAGAACTTTGATAGAGAACTTTGATAAAGTACAGCCGGTTGCTCTACCATTGAGCTACCGCGGAATAAATAGGGTAGAGGTAACAGGGCAGAGGGCAAAGTTAATAGATCTGGCAACTCTGCTCTATGACCTCTGTCCTCTGCACTCTGCCCTTGGAATTTACATTTTCTTTCTAATAAACGTCGGAATATCTAATTCGTCGTCATTCTCCGGAGCTGCTTGGGGCTTCATTGTGATATCTTGCATTTCTTTTACTTCTTGTCTTGTACTGCCAATGGTTTCCATTTCTTCGCTTGTGAAACCGGTAGCAATCACAGTAATTTTCACTTCTCCCTGCATAGTGTCATCAATAATTGCGCCGAAAATAATGTTTGCGTCCGGATCAGCAGCACCGGTGATTACTTGTGCTGCCTCATCAATTTCATGCATTGCTAAATCAGGTCCACCGGTAACATTAAAGAGAATTCCTTTGGCGCCATCAATAGAAAGTTCCAAGAGGGGATTATCAATTGCTGCTTTTGCAGCTTCCACTGCACGATCTTCACCAGTGCCATGTCCAATGCCCATTAAGGCACTGCCTGCTTCTTTCATAATCGTTTTTACATCAGCGAAGTCCACATTAACCATTCCATGTTTAGTAATGAGATCAGAAATACTTTGTACTGCTTGACGCAAAACATCATCCACAATTCCAAAAGCATCTAGCAAAGAAGTTTTTTTATCAATAATTTGCAATAAACGGTCGTTGGGAATAGTAATTAAAGTGTCAACTTTATCAGTTAATTCGTCCCAGCCCTTTTCAGCTACTTCACGACGTTGCTGTCCTTCAAAACTAAATGGTTTGGTAACAATTGCTACTGTTAGTGCTCCGGATTCTTTGGCAATTTGCGCAACAATGGGAGCAGCACCAGTGCCAGTTCCGCCGCCTAGTCCAGCGGTGACAAAAACCATGTCGGCCCCAGCAAGTGCTTGGGTGATTTCGTCAATACTTTCCTCGGCAGCTTTGCGGCCAATTTCTGGATTGCTTCCTGCTCCCAAACCTCTTGTTGTTTCTTTGCCAATATGAATTTTCTGTTTTGCTCTGGAATAATGGAGGGCTTGGGCATCAGTATTAACAGCAATAAACTCAACACCTTCAATATCAGCATCAATCATCCGGCTGATAGCAGCACCACCGCTGCCACCTACTCCAACTACTTTGATGTTAGCAAAATTTTCTAACTCTGGTTTTATTTCCATGATAGTTTATTAATAATTAGTAAGGAATAAGTCTGAAGGCTAAAGTCTGAAGGATGAAGTTAGGGGACCTTCAAACTTCAGCCTTCCGTCTTCAGACTTCATGGTAAAAATGATTTAAACCAACGCTTAATGTTCTTGATGAGTCCTTTGCCGCGGATTTTTTCTGCTACCTCATTTCTACCGGAAGCGTAGCCTCTTAGTCCATGAACGAGAAGTCCGATTATTGTTGCGGCTTCAGGGTTATCCAGCTTATCAATCGCTCCTTTGATTTCCAAGGGAAAACCAACTTGAGCGGGTAGTTCTAATCTGTCTTTGGCAATATCAACAATCCCGGGTAATTTGCTGCCACCGCCAGTGAGCACAACTCCTGCAGGCAGTTTTCCTGCGTAACCGATTTTCTTTAATTCTTTTTTTACTAGATCCAAGATTTCTTCCACGCGTGCTTGAATCACTTTTGCAACTTCTTTGCGAGAAATTTCCGCTTCAATTTCTTCGTTATGTGGTTCTAGTTGTCCCAAAGGAATCATTTCCTTTTTATCAATTTCTGAGGCCAATGCGAAACCGTATTCCAGCTTAATTTTTTCTGCAGTATCAACGGAAGTACGTAAGGCAATTGCGATATCGTTAGTGATATGCGTTGAACCGATTGGAAGGACAGTCAGGTAAAAGATCTCGCCTTCAACATAGACCGCAATTCCGGTTGTTGCACTACCGATATCTATCACAACTGTTCCTAGTTCTTTTTGTCTTTGTGAGAGTACTGCTAAACTTGCTGCTAATGGTGCTGCAACAAATTCCTCGTGAGCGACATCTACTTCTTCAAGGCATTTGCTAATACTTTTAATTACTGGTACAGCAGCAGTGATGATATTTGTTTCTGCTTCCAAACGAATGCCGTTCATTCCTAGAGGATCTTTTATTCCTTCTTGACCATCGATGGTGTAGGTGCGTGGTGTAACATGAATGATCTCACGATTATTGGAAAGGGAAATTGCTTGGGCTGCTTCCTCAACTCGTATTAAATCATCTTCGCTGATTTCATTATCAGCACGAGAGACTGCAATTACTCCTTTGCTATTTTGGGATTCAAAATGAGCACCGTCCACACTAACAAAAGCGCTCTCAATTTTTTGTCCAATGACGCGCTCGTTTACTTGAATTGCTTTACGAAGAGAATTAATTGTTTCTGTTGTGTCAACAATAATTCCCTTGCGCAATCCAAAGGAAGGCACTTCGCTATAACCGACAATGTCTAATTTAGTACTGCTGGGGTTCAGAATAGCAGTGATTACCCGGGTCTTGCTATTTCCCAGGTCAATCGCTGAAAAAAGGTTTTGCTCTTTCATGAAGCATCTAAAAAGGACGAGTAATTCTCGTCCTTAGTATACACTAGTTATGTTTTTTTGCCAAATATAAGTGAGAAAAAAAATTACCCAAAAATGTGCGGGTAAAATATGATAATTGCAATGACTACCGCGAATGTTGCGGTAATGAGTACGGTCCCGGCAGTCATATTTTTAATTGTTTCAGCAAGGGGGTGAAGGCGCGGGCTTGCCATATCTACTACCCTCTCGATGATAGTGTTAAATATTTCCAGAACCAATACGGCGATGATGAGCATTAGGAGTGCTACTCGTTCCATGATGGTTAGCTTGTAGATAAACATCATTACAATTACTCCTGCGGCAATAACTAGTTCAATTCTTAAATTCTGTTCCTTTTTAAACACGTACCAGATACCTTTCAGGGCAAAACGAAAACTCTGAATTAGTTTTCGAGGAGAAAGAATCATTTTAGTTATTTTAGATTTTGCTTCACAATTTGGCTGACTATATTACCATCTGCCTTACCTTTTAATTTTTCCATTACTTGTCCCATTACTTTGCCAAAATCCTTGGGGCCAGCATTAAGTTGTTTGATTGCTTCCAAGACGATCTTTTTTATCTCATTTTCCCCTAACATTGCGGGAAGATATTTTTCAATCAAGGCAATTTCCTTTTTTTCTTTTTCGGCAAGTTCGCTACGTTTTGCTTTTTCATAATCAATAATAGAATCCTTGCGGCTTTTGATCTCATGGCGGAGAACTTCAAAAACATCCTCGTCTTTTAATTTACTTTTTTTCTCTATTTCTTTGTTGTGGAGAGCACTTTTAATCATACGCAAAACAGAACAGTTAAATTCATTTTTTTCTTTGAGTGCTCGGTTTAAATCAGCTTCAATTTGAGTTTGAATAGTCATTTTTTTCTACTTTTTATTAAAGGTGGGTTTAAAAATTCCCTTGGCGAAAAGTTTTTTGCGTTCCCTGCGCAGTTGCGCTTTGCGCAATGCAGATTTTCGTTTGGCATTGCGATTAGGTTCTTTTTCGTGGAAACGATTTTCGCGGGCAATGTTTAAAACACCGCTTTTTAAAACTTCGCGGTTGAAACGCTTTAACATACTTTCAAATGCTTCACGATCTTTTCTTTTTACTTCAATGGCCAAAATAGTATCACCTCCAATATTAAATATTTATTATATGATAATGCCTAGTTATTATAACACTAACTAATGTTAGATGTGAGGTTTTACTTCTACCATCTAACATCTAATATCTAACATATACCATCTTACATCTTATATTGTTTATTGTTTAAGATCCCAATTTCTTTCCTCCCAATAGATGTAAATGCAGGTGCTCAACTACTTGTCCAGCATCTTTACCACAGTTAATTATAAGGCGGTAGCCAGATTGATCGATTTTATTCTCCCGCGCTAGTTTTTTTGCAACGAGAATCATCTTGCCGACGAGTGACTGATCAACGTCAGTAATGTCATTAACACAACTGAGATGCTTTTTAGGAATAATCAGAATATGTACCGGTGCGGAGGGATGAATATCCGGAAAAGCGATAATTGCATTATCTTCATAGACAATTTTAGCCGGTGATTTTTTATTAACAATATCGCAGAAGATACACATCTAAACAAGGTTAAAGGTTACAGGGCAGAGGGCAGAGTTGCTAGATCTAGTAACTCTGCCCTATGACCTCTGCCCTTGGCCCTATTTAAGAGCTTTTCTAATTTTCTCTACTGCTTTTTCAAAGGGTACTTCGTTTTGAGTTCCTCCTTGCATATCGCGCATAATTATTGTCTGTTTAGCGGCTTCACGTTGGCCAATGATAATCGCAATTTTACTTTTTCTTTTATCGGCTAATTTTAATTGTGCTTTTAAGCTACTTTTACCAAGAGCATCTGCGACACCAATTCCTTTGTCTCGCAATTCTTCTGTGAGAGCTAATCCTCGTTTTCTTCCTTGTTCACCTAGCTGGATGAGAAAGACGGGGGTATTTTGCTCCTCGGGAATTCTAACTTCTTGCTCTTTGAGTAATTCGATGATTCGCTCACAACCGCCAGCAAAACCAATTGCGGGAACATCTTTACTGCCAAGAGTTTTTGCTAGACCATCATAACGTCCGCCACCGCCAATGGCATTCTGGGCACTTTTCTTTTTGCTCCAAATTTCAAATGTGGTGCGATTGTAATAATCCAGTCCACGAACAAGGTGAGGATTTAGTTCATAAGGAACTCTAACCTCGTCTAAATATTCCAAAACATTTTGGAAATGTTGATTGCAATTTTCACACAAGCGATCAATAATTTGTGGAGCATTAGCACTCAAAGCCAGACAATTTTCGTTTTTGCAATCTAAAATGCGAAGAGGATTTTTCTTAAGGCGACGTTTGCAATCGGGACAGAGCTGATCGCGCTCCATGATGTAGTAGTCAACTAATTCTCTTTTATAACGTTCTCGACAAGTAGGGCAGCCTAAACTATTGATTTGAAGCGAAATATCCTTGAGTTTTAGTTTTTGGTAAACATTCCAAACTAACGTGACTAACTGTGCGTCAATTACTGGTTCGGTTTCACCAAAAATTTCAAAACCAAATTGATTAAATTGGCGGTATCTTCCTTGTTGGGGTCGATCATAGCGGAAGACTGGACCAAAGTAGTAGAGTTTTACTGGTTGAGGGAGGGTAAACATCCCATGCTCCAGATAAGCGCGCATGATTCCGGCAGTGAATTCAGGACGAAGAGTCATACTGTTGCGACTTTTATCTAAGAAAGTGTACATTTCTTTTTCTACAATATCAGTGGTTTCACCAATACTGCGTTTGAAAAGAGCGGTGTTTTCAAAAATCGGCACTTCAATTTTTTCAAAGCCAGACTTCAAAGCGCACTTTTCAAAAATTCTGAAAAGATAACGCCAATATGGTTGCTCATCGGGTAAAATGTCGTGGGTTCCTTTGGGAGCTTGTAACATCGAAAGTTAAAAGTTAAAAGTCATCTTAAATCGTAACATAGTTTTTTTGAAACGACAAGGCATTTTATGGCTTTGTGGTGCTTATTTTTGTCGGTTTGTTGACAAGTTTCTAGAATAGTGCTAGTGCTATAGTTTAGTATCAGTTTTTTCTGTGGTTTGAAAATCATCTTACTGTACCTGTCAGGAAAGTGGCTAGGATTTGTCTGGGTGGGAAACCGCTCGAGGATTTTTGTGCATTGATTATTATTAAATCGGTGAAACCTTACCTCGTGTTATAGGTAACAGGGGTTTTTATTTTAGCTGGCTACGTTCTGTGCGACAGGACTTATCTGCCTTGTTTATCTTGTGATCTGTCTTACTTGTTTTAGTTCGGTAGAACAGGCGGTAGATTTGCCAAGAGGAGACGAAGCGGGCTAGCAAGTAAACATCAGGTAGGCGAATTTAAAAACCACTTTCTTTTTCATTTTGATAATAAAGTGATTTTAATTCAAACTTTTTTTAGGTCTACAATTTCTAGCTGTAACTCTTCCTGCTCGTTCCATTGATTGATTCCTAAATTAAAAACTAAATTAATCTTATCACCGATATTTAATTCTTTGCATTTCTCTACCATTCCAAAGCCAATTGCTGAAAAATAACGTTGGCCAGGCTTATGTGCGTCAGGTTGTTCAAGATAAAGCTTCAAGTGATTCCCGTCGGCACCGAGGCAGTTAAATTGCCGAACAATGAGGTTTTCACTTAACAAGTTTGGTTTAGGGTTAGCTTCACCAAAAGGATTGAATTGTTCCAGTAGTTTAGCGAACTCAATAGTTAGTTCGGGAAAGGTAATTTTTCCATCGATCTTGATAGTCGGTTGTAAATCTTGAGCAGTGATTTTTTCATTGGCGATTTTCTCAATCGCTTTTTTAAATTGCGCCAAATTTTTCCGTGGTAGAGAAAATCCTGCTGCTTGTTTGTGTCCGCCAAAGTGACTTAGATATTTTTCACATTGGGTAATTGCTTTAATGATGTTGAAACTTTCAATACTGCGGCCAGAGCCAGTAGCTTCTGTTTCTTTCTCCTGGATAATTATCGTTGGGCGATGAAATTCTTCGGAGATTTTTCCTGCAACTAACCCGACAATTCCTTCCGGCCAATCTTTCTTAGAAGTAAAAATTAGTTTTTGTTTGAGATCAGTTTTTAATAAATTTTCTTTAATCTCAGCAAAAATCTGGTTAGTTAGATTTTGGCGACTTTGGTTTTTTGCCTCAAGAAGCTGGGCAATCTGATCCGCTTCTCTTTTGTCATGGGTTAAAATGAGATTTAAACTGTGGTTAGCGTGATCCATTCTTCCAGCGGCATTAATTCTAGGCGCGATGCGAAAACCAACGGTGTTAGTGTTAATTTCACTCGGATTAGTACCGGATATTTTGAAGAGTTTTTGCAGACCGATACGTTTTGTTTTCTGCAAAACGATTAAACCGTATTTAACAAGAATCCGATTTTCATTGGTCAGTGGTGCACAGTCGGCGATAGTACCAATAGCAACTAAATCCAAGAGCCATTTTTCAATTTGCTCTTGTTTCTTCTTATCTTTAATTTGATTAAAGATAAGCGCTTGAATAAACTTAAATGCCAGTCCGACGCCGGTTAGTTCTTTAAAGGGATAAGGACAATCTTTTTGTTTTGGATTAATAATTGCGATTGCTTTAGGTAATTTATCAGGCGGATGATGATGGTCAATTACAATAGTGTCAATTCCTTGCTTTTTTAGCCAGTCAATTTCCTCATTATTACTTACTCCACAATCAACGCTGATAATTAGATTTACCCCTTGTTTTTTTAAATATCCCAGTGCTTTGAGATTCATGCCATAGCCTTCTTTCACACGATCAGGAAGATAAGGAATAATCTTTTTGAAACCTAGTTTTGAAAATCCTTCTTTAAGAAGGGCGGTAGCAGTGACACCGTCTGCATCATAATCGCCAAAAATGCCGATAGTTTCTTGTTTTTCTTTCGCTTGTTTGATTCTCACAACAGCTTTTTTGAGATCTTTTAAAAGGTAAGGATTATTAAGGTTGCCACGATAATCACCGTTAAAGAAAATTTCGGCTTCTTTTTTAGTTTTAATTCCACGGTTATATAAAAGCTGGGCAACGATTAAGGGATAATTGCCCATGTTCTGCGCAATTTTAGGAGGAATTTCTGGTTGGAATTGCCAGATTTTTTCAGTCATCAGATTAAAGTTAACAGGTTTTGGGCGTTGTTGCAACGTTCGTCTTATCTTTATAGTGAGGTAATTGTTTTAATAATTTCTTAATCTTATCTTAATTGTGGTTTAATGTTGGTTGCATTATCATTATAATGGAACTGTGATTAAACTAATATTAATCCAAAATGAAGATTCTTATTATTGAAGACGAAGAAGATGTTGTGGAGTTTATTAAGGATGGGTTAAGGAGTGAGGGTTTTAACGTTGATTTTGCTCTGACTGGTTCGGAGGGTCTGTCACAGGCACGGGAGAATTGTTACGATTTAATTCTCATTGATTTGCTGCTTCCTGATATTCATGGTTTGGAACTTTGTAAAACTTTGGCGAAGGATGGTAACTCTGCAAGCCGTATTGTTTTGACAGCAAAAAATGACTTAAAATTGAAATTGGAGGCCTTCCGAGAAGGGGTTGATGATTATGTGGTGAAACCATTTTCCTTTGAAGAACTTTTGGCACGGATTAGGGCGGTTTTAAAGCGTAAAAGTAAACAGTTTGTCAGTCAAGGTAGGGCCGAACATTCTCGCCTGAAGCTTGATCGCGAAGCACGAGAGTTATTCGTTAATGGCAAGAGCATTACTCTTACTTATTACGAGTTTTTAATTCTGGATTATTTATTGCAAAATCAGAATCGTGTCTTAAGCCGCACCAAGATTTTGGAGAACGTCTGGGGTTATAATGAAGATCCTTTTACCAATGTCGTAGATGTCTACATTTGTAGTTTGCGCAAGAAACTGGAGAAAGAAGGTTGTGAGAATTTAATTAAAACGGTAAGGAATATTGGGTATAAATTAGTAGATAAATAATAAATGAAAATAGAAAGAGATTATCAAATTCCTCCTCCGCCAAAATTGTTTTATCCCCCTAAAAATGAGTTGATTGCTTACACGATGGTTATAGGAGGTGCGGCGCTACTGGGGTTAGTAGCGATGGGAATTCTGGGATTGATTGGCTGTTGGGTCGCTGCGGATATTTTAGTGTTGATTCTTTTATATGACAACTATTGCAAAAGAAGAGCACGAACGGAGGAGGAAAGATTAAAGCGTGAAGAGAAAATTCAGAAGGTCGTGATTCCACCCGAGAATATCAAGGTTGATCCCACGGTTTTTAAAGATCCTAGTGTTGTCCAAACGATGACGATCTCAGTTCTTTTAAAGGAATCCGAAGACGAGAGTTCGGGTAAGTCCTGTTTGGATTATCCTAATGATAGGATTTTAGGTGATATTCTTCACGAGCTGAAAAATCCTTTAAGTGTGATCAAGGGTAATCTAGATCTTTTAAAGAGGGAGAAAAACCGTAATAAGAGGATTAAATTAATGAAGGAAGCATTGGTAAAAATGGAGCATTTGACGGAAAAAGACTTGTTGTTAGAGAATTTAATTTCTAAGGACTTTAAGAAGAATTTTGAGCGGATTTCCCTAAATGAACTAATCAAACAAATCGTTTCTGATTTAAATTTTTTAGCTAAGAAAAATAAGGTTATTGTCAAATCAAGATTACGTAAAATAACGGTTTTAGGTAATCGCTTTTGTCTCGGTATCTTAATTCATAATTTGATTGAGAATGCCATTCAGTATAATCGTCCTGGCAGAAAAGTTTCAATTATTTTGGAACGAGGAGAAAATCAAGCAATTCTCAAAATTAGAGATAAGGGAATTGGTATTCCTCAGGCTGATTTAAAAAATATTTTTGAGCGTTTTCAGCGTGGTAGTAATGTTAAAGAAGTAAAATATGGTACTGGCCTTGGTCTTTCTATTGCTGATGCAGTTGTAAAGTTGCATCAGGGCAAGCTTTGGGTGGATAGTGAGGTCGGGAAAGGGAGCACTTTTGGGGTGGAATTACCGGCTTGATTGAGAATATTATTATCTTTGCCTAAGAGGGTTGAAAACCCTCTTTTTATTGACGCAAAGCGGTTTTTATGCTATAATTAAGTAATCCGAATACTCTCTCGCTTACGCTCAAGCTTCGTCGGATAGGCATAAAAAATGCCTACAGAGTCGCTAAAAATACGTTTTTCGTTTACCTGACAAAGCCCGTAGAGTAGGGCGTAGTCATGGCTTGTCAGACGAAGCTCTATTTCGGAGCGTATTCTGACTAATCTAATACTAAAATAAAAATAAAATGGTTAAAAAAGAGTTTCCTCCACAACCTGATGTTTTTCGCTATCGTCAGGATCGAGATGATTTTGGTGAATTTCTTTTTCCTTCTGCAGGAAGGAGTGTTGAAAAAACCTCGGAAGAAGAACTACCTGTTGAAAGAGTTCCCGGGGAAAAAGAACCTTTTCCTTGGGAGGGTGAAGTTTCTCCCGAAGAGGAAGTTTCTCCAAAAGCTTCTCCTGAAGGACCTGCTCCGGAAGCTCCTGTCACGACAGAACAACCTCCAGTTCAACCTATGGTAGAAACTTCGCCCGAAGAGGCAGTTAAAAGAAGTCTTGAAAAAATAAGCAATGATCCAAATGCAGCAATGGAAGAATTTAGAGCTGCTCAGGAAAAGTATCTCAGTCAAGGAGGGCAAAGTGAATGATAAGAGCAAACATTCCATTAGAATTTATTCTTTTGGACTTGCTCTTTTATTTTCGCTTGTTTCTTTCGTGGTAATACTGCTTATCCGACTTTAACTTATTTTGGTGTTATTCAACTGAAGGTGAAGTTAAAGTGAAGTCAAAGAAGTGAATATTAAAAAATGAAAGTGGCTAGAAAAGAGAAAATTTTTCCGGGAATGTTAACAATGATTATCAGAAATTTTTACAAAGATATAATGCCGCTTTGAGTGAGAAGTGTAGCCGCGTGATTGGTTTAGTTCAAGGGGCGAGCAATAAAAATGATAATTGACTTGATCCGGCAGGATCAGAGCCGCCTATTGGGGTTTATCTGGCAAATTGATTGAAATCAACTTGACGAGACAAACCTTTACTTGCTGGGAAAATGGCCATGTCTGAGGATATTTCTTAACCTCTATCGGTTGTCCTAGTATGGCTATAAGATGTGGTAACTTTAAAGTTTTTATGCATGACCCAATAGCTTGGGCACCGGTGGCGAAATACTGGATGCCTTGGTTTCTGGGTTTCTATCGCTCTGGTTCTTTAATTAATGGCATTCACGAGTTACCAATTTTCGGTGGTGCGCAAGAGTCTGTCTATGATCTTGGTCATCCCGTTTCTTACGGGTGTGTGCGCTTGATAAAAGGAGTTGCAAAAAGTGTTTATGATTGGGCGGTCAATGGAACTCCGGTGTATGTACATTATTAAGAAGATGGTAGATGGAAGATGTCAGGTGGCAGATGTAAATTATCACATCTAACATCTAACATTTGACATCTAACATTTTTATGGATTACTCAACTACAACCGATCCGACAAGTTTCATCAGCAACTTATTTACAAGTTACGGTGTTTTGATAATTATGATTATCGCATTTCTCCTTTTAATTGCAGCGGTGGTTTTTGGTTTGATTGTTTACCTCCGCCAGCGCAAGAAGATTCCTCGTGCTTTGGACCAAGTGTTGTTAAGGGTGAGGGTGCGTCGGGAAGCAGCTGATGAAGATGTTGAAAGGCAAGATCCTAAGCAGTTAATCGGCTTAATGGAACCACTTTTAGCTAATCTGGCAAGCATTCAGTTTAGCGGAAAGGAAAGCTTGGTTTATGGCAAGGAATATCTTAGTTTGGAGATTGCAAGCAAAGAAGGAAAGATTAGTTTCTATGTTACGGTTCCTCGCCATCTCGTAGAATTAGTAGAAAAACAAATCAATGCTAATTATCCGGATGCGTTGATTGAGCGTGTTCCCCAATATAATATTTTCAGTCCTAAGTGTGCAACTGCAGCAGTAGTAATGCAACAGATAAAGGATCCGATTTATCCGATTAATACTTATCAGAAAATTGAAGGTGATCCATTAAATAGTATTACTAACGCTTTAAGTAAATTAGGTAAAAACGAAGGTGCGGCAATTCAGATTATGCTAGTTCCAAGTAGCGGTCAGTGGCGCGAGCGTGCCAAGAAAGTCGCGGATAAATTAGCCGAGGGTGGCAGTAGCACTGGTGGTTCCAGAGTTTTGAGTAAAGCCGGCGATGTTTTGTTTAGTGTCGTTGGTCCCAAAGCTGGGCAGGAACAGCAGCAGCCGGAGATGCGTTTAGCTCCAATGGATGAGGAAAAACTAGAGGGCTTGGGGATGAAAGCCAGTAAAATTGATTTCAAGACGACAATGCGAATTGTCACTGCGGCACCAAGCGAGAGTGAAGCAGAGATGAAAATGGGAAGTATTTTAAGTGCCTTTATGCAGTTTAGTTCTCCTAATCTCAACGGCTTAAAGCCAATTAAACCCTGGTACTTAAAGAAGCCTTGGAAACATTTTGTTCCTTTTGTGGGTACGATTAAAAAGTCAAACGAAAAGAGAATTATTAAGAAATATATTTTCCGTTACTTTCCATGGCGCAGAAAGGAAATTATGATTCTGAACACGGAAGAGTTAGCGAGCATTTTTCACTTTCCTAATAAGAATCTGGATACTCCAAGTGTGGAGTGGATTCATGCGAAGCAAGCTCCTCCTCCGATAAATCTGCCTGATGAAGGAATTATTCTTGGTGAGTCAGTTTATCGGGGAATGAAGAAGTTAGTGAGGATTCAAGATGATGACCGCCGCCGCCATATGTATATGATTGGACGTACTGGTACGGGTAAATCCGAGTTTTTAGCAAATATGGCAGTTCAGGATATTCGTAATGGCAAGGGGGTTTGTGTTATTGACCCGCATGGTGATTTAATTGATACCATTTTGACTCAGATTCCGCCGGAAAGAGTGAGCGATGTGGTGTTGTTTGATCCCTCTGATATTGAGCGTCCGATGGGATTGAATATGCTGGAGTTCCATACGGAATTTGAAAAGGATTTTGTTGTCGGTGAAATGATTGCTATTTTTCATAAACTCTATGAAGAGTTTTTGGGTCCGCGCTTTGATCATATTGTGCGCAATGCCTTCTTAACGATTATGGCGGATCCGGCAAGTGGTGCAACTTTGCTGGAATTGCCTCGCATTATTACTGACGTTAATTTTCAGAGAATCAAATTAGCGAAATTAACTGATCCGGTGGTGCGTGCTTTCTGGGATCAGGAAATGGCACAGACGACAGACTTTCATAAGTCAGAAATGCTTGGTCCGGTGATTAGTAAGATTGGCGCGTTCATGACTAACCGTCTGATGCGTAACATCATCGGTCAGCAAAAATCCACGTTCAATATTCAGGAGATTATGGATCAAGGGAAAATTTTACTCGTGAAGCTTTCCAAAGGGAAAATTGGCGAGTTGAATATGAAGTTACTTGGTTTAATCATTGTCGCGAAGATTCAAATGGGAGCAATGGCGCGAGCGCGCATGACAAAAGAACAACGCCGCGATTTCTATTTATACGTAGATGAATTCCAGAATTTTGCTACTGATTCCTTTGAGTCTATTTTATCTGAAGCTCGTAAATATGCTCTGAATTTAATTATCGCGCACCAGTATATTGCTCAGATTGAACAGGCAGGTGAAACTTATGGTTTGAAAGCGCGCTTGAGAGAAGCAGTGTTTGGTAATGTCGGGACGATTTTGTGTGGTCGTATTGGCGCGGAAGATGCAGAGATTATGGAGAAAATTTATCAACCTACTTTTGACCAGCATGATTTATTGAATATTGATAAGTTCCATGCTTATGTTGTACTTTCTATTGATAATGTTGCCAGCAAGCCGTTTGACATGGCGTTCCTACCCCCGCTTCAGGGTGGCGATGTGCGTTTGGGGGAATTAGTGAGACAAACTTCCCGAATGAAGTATGGTGTTGATTTTAGATTAGTGGATCAGGAAATAATTAACCGCTTGAATATCGGCAAACCTCTAACCCCTCTGCCGGTGTCTAAGAATCCGTTGTGGTGAATTTTCTGACAGATAGAAATAGTTTAATTATCCAATTCTAAAAAATAATGAAAAATAATTTGGTGAGAAAAACTTTGTTACTGGTAGTGGTATTCGTTTGTTTGGCTAGACCAGGCTTAGCTGATCGCAATCTGATAATAATTCCCGGTGAGGAAAATAGCGGGTGATCACAGCATCATATTATTGCCTTAAATGTTTCTGAGCATGTGGATACAACTTTGTCATTGCAGGAGAGAATTGATGCGATTAATTTGCAAGGCGGGGTGGCAATTTTGGCTCATCCCAATCTCCGTTGTCGTGGTTATCGCATCAGAAACCTGATTGCAGCCGAAAATTATCTCGGAATTGAAATTTATAACAGTTTTCTTCAGAAGTGTTGCCGAGTTGCTACTGACAAATGGGATGCAGCCTTAACTTCCGGAAAGAGGATTTGGAGTTTTGGAGTTGATGACAGTCATTCGGAGAGTCAACGCGGAAAAGGATTTTTTTGCCTATTTGCCTGACGCAAGTAAAGAAAGTCTTATCGCGATTTTAAAAGCCGGTAATTTTTATGCGAGCTCGGGAGCACGATTTACTGCTATCTCTTACAATCCTTCTCAAAAACGGATTACCGTTAAGGCAAATCGAGTTTCTCTGATTAGATATATTGGTAAAAGCGGACATGTTTACCGTTTCTGTCGTGGGAAAAGAGGGTCATATCACATTAAAGGAAGAGAAAAATATATTCGGGTGGAAATTACTAATGCTTCTGGTTGTACCTAGACCCAACCATTCTGGATTAACTCAAATAAGTCAGTAGATAATTCTTACAAACTGGGATTCCCCAATAAAAAAATCAATACGCATTGTCATGGTGACTGTGATACTTTGGTAGATTGGTACTCACGTCGTAATTATGCCGCGATAATGACTGGTGATTGTGATAGGATTGGGGAAATACTTGGTCGAGTTATTGAAGGTCTTTATCAGTAATTATCTTAGCTTCAGTTAACTGGGGTTATCGAAGAAGGAATTTATTTTAAATCAAAATGGAAAATTCTAGTAACTCCTTTAAAAAATATTCCGAACTCACCCCGGATTTCATATTGTTTGAATTAATCTTTTTCGATGGAAAAAACTCCTGAAATTGAATCAGTAAGAGAAGATTCAGTGGATAATCGTTATCAAGAGTTAATAAAATATCCTGTGATTCAAGAGAGAATGCAGGAGATTTTTTTAGCTGATTATAGACAAGCAGAGCAAGATGTTAGTCGGGTACTTAAAGGAGATCATTCGCCGGAAATTGGGGAGCGTTGGAGTGATTTGCATAATATTATTTATAGCGAGAAACGTTGCCAAGAAGCCTTTGATGTTTTTAAATTAAAAGGTAAAGAGATTAGTGAGATTAACTTGGAATTTAATGCTATTCTCAAAAGATTCCATACCCACATTTTTGAGTATCGAGATGAAGATGAAAATGATCACTTGTTTATAGAAATGAATTGTGATCAATGCGGGTGTAAGAAGTTTTTTGAAGTTAATAATAAGGGAGGTACTTTTAGGCTTCCTTTTGTGAAAAATGGCAGTATCGGTGGTTTTGTGGAAGGATTGACAAATCAATTGAGGAATAAAGGATTGAATTGTTCTTATTGTTGGGCAAGAGAGGATCGGGAAAGGGAAAAGCGGAAGAAGTTCGGAGGGGGATAAGTTTGCCTAAACTGTAATAATTTCCTATACTAAAAATGACCCCTCGGTCGTTTTTAATTACGGCGCCTTCGTCTAGCGGCTAGGACGCCAGGTTCTCATCCTGGTAACACGAGTTCGATTCTCGTAGGCGCTACCAACAAGTTGTAATAATCTGTCAGAGTTGGCAGGTTTTTTTGTTGGGTTCGCCATGTCATGGAGGTAGGCACCACACTGTATGATGCAAGGTGGGGGAGACGTCACCTTTTTATGGTGTGGCGACTTTTCATGAGACTATCATTGAAAAGGTAAAAGGCAAAAATTAAAGGGTAAAAGTGAAAGTAAAAGACAAAATTTTATCTTTTTTCTTCGCTTTTGTCTTTTGTTCTTTACTCTTTACTCTTTGCCTTTAGCCACTGTCATTTTCCTGAAGAAGAGATTTTTAATACCCTACCTTAATACCCTACCATTGACTAAAATCTTAAAATATGCTATCTTTAACTGTAATTTTTTGAAGATTGACTTATAATGTAAATGGTAGGTTTTTCATTTTTCGTTTTAAGTTAAGCTTTAATCATGTTTCTTAAACAAAAAATGACCATTTCTCCCGAGCTCGCAAAGCTGATTGTAAAGCTCCGGGAGAGTTTCCAAAAATCCCAAGAAGGTCCACGGGTGAAAGCCACACGTACTCTAGAAGGATTGGCTTTGGTGTACGAGCGTTTTCGCAACTCCGTGGAATATCACGATGAGCATCTTTTGCGCAAGAATGCGATTCGTCGCATCATCCGTCGCTTGATGTTTTATTATCGTGATCAGGAGCAAATTGCGCAACTCTTAGTTGATGACTTAATCCGCGCTGGTTATTTTAAAAATGAAACGATTCCCGAAAGCGCTGTTTCTCAAATTAGATTTGTTTTACAGAAGTACCAAGTGCTTTTTGATCGTGTTGCACAAGTGCCGTTTCAGAAACGCAATAAATTGCAGGATTGGGTTTTGGGGATCTTGGCTTGTGAAGTTGAAGACTTGCTCGTTTCTTCGGAACCCCAAGAAGCGTTAATTGAGTTTGCTACTCCGATTTTAACTTCGGAACTGGATTGGGGAGATGCTAAGCTTTCTGATGCGGATAAAAATCTCCAGCTTTATATTGTGATGAATAAAGTACTTTATAAAGCAGACAACGCGATTTTAAGTTATCGTATTTTTAAAAAGATTTATCCCGATTGGATTAAAAATCCTCATCTGGATGCGATTAATCAAATTGCTATTAATCTCCCGGCACTTAAAGATAAAATTGAGAGCTATATTAATAATAATTTCAATAACTTGATTACTCGCAAGTTACGTCGCTATGCAATGGTTTTTTGGGTTTTGAATGATGTGATTGTTGAGAATATTGATAATATTGAGAAATTAATTGAAGATCCCTTTAAGTTTGAAGAACAAATTAAAGAAAAATGCGAGGAACGTTATAAAGCTTATGGCTCTAAATTGCGCCGTAACTTTATCCGGAGTGTCATTTATATTTTCTGTACTAAAACGGTTTTGGCGTTTATTTTTGAACTGCCTTATGACCTCTGGTTACATAATAAAGTGTTTTGGTTTCCGTTTATTACTAACATTGCGTTTCATCCGACCCTGATGTTAATTATTGGCGCAAGTGTGCGGATTCCTTCGTCTAAAAATACTGCGGAAATTGTTAATTCTATTTTTAAGATTGCTTATTTAGAGAAGAAAGATTCCATTATTTATAAATCCAGTCGCAACATTCGTCCCCATCCAACGTTAAATGTGATTTTTAATGTTTTTTACTCGCTGGCTTTTCTTCTTTCTTTTGGTTTGATTATTTTTGTTCTTTATAAGACCGGTTTTAACTGGATTGGTGGTTTCTTGTTCCTTTTCTTCTTAACTGCAGTAAGCTTCTTTGGTATCCGTTTGCGTTACGGCATGCGTGAATTAATTGTTCTGCCGAGTGAAGGTAATTTGCTTACGGCGATTATTGATTTTTTCTCTATTCCCTTTATTCAGGCAGGAAAGTGGATTGCCCAGAAGTTGCCAAAAGTTAATATTTTGGTTTTTGTTTTGGACCGGGTCATTGAAGCGCCATTTAAGAGCCTGATTCCGGTGTTAGATCATTGGATCTCTTACATTAGGGATAAGAAGGATGAGATTTATTAACAAGAGGATAATTAGGTAAGAGGTAACAAGTAATAGGTTGTTGCGAGCGGCGCCCCGTGCTGTATAGCATGGGGTTTTTAAATTAAAGCAAGATTAAAACCCTTGCTTTGAATTAAGGCAGTGCTAAAATGAATTTGCTGATCCATATTTAGTCCCGAAGGATTTGAGAGCGTTTGCCCGCTTTCGCGTTGTTTGCGAAAGGAAAGCGGGCACTCGGCTTTTCACAAACAGCGTTCTTCGGGATGCATGTGTGGATCAGCGTCGGGTGCTCGCTTTTTAGTTTGCTTAAATGCATAAGGACGAAGTCAAATTAGTACCGCTTAAGGAGGTTTTTAGTGAGTGGCTGTGCCCTGTGTCGCCTGATACAGGGCGAGGACTAGTTCTGGGAATGCGTCGGGACGGAGGTTTGGTTTTGGAGCAATTAAATAAGGTTAACCAATCTCAATTCATTCAATTAATTTTTGTCGGCAAAATCAAAAAGCCAACTTTAAGAGTTGGTTTTTTGAATGCTTGTTTAGCTAAGATCTGCCCTGCCGACCCGGAGAAAATTAAAATTCCAGTTTTATCGCGATTGCAGATGGAGAGGATTAGTGAGGAGTTTGAGTTGGTGAGGAAATTGGAGAGAAAGGCTTTGAGTTTGAATGTTGATATTGATTTGAAGATTGCGAAGGTGCTTTAATTAATTTTTAATTCTGTCTTAATTTTATTTTAATTTAGTGAAGATAGAATTAATTTAAAATCATTCTTAAATCTCAGTAGATGATTAGGTATAATTGTCCTAAATGTAATACTGACGATACTTATCAGGTAAGACATTTTCTCATTTATTTACTTGCAGTAATCTTCTTTCCTATTGGCTTGTTACTCTTACTATTACCTAGCGCCTGGCGCTGTCATAAGTGTCAATATACTTGGTATCCTTATTAGATAAATTTTTATTATTTAAACGAAAGGAACAAAAATGACCGAGACAAAACCGGTGAAAAAGGGACCAAGTGTAGCCCTGATTATCATTCTGATAATTTTGGGAGTGATTGTCTTGATCGGTGTAATCAATTGTGTTGCTTGCGGAAAATGTGCTTCGGAGGTATCAAAGCAAGTTGCGGGAACTGAAAATAAGGGGAAAGTTGGGGAGGTTGTTAAAGCGGGAGATGTTGAGTGGAAAGTTATTAGTGTAAAAAAACAAGCGACACTGAAAGATACTACCGGATTGTATGGTCCCAAGAAAGCCAGTGGTGTTTTTGTAATAGTCACTTTGCAGGTCAAAAATACTGGTAAAGAGGCAAAAACTGCAGATAGTTCAGCTGTGGTCTTGATCGATGATAAGGGTAGAGAATTCAGTGCTTCCACTGATACTATCTTTTACATCCCTCAAGACAAAGATTTATTCTTGGAACAACTAAACCCGAACACTTCGAAACAGAGAATGGTGGTTTTTGATGTTGATAAAAAGGCAAAAGGCTTGAAGTTTAGAGGAGGAGATTTAGACGTATTAAGCGAGAACAACGCTTTAATTGATTTAGGAATCTAATTTTCTTCTTTTTATCTGGCTTGTTCTGCTAGAGTGGACCCGTCAGTATTCAGTATACTAACTGGGCTATGCTATTTATGTTATGCTATTTAGGTTGACTTTATTGCAGGAAATGCTATACTGGCACTAGACATTAAAAAATCTACTAATTACTACAATGAATCCAAAATTTTCCAAGCGATTTCTGGTTATTCCCGCAATTATTACTGCATTACTTCTCTCTATTGTCGCTGTAAGTGCGGCATCAGTACCTACTCCTAAAGCTGATCCTGCTTTCCGTATCCAGAAAGTACACAATCCAACAGTTTATAAAACAAAAACAGGAAACAAGTATCATCGTGCTGGATGTAAGTACTTACGTCACGGTAAGATTAAAATCAAGCTTTCAACTGCCAAAAAGTTGCACCTAAAGCCTTGCAAAGTTTGTCATCCGCCGACTAGATAAAGATTGTCTGAGATAAAAGCAGCTCCATCTCGGGGCCATGTGCCATGCGGCACATGGGGCGGAGCTGTTTTTTGATGTCTGGCACTTGACAATAATTTAGCGTTTGCTATAATGAATTAGCACTCGCATATTGAGAGTGCTAAAAGTTCGAAAAAGCTAGTTTTAACCTATTAAAATGGATGAGCGTCAAAGGGAGATCTTGAAAGCTTTAATTGGGGAATATGTTGATACCGCAGAACCGGTTGGGTCGGAATGGCTTTCTGAGAATATTAATCTCGATCTCAGTCCGGCGACAATTCGCAATGAATTGCACGCTCTTGAACTAGCAGGATATCTTATGCATCCCCATCCTTCCGCCGGGCGAATTCCCACAGATAAGGGCTATCGTCTTTTTGTTGATCAATTCTTGCCAGAGCTAATTTTAGACTTTGAAAATCAATTTCGGTTGAAAGAGAAAGAGAATGAGAATGAGGACTTTGATAGTTTTCTTAATGAAGCAGTAAGAGTAATTGCAAAGCTAACTCAGTGTATTGCGATTGGGATCTCGCCACATAAAAGAGTTTATTACACTGGTATTGCCAATCTTTTAAAACAACCTGAATTTAAGAATTCTAAAAAAGCTGCTCAGATTGTGGAGATCTTAGAAGATTTTTCTCAACTACTTGATTTATTTAAAAAGATTCCCGCTGATACTAAATCGCAGATTTTGATTGGTAAAGAAACTTCCAAAGAAGAGATCCGGGAATGCAGTATTTTGGTTACTTATTTTGGAGATGGTGATAGCGAGGGGATGCTTGGTGTAATTGGTCCAAAAAGAATGCGCTATGATTATAATCAGGCTATCCTAAAGCATTTTGCTAGAGCATTAGAAGTATCGTTTCACAATAATTTCTAATATCTTCTATGAAAAAAGCTAAGTCAAGATTATCTCATCAACACAAGGAAAAATCAGAATTAGCGGAGTTAAAGAAAGCACAAGCACAGGCTAAAGAGTATCTTTCCGGCTGGCAGCGTGCGAAAGCAGATTATCTTAATTATCGCAAGCGGATGGAGAAAAATCGTTTAGAATTAATGAAATTCTGCAATACTGATTTGATTCTTCAGTTATTGCCTGTGATTGATAATTTTGACCATGCCTTGAATAATCTTCCCGAAAATTTAAAAGATAACAAATGGATAGCAGGGATCATTGCTATTCAAGATCAATTACTGAATGTCTTGCGAGAGAATGGAGTTACCGAGGTAGAGACTGAGGGTAAAGAATTTGATCCGAATCTTCATGAAGCGGTTGAACATGTCAAGAATAAAAAATTTAAATCAGGGATGATTGTCCAAGAGTTGGCAAGAGGATTTAAATTGCATGATAGAGTGATTAGACCAGCAAAAGTGAAAGTGGCTAAATAGTTTGGAATTGAAATTTTAAATTAATAATCTTTAATCTTAAAGAAAGGAGTACCAAAATGAGTTTAGCACTCTGGGATCCTTTCCGAGAGATGCGAGCCTTCTCAGAGGAAATGGATCGTCTCTTTAATGAGGGACTAACCCGCAGGGGGATTTTACCTGCAAAAGGCTCAGTTGTTCCTGCTATTGATGTGTCTCAAGATGACAAGAAAGTAACTGTGGAAATGGCACTTGCCGGATTTGATCCAGAAGACATTGATATTTCGGTTTCCGATGATGCTCTCACAATTTCTGGCAAATCCAAGCGTGAGAAAGAAGTAAGCAAGAAAAATTACTACTACAAAGAGATTCAAAGTGGTTCTTTCTCTCGCAGTATTGCTTTGCCGACGGCGATTAAAAGTAACAAGGTCAAAGCCGAGTTTGATAACGGCATTCTTAAAGTAGAATTGCCAAAGCAGGAACCAAAGAAGATTGAAGTTGTGAGAGTAAAACCGCAGTTAAAAGCGGCTAAAAAATAATAGTTTAAGTATCGAGATAGCAAGTTTATTCTTGCTGTCTCGTACCTAAATTATTTTTTAATTAAGTTGCGCTCTGAAAGCGTGACAAGGAGAAAAATTATGAGTAAAATTTTAGGAATTGATTTAGGGACTACTAACTCTTGTATGGCAGTAATGGAGGGTGGAGAACCAACTGTAATTGCGAATAAAGAAGGTAATCGCACTACCCCTTCTATTGTTGCCATTGATAAAAAAGGTGAACGTTTAGTGGGACAGTTAGCAAAGCGTCAAGCGGTCACAAATCCTGACAATACCATTTTTTCCGTTAAACGTTTGATTGGCCGTCGTTTTGATGATCCTGAGGTTCAGCGCGATCTAAAAACGATGCCTTATAAAATTAAACAGGCGGGAGATGGTGTTAAAGTAGAAATGGGCGGCAAAGATTATACTCCCCAGGAAATTTCCGCGATGATTTTGCAGAAATTGAAGGCAGATGCGGAGGATTACCTTGGTGAAAAAATTACCGAAGCAGTAATTACAGTCCCGGCTTACTTTGATGATTCACAACGTCAGGCCACTAAAGATGCAGGTAAAATTGCTGGCTTTGATGTCAAAAGAATTATTAATGAACCGACTGCTGCCGCGCTTGCTTATGGGTTAAATAAGAAAAAGAATGAGAAGATTGCAGTCTATGATCTTGGTGGAGGAACCTTTGATATTTCTATTCTTGAAGTAGGTGATGATGTTGTTGAAGTTAAGTCCACCAATGGTGATACCCACTTGGGTGGTGACGATTTTGATCAGGTAATTATCAATTATTTAGCCGATGAATTTAAAAAAGATCAAGGGATTGATTTGCGCAATGATAAAATGGCGCTCCAGCGCTTAAAAGAAGCTGCGGAGAAGGCAAAAATTGAACTTTCCTCAACAATGGAAACTGATGTAAATATTCCTTTTATTACTACTGATAGTTCGGGTCCCAAACATCTTGATATTAAATTAAGCCGTGCCAAGTTGGAGGAATTAACTGCGGATTTAATTAATAGAACTATTGAACCTTGTAAGAAGGCTTTGAAAGACGCAAAATTAGAAGCAAAAGACATTGATGAGGTGGTTTTAGTTGGTGGTCAGACGCGTATGCCTGCAGTTCAGAAAGTAGTTAAAGATTTATTTGGCAAAGAGCCACACAAGGGTGTTAATCCTGACGAAGTAGTGGCAATCGGTGCGGCAGTTCAAGGTGGAGTAATGACCGGTGACGTCAAGGATGTTTTGTTATTGGATGTTACGCCATTATCGCTTGGGATTGAAACTTTAGGTGGTGTCTTCACAAAGTTAATTGAAGCAAATACTACCATTCCAACAGCTAAGACTCAAATTTTTTCTACTGCCACTGATAATCAGCCGTCAGTAGAAATTCACGTTCTCCAAGGCGAGCGCCCGATGGCAGCTGATAATAAAACTCTGGGAAGATTTATCCTAGACGGCATTCCGCCAGCACCGCGTGGTGTTCCCCAAATTGAAGTTTCTTTTGATATTGATGCTAATGGCATTTTGAATGTTTCTGCGAAGGATAAAGCTACAGGTAAAGAACAAAAGATTACTATTACTGCCTCTTCTGGTTTGAGTGAGGAAGAAGTGGAAAGAATGAAAAAAGATGCTGAGGCTCATGCTGAGGAAGATCGAAAAAAGAAGGAAAAAGTAGAGGCAAAAAATAATGCGGAAATTTTAATTACTTCTACCGAAAGAGCTTTAAAAGATGCCGGCGATAAAATTGCTGCTGGTGACAAGAAGGAAATTGAGGGTAAAATTGAAACATTAAAGAAAGTGAAAGATGGTGAAGACGTTGAAGCAATCAAAAAAGCCAGTGACGAGTTATCTCAAGCGGTGCAAAAAATTGGTCAGGCGATGTATCAGAAACAACAGCAGACAGGGACACAGCAAGCCGGTCCCCAGGATAAGAAAGGGAATGTAAAAGAAGGCGAGTATGAAGAGGTAAAGGATGAGAAGAAAAAATAAGTTTTGTTTTCCAGAATAGGAAAACGACCCCGAGAAAACGGGGTCGTTTTTTAAAATTATTCGGTCGGAGGTCAAGAGCCCGAGCAGCAATGAGCTACCGGGCGAAGCAGGTAGCGTTTTCTAGTCATATGACCACTCCTTTCTTACCGACTTTCTTAAGTTATAACATATATAACATACCTGTCAAGAGAAAAATTTGAGCAAATAAAAATCCCGCTCTTGGAAATTTAGTCAATTCCAAACAACTTTTTGGTATTTTCATCAGTGACTTTAATGGTTTCTTCTACCGAAATCCCTTTAATCTCCGCGATTTTTTCAGCAATAAATCTGACAAATGCCGGTTCGTTTCTTTTGCCGCGATAGGGCTCGGGAGTTAAAAACGGCGCATCGGTTTCTAATAATATTTTGTTCAATGGAGTTTCTCTAACGATTTTAATTAACTCATCGTCATCTTTGACAAAAGTAATTACTCCTGTGAATGACAAGTAAAATCCCATTTTCAAAAATTCCTGTGCTTCTTTGAAAGTGCCGCTGAAACAGTGAACTACTCCGGAAATCTTTTGTCCTTTTAAGAGATCTAGCATTTCTAGATATGCCTCGCGACAGTGAATGATTACCGGGAGGTTTTTCTTTATTGCTAAATCTAGGTGTGCCTTGAATAATTCAATTTGTGTTTCTTTGACACGTGTTACTTCTTTTACTATTTCTTCTTCAGCCAAATTTTTCTTATTTAAATATTCAGCAACATTGTGATAATCTAATCCCGTTTCGCCAATCGCGACAATTTTTTTATTCTTTTTAATCAATCCTGCTATTTTCTCAATAACTAAATTAATATCTTTATTATTTAACGCTTGGGCTTCGTGAGGATGGAGACCAACTGCCGCGTGGATAAAAGGATATTTCGCTGATAGCTCTGCGGCAGTGCGGCTGTCTCTTAAGTTTGCACCGGGGTTAATGATTCCGGTAATCTTAGAACTTTTGGCGCGTTCAATTACCCTTTCTCGGTCAGAATCAAAATCTTTAAAGTTAAGATGACAGTGAGTATCGTACATAATCAAATAAATTGAGCATAAATTACGCAGAATAGTACAATTGCGGCGGCGATGATATTTCGCAGTTGGAATTTTTCTTTGAAAAGCATTAGTGATGCGAGATAAACCAAAATCGGTTCAAGTACCGTGAAAAGAGCGGTTACGGAAATGCCATATTTAGCATAGCTGAAGTAGAGTAAAAGATGATAGGCATTGGCAATAAAACCAATGACAAATAAAGAAATCCAGTTTTTATGGGATAGTCCTTTAAATGAGGGACGGAAAATTGCTGCTAAAATAGTCATTACAAATAGCACGCGCAGAGGATAAAGTGCAAAGGGGTTGCAGTTTGCAAGGACTACTTTTACAAAAAGTGCTTCAAAGCCAAAGAGGATCGCGTAGCCAATAAGAGCAAGTGAGTAAATGTTGAAGTGGAGATGTTTGCGTTGAAAGCGACTCGCGATGACACTTAGAGAGGCAATTAAAGCAAGGACGATATAGCTCCACTTACGTTCCTCAGGGATAAAGATAGCAGAGATAAGAATGACCATCAGCGGTGTTGCGAGAATAATGGGTTCTGCATCACTCAGTTTTTCTTTTTGAATTGCGCGATAGAAGATTGAATTCCAGCCAACAGCAGTAGCGATAATTCCTAAGAATGCTAGAAGGTAGGGTAATTTAAAAAAATCCGGCGAAACTTTTCCCCATGTTAATCCAATCACTGTTGCAATTAGGAGAACGAAAGTAAATCCTCCTAAAAGATAGGTTTTGAAATTGAGTTTTTGACGAGAAAGGACTTCTTTATCAACAATGATTTCTGTGGCACGGCTTACCGCGGCAAGAATCGGCAAAATCATCCTTAAATTTTAGGAAATAATACTTCTGGTTCAAAGGTTTTTAGTTGTTGGTTGATTTTCTCGGAGGTTTCTGGTAGGAAAGGTGCTAATAAACAAGCAATTACTGCCAAGCGGCTATAAAGATTTTGTAGTACCAACACTAATTTTTTCGGATCGCTTTTTGCCAATTCCCAAGGTTTTTTCTGATCTACCACTTGATTGGATTCTGCGACTAATTTGAAAACTTCTCCCAAAGCAAGATCAAAACGGAATTGTTTGAGATATTTATCGTAGTTGAGGTTTTTAAAGAAAAATAAATGAGGATAATCTTTTTTCATTTCTGCTAAACTGGTATATTGTTTTTTAAATTCAACTGGTTTTACTTGGTAACGATTCATCATTGTAAGCACGCGGTTTAAAAGATTGCCAAGATCGTTAGCCAAATCTTTGTTGTAACGTTCTTGGAACTTTACTTCACTGAAATCACCATCCTCGGTGGTGGGAATTTCGCGCAATAAATAATAACGCACCGCATCAGTTCCGTATTTTTTAACTAGCTCTACAGGATCAATTACATTGCCTAAGGATTTACTCATCTTTTTTCCTTCTGCATTGATAAATCCGTGGACTAAAACTTGTTTCGGTAATTCAATTCCGGCACTCATTAACATTGCAGGCCAAAGTACAGTGTGAAAACGATTAATATCTTTTCCGATGATGTGAACATCTGCTGGCCAGAATGTCTTGAACTGTTCGCTTTTTTCGGGCCAATCTAATCCTGAAATATAGTTAGTTAATGCATCAAACCAGACGTACATTGTTTGTGAATCGTCGTCTGGAACAGGGATACCCCAAGGTAACTTATCTTTGGAACGGGAGATACTAATATCCTCTAGTCCTTCTTCAACTAAGTGTTTAATTTCGTTAAATCTTTTTTGGGGGATAATAAATTCGGGATTTTTTTGATAGAATTCCAGTAATGGTTTTTGATATTTAGATAATTTAAAAAAGTAATTTTCTTCTGCTATTTTTTCAGGCGCTTTTTTGTGATTAGGGCAAAGACCATTTACTAGATCTTTTTCTTTGACAAATGCTTCGCAGCCAACACAGTAATATCCCTGGTATTTTTTCTTATAAATATCTTTTTGACATAATTTCCAAAGTGTTTGTGCTGCTTTATGGTGTTTTTTGTCTGTAGTGCGAATAAAATCGTCATTAGAAAGATTAAGCACTTTTTTTAACTCGCGAAATTGCTGGGAGATTTTATCGCAAAACTGTTGAGGTTCTTTTCCGGCTTCTTTAGCAGCGCGATAGATTTTACTACCGTTTTCATCAGTACCAGTTAAAAAGAAGGTCTTTTCACCTTTTTGTCTGTTTAGACGTGCTAAAACGTCTGCTTGCACAGATTCTAAGGCAAAGCCAATATGGGGTTTGGCGTTAGCATAAGCAATTGATGTGGTAACGTAAAATTTATTCATCAGGTTTAATAATAAGGACAAATTCTCCTTTATTTTTGAATTGTTTAGCTAGAATTTCCGAAACTTTTCCGCGGATAATTTCTTCAAACTTTTTTGTTAATTCTCTGCCGATAATTATTTCTTTATTGCCCAGATAATCATTGATTTCTCGCAATAGTTTGTAAATCCGATAAGGCGATTCATAAATGATAATCGGGACAGTAATATTTTTTAAGTTTTCTAGTTTTTTCTTACGCCCTTTTTTGTGAGGGAGAAAACCGACGAAATAAAATTCGTCCATGTTAATTCCACTCACACTTGCAAGAGTAGTTAAAGCACTAGGGCCGGGGATAGGGATAATCTTTACGTCGGGAGATTTTTCTAATACTCTTTCAACAAAGAGGTTTCCGGGATCAGCAATTCCTGGTGTCCCGCCATCGGTAACTAGCGCTAGAGTTTTCCCTTGATTTAATTGGCTAATCAAGTAATCAATTTTATCTTCGTGGCTGTGTTGATGATAGCTTTCCAGGGGTTTTTGAATCTGATAGTGATCCAAAAGTTTTTTGGTTTGTCTGGTATCTTCCGCAACAATTAAATCAGCAGATTTGAGCGTTTCTAAGGTGCGAAAAGTGATATCTTTTAAGTTGCCAATTGGTGTAGCGACAATATAAAGAGTACCCATTTAAAAAGGCCAGAAATTAAATCGATAAACATATCGTCGTCGGCGCCATGTACCGTATGGTACATGGCGAGGACAATACGTATAAGGAAAATATTTTTTCAAATAATTTAACCAGTTACTCTTCAACCATTTTTTCTGTTTTACTAAAATATTTTTTAGACCCCGTTTTTCCAAATCTTTTTTAACAATGCCGCCTTGATGAGGGTAGCGTTGCAGTTGGGGATGCGGCGAGCTAAAACCGTGGGCATAGTGAGTTAACTCATGAGCAATAGTTCCGGTGATAACATAATCGGGAACGGACTCGTTTTGGAATAATCCGTTAATCGTAATGACTGTTTTTCTTCCTTCCAGTTTAATTGATCCTAATCGGGTGCGACAACGTCTTCCGAATTTAATTTCAATCGGATTACGCTTTTTTAATTCTGGAAAGAAGTTATGCCAGATTAGGGTTAATTGTTGTCTTAGCCATTGATTGGTGCGCATTTTCGTTGTTATTTCAAGGATATTATAACATAATTTTAGGGCTTTAGCATTGACTTTCAGATACTTTTGTGTTAGGATAGTAAGTCATTAACCCATGCTCTTTTATTTTTTATTTTTCTGAGGAGGCAAGATATGGATGGATGCTAACAAGTTTTTCGCAGCTTTTGAGCCGTTGTTTTTGTTGCTATTTGCTCTTCCGGTCCGTCTTATAAGACGGATTCCTTTGACGAGTGTTTCTATGGTCTTGGGTATAGGGGTGGGATTCGTTGCAGCGGTTTTAGCAGCAGTGCTGATCTCGCCGCTTGCGGCTAGGATAGCCGAAATCCCTATCTGGGGTTTCTTCCCCGTTCAGGTTTACTGGGGTATCAAAGGTACTCTGGCTGTTGCAGTTTTTTTTCTATTTGGCTTATCCAGCAGCTTTTCCATCGACTGGGTTCTTCTCTTTCTTTGTGCTGATTACCCTCGGCCGAAGAAGATTCACCATGATCGTTACCCCCTGCATCTTGAAGGCGGTGGGGTAATTTACCGCGGAATAATCTTTCGTGGTAAATACACTGCCTTCTTTCTTGCTCCTTTCGCGGGGCTGATCTCTTTCTGGCGCGACTTTAATCGCGTCCAAAAGCAGTATGAAAGTCAATTTAGCGAGGAAGAGGCGATCAGAATTTTTTGCTCTTCCTCGTTTCCTCCCGATATCTAAGCGGCCTTCAGGGCCGCTTTTTCTTGACCAATATTTATCTAAAAGCAAAAATCCTGCCTTTATGGCGGGATTAATTTTCTCTTAATTTCTCTATGCTACAATAAGATTGTTATGTTAAGAAAATTGTTCTACAAAATTTTAACTTTTGGTTGTCAGATGAATCAGTCCGATTCTGAACGTATCGCGGCTTATTTGAATAAACTTGGATTTTGTGAAACTGATAGTTGGCAAAAGTTAGATTTATTGGTTTTTAATACTTGCTCGGTGCGGCGATCGGCGGAGAATCGGGTGATTGGTTTAGTAAATATGTTAACGAAAAATCATCCGGTTAAAAAAAGTTTAAAAATTGTTTTAACTGGCTGCATGTTGTATCATGATCCAGGTTATCTACAAAAGCAATTTAAGCGACCAGTTTTATATTTGCCGATTAAAGAACTAGGTGAATGGGATAGAGAATTGGTGAAATATTTTCCTACGATTCGAGAACAAAGAATCAAACAATTTTTTACAATCCCACCAAAACATAACTCTAACTTTCAGGCTTATGTTCCAATCTCCTTTGGTTGCAATAATTTTTGTGCTTATTGTGTGGTTCCTTATGCAAGAGGAAGAGAAGAAAGCCGACCGATGAAGGAGATTTATGAGGAAGTGAAGGGTTTGGTAGGACGGGGGTATAAAGAGATTACGTTGTTGGGGCAGAATGTTAATAGCTACTCAGGGCAGAGGTCAAAGGGCAGGGGGCAGAGGTTAAAATTCACTGAACCATTTCCCCAATTACTGGAATTATTAAATGGCGTCAAAGGCAACTTCTGGATTAGATTCCTGACTTCTCACCCAAAGGACTTGTCGTCTCAACTGATTCAGGCGATAGCCACTTTAGACAAGGTGACGAAATATCTTCATCTGGCAGTGCAGTCTGGCGACAATCAAATTTTAAAGAAAATGAATCGTAAATATACTGGGGAATATTTCAAGAAACTGATTGGTAAGATTCGTAAAGCAGTTCCGGAAGTTACAATATCTACGGATATTATTGTTGGTTTTCCCGGAGAAACAAGGGAACAATTTGAGAACACTGTAAAGTTGTTTCGGGAAGTACAGTTTGATATGGCCTATATCAGTCGTTACTCGCCGCGAGAAAAAACTGTCGCCTTTCAATTACAAGACAATGTTTCTTTGGAAGAGAAAAAAAGACGCGATCTGAAGTTAAATAAAGTTTTAGCCGAGATAGCAAAAAAGAAAAATCAAAAGTTGATTGGAAAAGAACTTCTTGTTCTAGTAGAAAGAAAGAAAAATGGTTATTGGTTAGGGAAGGACAATGGATTTCACACGGTAAAGTTTAAGGGTGGTAATAATTTGATTGGAAAATTTATACCAGTGAGGATTACGAAAGGGCAATCATTTGGTCTTGAAGGAATAAGGGCAGAGGGCACAGGGCAGAGGGCAGAGTCAGGAAGAAAGCTAGTAGTTATTTTGGGACCGACAGCATCGGGGAAAACCAAGTGGGCGAGTAGATTAGCCAAGAAATTCAAAGGCGAAATTATTTCGGCTGATAGTCGCCAAATTTACAAGGGTTTAGATATTGGTACAGCTAAGGATAAAAAAATTACTCAATTTTTGATAGATATTAAAAGACCAAATCAGAAATTTACCGTTTCTGACTATCAGAAATTAGCGCAAAAAACAATGGTAAAAATCTGGCAAAGAGGTCATTTGCCATTCCTTGTTGGAGGAACAGGACTCTATATTAATGCGGTGGTAGATGGCTATGTTTTACCCCATGATAAACCTAATTATAAACTTCGTCAGAAACTAGAATCCCAGTCTCTAGTAGAATTAAAGAAAGAGTTAAAAAAGAAAGATCCATTAGCTTACCGGAAGATTGATTTAAAGAATAAGCGCCGAGTAGTAAGAGCGCTAGAAGTGATTATCAAAACTGGTCAGTCGATCATTAAAAAAAGGAATCTCAAAAAACCGAACTTCAATGTTCTTTTAATTGGCATTGACATTCCTCGCGAGAAACTTTATCAGCGAATTAACAAACGAGTTTTAAAAATGATTAAGGAAGGATTAGTAGATGAAGTAAGAAAATTATATTTGAAAAAGTATGATTTCAGTCATGAAGCATTCTCAGGAATTGGTTATCGGCAGATTGCTAATGATTTTAAGAATCTTTCTCCTCAGGAAATTAAACAATATAAAGTTCCTCAAAAAACAATTGAGAAAATCCAAGCAGACACGAGACACTATGCCAAGCGGCAATTAACCTGGTTTAGAAAAGACAAGAGGATTAAATGGATTAATGATATTTACAAGGCAGAGAAGTTAATCAAAGAGTTTCTAAAAGACAGAAGGCTGAAGGCAGAAGGCTGAAGATTCCAAATTTCAATTTTCTATAATTAAAGAAGGGACTATGAAAACAAAAGTTTTTGATATCCGATTAAGAAACCGTAAATTTACTGTAGAAACAACAAAATTTGTTCTTCTCGTAAAGAAAGTTCATCACTATGAAATTGCAAGTCAGCTTCTCAGGTCGGCTTCCAGTGTTGGTGCTAGTCTTGCTGAATCCCTTGCGGCTCGTTCGCGAAAGGAATCCGTTAGTATTTTTAATTTTGCTCTAAGAGAATGTCGAGAAACTTTTTATTGGTTCGGAGTAGTAGAGGATTTAAAGATTTGCCCCCAAGATCACTTAGATTACTTAAAAGAAGAGCTTAATGAGATAACAAGTATTATCATAGCGATGATTAAAAAGACCTCAAGGTCATAGGTCTTTTTAATTTAATTACTTCCGCCTTCAGTCTTCTGTCTTCATACTTAATCAATTAAAGGAGTAATTTTTATGCTTACTAAGATTAAGAGTGTCGCCTTAATTGGTTTAGAATGTCAAGAAATTGAGGTAGAAGTTGATATCACAAAAGGATTGCCGGGCTTCATGATTGTCGGACTTCCTGATAAAGCTGTTTTTGAATCACGAGATCGGGTTAAATTGGCAATAAAAAACAGTGGTGCTTTTTTCCCAATGGGACATTTGACTATTAATCTTGCTCCTGCTGATTTAAAGAAAGAAGGTCCTGCTTATGATCTTGCAATTGCGGTTGGTATTTTGAAAGTTTCTCATCAAATTAAATTTGATGAAAGTAAGTATTTATTTGTTGGCGAACTGTCATTGGATGGTAATCTCCGGCCAGTAAATGGTGTTTTGCCAATAGTGAGTTTTGCGAGAGAAAAAGGATTTGCGGGAATTTTCTTACCGCAAGAAAATTTTAAAGAAGCGAATTTGGTTCCCGGAATTAATATCTATCCTTTAAATAGTTTGAGTGATCTCTTAAAGGATGAGGGTGAGTGGCGGGTAGAAAAATCACGAGGATTTTCCTTGGATTGTGTGCAAAAAATTACTCATCAGAATGATTTATCTTTGATTAAAGGACAAGAATTTGCAAAAAGAGCACTGGAAATTGCTGCAGCCGGCGGCCATAATTTGCTAATGTCGGGACCTCCCGGCTCAGGAAAAACTTTATTAGCAAAAGCGATGGTGTCTATCTTGCCACAGTTAACATTGGAGGAAATTTTGGAAGTAAGTAAAATCTACAGTGTTGCCGGATTACTTTCAACTGATCAACCATTAGTTAGAGAAAGACCTTTTCGTTCTCCTCACCATACCAGTTCCGCAGTAGCACTTGTTGGCGGAGGAAAGTGGCCACGACCAGGAGAGATTTCTTTGAGTCATCGGGGAATTTTGTTTTTAGACGAATTGCCGGAGTTTCCGCGTCCAGTTCTGGAAGTATTAAGACAACCTCTTGAAGAAGGTAAAATAGCAATCTCTCGCGCACAGGGAACAATTACTTATCCTGCCTCGTTCACTTTGGTTGCTAGTATGAATCCCTGCCCTTGCGGCTACTTGACTGATCCCTTGCGTGACTGTGTTTGTACACCTGTGCAAGTAGCAAATTATCAGAAGAAGATTTCAGGACCATTTTTAGATCGCATTGATCTTCAAGTGGAGGTAGCACGCGTAAAATATGAAAAATTAACTAGTGATGAACAGGGTGAAGCTTCAGAAATAGTTCGTAAGCGAGTAGAGAAAGCTCGCCAGATTCAATCATATCGTTTTAAAGATAGTTTGGTTGTAAGAACTAATGCGGAGATGGATTTAGAACAAATTCGGAAACATTGTGTGATTGATAGAGAAAGTCAAGGTTTGTTAAAATCAGCAGTGACTCAAATGAGTTTATCAGCGCGGGCTTATCATCGTGTTTTAAAAGTTGCGCGAACAATTGCTGATTTAGAAGAAAACAGTCAAATTAAATCACGACATATTGCTGAGAGTTTACAATACCGACAAAATCATTAATAAAAACCCCTCTTTTGCTAGAGGAGTTTTTATAGTATAGAAAAAAGAAAATTAAACTATTTTTGCGATCCAGTCTTTTACTGGGTTAATCCATGTTGTTAGATTCATGATTAGTCCGAGAGCAACTAGAATTATTGTAATCAAAAGTGAAATCAAGAAGTATTTTTTTAATTCCTTGCGCATATTCTTTTCTTCCGGGTCAATTGCCTCAATTACTTCTGGTTTTTGTTCGGTAACTTGGTTTAGCGCAGGTGTTTTTGGAGTTAGTTTGGTTGGAGTTGATTCTACTTGGGTTTGACTTTGCTGTTGAGCCAAAAGTTGAGCGCGGAGACGTTTTAAGCGTTCTTTGCGGCGTCTTTTCTTGTTTTTACTTTTCTTAGACATGATGGTGATTTAAATGCGATTCTATTATAGCTTAATAATTAAGAATTATGCAAGCAAATGACTTTACTCAGATTAACTTTTTCGCTATAATGTAGCTGCAATTAATTTTCCTTCAATGTTTAATTTCGTTCAGGAAAATCAATCTTTAACTATGATTCTGCTTATTTCTAGTGTGGTTCTTTTAATTTGGGTTGTTTATTTACAAATTCGACTGGTTTTACTGAACAAGAAAAATCGCGAAATGTTCCAGGGAGTCAAAGTGGATAATTTAGAAGAGCTTTTATTGAAACAAGTAAAGCAAGTCAATCAGAATGCCAGCGATATTCAAAAACTTTCCCAGTTCGCCCAAAAAATTAGTGACACCACTGACATTTGTATTAAAAAAGTTGTTTTAATGCGTTTCAATCCTTTTGATGATACGGGAGGTGATCAAAGTTTTGCTTTGGCTTTACTTGATTCTTTTGATAATGGGGTAGTAATCTCCAGTTTACACAGTCGTGAAGGGACAAGAGTATATGCGAAACCGATTGCTAAGGGTCAAACCAAATATCATCTTTCCGATGAGGAGAAAACAGTATTGCAAAAAGCAATGGGGCAAAAATAATGGCTAATGAATAGGACGACTGATCGTTATTCGTTAATCACTAACAAATAATTACTAAAATTTCTATGTTCGAAAATAAATTACCTGAGCCTCCCAGAAAAGACATTGAAACAATTTTAGAAGCATCGGTTGATGTCAAAGGAAATTTAAGGAGTGAAGGGAATGTTAAGATTGACGGAAAACTGGAGGGGAACGTTGATATTGGGGGACATTTGATTATGGGAGATCCGGCAGAGGTGAAAGGAAATATCAATGCTTATAGTGCAGTGATTTCAGGTACGGTTACTGGTAATGTAAAAGTAAAAACTCTGTTGGAATTAACTGAGACCGCAAAAATTGTTGGTGATGTTGATATTGCAAAACTAAAAGTAGCGGAAGGGGCGCTTTTAATTGGTAATTGTAAGATGCTGGAGCCAAAGCCGAAAGTAGATGTTTCCAAGGCGCTTCCGAAAAAAGAAGAAAAAGTTACCCCGCTTGTAAAAAAAGAAATTAAGAAAGAAGAGATTAAAATTGAACCAGGACATGAGGTATAAACTTAAAACGAAAAATGAAAAAAGAAAAAATAATTTTTATTTTTCATTTTACGTTTTTCGTTTTAAGTTTAGGATATGATTATTCCCGTTATTATCTATATCATATTTCTGATTATCTATCTAATTTTCGCTAGTTTTGCGATATTTTCCGCGAAGCGTTTTGGGTTTGTGGGAGACGCGACGAAATATGTAACTATTATTTTTATTCTTTTTGGGTTGACTTTGATTATTATTTCAGGAGTTTATATCTTGGGTGCGAATTGGAATCAGGATTTGGATCTCACTATTTTTAGTTAAAATGAGGGAATTAAAAAAACAATTTCCTGGCCAGCAAGCGGATGAAAAAACGGTGCTTTTAGCAAGGGTGCACTGGTTTAAATTTGCCGGTAATCTTCTTTTTGCTTTTGTCTTGGTATTAATGTGGTTTGTAGCGTGGGCTTTAATTGATCAGTATCTTCCTACTCTTTTGCAAGGAATGTGGGGAAATATTTGGATACTTTTTTCCTTTCTTTATTTTCTTTTTGTTGCGCTATTTCTTTATATTGGCTGGCTTAATTACTATTTGGATGTTTGGATTTTGACGAATGATCGTTTAATTGATATTGATCAGAAAGGTCTTTTTAACCGTTCGGTTTCGCAGTTAAGCTTAGGACAGGTACAAAATATTAAAGCAGAGATTAAGGGATTTTTGCCGGTTCTTCTGCGTTTTGGGAATGTTGATGTAGAAACAGCTGGTGCAGAGGTGGGTCGTTTCAGTTTTCGCAATATTCCCAAACCTTTTGAGGTAGAGGAAAAAGTATTGATTCTGGTAGAAGATTTTTTTAAAAGAAAGAAGCGAGAGCAAGATCAGATTACCAAAAAGGAAAATTATGCGTCTTAGCGATTTTGATTATGATCTTCCTAGAGCATTAATTGCTCAAAGACCAAAAAGACCCCGCGATCACTCGCGGCTTTTAATTATTAATCGTAAGAAAGGTTTAATAGAACATCGTTATTTCTATGAGATAGGTTATTATCTCAAGAAAGGCGATGTTTTAGTTTGCAATCAATCCAAGGTAATCCCGGCTAAACTTTCGGGTGATAAAATAGTTGATGGCAAAAAGAGTGCTAAGTTAGATTTGTTGTTTCTAAGTCAAAAAGGAGAGCTTTTTCAATTTTTAGTAAAGCCGATTAAACGAGTTAAAGTAGGGGCGATTATTCTCATCGGTGACAAGTTGGAAGCAGTTGTCGAAAAAGTTTTTGAGGATGGAATTGCCGGTTTGAGGTTTCGAGATAGTGGTGAGAGAGTTTTGCAGTTTATTGAGAACCGCGGTAGTGTTCCATTACCTCCTTACATTACTAATAGCCGGATTACTAGATCGGATTATCAAACTATTTACGCAAAACGGAAAGGATCAGTGGCGGCACCGACGGCAGGATTTCATTTTACTAACGAATTGATGAATGATTTAAAACAAAAAGGTGTTCAATTTGCTTTTGTGACATTACATGTGGGATTGGGTACTTTTCAACCGGTGCGGTCGGGGGTAGTTGAAAAACATCAAATGCATTCGGAATGGTTTGAGATGGATCGAAAAACTGCTAATTTACTGAATAGAGTCCGTCAAGATCGGAAGAGAATTATTGCAGTAGGAACAACCTCAGTAAGAGTGTTAGAGAGTAGTTTTCAGGATGGCAAGTTTAATCCTGTGAGAGGGACTACGAGTTTGTTTATCTATCCCGGCTATCAATTTAAAACAATTGATGCTTTGATTTCTAATTTTCATTTGCCAAAGTCTACTCTTTTGATGTTAGTTTCGGCTTTTGCTGGGAGAAGATTGATTAAAAAAGCCTATCAGGAAGCAATAAAAAGGAAGTATCGGTTTTACAGTTTTGGCGATGCGATGTTAATTATTTAGGTTGTTTTCTGGTAAATATAAAAACCCTGTCATTTCCAACAGGGTTTTTAGGTGAGTTAGTTTTGGATAAAACGTCTTGGGGGACTTGGTCTTTTTGATTCTCTTTGTGTGGAGGTATTGATATCAATGTGTCTAACTACTCTGTTTGTCTCTGGGGTTTTCTTTTTATTTAAGTTAATGATTCGTTTGGTTTTGCTTCGCGCTTTTGCTAATTCTCGTTTTTCTTTAATGTAGCGGCTAATTGCTTTGATTAATTTCCAAAGCTGGCGGCGGAAGATAATAATTAAAATCAAAATGATTAAAATAATCAACCGCCAAGGAATAATCCAGAATTCATCTTCCAGTTGCGGTGGTTCAACCGGCGAAGAGAAGATAACTTTGCTCATTGCAGTGGCAGGTCCTAAGAACGGTGGTTTTTCCCAAATTGCTTCCAAGATACGTTCCGAGTGAGGTAAGGCAGTGATACGGAAGAGTGGTACCTGATCTTCTTTTCCCAGTTTTTTCCATTTTGGTGTGAAAGTAGTCCAGCCATTATCAAGGGTAATAAAAACATTACCATTGTTAACGAAAAGCGTGGTAGCTTTGACTTCTTTGGGAACAAAAAGATAACGCCAGTTAATCTTGAATTTAGGCTTAAATTCAATTAATTTCCCCCAATCCACTTTAACTTTAAGATCTCCTAAAAAACCTTCGCGGTTAATTCCTTCCTTGCCGATTTGAATAAAAATAGGAACACCAATGCGGCTGTTGGTTTGAATCCCAATATTTTCTGGTTTTGTACTGCTAACTTTTTGTTCAAAGAAGAGAATCGCTTCGTAACTCTTTAACTCCACGTTGCCAGGTACTTTTACGGTAACATTGATATCTTGGATCTGATTTGGTTTCAGACGGAATTCTTTGATGTTAGTAGTAATCCAATCCTGCGCAGAGCTTTTGTTTTGAGGAAGAAGAAAAAAGGAGTGGATTCCCTCACGGCTGATGGAATAAGATTGCGAATAGCTGAAAATAGCAATTTTTTCTTTGCCGGTATTAGCAACTTTAATTTGTTTTGTCACAGTTTGCCCGGGATTAGCAACATATTCCAGCTTAGGAGGAGAAACGGTAAATTTGCTTTGGGGAGCTGATAAAACTACCTGGGGAATCAGGCTAAGGGTCAGGACAAAAAGTAAAATCCGATAAATCGTAGTTCTCTTCATCTAAATTAGGATTAATCAAAATTATTATAGCACAAATTGAAAAACCCTGTCTTGGTAAACAGGGTTTTTGTTTTCTTTGAATGAAGATTTTTATTGAGTTGCAGCAGTGTAAGTAATTGTAGTAGTATAATTGTTTGCAACAGGAGTTCCAAAAGGAACAGTGTTTAAGCGATATTCCATGCCAGTGTCTACACCACCTGAGCCGGTAGGGTTAGCATCGCTAGTTACCATTGTGTCGCTGGTAGTGGTGTCGGTCCAGACTGTACTGTCTGATGCCCATTCCAAGACACTAAGATTAACTGAATTAGCACCACTGGTGAAATTGCCTAATCCTTTAATATAAAGAACCCAACCGGTAGGATTGTTAGTTTTGACATTGACAGTGCGGACATTGTCTGGGGAGGTATAAATAACTTCAGGAATGACTGTGCCAAAGTCATAACTGGCAGTGCTGTCAAGAGAAATTGTGATTGCGATTCCTAAGTCAAATTCCACATCATGACCAGTTATATCGAAAGAAGCAATGACGTAGTCACTTCCCGAACAGGTACCGTAAACATGGTCGGCGCTTTCGGCAGAAAGGCGACGACAAAGATTAGTATTACTAGGGACACTGTTGATGTCCCAGTCGTTTCCATCACTTGTTTCTAACATTGTATCATTCGCTCCACCAACCCAAACTCTGGTTGTAGAAGTTCCATCTACACCGGAGAGATTTTGTTCAGGAATCGTGGAGTCAAATGAAATATCCCAAGTACCGCCAGATAAATTTGTGGTAGACAGAATTGTTCCTTGGTCATTTCCTAATCCCAAGTTAGTTGTATTTCCTACTACAAAGGCAACAGAAGTGCTGGCAACATAAACGCCGTTAAGATCAACGCCAGGAATGTCAGCGTCAGTATGTTGGGTCCATGTAGTGCCGCCATTACTGGTGTAAAAGATTGTACCTCTAGTTCCGTCGCTCTGGCCGCAAAGTACTGCTACGGAAGTAGAAACAGCGTCAACGTCATTGAAATCGACATTACCACTAGCAGATGCAGTTTGGGTATCCCAGTTTACGCCACCATCGGAGGTATAAAGCACTGTTTCGGTACCAGAGGCATCTTGTCCAACTGCCCAGCCAACTGTTGTGCTTGCCATTGAAACTCCCAAAAGATTAACATTGGGAATACTAGCGTCAGTGCTCTGGGTCCAAGTAGTTCCACCATTAGAAGTGTAGAGAATTACACCGCGGGTACCATCAGAAGCTCCGACTGCTACTCCCACTGATGAACTTGCCATGGAGATATCCCAGAGAACTACAGAAGTGGGGATTGTTTGATGAGTCCAGGTATAACCATTGTATCTTGCGATATCTCCTGAGGAATCATTATCAGCCCCACAGGCCCAAACGGCAGTTTCAGATATGGCAGAAATTCCGGTTACTGCGGCATCAAATCCTGTGGAAGGTAATGCGTTCCAAGCAGTAGTTGCAAGAGCCTTTTGAGGAACAAAACTAAAAATTGTTCCCAGTATTAGTACTATTGTAGTTAGAACTGCTAGTCGTTTTTGAGAAAATATTCGTTTTAGCATGTTTTGTAGGTTAGATTGTATATTGTGTACTAAACTTTATTTAGTGTTAATGTATCAATAAAAAC
>Ga0136652_1000119_pt1 | contig 43782 bp, 30 predicted proteins | sample ConPoolayeEmetaG_FD_94864 | JGI IMG/M metagenome (GOLD analysis project Ga0136652, IMG submission 94864) | Hot spring microbial mat communities from California, USA to study Microbial Dark Matter (Phase II) - Cone Pool mat layer E metaG... ...
CACCGGCTCACCACCCGCGACGTGTGCATTCACGACTCGAACACGAGGCCGACGCCGATCACAGCCGGGACCCTCAGACTCACCGCCGCGTAGCGAAATGGCCGTTCTTCAACGGGCTGCTAGCGTGCGGTTAGTGTATCCCGGGTCAGCGGCTGGATCCTGGCCGGGCCGGCGGCTGAAGACCCGCGTTTCATCCTGAGGCTCACCTTCGCCCCGGCGCAGCAGCGCGATCGTGCCCGGCCGCTATACCGGGGTGGGGTGGGCGTCCCGCCCGCCAAGTGGCGCAAGCTCTAGCAGGCAACGCCCCCGAATCGGCGGTAGCAGTCGCAAACCGCATGGTTCTCCACGGCCGGCACGGGGTCGGGCCCTACCACACACGGCCGAATCATTTACATTGATCTAAGTTCAGGCCAGCTCGCGGGTAAGAAGCTGGGCGGCCCGCACCAGATCAGTATCGGAGTCAAAGCGGATGTAAAAAAGGCACCGCTCACCCAGGGCCGACGCCGACAATCCGCGGATGTTGATGCCGGCGTTGGCCAGCGTGCAAGCTATGCCCGCTCCCAGCCCCGGCCGGTCGGGGCCCTCGATTCGGAGAACCTGAACTCGGCTCTTGCGTAGGCCGACCTCCTCGGCAGCCCGAGCCTGATCCTCGCCCCGCAGCGGAGCGATGAACAACACGCCTCGGCCCGGTCCTTCCGAAAGCGGCCGGACGATCATGAACTCCAGGTTCGCCCCGGCCCGCATCACGGCGCCCAGCTTTTCGCAAAGAGCGCCCGGGCGATCTTCCAGCTCGCCTACCCAGACATCGACCTTGGTGATCTCGAACCCCATGAGCTGCTCCTGCCGCGGCTGGCCGACGCGCCGGCGGACCAAATCGCGATCGTATCCGGGCGCATCCGGCACGTCTACGCGAGCAACCCGTAAAGCGACCGGTCCGCGTCGTCCGGGGAGTTGGTTCAGGCACCTGCCCGGTTAGCGACGCTCCGACGATCCACCGGCTTCGGCGCCTTCAAAATCTCCGGCCCGCACCACCACCAAACGGTCGGGTTGGACGTACCGGCCGATAACCGCTTGCACGTCCTGGGGCGTGAGCTGCCCGATCCTGGCCAGTTGGGCCTGGGCGAACTCGAATGTTCGCTCCAGGTGCAGATCGCGGGCCAGCATGGCCGCCACCGTAGCGTCGTTGGACAACGTCACCTCTAGCCGCTGTAGGTAGCCTTTGCGCGCCTCGTCCAGTTCCTGTTGCGACAACCCCTCATGTATGAACCGGGCGATCTCCTCCAGAGCACAGGCGACCGCTCGCTCGGCGTTCTGTGGCGCACAGATGCTGAAGGCGACGAAAACGCCAAAACGATCCAGCGAGCCCGCACTGGCCATCGACCCGCATCCGTAGGCCAGCCCCTCCTTCTGGCGGATCCGATTGATCAGACGCGAGTCGGAACTGGCACCCAGAATCGTGTTGGCCATCAGCACGGCCGGATAGTCCGGGTCATCATCCCGCAGCTCCAGCGGCAGCCCGAGCGCGACCATGGCATTGGTCTTGTCCGGGGTGTTCACGGCGACGACCTCGGGCGAAACGGCCCGGTAGCGGTTGACGATCCGCTGGTAGGGCTTGGGGTTGGACCAGTCGTTGAACAGGCGCTCCAGGGTCTGCCGCACCTGGGCCGGATCGAAGTCGCCGACAAAGGCTCCCTCCGAGAAGCTGGCCCCCAGCAGGCCGCGATACACTTCCTGGATGTCTTCCAGCTTAACCGCCTTCAGCCGCTCGACCTGCTCCTGGAGGGTGGGGATGTAGCGGATGTCCTCCGGCGGATAGGGCATCAGCCGGCGCTGGAGCAGGTTGGTGGCCAGGGTGGTCGGCTCCGACATCTGCTCCTCCAGGGCCGCCACCGCCTCACGCAACAGGGTCTGGAACTCGTCATCCGGGAAGGCGGGCTGCCGGAGAATCTCGGCCACCAGTTCCAGCACCGCGGGCAGATTCTCCCGCGTCGTCTCGATGCTCACCTCCAGCGTACCCGGCTCACGTCGCATCCCGCGCATGTATCGGCCGCTGATGCCCGCACCCTCGCTCAACCGCACCTGGGCCTTCAGCTCGGCCAGTCGATCCTGAATCTGCCGACGGGTGTGCTGGGTGGTGCCCCGCATGAGCATCGGGGCCAGCAGCGAGGCGGCGGACTGTTTGCCGGTCAGCTCGGCCTCGGAGCCGTAATGAAACGCCAGCACCGCGTTCACGCGGTCGCCCCGCGTCTCCTTGGGCAGGAAGGCCAGCTTCATGCCGACCGGAAGCCGCAGCCGCTGGGTGTGGGCCTCCAGGTTGGCATAATTGGCCTCGAAAGCCGCTCCGGCCGCCAGCTCGCGGGTGTCCTGATAATCTTTAAGCAGGGCGGCCACATCCGGAGTGGGCGGGATCGCGGCCCGAACCGGCTCCTTGGTGGGGACAAAAACGCCCACAGTGCGGTTGCTGGGCACCAGGTAGTGGGCAGCCACGCGCTGGACATCGGCCGGGCTGACCGCGGCCATCCGGTCACGGTGGAGGAACATCAGCCGCCAGTCGCCCTGAGCCGCGGACTCGCTGAGCCGCAGCGCCACCCGCCCGCTGTCGGCCAGCATCAGCTCGAAGTTGCGCGCAAAACTCTTCTTGGCCCGCTCGACCTCCTCTTCGGTGAACGTCTCCTTGCCCAGGCCGTCCAGCACCTCAAGAAGCCGAGTCCGAATCGGCTCCAGCGGCTGATCCAGGCGAGCTTCGACCAAGATCTCCAGCACGCCCGGCTCACACATGGCCTCAGCGCTGGCCGAGACGCTGGTGGCCAGATGCGTGTCGATCAGGGCCCGGTACAGCCGACCGGTCTGCTCGGCCGAAAGCACGTGGGCCAAAACTTGCAGCGGAGCCGCGTCCGGATGCGCCGCGGCGCAAATGTGGTATACGCAACCGATGGCCTGAATATCGCCGACGCGCCATAGAGTCACCTCCCGCTGACCGTCCTGAGTCGGTTCGACGGTATACGTGGCATCCAGCTTCCGCTCGGGGCGCGGAATCCGGCCGAAGATTTCGTTGATCTGGGCCAGGACTCGCTCGGGCGCGAACTTGCCGGCCACGATCAGATAGGCGTTGTCCGGCTGATAGTACTTCCGATAAAAAGCCTGGAGGCGGTCAATCGGCACCCGCTCGATGTCCTCGCGCGAGCCGATGATGGCCCGCCCGTAGTTATGCCATAGGTACGCGGCCGACATGATCCGCTCGGAAAGGACCGCCAGCGGGTTGTTCTGAGACATCTCGAACTCGTTGCGGACCACGGTCATCTCCGAGTCCAGGTCCTTCTGGGCGATGAAGCTGTTGACCATCCGGTCGGCTTCCAGACGCAAGGCGAACTCCAAGTTCTCCTCGGTCGCCGGCAGGGTCTCGAAGTAGTTGGTGCGGTCGTAGGACGTGCTGCCGTTGAACTGGGCCCCGTGGTCCTGGAGCGCTTTCCAGATCTGCGGGTAGGTCGGCGTGCCCTTGAACATCAGGTGTTCCAGCAGGTGGGCCATGCCCGCCTCGCCGTAACCTTCGTGCCGCGAACCGACCAGGTAGGTCACATTCACGGTCACGGTCGGCTTGGACTCGTCGGGGAACAGCAGCACCCGCAGTCCGTTGTCCAGGTGATACTCGGTGATGCCGGCCACAGTGGTGACCTTGGTTGGCGGCGGCTGAGCGAGTGTGACCGAACCAGCCAGCGCCGCCGCCAGGGCCAGCAGGGCCAGCCTGAGGCTCCATAGGTCTCGGCCGGCAGCCGCCGGCATTCGTGAATCGGCACGATCCGGGCAAGCCGAAGGCCGTGACCCGGCAGTCCAAGTACGGGGTCTGGAAGTTCTGTCGACTGGCATCGGGGGTCTCCTGTTCTTGGTGGAGGGTATTCCGCCGGGCCGGCCGCCGCTCATCGGCGGCGACGGCATGCAAGCCCAACGGTCAAAGCCATCCGCTCCGGCTATCAGGCCGCCGCAGCCGTGCGCCGAAAAGTCATTCGGCCGCGGCCGGCCGCCCGGGCCGCCAATGATTCTACCGCGGCAAAGGCGTCCATCCAGCTTATGCTTTTGGTGGGCCCCTGCCTGGCAAGCCGGTTCCCGCAAGCCGGGTCAAGGATCCAGTGGATGGTTCCCCGGCAGCCCGAAACGCATGTGTCGTATCCGGGCCGCATCGAACACCTCGTCGCCATCCGGCCAGTGGGCCGCGTCGAAGGCCGCCACATGCCCGTCGCACCAGAGGATGTTTCGCTTCTGTCCGCGGTAAGCCCAGCTCCAGCGGACGGAGACCGTCTCTGCGATCACGCCCGGATGCGGGTAGCAGTATGGCATGGTAGGCAGCTCCAGGCGGCCGGTGTCGTTGGACATCTGCGACCAAAGGCCGGACTCGAACACCATGACGCCGTCGCTGGGAGCCGGGATCGACGAGAGCATCCGCCCCAGGCAGTAGGAGTTCAGAATCCAGGCTGAGCCGAAACCATCCTGCTGGACCGGGATTTCGCTGGGAACGTCATACCGACTCAACGCCTGGGGGCATCGCAGCAGCCGCAGCCAGGGCGGCTCACGGATGCCCATCGACTCCTGAAGCGCCCGCACCCACGTGCGCCCGGATAGCATCTGAAAACCCTGAAAGCCGGCCCAGGCATCCTTCCAGGGTTCCCACCCGTTCACCGGCAACACGTCGCGATTCGACAGCCTGTAGCTTGTCAGGCCGACGCCTATTTGGCGGAGGCTCGCCGCACACCGAACCAGTCGGCCGCGGGCCCGAGCCGCCCCCAGAGTCGGCAGGCTGATCGCCGCCAGCAAGCCGACGATCGCCACCACGATCAGCGTCTCAACCAGCGTGAAAGCCGGCACGCGTCTGGCCAAGAAAGCGGACATTCCTAGTTGTGTGCACTCGTTGGCAGCGGACCGAGCCGCGCTGCGCAATCCGTTCCAGAAGCCAGCAAGAGTCCCGAGTTTGCGGCGTGACGCCGCCCGGGGGGCCGTCAGCTACCAGAGGAAGGGTCTCAGCCCGGCGTTCCACGGTTTCGTCGCATGCAGCGGCAGCCACGCCTGCTGCTCGCCGTCCCAGACGAACCGCGCTACTACCGGGTGCGCCGGGTCCTGCGCCCGACGGAACACAATCTCGAAGTCGGCGAATATGACCTCGCCGTCACGTGCAACGATGTCCCTCACCGATGTGCGGTCGGGAATGGCTTTCTGAAACGCTCCCATGCTGACCGACGGACGCCTGGAGGCTACGTATTCCTTATAAAGGTGTGACTCCCCGCCCGCGCCCCCCTGCCATTCCTGCGGCACGATCGGCCGATGAGACAAGCAAACCCGAGATCGCGACCTGCATGCAACGACCCCGGCGGCAGTCCGTGCGCACCGGGGTCGGGCTTCTCGATAGTATGGAATGGCCGGTCTGGCTTACTTCTTTTCTTCTTCCTTCTCCTTGATCTCGCTGATCACCGCGTCGGTGGTGAGCAGCAGGCTGGCAACCGAGGCCGCGTTCTCCAGCGCGATCCGCTCGACCTTCAGCGGCACGATCACGCCCATCTTGATCATGTCGCCGTACTCCCCGGTGACCGCGTTGTAGCCGAAGTTGCCCTTGTTCTCCATCACCTTCTGGCAGACGATGGAGCCGTCCAAGCCGGCGTTCTCGGCGATCTGTTTGATGGGCGCCCGCAGAGCCCGTCGGACGATGTCCACGCCGGTCTTCTGGTCGCCGCGAGCCTTCTTATAAACCGCGTCCAGAGCCTCTTCGCAGCGCAGGACCGCCACGCCGCCGCCGGGGAGGATGCCTTCTTCGACCGCCGCACGGCAAGCGTGCAGGGCATCTTCCACGCGAGCCTTCTTTTCCTTCATCTCGACCTCGGTGGCGGCCCCGACGTTGATCTGAGCCACGCCGCCGGAGAGTTTGGCCAGCCGCTCTTCGAGCTTTTCGCGGTCGTAGTCGCTGGTGGTGGTCTCGATCTCGTTCTTGATGGCCTCGATACGGCCCTTGATTTTAGCGCTGTCGCCCGCTCCTTCGATGATGGTGCAGGTCTCTTTATCGACGACCACGCGCTTGGCCCGGCCCAGCTCGCTGAGGGCGATCTTCTCCAGGCTGATGCCGAGGTCTTCGAAGACCGCGGTGCCGCCGGTCATGATGGCGATGTCTTCCATCATGGCCTTCCGCCGATCGCCGAAGCCGGGGGCTTTGACCGCGCAGCACTGGAGAATCCCGCGCAGCTTATTGAGGACCAGGGTGGCCAGGGCCTCGCCCTCGACATCCTCGGCGATGACCAGCAGGGGCTTGCCGGCTTTGGCGACCTGCTCCAGCAGCGGCAACAGGTCCTTGACTGCGGAGATCTTCTTCTCATGCACCAGGATGTAGGGATTGTCCAGGACCACCTCCATGGACTCGGGCTTGTTGACGAAGTGGGGCGAGATATAGCCCTTGTCGAACTGCATGCCCTCGACCAGGTCGACGGTGGTTTCGATGCCCTTTCCCTCCTCGACGGTGATCACCCCGTCCTTGCCGACCTTGTCCATGGCTTCGGCGATTTTGTCGCCGATCTCTTTATCCTGGTTGGCGGCACAGGTGCCGACCTGGGCGATCTGCTCTTTGCCCTTGACCGGGACGGCCATGGCCTTGAGGGCCCCGACCACGGCCTCGACCGCCATGTCGATGCCGCGTTTGAGTTCCATGGCGTTGGCGCCGGCCGCCAGGTTCTTGAGACCCTCGTCGTAAATCGCCTCGGCGTAGATGGTCGCGGTGGTGGTGCCGTCCCCGGCGTCCTTGGAGGTCTTGCTGGCAACCTCCTTGACCATCTGGGCCCCCATGTTCTCATAGGCGTCCTCCAGCTCGATCTCCTTGGCGACCGTGACGCCGTCCTTGGTGACCGTGGGGGCCCCGAAGGACTTCTCCAGCACCACGTTCCGGCCTCGCGGCCCCAACGTCACCTTCACCGCCCGGGAGAGCTGCTTTATGCCGCGACGAATCGCCTCGCGGGCTTCCATCTCGTAAGCAATCTGTTTCGCTGCCATGAACCTCTCCAGACAGGTCCTCGTCCGACTGGATGATTCAGCCGGACCGGAGCCAAAGGTTGCAATCTACCTCGATCTACCTCGCGCGGCGGCCAACCCCGGGGCTGGGAACGCGACGGACCCGTCGTGCGGGTCAGCCGGCGGGCCAGGCTCGGCGCATCCGCCGCCGGCGTCCACCTTACTCGAGCACGGCGAGGATGTCGCTTTCATCCATGATGATCATCTCCTCGCCTTCGACCTTGACCTCAGTACCCGCATAACTGCTGAACAGAACTTGGTCGCCCTTCTTGACCTGCAAGGGCTTGCGCTGGCCGTTGTCCAGCAGCCGGCCATCTCCCACGCTCAGCACCGTGCCGCGTTTAGGTTTCTCTTTGGCCGTGTCGGGCAGCACGATTCCCCCCGCAGTCGTCTCGTCGGCTTTCAGACGCTGGACCAACACCTTCTCCCCCAGCGGACGGATTGAGACCTTTGCCATTGGCGCTCCCTCGGTTCAAATCGTCATGATCCTCGGCAAGCCAACATGCGGCTGGCCTGCGGCACATGGCAGATACCCTGCGCCCACTACACCGGCCCGGTCTGAAGCAAGCCTCGTGCCAAGAGCCTACTTGGAGTGGGCGGCCGGCGATCCGAGGCGCAAGTTGCCGAAAGCACTCATCTTAGCGACGCCAGCTCGGGACCGTTCCTCCGCCGGGCGGGCGGCGGGTCCCGTCTCTCGACCCGCCCGTCCTGTCACCGGCGTGTCAAACTGGCAGGTCGGCATCCGAAGCGTTCCACGCCCGCAAGCGTGGCCGCCGGCTCAACCAACCCCCTCAGGAAGGCAATCTGTCCATACGCCGAGGGCAGCTCCAAGAGGCCCGACTGCGCGCACGATGACGCAGCCTGCGGCGACGGAGAGCCAGCTCGTCTTGACGGGCAACGCTCGGCCGCTAAAATCGCCTAGCTCGTTCGCACCGCAGAACGACTCAGGCGTATAACAGCGGGTGGGCTGCCAGTCGCTTCTGATTGTGGAGCGGGTCTACCCGCAAACATCGCCCTGGGAGCTCGGCGTCGGCGGTCTCAAACCGGACCATCACGGGAGGAGTACGCGTGATCGAAGTTCGCAACCTCTCCAAGTACTTCGGCAGCCGGTGCGCGGTCGACAACATTTCCTTCAGCGTCGAGCCGAGCACAATCGTCGGATTCCTGGGCCCCAACGGAGCCGGCAAGACCACCACCATCCGCATTCTGACCGGATACATTCCTCCGACCGCGGGTACGGCCAAGGTGGCCGGCCACGACGTGGTGAAGGAATCGCTGGCGGTCCGGGCGGTGGTTGGGTACCTGCCGGAATCGGTCCCGCTATACCCCGAAATGCGGGTGTACGAGTACCTGAACTTTCGCGGCAAACTGCGCGGAATGGACCGCTCGCAACGGGAAGCGGCCATCGCCCGGGTGACCGAGCGCTGCTGGCTGGCGGACGCCTTGCGACGCCCGATCGGTCAGCTTTCCAAGGGATATCGCCAGCGGGTGGGGCTGGCCGACGCCTTGCTGCATAACCCGCAGGTGTTGATCCTGGACGAACCGACCGTGGGACTTGATCCTACCCAGGTCCGCGAGACCCGGGGCCTGCTGCGCGAGCTGGCCGCCGACCATCCCATCCTGTTCTCAAGCCACACGCTTTCGGAAGTAGAGGCGATATGCCAGCGCATCCTGATCATTCACGAAGGGCGGATCATCGCGGCCGGGACGGTCGATGAGTTGAAAGCCAGGGTCGACGGACAACGCCGAGTGCATGCCGAGCTCAAAGGGCCGTCGCGGGAGATAGGGGCGGCGGTCCAGAAGCTGCCGGGAGCAGAGCAGGTGAAGGTGACGTCAGACGGGGATTGGACCCACCTGGAGCTGGCGGCGGGAAGCCAGACCTGCCAGGCCCTGGCCGAACTGGCGGCCAGCCGGGGCTGGGCGGTCCGCCGACTGCATCAGGAAACCCCGTCGCTGGAGGACTTCTTCGTACAGGCGATTATTGATGCCCGGGTGTCGGCTGGGTCCGGGGGTCGACCCGCTCCGCTGCGGTCGTGACTTTTGGCCGGCCAGTCTGGCGCCACGTGAGGATCGGATCATGCGGAACGTATCTGCGATCATGCAACGCGAGCTCTTGTCGCTGTTCTGCTCGCCGATCGCCTACATCGTGATGGCCGGCTTTTGGCTGGTGACGGGGGCGATCGCGGTGTGGAATGCGGACGCCTTTGGTCCAGGCAAGCCGGCCACGCTGCGCGACATTTTCATGTGGACGCCCTTCATTCTCACCATCGTGATCCCCGCCATGAGCATGCGCAGCATCAGCGAGGAATACCGCAGCGGGACCTTCGAGACGCTGATGACCGCACCGGTGTCGGACACCCAGGTCGTGCTCGGGAAGTATCTGGCCTCGCTGGTTTTTTACGGGATCATGATTGCCGGGACGCTGATCTATCCTCTGCTGATGGAGGCATTCGGCAACCCGGACTGGGGCGAGGTGCTGGCGGTTTACCTGGGGCTGCTGCTGCTGGGGGTTTGCTTCACCGCCTTCGGGCTGTTTGCCAGCAGTCTGACGCGGGATCAGGCGGTGGCCTGGATTCTGGGGGCCGTTCCGCTCATGCTGCTGGTGCTCTCGGTATACAGTCTGGTCCGCCGATTTGAGGGCTGGCAGCGCGAGTTGGTCCAGCAGATTAACATCATGGGCCGCTTCGGCCAGTTCGCACGCGGGCAGGTGGGAATCGACGCGGTAATCTTCTTCCTGGCCAGCGCCGGCCTGTTCCTGTTTCTGACCGTGAAAGTTGTGGAGTCTCGACGATGGCGCTAAGCGGCACAATGGATGCTCCGCGACGCCGACTGGTCTTCGGCGTCAATGTGGTGGTTCAGGCCATCCTCGCGGCCGCGATCATGGTCGCGGTCATCTGGGCGGCCGGACGCTTCAACTTCCAGGCCGACCTGACCGGTACGGGTCGCAACAGCCTGAGCACCCGGACCGTGCAGCTTCTGCGGGGCCTGAAGGAGAACATCCGGATCACCGCGGTGTTTGCCGAACCGGACAAGCGGGACGAAATCGGCCAGAAACGCCGCCGGGCCATGCGCGACCTGCTGGACCTCTACGAGCAGGCCGGCGGAGCACGGGTCACCACGGGCCTGCTTGACCCGTCGCTGGAGAAGGCCGAGACCGACCGGCTCCTCCAGCGCCTGCCGGAACTGCCGGCCTACAAGGACGAGGCTCGGCCGCATCAGGAGGCCCTGACCAAAGCGGCCGAACTGACCGAGCAAATGAAGGCTCTGCTGGAGGAGGAGTCCGGGCGGGCCGACCAGTTGGCCCGGAGCGACCCGCAGCTCGGCCGCAGTCGCAACTTCGCCATCGTACGCAACAATCTCCGCCAGATCGGACGCCAGGCCGCGGACCTCCAGGAGAAAATGCAGGACCTGACCCACGGCGAGTTCCCGCGATACGGGCAGGCGGTGCGGGAGGTCCGCGACTTCCTGACCGGGGCCGAAACCCTGTTGCGGGACGCCACCGCCTGGATGAGCGGCGACGGCCTCAACACTCCCGGCCTGAGCGGCGACGGGCAGACCTTCTTCCGTGACTCGCCGGAGCGATTCAAGGACCTGCTGGACCAGACCCGGGCTCTGCTGGAGCAGACCCAAAACCTCAAGGATGTGAAGGTCGAAGAGATTTACACCGGGCTGACCCGCTGGCGGACCGGCCCGCCGGTGCTGGTCGAGAGCGAACATGAGGCCCGGCTGATACCATTCTGGGACCTGTGGGTTCCGCCCTCTGAACCGGGGGCCCCGATCGGCCCGGACGGCGATGATCGGATCTTCGCCGGCGAATCGGCCATCTCTTCGGCCATCCTGCAACTGACCCAGAAAGAGAAGACCGCGGTCATCTTCACCCGCTGTGGCGGCGAGCCCCTGCTGCGCCCGGATTTCAGCCGGATGAACCCGATGATGATGCAGATGCCGCGGGCCCCTTACCAGGAACTCAATGGGCTGCTGGAGAAAGCCAATTTCCTAACCCAGGAGTGGGATGTTTCAACGCAGAAGACCCCGCCGGTGGTGGAGAATGCGGCCCGCGTGATCTACGTCGTTCTTCCGCCCGAGCCGCCCTCCCAGCCGGACCCGCGGCGACCATCGCCAAGCGGGCTGAGCCCGGAAGATCGCAAGATCATCCTGGACGCGGTGGAGTCCTCGGGCATGGCGGTGTTCCTGACCGGGTGGATGTCGCCGTCGTCCCCGCTGCCCGGGGCCACCGGGCGCTATGATTTTGCCGACTATCTCAAGTCGAACTGGGGCATAGAAGTGCACTACAACCACTTGGCGTTGCAGTTCATGCCCCACCCGGAGAAGCCGGGGCAATGGGCGCCCGCGGGCCGACAACCGCAATTGCTGACCACTGATAATGCTGTCCGATTCACCGATCATCCGATCGGCGCCCCACTGGCGGCGGACCGGGCCGGATTTGTGATGGCCGCTCCGCTCAGCATCGTCTCGGATACGACGCGTCCGGCCGGCCTGAAGATCGAAACCGTAGCCGAAGTCCGGCCGACTCAAGACGTCTGGGCGGCTGGCGACCTCAGCGCGCTGGAAGATCAATTGAAGCGCAATCAAGCCGTCCGACGCGGACCCAGCGACATACCCGCCCCCTTCGCGATCGCCCTGGCCGCGACCAAGGAGCCCGCCAGCGGCGCCGAACTCGGAGGTCCGGCGGCCGAGGATTCGGCCGGTAGCGCCGGACCCGCGAGTCCGACGACACAGGGGCAGCCGTCGCGCCCGCAGCGCATCGTGGTCTTCGGGAGCGAGCACTTCGCCACCGACCAGATCGCCCAAGCCACCGGGATTCAGCAGCGAGGCAACGCCCTCATCCTTGGCCAGCTTTACCCCGCCAACGCGGATCTGTTCATCAACGCCCTGCATTGGCTGACCGGAGAAGCCGACCGGATCGCGGTCGGCCCGCGCAAGGGGGACCTGCCGCGGCTGAGGGACCTGGATGAAGTGTGGGCCGCCCGGCTGCCCTGGGTGCTGGTAGGCTTCTGGCCCGCACTGGCCCTGGCGGTGGGGGTCGGCGTATGGTTCGTTCGACGGAGGTAACCGGGCCATGAACTTCAAGACCACGGGACTGCTGGTCGGGCTGCTCGTCATCGTCGGTGTCATCTGGCTGTTCTTCCCCCACAAGCAAGCTGCCGAGCCCGGTGCGGCGACTGCGCCGCCGCCGACCGAAGAACTCAAGAGCGTCTTTGATCCACAGCCCAGGGACGACGAGATCGCACGCGTGGAGATCGAGCGGCCGGGTCAGCCGCGGATGGTCTTCGAACGGGTGCCGAGCGAGGGTGCACCCAAGGCCAGCAACGAATGGAACATGGTGGAACCGCTGACGGTTCCCGCGGACGGCAACAAGGTGATGGGGCTGGTGCGATCGCTATCCAGCCTCCAGTACCGCGCCCGGTTCGAGCCGGGGGCCGGAGGGCAGTTGTCGGCGGCGGAGGCCGGCCTGGAACCCCCTCAAGCAACCATCTGCTTCATCGACAAGGAGTCCAAGCCATACAAGCTGGAGATCGGCAAGAAGGCAGTCATGTCCAGCGACACCTACGTGCGGCTGGCCGGCTCCGGCTCGATTCTGGTGACCACCCGGGACCTGCGACCTCAGTGGGACAAATCGGTCAAGGATTATCGGGCCACGCAGCTAGTGCGCTTCAAGCCTGACGAGGCGGTCCGACTGCAAATCGAGCACGAGGGGAAAACCTACGAGTTCTCACGCAGCCCGGAGGGTGACTGGGTCATAGACGCGCCCGTGCGAGCTTATGCCGACCGGACCAGGATTCGCGACAAGCTCCTTACGCCGCTGAGTACCCTGCATGCGGCCGAATTCTTGGACCAAACCTCCGAGTCGCCCGCCGTGTACGGCCTGGACGAGCCCTTCCTGACCATCGCGGTGACGACCGAGAAAAAACGGCAGGTCACGGCACAGCAAGAGACGGAGGCCGGCGAAGACGCTCAAACACAGCCGGCCGAACCGAAGTACGAGACAGCCACCGAGTGTTATCGGCTGACCATCGGCGGGTTCGCCGACCTGAAGTCGGAGCGGCGGTACGCGGCGATCGAGCAGGTACCCGGCCTGGCCGTCGTGCAACAAAGCACGGTCAACAATCTAATCCCCAAGCTCAATGAGCTGCGCGATCCGCGGGTCACCCGGCTGAAGGCCGCCGACATCAACGCGGTCCAGTTGACGGTCGGCGAGGCGACCGTGGATCTGAAGAAAATCAACGGCCAGTGGCAGAGCGGCGGCGAGCTGGCCGCCCTGGAGATCGAGGCGGTCAACGATCTTATCGATGCCCTGGCCAATCTGTCAGCCATCAACTACGTCGATCAGCCCGAGGACCCGGCCCAGTACGGCCTGGATCAGCCCCGGGCCGTGCTGACCGTGACCGCCACCGGTCTGGTAACCCCCATCACCCTCCGGGTTGGAAACCAGACCGCCAGCGGCCGAAACCAGTACATCCAGCGCGAAGGAGACCCGACGGTGCTGGTGGTAAGCCAGGCCCAGGCCGCTCGACTGGCGGTCGATCCGCTCACCCTGCGATCACGCGAGGTATTCACCTTCCCGCAGGAGCAGCTCAGCCGGCTGGAAGTCCAGCGTGGAACCATCCGCTATGTGCTCGTCCGCCAGGCCGGCGAGTGGAAGTTCAGCGAGCCGCCGGATGCACCGGTCGAGATCGGGGCCGTCCAGGCCCTGGTCAACGACCTTTCGCGCCTGCGGGGCAGTAAAGTGGCAGCCAAGAATGCCGATGCGCGCTACGGCCTGGATGAGCCCGCCGTGACCATCCAGATGGAACTGATCGAGGCGGGACAGACTGAGCCGCCGGCTGAGTCCGTCGAGCCCGCCGTGCAGGGACACGTGCTCCGCGTCACCCTCAAAGACAATAAGCCCTACGCACGCAAAGACGACGACCCATATATCTACGAGCTGGACGAGACGGTGTATCGGGTCATGACCGCTGAACTGATCGACACCCGACTGTTCACGTTCAAGCCGGAGGAGGTCACGGCAGTCCGGATCGCCGCTCCCGGCGGCACCCTCGAGCTGTTGAGGCAGGGCGAGGTCTGGAAGTACGGCCCGGACCCATTCGTGGAGCTGTCCCAGAAGAAGGTGCAGGATTTCGTTCGCGACCTGGCTCAGATGCGAGCCGAGAGCTACCTGGCCTATCGCAACGGGGACCTGGCCGCGGCCGGTTTGCTCGATCCGCCCGCTTCGGTGACCCTGCGCCTGGTCAGCGGGCAGGAGCTGGTCATCCACATGACCCCGGCTCGACCCGGCGAGTTGCCGCGTCGGGCCGCACTGGTCGCCGACCAGCGGATCTTCCTTATGCGGCAGGCCGACTGCGAGAAGCTGCTCCGCGGCCTGGACCAGTACCTCGAATCAGGACAGCCGGGCAAACCCGCCCCGAGCACAGCCGACGAACCTGACGAAGACTAGCCCCCACCCTCAACAGAAATTGCGCCACACCAGACCAGAGTTGCAATCCCTTCGGCTTTTCCCAGGCGCGGGCGGCAATCAATCGCTGGGCTCCCGCCTCTGCTCGGAGTCCGGACCGGCGGCCCGCCCGCTGGCGCTTAGGGAAGCGGCTCTCTGATTGACCCCTCGCTCACCTTCCGGGCCCACATAAAAGCGAGTCCGGGCCGCGGGGCACCCGGTTGGCCTCGGCGGGTCCGAAAACGTCGCGCAGATTTGCTTTTGCCCAAAGGCGGGGCCTAGAACCTGTTGGCTGAACAGCTCCGCCTCCGGATGCTGCGAGCTTCCGGCCCGCGCGGCAGAGTTGCGCTAAGCAGGTACGCGGCCAACCAGCCAGCCGTGGGCGCTGTCAGCTTGTCGGTACTGCCGGACGCTTGGCGGAGAAGACCCGAATGAGCCCGATCGGCAGGCGTCTGACGAGATGGTTATCGGTCGTTACCTGGGTCGTGGCCGCCCGGACGGCCTCGGCCGAGTTCCTCTACAGCATCGACCTGGAGAACCAGCAGCTCGTCAAGCTCGATGTGGACACCGGCCTGGTCAGCCCGGTCGGACCGGTCGGACACTGGATGATCGAAGTGGACCTCGTGTACGAAGGCGGGGTTCTGTACGCCACAAACAACGACTTCGGCCGACGGGTGGAAATCGTCCCGATCAATCCTCAGACCGGGGCGGCCTTGGCCGTGGCAGCCATCAGACTCACCGACCAAACGCTGATCACGAACGGGGAGGGCCTGGCCAGTGTCAACGGTCAGCTTTACCTCAGTTTTGATCCGCCAGCGGCCGGTGGGGACCCGCGAGCATCCAAGGCCCTGGGCAAGCTCTCGGGGCCATACATCACCGAGTATTTCGACTACTCGCTCCTGGCCCCGGAGGCCGACATGGACGCTCTGGCTTTCCGGGCCGCCGACCAGCAACTGCTGAGCATCGACATCCTGCCGGCTGGCGGGGGCAAAGTCTACGAGGTCGACCGGCTGCCGGTGCCGGCTTACCGGTATGTAGGCGACTCGCAGGGTATCACCGACCTGGCCTTTCTGGGCGGGCGACTCTTCGGCCTGTCCGACCGGCTCACACTCTACGAACTGGACCCGTGGACCGGGGCGGTACTGGCCGCCAAGCCGGTCATGCCGGCCGCCACGCTTTGCGGCCTGGCGGCCCCCGAGCCGAGCTCGTTGATTCTCCTGGCTCTGTCGGCCGGCCTGCTTGCGCGCCGTTCCAACTGAGGGCGGCCCTCCGCCCGCCTGGGGCATTCCTGATCGCAAGGGCCGTCGCCCCCCAAGCTGCCTACCCGCGCGGTCGGCTGGCCCAACCGTCGCCGGCCGGGTAGAATCCCGCCGGGCCCAGGCCGACGACAGGAGAACGCCGCATGATCGACCTGCTCAAGAAAACGCTACTGGCTGGGGTCGGGCTGACCCTGATGACCAAGGACAAAGTCGAGGAGATGGCGCGCGAGCTGGCCCAGGCGGCCGACCTTTCTGCCGACAAGGGTCAGCAGTTGGTGGACGAGGCCCTGGAACGAGCCCGCAAGGGTCGCCAAGAGCTTGAAAGCTTCGTCCAGCGCGTGGTGCGGGACACGGTGCAGAAGGCAAACCTGGTGACCCGCGACGACCTGGCCTCGCTCCAGGCGCGATTGGACCGGCTCGAGCAGATCCTGGCCCAGCACTCCCACTAGCAGCCTGGTGGAAAAGGGGGTCGGCCCCGCCTGCAATGAGGTGGGGGTCGGTGGCATGCGGCTTTCGAGCGATGCCGGTCCGTCTTTCATAAAGGAGTGCTAGCCCGGCCCGGCACTCCGGCCGCGGATTCCGGTCGCCTTCGATGATCGCTCCGGATTAGGCGCAGGCATGGCATTCCACACCATCGGACTGGTTTCCCGCACCTATCGACACATCAGCCGCTATCGGCGGATTCTGAGCGTGCTGATCAAATACGGTTTCGGAGAGCTGGTCGACCGGCTGAAGATCGCTCAGTACGTCGAGGTGGGCCTGCGGACCCTCTCGGGCCGGCACCCGGAACGGCTGGAGACGCTCAGCCTGGCTCAGCGGGTGCGGATGGCCCTCCAGGAGCTGGGACCGACCTTCATCAAGCTGGGGCAAGTGCTCTCGACCCGGCCCGACCTGGTGCCGCACGAATTCATCACCGAACTGGCCCGGCTACGGCAGGAAGTGCCGCCATTCCCCTTCGAGCAAGTGCGGGAGATTATTCAGACCGAGCTTGATCGGCCGCTGGAAGCGGTCTATGAGCATTTCGATCCGCGGTCGATCGCGGCCGCCTCGATCGGCCAGGTACATCGGGCCCGACTGCGGGACGGCCAGGAGGTGGTGGTCAAAGTCCAGCGACCGAATATCGAGAAGGTGATTGAGGTTGATCTGGACATCCTGCTGCACCTGGCGACGTTGGTTGAGAAACACATTCCGGAGTGGAAGCTGCACCGCCCGACTCGGATTGTGGAGGAGTTCAGGCGGGTGCTGGAACGCGAGCTGGACTTCGGCATCGAGGCCCGGCACCTGGAGCGGTTTGCCAGCCAGTTTCGGGACGATGACACGATCTACATCCCAAAGGTCTTCCGCCAAGCCAGCAGCCGGCGGGTGCTCACGCTGGAGTACGTGCCCGTTATCCCGGTAGCCGATCCGGAGAGCCTGCGGGCCGCCGGTTTGGATCCGAAGGAGATCGCCCGGCGTGGGGCGGAACTGACGCTCAAGCAGGTCTTCGTCAACGGCTTCTTCCACGCCGACCCGCACCCCGGCAATGTCTTCGTCCTGCCGGGAAACGTGATCTGCCTCCTCGACTTCGGGATGATGGGCCGGCTGGACCGTCGAGGCCGGGAAGATTTTGCCGATCTGGCCTACTCCATCACGGCTGGCGACCCGGCCCATGCGGCCAACGCCCTGCTCAGACTCACCACCCACGAGGAAGACTTGGAGCCGGACCTGCGACGGCTGGAAGCGGACCTGGCGGAATTCATCGACCTGCACATTCCAGCCGTGGTCGGCGAGCTGAATTTCGGCACCCTCTTGCGGGGGTTGCTGGACCTGGTTCGGCGACATCGACTGACCATCCCACCGGAGCTGGTGATGATGATGAAGGCCGCCGCGACCGCCGAGCGGCTGGTGGCCCAGCTTGACCCGGACTTGAACCTGATCCAGGCCGCCCGACCCTACGTCCTGCGGCTGAGGCTGGACCGGTTCCGGCCTGATCGGCTGCTGCGCCAGACGGTCGAAACGGGCGGCGAGCTGCTGCACCTGGCCCGCGAGATTCCGGGCGGGCTGCGGGACCTGTTGCGGCAAGCCAAACGCGGCGGCCTGAAGATCAACTTCGAGCACCGCGGACTGGAAAGACTGCTGGAAGCTCACGAACGGGCGAGCAACCGCTTGTCTCTGGCGGTGGTCACGGCCAGCTTGATCATCGGCTCATCGTTGATGGTGCATTGGCACACTCCGCCGGTCTGGCACCAGTTTTCGGTCAGCGGGCTGATCGGATTCCTAGCCGCCGGCGGCCTGGGACTCCTGCTGCTGGTGTCGATCGTCCGCCACGGCCGGCTATGATTTGACAGCCCCGACCGGGACTCATAGATTGCCGGTAGCTGGTCGCAGGCGACCGGAATACTTTCCGGCGGTCCAGACTCCGGCCGGTGTAGCTCAGTTGGATAGAGCGCCTGACTGTGGATCAGGAGGTCTCCGGTTCGACCCCGGACGCCGGCATTTGACCATGGCCATCCGGTCCTTCCCGACGGTTACCTGGAGGTGACTGCCCGTGGGCGGTGTCGTCCAGCCGCGCCTGCTGCGAGGCCTGCAAGATGTATTCCCGCAGTACATGCACGGCCGACAGTGGATCATCGACACGATCCGGCAGGTGTACGAACGCTATGGGTACGTGCCCCTGTCCACTCCGGCTCTGGAGTACCTGGATATCCTCCTCGGAACCGCCGGCGAGGAGACCCAGAAACAGCTCTTCCAGGTGATCGGACCGGACGGCGAACGACTGGGCCTGCGCTTCGACCAAACCGTCCCGCTGGCCCGGGTGGTCGCACAGTACCCCGATCTGCCCCGCCCCTTCCGACGCTACCAGGTCTGCCCGGTCTGGCGCTGCGACAACCCCTATGAGAAGCGGGGCCGGTTCCGGGAGTTCATCCAGTTCGACATCGACGCGGTCGGCGTCGAATCCGACGTGGCCGACCTGGAAACCATCACCGCCATGTGCGACGCGATGACGGCCCTTCAGGTCGGCAGGTTCCGCGTCCGGGTCTCCAGTCGACGGGTGCTCAATCTGCTCATGCCGCTGGCCGGCATTCCCCCGCAGCGAGCCCACGAGATCTTTCGGGTGCTGGACAAGCTCGAAAAGCTGGGTCCGGAAAAAGTGCGCCTGGAACTGACCACCGGGTACACTGACCAGTCCGGCAGTCCGGTGCCGGGGCTGGGCCTTTCCAGCCGGCAGGTCGACAAGATCGACCAGTTCCTGGCGGTTCGAGCGAAAAGTCGCCAGGAAGTCCTGGCCCAGCTTCGCCACCTGTTCCGCGACCTGCCGCAGGCTGAGCCGGAGCTGCTGCCGCTGGAACAGCTTTCGCAGCGTCTGCATGCCCTGGGCTATGGTGACGAGCAGGTGGTCTACGACGCCAGCGTCGCACGGGGTCTGGAGTACTACACAGGAACCGTGTTCGAGACCGTGCTTCTGGACCTGCCCGAATTCGGATCAGTCTGCGCCGGCGGCCGCTACGATGACCTGGTGATGCGGTTTTCCGGCCAGCGCCTGCCCGCGGTCGGCACTTCGGTCGGGGTGGACCGGATGCTGGTGGCCCTGCGCGAATTGGGCCGGCTGCCGCTGCGAAAGTGCACCGCCCAGGTACTGGTGACCGTCTTCGACGACGCCCTGATGGACGACTACCTGGCGATGACCTACGAGCTACGCCGGGCTGGCATCCGGACCGAACTCTACCTGGGCCCGGAGCGGCGGATCGGAAAGCAAATCCGCTACGGCGATCAGTATGAAATCCCAGTGCTGGTAGTCTGCGGACCGGACGAGAAGGCCCGCGGCCAGGTCCAGCTCAAGGATATGTCCGTCGGCCGCAAACGCACCGCCGAGGTCTCCGACCGCGACCAATGGCGTGCCGAACGACCCGGTCAGTTCCATGTACCGCGTCAGCAACTGGTTCGGGCCGTCAAAGAGCTTCTCGAAGCCCAAGCCTGACTTTCAGTCGACCGGCGACTGGGCAGGGCGGCCTCACGGCCCCAGGGGGCACGCTTTGACCCCGCGATCAGCCCCGAGGCTTTGACCTACGACCGGTCGCTCACGCTCAGGGCTCGGATGGTTGACCCGACAGTCACGTCCAGAGCTAAAATGCGCTGAGGAAACACCCCGCCCCCTCCCTGCGGCAAGTGCCCACCCGGTGGCTAATCAGGTCCGAGACTATCAGGCCGATTCCTTGCGCAGGCGACCCGGCGCCAACAGGTCGGCCTCGCCGCGAACGACCTCGGGCGTAACCACATAAGTTGTGCCGGCCCGTAGCTCCGGCAGCTCGAACATGCAATCGAGCATGAACTCCTCAGTCACCGCCCGCAGGGCCCGCGCCCCGGTGTCCCGCTCCATGGCCCGGACCGCGATCTCCCGCAGAGCCTCAGGCGTGAACTCCAGCTTGGCGTTCTCATATTCGAACAGCTTCTGATACTGCCGGACGATCGCATTCTTCGGCTCGGTCATGATTTCCATCAGGGCCTCGACGTCCAGCGGCATCAGCGGGCAGATGATCGGCAGCCGACCGACGAACTCGGGGATCATGCCGAACTCGATCAGGTCATCCGGCGTAACCTGCTCAAGAATCCGGCCCATGTCATGAACTTCGTCAGTCTGGCACTGCTCGGTGGTGAAGCCGATCTTCTTGCGGCCCAGGCGCTTGCTGATGATCTTGTCCAGCCCGACGAAGGTCCCGCCGCAGATGAACAGGATGTTGGTAGTGTCCATCTGGATATACTGCTGTTCGGGGTGCTTGCGCCCGCCCTGAGGCGGAATGTTGCTGATGGTCCCCTCCAGCATCTTCAGCAAAGCCTGCTGGACGCCTTCGCCACTCACATCCCGGGTGATCGAGATGTTGTTCCAGGTCTTGCCGATCTTGTCGATCTCGTCGATGTAGACGATGCCGCGCTGGGCGGCGTCCAGGTCGTAATCGGCGTTCTGAAGCAGACGCAGCAGGATGTTCTCCACATCCTCGCCCACGTACCCCGCCTCGGTCAGCGTGGTCGCATCCCCGATCGCGAACGGGACATTCAGGACTCGCGCCAGGGTCCGGGCCAGGAGGGTCTTCCCGCAGCCGGTGGGTCCGATCAGCAGGATGTTGCTCTTGTCGATCTCGACATCATCCTCGGTCATCGTGTCAGTGTGCGCCAGTCGCTTGTAGTGGTTGTGGACCGCTACCGCGATGGCCCGCTTGGCCCGGTCCTGACCGATAACGTACTGATTGAGGAAGTCGTAGATCTCACGCGGCTTGGGTATGGCCTTCAGATTGGCCCGCCCGCGTCCAGCGCGGCGCTGCTCCTCACGAACCAGGTTGTGGCACAGCTCGATGCACGAAGCGCAGATAAAAACGTCACTGGCACCCTCGACCATCGGACCGGCGTCGCGATGGCTCTTGCCGCAGAAGCTGCAAAGGGCCGCCCGCCGTCCCCGATTGCCCGCTGTCCCACGGTTTCCGCTCATGTGGTTTCCTCGGCCGCCGCTCGGGACGCCTGGCCAGCCCGCGCCTCCGGCCAATCATCCTCTCGACGGGTTGAGAAGCAAGACATTAGCAATTCTAGTCCTTTGCCGGGCGGTTTCCAATTGCACGGGCGCGCACACCAGTTGCGGCTCGCTCATGGATCGGGCGGGCCGGGCGCGGACTGGCCATCGTCCGAGGCTTCCGGGTGGCGAGATGGACCGCTCGACGGCGGGCCGACCGTAGACGTGACATCGAACCGGGCCAGCATAGCCGCCCGCATGGCGGCGAACTCCTGCTCGGTGATCTGGCCGCGGGCGCGCATCTCTCGCAAGTCCTGAAGTGTGAAGGACCCCGTGCTCTGACTGCGCTGCGCCCATCGCCGGACCGCCGCCGCCGCGTAGAATCCCGCCACGGCCACGCAGGCTGCCAGTACCGACCAGAGGAAGACACTCAGGATCTCCTCCGAGCCGGGTTGGGCTGCGAGCGTCCAGCAAATGCGCCCCGACTGGTCAGGGAGCGTATGCATGAGATGAGATTATGGGGCGCGCCGGACCGTCCGCAACCGCCTGCCGGCCAAGGTGGGGCCCGGCGGTCGAGCAACCTGCCGGCTACGGACCCACGACTTCTTCCTCAGTCAGGTACCCGCCAAGGCGTTGATGTACCAGGATAGTGTTGCGGACCACGATGAAGTTCTGGTATGGGATGATGGTTCCCATGCCGCCGTTTTCGCGCCAAGTATCTGGCTCCACGGTGTCGCGGATCAGCTCGACCAGCCTCTGGATCTCGGTCCGGCCGCCCTGCCCGCCGAGGTTTTCGGCCTGTCCATACTGACCTTGCTGTCCCTGCTGCCCGGTGCCGAACATGCCCCCGCCCGCTCCACCACCACCGCTGCTGCCAGTCTGACCAAGCCCCTGGGTAACGTTGAATGTCGTCTGCCGCGGAACCCGCGGAAGCGTCAGGAGCAGGTCGGATACGTCGTATACCTTGGTGACCATCTCGCGACTCAGGTCCTCCTCGGTCGAGAGGATCAGCAGTGAGGAGCTGGCCCGATAAGCCAGCTTGACCTCCGAGCCGGCAGCCTCGTTCATCACCAGCCAGAGCACCTGGGAAAGGGTCAGATTGCGCGCCTGGATGCTGATCGGCGTGTCTCGACGGACGCCGGCGTCCTCCAACGTCTGCCAGCGAACCGAGATATTGAGCTCCGTAAAGTCACGGAGCCAGTCCATGACCTGCTCAAGAGGTGTTTCCTCAAAACGCACCTCGGGGATCCGCTGATTCAGGACCCGCACTGTGCTGCGGGATTCGCCGCGACGAGGTGGTCGTGACCGCTCCCGGACCTGCGCCCAAGCAGAGGCGGCTGTCAGTGCCAGTGCCACCACGCAGCACGTAAGGTTTCGCATGATAACGTCCTCCAGCGGGCTCTTGCCCCAATCCGGGGCACAGCCGGAATCGGAGCGTCCCTGCGCAATAGTTTAGTCGGGCCGCCAGCTCAATCCCAGTGGCATCACTTGAGCGGCATGCCAAATTCGCCACTGCGCAGAGCCTTGTCGCCCGCCTGGCAAGTACGGGCTGTTCCGGGAGCGATCCCGACGCCCCAGCCAGCTTCCTGCCGGAGCAACTCGCCAAGATCATGCAAATCCAACGGCGACGGCAAATCCAAACCGGTGGCCATGGCGAACGTCTCGCTTGCCCGCCGATGCGGCCCACCGTGGGTGCCCTTCAGTCTTACAAATCGACTCAGCAGGCCGCTTCCAACGAACCAGCCGTTTTTTAGACTGATAACTATGTCAGGTTGTTCCCGGCAAAGACAGAAAATCCCCTCCCAGAGGCGCTGCGGACCGGCCGGAAACGGCAGCTCGGCTGTTGCCGCCAGCCAGGCTTGCCGAGAGGCGAACCCGTCAGAGTTCATCTGACCGGCAGCCCTCAGTGTCGCGCAGGCTTCCGCCAGCTCCAGCGGATCACCGATCACGGGCTGATACGAATATGACGGTCCAAGCTGGTCGCTGGCCTGGTGGCAAACGACGGCGGAGGCTGCACCGGCGTATACCTCCAGGCACTCGTAGCCCTTGAGAATCACCAGTTCGACCTCCGGGCAGGTCCGAAGTGCGGCAACAGCCAGCCTGGCGGTGTGGGCGTCGAAAGCGTGGATGCGGGCCATGTCCAGCAAGCCAAACAACGGCACCGCCACATCCCCGGGTCGCTTCAGTCTGCGGGCCGGCCGCAAGCCTGCCGCCCGCAGGGCTGCCACCAAGTCGAACCGCCGGAGGCGGGAGCAGTTCGGCGGCAGGCAGCTAAGACCGTGATCCGATATCACTACCACCTCCAACTGACCGTCGTGCTCATGCACCAGCCGCCCGATCCAGTCGTCCAGGCGGGCAAGTTCCCGCTCGAGCTGTGCGGGCAGGAGCATGTGGGCCAGGCCGTCGGTACTCAGGATGTACAGCACGACCCGCGGCTGTCCGCTCGCCAGTCGGCGGCGCAGGATCCGTCTGGCCCGCCGCAGCTCCCCGCGGTACACCCAGCGCGGCAAGAGGTACATGACCGCATCCTTGATGAAGCTGAGGCGGTAGTCGGCGTGCCGGACCCAAGCCTCGTTGCGACCGGTCAGATAAGACCGGAAAGCCCCGGTCACGCGGTTTGAGGACCGGTCGAAGTACCCGGCCTCGAATCCGGGGGTCGGGCCGGTGCCGAAAAGCAGGTCGTACGCCGGGTCGGTCAGGGTAGGGAAGACCGAGATCAAGCGGGCCGGAGGGCGGAAATTGCGGAAGCGCCCCCGGTCATACAGCGTCCGGATGCTTCGGTACGGCACGCCGTCCAGCAAAAGCAGCAGCCGGGGACAGCCCGAGGGGGTCGGGCCGCGGCAGGCCGAGTCGGCAGCCGGGCATGAGCGGTCCAAGTCGGCCAAGAGCCAGCCTTCCAAACCAACATCCCGTCGGTCAACATCGTAACCAGGAGAGCTGGGAAATGCCCGGGGTCAGTTGCGGGCCAGGAGAGCGGCTCGCAATTGCTGGAGGTTGCGTCGGGTGATGTGGGCGTCGCGGCCGTCGGGCAGCCGGCGCAAGTAGAGTTGCAGATGGGCCGCAGCGCCTTGCACATTTCCTTGCCGGGCGCAAAGCGCTGCGAGGTCCCGCAAATGTCGCACGTTCCCGGGCTCGACGGCCATCATTCGGCGGACGATCGTTTCGGCCCGTCGCCAATCGCCCATGCTGAGGTAGACGTTGCGGAGATTCTTCAGCACGCGGAGTAGGATGCCACGGGTGTTGATCGGCCGCAGATACTCCATCAGGAAGGGGATCCGCCCGTCGAACCGCTCCTTGACCAACACCTGGCAATCGTCGATGGAGAGTGATCGCCCATCATGAAAGGGCGTGGCCAGAACGAAACGATCCGGATCATCGAACCGCACGATGAAGTTGCCCGGCAGGGCCACGCCCGAGACCGGCCACTTCAGGCGCCGAGCCACCTCAATCCAGACGATCGAAAGGCTGATCGGGATTCCACGCCGCGCATCCAGCACGTGGTTAAGGTAGAAATTCTCCGGATCATAATAGCTATGGCAGGTCCCGGTCAGTTCGTAGCCTCGCACCAGAACGGCGTGCATGGCTTCGTACCGCAGGTTAGCCGCCGAGCCGGGCCGCAGAGCCGCCACCGCCTCGGCCATCTCGTCCAGAGTGCTCAGATACCGGCTCAGGCTCATGGTCGGGTAGACGTCGCGCGCCAGATGCAAAGCCGCGCAGTCCAGCCGGATCTCACTAGTCCGCAACTCCATCAGCAGATCAAAAGGGTGGCGGCTCATTTCTTTCCCCAGCCGTTGACCTTCAGCGTGCTCTCTTCCGATCTCTTGATCATAACATCTTGACCAGCGCGCATGGGTACAGGCGGCCCGGCAAAATCACAGATTGCAGTTATCAGACCACCCGGCCTTCTCGACCGACTTGACGGCTTTTCCAGCCTCGTGGGACAATACTGCGGCCAGGCCGCGATCGGCCAGAACCCCGGCGATCCCCGACAGGAGCCAGACCATGCTCAGACCGTCCAATGTGCGATTAATGACCGGCCTGTTGATGGTTGCGCTCACCTCCGGATGCGTCCCGCTGATCCTCGTGAACCGAATCGGCAACGGCCGGGCGGCAACCGACACCCGCGAGCTGCCCGCTTTCGACCGGATCGAATTCCTCCTGGCCGGTCGACTTGAAGTGCAAGTCGGCCAGCCGCAAACAGTAACGATCAGCGGCGACAGCAACCTCCTGGCGCTGGTACAGACCCAGGTCGATGCGGGCAAGCTCACCGTGAGAGCCAGCCAAACTTTCCACCCCACCCTGCCGCTGGTGGTGCGGGTGTCGGTGCCCGACCTGACCCTGCTCCAGGTGGACGGAGCCGGCGAGATTGAGCTCGCCGGCCTGGATAACCCCGCCCTGCGGGTCGAATTGACCGGAGCCGGTCAAATCACCCTGAGCGGCCAGACTGAAAACCTGACCATCCAGCTTGCCGGAGCCGGTGACGTCGACGCTACCAACCTGACGGCTTCCGCGGTGAGCGTCATCATCAGCGGGGCCGGGAGGGTCGACGTCGCCGCGACACAGACCCTGGATGTGACCATCACCGGCGTAGGGCTGGTCAGCTACGCCGACAGCCCAACCATCACCATCACCCAGAACACCTCCGGAATCGGCGAGCTTAGCCGCCGCGATTGAAAAACCGGCTGACCGGCCGGCAGTTCAACGCTGATAAGTCCCAACCAGCTCGCCCTCGGCCAGGACATGCCCGCGGATCGCATCCAGCAGTTGCGGCTTGGTCAGGCCGGGCTGGAGCGCCAAGGCGGAATCCAGAGCGTACAGCTTGAAATGGTAATGGTGCGTCCCGTGCCCCGGGGGCGGCATGGGCCCGCGATACCCGATTGTGTTCCAGGAGTTCTTGCCCTGGAGCACCCCGACCGGTTCGGCCAGTTTCTCCGAGCGCGCGATCCCCTCCTTCAGCCCGCTCAGCTTAGCCGGAATCTTGTAGATGACCCAATGGACCCAGGGCTCCGCGGTCGGCGCATCGGGATCGTCGCAGATCAGGGCCAGTTCGACCGCACCGGCCGGGACATTCGACCAGGTCAGCGGCGGGGATACGTCGTCGCCCTCCCCGGTGTGACGGGTGGGGATCTTCTTGCCGGGGTCAAAGGCGGTGCTGGTGATAGTGAGTTTCATGGCTGGTTCTCCCACGGACTGGTCGGGGCGGGTTGCAGCGGGCCTCGTGCCGGCGGGTGGCGATTGAGAGCATCCGCCCCAGCCGGCCAACACGCAGACCCACCAAACCAGATTTCGCCCGACACCGCTTGCAAGCTCGGGGCAACTGGACATGATCGGCCTCTCCCTGTAGTTGATCCGGCTAGGTGCTATCCTAAGTGACCGTGCGCCAGCGTGCAAGGCAGGTCCGGGCGCCGAGGGCCCGCGAGCGCTGCGGACCGGCCCGCCGGCATAGCGCAGCGCGCCACCCGGCAAACCGCAGGTGACAGCTCAGTCCAGGAGGTAACCCGTCATGCAGGCAATGGTGCTCGATCGGATCGGCCCAATCGAAAACTCGCCCCTGAAGCTGGTGGACCGTCCCCAGCCGCAACCCGGTCCCGGAGAAATCCGAGTCTGGGTGCGTTGCTGCGCGATCTGCCGGACCGACCTGCACGTCATCGAAGGCGAACTGCCGCAACGCAGACTTCCAATCATCCCCGGCCATCAGGTCGTCGGGATAGTCGATGCCGCAGGTCCCGGCTGCCGGCTGCTTCAACCTGGACAGCGAGTCGGCATCGCCTGGCTGCGGCAGACCTGCGGAAGCTGCCAGTACTGTCGCAGCGGACGCGAGAACCTCTGTGAGCAGTCGGGCTATACCGGATACCACGCGGATGGCGGTTACGCGCAATACGCGCTGGTGGCGGAAGATTTCGCCTACCCGATCCCGGAGGCGTTCTCCGACTGGGACGCAGCCCCGCTGCTATGCGCAGGAATTATCGGTTATCGGGCCCTCAAGCGCTGCGAGCTGCCCGCCGGCGGACGACTGGCACTCTACGGATTCGGTTCATCGGCCCATGTGGTGCTGCAAATCGCCCGGCATCGCGGATGCGAGGTCTATGTGGTCAGCCGGGCCAAGGCCCACTTGGACCTGGCCGCCCGACTGGGAGCGGTCTGGACCGGCCTGGACGCCCGGCAGATGCCGGTGCTGGCCGACAGCGCCATCATTTTCGCCCCGGCCGGCGAACTGGTCCCCATCGCTCTAGAGCGGCTGCAAAAAGGCGGAACCCTCGCCCTAGCAGGGATTTACATGTCCGCGATCCCAGCTCTGGATTATGAGCGGCACCTGTTTTACGAGCGCAACGTCCATTCGGTGACCGCCAACACGCGGAGCGACGGCCGCGAACTGCTGGCTGAGGCCGCTCAAATCCCCATCCGACCGCAGGTTACCACCTACCCCCTGGCGGAAGCGAACCGGGCCCTGCAAGACCTCAAGGCCGACCGGATCAGCGGCACTGGCGTCCTGGTAATCGAGTAAGGCCACCGGCCGACACTAACGCCCAAGCGTGGCCAGCAACTGCTTGACTGTGCTGACCAGAAACGCCTCGCCGCCAAATGTCATGCCCAGGGCGCGCAGCTTGTCGGTGACGATCTGGTGCTGCGGCCGGCATTGCCGGCCTAGAATGCGACTGGAGCTCCCGGTGAGCCTCTTGGTCAAACAGGCCACATCGTACTCGGAGATGTAGCGGTCACAGCAATTGTAAACCTGCCCGGCGACGCCCGGGGCGGTCAGCAGCAGGTCCACCGCGCGGGCCACATCCAGAGCGTGGACCTCCTTGCCCCCCTGCCGACAAATCACATCTTCCCCATATGCGATGGCGCGCACCAAGCCCGACCACTTGCTGTTTTCGGACGGCTCGGCCAAGCCGTAGATTCCCACCGGGCGTAGCGCGCAGATCTCGTAACCCAGCCCCAGACCATAACTGTGGATGAACTTCTCGATGGCGGCCTTGTGGGCGCCGTAGTGAGTGGCGGGCCAGAGCGGGTGGGTCTCGTCCAGCGGCCGATCGTCCAGGATGCGGTCGTGGACGGCGCAACTGGAGATGAAGATGAACCGTCGCACCCGGGCGGCACGGGCGGCCTCGATCAGTTCCAGCGTGCCAACCACGTTTTTCTGGGCGAATTCCACCAGCCCGCCGGGCTGCTCGCCGAAGTGGCCGCCGGGGTGGTGCAGGGCGGCATGCACGACCGCGTCGCAACCCTCCACCAGCCGCCGAGCCGCCTCAGGCTGGGCCAGCTCGCCGGGCACCCACTCCAGGGCCGCATTGGCCCGGTTCGGGGCTCGCCGATCGCTGCCCGGACGGTACCAGCAGCGACAGCGGTGCCCGCGCTGGGTCAAGTACTCGGTCAGGTAGCGGCCGAGAAAGCCCGTGGCGCCGGTGACGGCAAGTTGCATCCGGTCCTCGATGACCGGGGTCGGCAGCGGGCCGATCGGGGGTCAGCGGCTCGCCCTTCAGGATCGCAACGGGGCCAGCGACTCGAGAACCTCGGAGTTCTCAGGAAAACGCCCCACGTCGCGCTTGCTGAAGATAAGTTTGCCGTCCGCTTTTACGTCGAACACCCCGCCCCGGCCCGCGACGAGTTGGCACTCGATCCCGTAGGCCTCTTTGATCGCAGCCGCCAAACTGGCGGCCTGCGGTAGGTAGTTTCACTCCTGACAATACGTGATAGTCACTTTCATCGCTTGGTCTCCGCGAGTCTGCTTATTGCGATAATAGGCACCCAGAAGCCCGGGGGCAACCAAGACCGAAGGTTGCCTGCCGAGGCCGGCGCAGTTAACCTGGTTTTGGCGGCACGCTCCAGGCCGCTCAGGAAGTGACGGCATGGAAACTGACACGACGGGTGTGGAAGTCGACCAGACGCGAGTTCGCTCGGCGCTGGTCGAGCTGCGTTCGTCCCGGCTCTGGTCAGGGCTGTGCAAGGCGGCCGCCGTGGCGGCCGTCGCCAGCTTGACTGTCAGCGCCCTCGGTCAGGGCCGGGGGGGCCAGGATCGGGGGCGCGAGGGCCGGAAAGGCGCGGGTGCCGACCGCCCGGCCAAGGTCGCGATCGGCCAGCCGGTGCCGGAGCTGAGCGCGGACGGGTGGGTCAATTTCAATGGCACGCCCAGCCTGGACCACTTCCGGGACCGGATCGTCGTGCTGTTCTTCTTCCGCACCGACGACAACTCGGCCGACTCGATCCCCACCGTCGGCGAAGCGCATAAAAACCTGAGCCAGTTGGGGGTGGTCATTATCGGTCTGACTCCGGAAAAAAAAGAGGCCGTCGACCGGATCGTCAAAGCCAAGAACATAAAGTTCCCGGTCGGATACGGAGTGTCGACGGAAGAGCGCTACCAGGTGGCCTCGTTTCCGAAAGTCTACTTGCTGGACACGGCCGGCATACTGGTCAACCGCTTCCACCCGGACGATGAGTTGGAAGAAAGAATCCGGGCTCAGATGCGGGTGACTCCGCCGGTCGGGACCGATCCGCAGACGCTCAAGAGCCGCTTCGAACAGGCCCGGACCGCATACAAGAACCGGGAATACGGGAGGGCCTACACCCTGGCCGTGGCGGTCAGCAAGCTGACAGAAAAGGACAGCAGTCTGGGCAAGTCGGTGAGCGAGCTGCTTAAGCAGATAGAGGAGGGGGCCCGGAAATGGCTGGAGGAAGCCAAGGCCGCAGCCCGCAGCGGGGATTACGACAAGGCCTGCCGAATCGTAGCCGAAATCAGCGTCCGCTTCGCCGGCTCCGAGGTGGGAAGCGAGGCCGACGGCGAACGCGGACGGCTGATGGGAGATGGAAAGGTCAAGCCCAAGCTGCTGACGGCCCTGGAAAATGCCAAGGGGCAACTGGTCAACGAGCAGGCGGCCGAGCAGGAAGCCGCCGGCCGATACCTGGAAGCGATCCGACTCTATCGAACAGTCAGCGAGCAGCATCCGCAGACTGAGGCGGCCAGCGCTGCCGACAAGGCGATCGAACGCATCAACGCCGATCCCAAAGCCCAAGAGGCGATCCGGTCGCTGCGGGCCGATGAGGAGGCCGACCGGTGGCTGGACATCGCGAACCGCTTCGCAAGTGTCGAGATGTACGACAAAGCCCGCGAGTTCTACCAGCGGATCATCGACACTCATCCCGAGGCGCGATGCGCCGCCAGGGCCCGGCAACAACTCGCCCAGCTTCCGGCTGAACCGACCGGGCCCGAGGAACCGACATCGGCACCAGCCGAGGATGAAGACCAGGAAGGCGACTGAGTGGAATCCACCGGGGCGGGGCGGGCGGAGCTGCGGGTCATCGCCCATTGCCGGGTGTCGGGGTAATCGACGCCGCCGGGTCGCGGGCCTCGGCCGCCGGCCGGCGGATAAGTCCCAGCCGCGGAAGCTGTCAGGTCCCGCTCAGCTCGATCATGGCCCGCTAATCATTCCTGGCCGCAAAAGGACCGGGCCACAACGTCCGAAAGGACTGGTGGTAGGTTGGTCCGGCCGCTAGGATGGAATGGATGCCGGCGGCGGGCGGCGAACCGGTCGGTCGAGCCGGGCGGCCGATGTGCGCTTCGCAGCCCCACCTCGCCCGGTCCGGCCCGTCGCCCCGTCTGGCGCGGCGACCTGGAGCAGCAAGCGGGATGCGCCTGATCGTACTGCAAAACGACGCCATGATCGCCGACGTGGTGTGCGGCAGAGAGAGCGTGCAGGTCGGGTCGGGCGAGGATTGCCGGCTGCACCTGGCGGATCCGCGGATCGCAGCCCGGCAGGCGATCATCGCCCCGGAAGGGAACGGCACCTGGACCCTCCAGCAACTCGACACGAGGTGCGAAATACACCTCAATGGGATGACGGTCACGGACCGGGCCGAGCTGAAGGCCGGCGACGAGATCCGCATCCTGGACTACGCGGTCCGGGTCTACCCCGACTACCAGGCCCCCGCCGCGCGGGTCGCTTTGGGGACCTCGCGGGTCCAGCTTGAGCGGTTCGCGCAAGCCAAGCTGCCGCCCGGAGCGGTGGTCAAGCGCGCCGAGGAGCCGGTGACCGTCTTACCGGGCCAGATGGACGGGCTGGGGCGGGGCAATGTGGCGGTCTCGGGCTGGACCACCGTCGAGGAGCTGATGGACGCCGCCCTTCAACATCTGCTGACTCTGTTTGCCGCTCAGCGGGCCTGGATCGGAGTGCGGCGGGTCAACTACGGAGCGATGGAATACGAGGAGGGACGATCGATCACCGGCCAGGCCATCGACCTGCCGGAACCGGGACACGACCTGAAACCCCGGGTCCTGGACCGGGCCCAGTTCGTACTGGTCCCACGGCTCAGCCGGGAGGACCGGATCTCGATACTGGCCGGCCCGCTGATCGGCCCGGACGGCAAGCTGGGCATGGTCTACGTCGACAGCGGGGACTCAGGACGCTGCTACGACACACGCGACCTGGACAACTTTATCCTCCAGCTCAACGTCGTCGCCTACCAGCTCGACGCCATCTTCAAGACCATCGCCCGCAACCGCGCGGCCCTGATCGACGGCCAGGTCAGCGTAGCCCATGAAATCCAGGCCCGGCTGACCCCCCGTAAGCTGCCACAGTGGGAAGGACAACTGGTCTTCGGGGCGTTCCGCGAGCCAGGCCGGCAGCGAACCGGCGACATCTACGATGTCGTGCAATTGGCCAACAACCTGGCGGCCTTCATGATCGCCAACACCACCGCCACCGGCGGGCTGCCCAGCATGCTCATGGTCCAGGCTCAAACCGCTTTCCGCTCCGCGGTCATGCACCAGGACAATCCCGCGGTCTGCCTCCGCACCCTCAACTGGCTGCTCTACGACGGCCAGAAGGACCATCCCCTGGAATGCTTCGTCGGCGTCGCCGACCCCGGCACCGGCCTGATGCGCTATTCCGTCGCCGGGCACCTGGGAGCCTATATCATCGGACAGCGCGGCGAGCCCCGCCGACTGGGCACCGTCGAGCCCACGCCAGCTTTGGGCCTGGTCAAGACCACCGTTTATCCGCTGCTGCCCGAGCAGCTCGAACCCGGCGAAACCCTGGTGCTATTCACCCCCGGTGTCATCACCGCCAAGAACCGCCGCGACGAAGTCTTCGGCGAAGAGCGTTTCGTCAATATCCTCTGCGACAACTTCGGACAGTTGGCCAGCGCGATGCTGAAAGAAATGCTGACCGACCTGCGCAACTTCACCGAAGGCGGCCAACAGCCGGATGACATCACAGTAATACTGGCACACCGCGTGTAAGCCTCGGAAACCGGGCGGCACCGACCACACTCAACCCGGCGGCGCCTCAACCGACACCACCTGACCGCCGCCTCCCGCCCGGTCAGCCGACAGAATCCGGGTGCCCGGTCTCCCGGGAAGCTGAACTGCCGCCGCCAGCGGAATCGGGCGGCTCCTCCTCGGGCGCCTCGAAACCCGCAGACATAACCGTGCCCCCCGGAGCAATGCGACCCCGGGCACTACTCGTTTTCGGGTAGGGTCACCCAGAAAAAACCCTGATGCCCAGGCCCGCCAGGTGCCATACCCATCCGTGCGCCGCCGGCGGAGGAACATTTGGATCGCTCAACTGGCCGGCTCGAAGCTGCAACTCACGTTGCCGCCGCAGGTTGCCGGCTTCGCCCGGGCGCGGGTACATCCACGGGGGCAGCGGCCTGGCGTCCGCAGCGTCTCCGCGTTATCCTACGGGTTTACGTTGTCTGGAGGGCTTAGGCCCGCCCACCTGCCTCGTAGCATAGGAGAACGCTAAATGAGCGGTTCGCCTCTACAACCTTTCAAGATGAAGGACGGCAAGGCCCAGGTCTCGATCTGTGGCCGGCAGCTACTGCGCAATCCGCTGCTGAACAAAGGTCGGGCATTCACGGCCCGAGAAAGGGAGGAGTTCAATCTGCGCGGCCTGCTGCCCTACCGAGAACTGACCATCCAGGAGCAGGTGGCCCTGGAGCTGGAGCACATCCGGGCCAAGCCCACCGACCTGGAGAAGTTCATCGGATTGGCCGCGTTACAGGACTTGAACGAAACCCTTTATTACCGGGTGCTGGTCGAGAACATGGCTGAACTGATGCCCATCGTGTATACGCCCACGGTTGGGCATGCCTGCCAGCAGTACAGCCACATCCTGCGACGGGCTCGCGGCGTGTGGATCACCCCGGAAGACATCGACCGGGTACCGGAAATCCTGCAAAACCACGGCAGCCCGGATGTGCGGCTGATTGTGGTCACCGACAACGAGCGGATTCTGGGGCTGGGGGATCAGGGGGCGGGCGGCATGGGCATTTCGATCGGGAAGATCGCCCTGTATTGTGCCGGGGCCGGGATTCATCCCGCGCTCACTTTGCCGGTCAGTCTCGACGTCGGAACCGACAATGAGGGTCTGCTCAATGATCCGTACTACATCGGCTGGCGTCACCGGCGGCTGCGCGGACAGCCCTATGAGGAGGTGATCGAGGCTTTTGTTAATGGGGTGCGGGAGGTCTTCCCCCACGCCCTGATCCAGTGGGAGGATTTCCACAAGAACATCGCCTTCATGGTCCTGGACCGTTATCGACGGCGGGTTCCCTCCTTCAACGACGACATCCAGGGAACGGCCGCGGTCGCTCTGGGCGGCCTCTATGGCGCCCTGCGGATCACTGGCGGCAAGCTGAGTGAACAGCGGATTCTCTACGTCGGGGCCGGAGCGGCCGGCGTCGGTATCGGCCGACTGGTCGCCGAGGCCATGCAGCGTGAGACCAGCGACCAAGACAAAATCCATCGGGCCCAGATATTCATGGACTCCGCCGGTCTGGTCCACGAAGGTGTCCCCATCAAAGACCCCCAGAAGCGACCATTCGCCATGACCCGGGCCGAAATGAAGGAATACGGGTTCCAGGGCGAAGGCCCCTTCGACCTGCTGGAGGTCGTCAAGCGGGTGAAGCCGACCATTCTGCTGGGCACCACCGCCCGGGCCGGCACTTTTACTGAGCCGGTGGTGCGGGAGATGGCCAAGCATGTCGATCGGCCCATAATCTATGCCTTCAGCAACCCCAACTCCAAGGCCGAATGCACGCCCGAGCAGGCCATCCGCTGGACCGATGGCCGAGGTTTGGTCGCCACCGGCAGCCCGTTCCCGCCGGTCGAGTATGGCGGCAAGAAGTACGTGATCGGCCAAGGCAATAACGTCTTCATCTTCCCCGGCGTCGGTCTGGGAGCCATCCTGGCCGAAGCGTCGGAAGTCCCCGAGTCGTTCTTCATGGTCGCGGCCCAAACCCTGGCCGAGTGCATCACGCCCGACCGATTAGAACAAGGCGCGCTCTATCCGGACCAGGGGAAGCTGCGGGAGATCAGCGCTCGCATCGCGGCCAACGTCATCCGGGAGGCCAAGCGGCTCAACATCGGGCGGATGATCCCCGACGATCAAATCGACCGGTACGTCCGCGATTCGATGTGGTACCCGGATTACGTGCCCTACCAGCGCGTAGAGCACTGAGCAGGGCAAGCAACTGACCCGGCCCAGCGCAGGTCGGCAGCGGGTCGGCCGCCCGGCCGACCGCGGCTGAAGGTGCGCCAGATCGGAACGCGCGGCACCCGCGAGCACTGCCGGTCAAAACGCCCACCGGCCGCGGCGGTCCGCGCCAACCGCGGCCGCGGGTTACGCAAACCCGACCGCTCTGCGGCCGGGATCGTCAGCCGTGCGTTTAAAAACCGTAGCGCTGGATCTTCCAGTCCAGCGCTACCCGGTCCGCGGTGGCAGAACACCCGACTGGGAGGTCCGGCACCGCCCACTCAAAATCCTTGAGCAGTTTCTGAACAGTTTGTCAGGCTTTCTCCCGTCCCCAAAGTTGTGCCAGTTCGATCAGTACCCGCACTGCGGTCTCCATCTCCTCCAGGCAGGCGAACTCGAGCGGTGAATGGAAATTATGCATGCCGCAGGAGAGATTGGGCGTTGGCAGACCCATCTCGCTGAGGCGGGAACCGTCGGTTCCGCCACGGATGGATCGGAAGGCCGGCTCGATTCCCAGCTTGCGATAGGCCTGAGCAGCAAGCTGCACGGCCCGCGGCTCCTTTTCCAGATGCTCGATCATGTTCCGATATTGCTTGGTCACCTCGACTTTGATCTGGGCCCGGGGGTGCTCGGCGGCGACCGAATCGGCGATGGTCTGGAGAATCCGGGCCCACTCGGCCAACTCCGCGGTCACGAAACTGCGGAGCAGGATCTTGATCTTCACCTCCGGGACGCCGCCCTCGATGACGTAGGGATGCAGGAAACCATCCCGGCCGGCGGTGGTTTCCGGGGCCAGTCGGTGCCAGGGCATTCGCGAAATGAACTGACCGGCCAGCCGGATCGCGTTGACCATTCTACCGGTCGCCAGTCCGGGGTGGATATTCACGCCGGTGATCGTGACGGTCGCCAGATCGGCTGAGAAAGTTTCGTTTTCCAGCTCGCCGGCGGCTTCGCCGTCCAAGGTGTAGGCGCAGATCGCGTTGATCTTCTTGATGTCAACCTTATCGACCCCGCGGCCGACCTCTTCGTCGCAGGTGAACACCACGCGGATCGGGCCGTGGCGGATTTTGGGGTTGCCGGCAAGCTGGGCGGCCGCGGTCATGATGACCGCGATGCCGCACTTGTCGTCGGCTCCCAGCAGCGTCGTGCCGTCGGATGTGATCAGGGTCTTACCCTTCAGCTCCGCCAGGCCTCTGGTCTCCGCGACTCGAATCACCTTGCCCGAGTCGCCGGGAAGGACGATGTCCTGGCCGTCGTAGCTTCGATGGATAATGGGTTTGATGTCCTTGCCGCTGGCCTCCGGGGAAGTGTCCATGTGGGCCAGCCAAGCGATTGTGGGAGCGCCATCCACATTGCCGGGGATGGTGCCCATGACGACGCCATATTCGTCGACCGCGGCGTCTTGAAGTCCCAGCTCGCGCAACTCGGCCGCCAACATCCTGCCCAGCTCGAGCTGGCCAGGCGAACTGGGGTACTTATCGGTCTCCTCCACCGACGTAGTATCCACCTTGACATAACGACAGAACCGATCCAGCAACGTGTCCACAGACGTTCTCCTTGACGCGAGTCGACTCAGGCGCCCGCAGGGGAATCCTCCTGCCTTGAAGTCGGCGCTTTGATTTTTTGGCTCACTCAGGCTCGGGCCTCTAACTTCGGGACTCTGACGGATGGCAGTTTCAACCAGGCACCATGCTACATGCCGGCCTGCTTGCTCTTGTCCGGGTAAGGCGGCGGCGGGGGCACCTCCACCGGATGTTCCTTGAGCTGCTTCATCACATGTTCGATAGCCGCATCCAGTTGGGCATCCTTGCCACGCCACACGTCGCCGGGCATGTTCTGGACCTCGATGTCCGGGATCACGCCGGTGCCCTCGATCAGCCATTTTCGATCCAGGCCGTACAAGCCGAACTGCGGCGGCGTGACGGTCCCGCCGTCAATCAGGTCCTGGTGAGCCTCGATGCCAATCGCTCCGCCCCAGGTGCGCATGCCGATGACGGTCGCCACTTTCTTGATCTTGATCGCCTCGGCGAAGAACTCCCCGTCCGAGCCGGTGTCCTCGTTGACCAGCACGACCCAGGGTCCGAGGAAGACTCGCTCCGGCACCGGCAGCAGACCACCCTCGCGCGGCTTGGTGACGGCCCAGGCCTTCCGTTCGAGGCGGTCGATGATCATGTCGGCGGTGAAGCCGCCGCCGTTATACCGCTCGTCAATGATGAACCCCTTCTTGTAATGATTGGGGAACCAGGCTTTGGCGAACTCGATGCAGCAGGCCTCACCCATGTCCGGCAGGTGCAGATACCCGACCTGGCCGTTGGTCTTCTCGGCCACATAGGCCCGGTTCTTCTCCACCCACTGGCGATAGCGGATCGCCTGCTCGCTGCCAATCGTCCTCACCCGGTAGGTCTTGGCATCCTGAGGCGTCGGCCGCTCGTTGTAGGTCAGGGTCACCACCACGTCGGCTTTGGCCTGGAGGAACTTATAGGGGTCATCGGCGATCGTGACCGGCTGGCCGTCGATGGCAATGAGGTAATGCCCCTCCCGGATCGGGCAGCCGGGCTCATCCAGCGGAGACCGCTCGGCGGGGTTCCCGGGCGTGCCGGGAATGATGTGGGCGATGCGGTAATACTGCGAGCCCGACTCCACCGCCAGGTCCACGCCCAGCATGCCGGTGCTCACCTGCTTGCCGCCGCGCTCCAGATCGCCGCCCCACACGTAGGTATGCCCGATGTTCAGCTCGGCGATCATCTCGCCAATCAGGTAGTTCAGATCGCTGCGCTCCCCGCAGAAAGGCACGAACTTTCCGTACTGCTCGCGGACCGCGGCCCAGTCCAGCCCGTGCATATTCGGGTCATAGAACCAGTCGCGCTGAATCCGCCAAGCCTCGTTGAAGATCTGCCGGAATTCCTCGTTGCGGTCGATGGCGATCTTGACGCGCCCGAGGTCGATCTTGCCATCGCCGACGTTAGCCTTCGAGCCGGTGTCTACAACGCCATAGGTACTGCCGGCCCGATACACCAGCTTCTTGCCGTCGGCTGACAAATGGTAATTCGCGATTCCACCAAGTACCTTGGTAGTTTCCTTCTTCTCCAGGTCGTAATGGTACAAGTCCAGGCTCTCGGTGGTATGGTCGGTGACCACCTTGTACTTCTCGAACTCCGGCTCGTTCTTCTTGAGATAGAGGAATCCCTTCTCGGTCGCCTCCAGCCGGAAGTAGTTGCCTGCGGGCACGTTCTCGGCGACCAGCACCCGCCGCTCCAGACCTTCCAGGTCGATCCGGGTCTGCTTGCCCTGCCCCGCTTCCTTCGCCTTCTCCTCCTTCTTCTCCGGCTTGGGGGCCGCCTTCTCCTCGGACGCCGGCTCCGCCTGGGCCTCGTCTTTCTGAGCCTCGGGCTGCTTCTCGGGCTCCTCCACTTCTTCGGCCGAATCCTTGGGCGCAAACGGCGAAAGGGTATCGGCCGCCAGCAGCACGATGAAGGGCTGGGCCATTTCCAGGAAGGCATGGTTCTGATCGACAAAGCACATCACCGGGTTGAAGGTGCGGTTGGAAAGGAAGTACAGGTACTTGCCGTCCGGCGAAAACGACGGGCTCCAGTCCGCGGTTTGATCGCTGGTCAGCCGGAAGGATTTCTTCTGCTCCAGCGAGTACAGGAAGATGGACTGGTACATGCTTTCTTCCATTTTGGTATATGCGATCCACTGGCTGTCGGGCGACCAGACGTAGTCCTGGATTCCCCAGCGTTCCCAGGCGTCGTCGTAGTCCGCCTTATCCAGCACGGCGATGTCGCCGGTTTCGGCGTCGACCAGGTTGAGCCGCATGAACTTGTCGGAGAAAAGCAGGTACTTGCTGTCTGGAGACCACACCAGATGCATGCGGAAGCCCAGCCCGCCCCGGGTGAGCTGCCGCCACTCCTTTTCGCCTTTTTGATCGATCAGGTAGATTTCTTCCTCGCCGGTGCGGTCGGAAATGAACGCGATCCAACGGCCGTCGGGCGACCAGGCGGCGTTCTTCTCGCGCGAGCCGGACGAGCGGGTCAGGTTTATGGGTTCGCCGTCCTTGACCGGCAGATTCAGGATCTCGCCGCGAGCCTCCAGCAGCATCCGCACGCCGCTGGGTGAGAGGCCGAATGAGCCGGTAGTTGGTGAAACCCCGACCAGCTCCGGACGCAGGCGAATCAGATCGCTGGGGATCTCGACCGGCACCATCCGGCTCTTACCGCTCTCCAGGTCCAGCAGATGGAGGGTTTCGGCGTACTGATAGACTATCTGGCGCGGTCCGATGGAGGGGTACTTGACATCATAATCCTTATAGGCGGTCATCGGCGAGACTTTGCCGCTCTTGAGGTCGTACTTGTAGATATTGAGCGTGCCGAACTCGCGGTCGGAGGTGAAGTAGATGGCGTCTTTACCCCACATCGGGAAGTTATCGGTACCTTTCCAGTCAGTGATCTTGCGGTAATCCTGCTTTTCGAGGCTGCCCATCCAGATGTCCTGCGCGTCGCCGCCGACGTGCCGCTTCCAGGTCGCCGCTTCGCGCGAGATGCGGTTGTAGGCGATCATCTTGCCATCGGGCGAAACCGCGGTCAGGCCGGCGCGATCCACCGGCAGCCGCTCGGCCATCCCGCCTTCCAGCGATACCCGATAGACCTCCTCGCCCCGGAACGGATACTCGCGGACCGACCGGAACAGCACGTACTTGCCATCCGGCCACCACCCCAGAACCCGGTCGGCGGCCGGATGGTAGGTCAATCGGCGGGGCACGCCGCCCCGGGCGTCCATGACATACACATCGGTCCCGCCGTCATACTGCCCGGTGAAGGCGATCAACTTCCCGTCCGGCGAAAACTTGGCCCACACCTCGGCGCCCGGATCGTTAGTAATTCGCCGGGCTACTCCCCCCTCGGTCGAAACCAGCCAAAGGTCGTTCTCGTAGGTGAAGACGATCTGGTCCTCATGCACATCGGCAAACCGCATGAGGTGGCTCTCGGCCCAGGCCGAGGCGGATATGAGCAATACCAGACCGAGAAGGGCGATTCGCTCGTACAAACGCATGGCTCCATTCCTTTCTGAAAAGACCGCGAGATTCTCCCAAGCACCACAAAGCCCCGGGCCGGATTGCCGGTTTCCGGTCCCGGCGACCGCCGAACGGTCCGGCCGCTTCCGGCAGCTTCCACCAGCTCGCCGTCGGTCGGCGGACCGGTCGCGACGGCAGCCGGCCCTCGATTAATTGAGCGGCTGGTCATTCAAGTCCGGAACAGCGGCGCCTTGAGTATGGGGGGCTTGTCGAACTCCTGCTCGATCCTGGAAAGCTCGAGCTCCTCGAACAGGATCGGCGGAGCAATGATGCTGGTCGGGGGCGTCACGCCGCCCAATCCCAGGCCGATGTAGTTATACACCGCCGGCCGGTCGCCGGCCGCGATGATCCTTTTCAGGGCGGTCACATCGAGCTGCCCGAACCGGCAGCCGCGAACAGGTTCTTCGTGTCCGTCGGCCACGTAGACCTTGTAGGCCAACACCGGGTCGCCCACCATGCCACCTCCACTCATCAGGCTGCGCTGAATTCCCGTAAACATGGAAATCAGTTCGGCCCGGGTCGAGGTAAGCGTAGGCAGCCGAATAGACTTGATCCGCAGGCCATACTCCAGCCCGGCTTCTTTGGCCGCGGCAATCAGAGCCTCCTTCAATTCCTCGTTAGGAACGGCCTTCCGGTGCTCGACGAACAGGCACCCGATGGCGGGCTCGATTTCGCCGCTGCCGACCCCGCGTCGGGCATGGCCATTGGAGCCGGACAGCTTCCGCAGTGGAGCACGCGACAGACACAGGCTTTCCAGCTTCCCGTCCGCCACCAGCGTCACGCGGCTGGCCGGCACCCCTTCGGCGTCATAGCGGTAATGTCCCAGCAGCAGGGTGCCGTCATGATACCGAACCCCCGGCTCATCCCAGACCTCGAAGCCCTTCGGAAACACACGCGTCCCGATCTTGCTTTCCAGACTCTGACTGGCCAGAAAACCGGGAGCCTGCTGTCCAACCGGGTCGGGCTTGCCCGCCAGGCCCGTGGCCAGCAAGGTGCGAAGCATCTGACCGGCCGACAGATCATCCAGCAGCATCGGCCCGCTGTAATGCTCCAGCACCGTCCCCCGACTGGCCGCGGTCAGCTCCTCCACCAGCTCATCCACTTCCGTGACCAGTTTCTCGATCGGCGGTAGGTCATCAGCCGAATCGGCCGTGTAACTGCGACTGTCCGATAAATGCATGCCATCTTCGGCCTGAACTGCCGCATTGATCACCAGCAGGGCCCCCGCATCCCCGGTCCGCAGTCGGGTCCCCTCCGAATTCACCAGGTAGTCGTTGCCGGCGGCGACAAACAGCCGCACCCCGCACTCTCGGACCTGCTCATACTGTTTGAAGCGGGCCGAGACACGCTTGAGCTTCTCCTTCCAGGCGGCCTCGTCGAACCGCAGGACCGCCGGCGGCTCGATCTTCTCGCTAACCGGCGCGGCGGAAAAATCGTTGGGCCGATCGACCACGTTCTTGTCCCGCATGTAGGCTTTCTTCTTGGTCAGGGTCTCGACTGCGTCCTTGTACGCCTGGTCGGCAGCCAGCCAGATGGCCTGCCGGATCGCCAGGTAGTCCTCGTCGATCGGCAGCGACGCTTCCTCTACCGACTGTCCCCCGCCGAACGGAAAGAAGGAGTCCTCGTCCGCGAAATTGGTATTGTCCAGCTCGTAGGATCCCACCCGGACCCGGGCGTATAAGGTCCGCGACCGACTGCGCTGGGCGCCGGTGATCGCCCCGTATTCGGCCGAGATCACATAGCCCAGCGAGTCCTCTACGTCCAACTGTATGAAATAGGGTTGTTCCAGGTCTTCCATCTGAAGCTGCATGGAACGGGCCAGCTCGTCGCTCAAAGCCCGCAGCAGCGCATCGCTGTCGGGCAACTGCTCATCGGCACGCCCCGCCAATGACACGCATAACACGGCGGCCAGTGAAGCCGCCACCCAGTGGATCGCTCTGAAAGTCACGGCCATTACTCCTGTAAACTCATATCCCGGCCGGCCGGGACGTCTCGGCTGCGCCCAACAATCACTCGGGAGTGCCGACCCGGCCCGGCCGGGCAATCTCCGCGATGGGCGGCGGCAGGATGGGAGGCTTGTCCTGCTCCCGGCGACGCTTCTCTACTTCGATCTGTGAGACCAGAATGCTCGGCGAAATCGCCGACACCGGCACCTGCCCGGATTCGGCTCCGCAAGTCCCATTGAACACGTCCGGGTCATCGGCAGTACAAACGATCTTGGAGAAGCAGGTCAACGGCGTACCCACAATGTCCACCCCGCGAACCAGCTCGTCCGGCCGACCGTCCGGGTAGACCCGGTACACCACCACCGGCAGCACCTTGAAAGACTGCGGCCCCATCCGGCGCGTCCCGGTGTACCCGCCGGTGATGTCCTCAAAAAGCAGGCCGTAAGGTTTGCCCTGCCGGCTGCATTCTTCGATCAGCAGCTCGCGCAGCTTCTGGAAGCCGACGGTGTTGGCCGACTCGATGATCAAGTTTCCCTGCCGGGCCACAACGTCCCGGCCGGGCTCCCGTCGGCCATGGCCGTTGGAGCGCGGAAAGCCTTCCAGCGGCGAGCGCGACAACAGGAAGCTGCGGAGTACCCCCTTGTCGACCAGCGTCACCGGGCCGGCCGCCACCCCCTCGTCGTCGTACTTGTAATGCCCGCGGAGATCCTGGTTTGCGAAGCGCGCCAGAGTGGGATCGTCGCGCACCGTCATGAACTCCGGCAAGACCTGCTCGCCGATCTTCTTGGCGAAGGTCTGACCTTCCTCCACATCCTTCTGACGGTGCCCCTCGATACGATGCCCGAAGATCTCATGGAAGAACACCCCGCTGGCACGGTTCATAAGGATCGCCGGGCCGATGTAGGGCTCCACCAGGGGGGCCGCCCGCAGGGCCAGCACCTGATCGATCACCTTTCGCAACGCCTCGGCGATGGCCGCTTCATCGGGCAGCCGGTCCTCGTCTGCGGCGTCGAAAATATGCGTGTGGCTCAGCTCCATGCCATCCTCGGCCTTGGTGGCCGCGGTCACCACCACCCGCAGCAGCTTCTGCCCAGTTTGCAGCCGCGTGCCTTCGCTGGAGACCATCCAGCGGTTCTGGGCCGAAGCGGCCAGCGAGACCGAAGAACTGTAGATCAGCGGATACTCCCGGGCCAGCTTGGAGACTCGCCGCAACACCTGCCCCCAGGCCCCTCGATCCAGTCGAAGCGAGACTTCCGGCTCGCTATAGATGCTGGGTTCTTCCCGGGTGAAATCGCCCGACTTGTCCTCCTCCTCCACCATGGTCTTGAGGTTGGTAAGCACGCGCTGGTACTTCTTGGCGGCCGACTTGAAGGCGGTATCGGTGGCCAGCCACAACGCCTGCCGGATCGCGTCCGGGTCGTCTTCCAAGCTGAGTGCGGTCGCTTCGCCGCGCAGGAAATCCGATAGGTCGAAACCAAAGGGGCTGCCCCGCAGCTTGTGGGTGTTGTCCACCGTGTAATCGCCGACCCGCACGTCCACGTCCAGCAGCCGCTGGTGCGAGCTATCATCGCTTTCCAGGGCCCCCAACGTGGCCTCGATGGAGATGCTGTGCCGGTCCGTCACGGTGTAGGCCAGATAGTAGGGCCGGGCCCCGTCCGGCATGACCAGCTTGTCCATCGCATACTGCAACTCTTCGGCCAGCAGGTCGCACATCGGGGGGCCCGCCGCAGTGGGCGACGCCGCCATGACCTGCGTCAGCGCAACCAATCCCAGGATTGCCATAGCTCTCATGATCGGTCCTTTCGCTTCGACTCGCGGCCGGCGCGGTTGCCCCCGGCGTGAAGCTCCCTACGGCCTACGCCGCTCAGCGAAAATCATACCCCCCGCCCGGCCCATGTCTAGCGCCCTCACCGGCAGGCAAGTGGGGCGGCCCGCGAAGGCAGCCCGGTCTGCGGAGGGCAGTGCTCGCCGCAGACCGGCCGGTCTGCTCTACGTCTATTATCCTGATACGGTCACCCCGGGCCGGACCTTCTGCATCCGGCCCGGAGCCCCGTCAAGTGCCCTTTA
>Ga0136652_1000121_pt1 | contig 43570 bp, 42 predicted proteins | sample ConPoolayeEmetaG_FD_94864 | JGI IMG/M metagenome (GOLD analysis project Ga0136652, IMG submission 94864) | Hot spring microbial mat communities from California, USA to study Microbial Dark Matter (Phase II) - Cone Pool mat layer E metaG... ...
ACATAGACGCCGTTCCCTTGAGGGAAGGGCGTGTTAACTGGGTGATGGCACACCCATTGCTTCCTAAGGCTCCCGATGAGCCAGAAGCAAGAATCTCCCGACTTTAGTCGCGGAGAGTGTCAACTATTCACTCTAGTTAAGTAGTAAATCTAATACGGCAATATTCGGAAATTTCTAAAAATAAGAGGATTGTAATTTAGTTTCTGAAAATTTTTCCAAACTTCGCTGTCTCAGAAAATTAGATTTTTTTGTTTTCTATCTCTTCCAGAGGTAGAACTTGCCGCACAGGGTGAACTACTATTCCTTGGGCTAATTTTCTTAAAATCGGTATTAGTTTAATTAGGTCCTCCTTAGCTATTACAGTATTTAATGCGAACCATCCTTCAGCTCCTGCTAGCGGTGATATGGTTGGGCGTTTAAGAGCCGGTAGCTGCTCTAGAAGTGCTTCAATGTTTTCTTCTTTGACGTTCATGAAGATGTGTAGCTTTTTCCTAGCTTCTACCGCGCCTAAAATGAGGGTCATGACATCTCGAATTTTTTCTTCTTTCCATTTTTCCTTAAGGGCCTTTTTGTTTGCTATAAGCACCGCCTGTGACTTGTATAATACTTCAATTATTTTTAATTCGTTGCTCTTTAGTGTGGTTCCCGTTTCAGTGTTGTCGACTATGGCATCGGCGTCTTCGGGAGGTTTCGCTTCGGTAGCGCCAAAGGAGAGCATAATTTTAACATTTGGGTTTTGTCCATAGCGGGACCAAGGTGTTATTACTTCCGGGGTTTTGTTTCCGTAGTGTTTTTGATACTCTCTGTTTTCCATTATGTATCTTGAGGTAATGTTTATATACTCTGTTGCAATTCGAATGGGTTTTCCGTTGCTGCTGAATTCTCTTATTAGCTCAGATAGACTGTTTATCTTTTCCCAAGAATTTGGCACTGCCATTACTATACTAACCTTACCGTAGTCTAACTCTGAAAGTATTTTTACGTCGGCGCCTGTCTCATTAACCCAGTCTATTCCTGCTATTCCTAGTTCGTGTGCTCCCTCTTGAATTAGGGTTGGTATTTCTTGGGGTCTGAGTAGTTTAAGGCTGATTTCTGGATCGTTTATCCAGGGGCGGTAGGAGCGTTCTACAGCTTTAATACTGTAACCTGCTTGTTCGAGAAGTTGTAGTGTAGCATCTTGTAGCGATCCTTTCGGAATAACGAATTTCAATTTGGTTGCGCTCATTTAATCTCACCTGAGCTGCTGGAAAACTTTTAGATTTACTTATATATCTGAATAAATAAAAATGCTTGCTATAAGTGACTTTAAATTTATTTTTTAGCCTTGAGATTCTTGCAGAGTAACATTAATGTCGTATGTGGCTCAATAGATTTGAGAATCTGATATTTAATAACGTTTCTTCGGTGTTGACTTTGTCTGGAGGAATCAAATTAGCTGAGAGTTGCGGTATTTACATATACTCGGTAGGTAGATTTGAGTATATCTCCCTATTTAATTCTCCTTACTATGCGCATAATCATGGGGTTGCTATGGATCTTTACCTCGGCCCTGGAAATTTTGGAATTGAAGCTCCATGTCCAACTCCGGGGAGGGTAATAAGCATTCGGAAGGTTAGAGCGCCGGCACGTAAAAATTTCGCAGCCGAAGAAACTGATTATTTAATAATTCTCAAGAGCGAAGAAAACCCAAAATATCTAATCAAAATATTGCACATTAATCCCAAAGTAAAAATTGGTGATAGATTAGATGCGGGGGACTGTTTGGGAACATCTATTAGGAGCGGATTTTTTAATTTCTGGACAGACCCACACATTCATTTGGAAGTAAGAAATCCTGAAGACCCTATAAGGGCGAGAGGATCCCACCCTATACGTCTCCTGTCCCTAGAAAAGAAAGGATTAGCTCAGTCGAATAAAATTTTTGAGTGTAAGGTGGTAGATGTTCAAACAGATTACACTTTAGTGGAGCCCAATTCGAGTGTTATCCTTAAAATGGGAAATTTCAGCGGGTTTGTTGCATGCATTGGTGGGCGGCTGGGAATTCTTGACTGTGGATTGCCCCACTATGGTTTTGGAGGGGTTTTATTAGAAGAGAATGATTTTGACCTAGGTCAAAAGGTTTTCATAGGAGATCTCCAAATTGGTAGCGTGGTTGAGAAACAGCAAAACATTGGGGTTGTTAAACTTCACCCTCTTTCTATAAGCTGTGAAGGGAATCAATTGAGAGGGCTTTCCCTTTACATAAATTTAAAATCCCCCCTCATTAAACTTGTGCCTTCAAGAAGAGAGAAATTAGACCTTTGTGAAGGCGAAAAAATTTCGATATTTATTGAACCTAAGGAGGGAGAAAAAAGGTAATGGGAAGTGCGGAGTTAAAAGTTCCAGACGGGAAGTTGGTGGAAGCTACAGTGAAAATATCCCAAGGAAAAATTAGTGAGATACACATAACTGGAGACTTTTATATGCATCCCGAGGAGCAAATCGAAAAACTGGAGAGAGCCCTTGTAGGGGTACCTATTGAAAAAGTAAATGAGGCCATTACCAAGTTTTTTAAGAAGAAGCGAATAACTCTGGTGGGCGTCAGGCCTGAAGACTTCGCCAAGGTAATCTTAATGGCTTCTCGCAAATAGGTTTAAACTGCTTTAAACTACTTTATGACGGGTTCAGAGTGTGAAATACTTCTTTGCATCTTCAGAAGCTTTTGATTATACTTTTTCACCACAATGTCAAGAATCCTAGACGCTATAACCCGTTTCGGACTAAGAGGAATGTGTGTTACCTCACCGTCTTTATCAATAACATAAACCTCGTTGCTATCAGCCGCGAATCCCGCGTTTTCCTTAGATACATCATTTGCAACTATGAGGTCTAGATTTGCCTTCTTAATTTTATTCAATGCACAGCTTATCAACTCTTCCTTGGATTTGTTATACTCTGCCTTAAATCCCACTAGGAAGATGTCAGGAGCAACTTCCCTAACCGCATTAATTATTTTCGGTAAAGGAACTAATCTAACTATGAACTCCTCTTTTCCCGAGGGTGTTTTTGCATCAATCTTCTTGTCGGGAGTATAATCGCTGACCGCAGCACTAGAAATCATTATATCGTAGTGCTCCTTCCTTAAGCTTGAAACCACCGCCTCAAGCATGTCTCGGGTTGACTCCACATTTATTATTTTAGTAAGTGGAGGGGGCTCCACAGAACCGGGTCCAAAAACTAGAGTTACCTCTGCTCCCCTCTGAACACTTGCAATTGCAAGTGAAACGCCCATTTTACCAGAGCTGGGATTGCTTATGTAACGTACAGCGTCTATGTACTCTCTAGTTGGGCCAGCTGTGATTAGCACCTTTAAACCCTTCATATCCTTAGGTCTTGTTAAAACATCTATAACATGAGCCACTATAGTGTCTATATGGGCAATCTTCGCCTTCCCCTCTTCAAATCTGGGACCAACAAACTCTATACCTATAGATTTTAGGCGATTAATATTTTCAAGAACAATTGGGTGACGGAACATGGATTCATGCATAGCAGGGACAATTACTATAGGTATCCCAGCACCAATAGCGCTACTCACTACCGTTGTTGGAGGCGTATCATCTATCCCGCAGGCAATTTTACTTATAGTATTGGCAGTCGCCGGAGCTACCAGAACCAGAGAAGCAGTATCAGGATGATCACCAGCAAGTGATATATGTTCTACCTTTCCTGTCAGTTGGGTAACTACAGGGTTTCCCGTGGCCCATTGCATAAGATCCGGGGAAACAAGCCGAGTCGCAGCTGGAGACATAACTGCATAGACTTCTGCTCCAGTCCTCATTAGTTCACGAGCTATGATTGGACATTCCATAGCAGCTACGCTGCCAGTGATGCAAAGAACAATCTTTTTTCCCTTCAATACTTCGCTTTTGGTTCCTATAATCTGTTTTGATGTATGATTGTCTAGCAAATTGGAAACCCCAACTGGCTTTAGAACACCGCTTAAAAATTTTACGGTGCTCCTCGGGTTGTTAAAAAATTAAACAGCTATTTAAGTTTTAGGCATAAATAAAATGGATTGAACATAAATTACAGAAAATATTTATTTTTTATCTAATCTAAATAATATTTAAATTTTCATCATATAAACATTATGAAAGAGGAAAAGGCGGTTCAATACAATGGCAAAAAGTCGGTTAAACTTTAAACCATCCACCCTTTATCAAAATGTTTCACTCACAATACACACTCGCTACTATCGCTCACAATTCCACCTGTTTATCTTACCATAATGCTTTTATTTATTGAAAAACTCGGTTCAATGACATAACTAGAAAACCGCGTCTCTCCCCCCTCCTGATATTTCAAGAGTTATAAAAGGAGGTTTGTTATTGGAAGCTAAGGCCTTTTCACCCGGGCATATTACTTGCTTCTTCCAAATCTGTGATGCACCAATAGATCCCCTCTTGAAGGGCTCTAAGGGAGCTGGTTTCTCCATAGAGCACGGTATTATTACTAAGGTACAGGTTATGCCTTCAGACCACACCTCGATTGAAATCTCTATTAATGGTAAAGTGTGCGAGGCTAGAGTGACTGAAACAGTTGTAAGGTTGGCATTGGACCTAGCTCTCCAAAAACATGGTCAGGAGTACGATGTAAAAGTAATACAGGAAATGCAGATTCCCGTGGGAGCAGGATATGGGGCTAGCGGTGCCGCGGCTTTGAGTACTGCCCTTGCACTTAACCAAGCCCTAAATTTGGGATTGACCAAGAATAACAGTGCACAGCTGGCTCATATTTCAGAGGTTACTCACAAAACCGGTCTGGGTGACGTTATTGCACAGAATAGGGGTGGTATAGAAATTAGACTTAAGCCAGGCGCACCCGGATATGGAGAGATAGATATAATACCCTCTGAATGTAATTTTGATGTGGTTTGTGGATCTGTTGGAAAAATAGAGACGAAAGAAGTTCTCTCTAATCCTGAGAAAAGAAAAAAGATTAATGATGCAGGCGATAAACTTGTGAAGGAGCTTTTAAACGAAGCTTCCATCCATAAATTGGTTTCCCTTTCCAAAAAGTTTACTATGCAAACAGGCTTGGCTTCCCCCACTGTTATTAGAACAATTCGGACCTTAGAGGATTCTGGATTCCCCTACTGTAGTATGGTTATGCTGGGACAATCGGTTTTCTGTTTTGTTAGCGAGAAGGATTCTAAGAATGCCTGCAACATTATCAAAGAATGTATGCCTAATGGGATTGTTTTCGTGTCAAAAATCGATAATTTGGGAGCAAGACTGATTTAGGAGGTTAACATTATTGAGTGAAATTCCCGATAATCATCCTCGTGCAGAATCCCTAAGAATAAGACATAGAATTATTGAGGGAATGGAGCATAATGTGGTTGCTAAGGCTGGATTAATAGCCCACGGCAGAGGAGAAGCGTTTGACTACCTTTTGGGAGAAAAAACAACGCCACCCGCCAGAAAGGCTATCAGAGCCGCCGCAGCAGCTTTACTATTATCTAAATATCCCGTTATTAGTGTTAATGGAAACTCTGCTGCCCTCACACCCAAAGAAATAGTGGAACTTTCAGAGGTTTCAGGGGCCAAGTTGGAGATAAATATTTTTTACCGCAGTCCTGGACGCGTGGAAGCCATCAAAGAAGTTTTGGAAAAAGCTGGAGCTAAAGAGGTGCTAGGTGTTGGGGAAACCGCTGATGGTGTTATTCCCGAAATTTCAAGCATAAGAAGAGTTGTGGACAGAAGAGGAATTCTAATCGCAGACACCGTTCTAGTACCCATAGAGGACGGTGATAGAACTCAAGCTTTGAGAAAAATGGGAAAAACTGTAATAGCCGTGGATCTTAACCCTCTAAGTAGAACATCACAATCCGCAAATATTACCATAGTTGATAATCATGTAAGATGCATGCCTCTGCTAGTTGAAGAAGTCAAAAAACTAAAAAGTGTTCCCAAAGAAGAACTCAAAAAGATTCTTGAGGAGTATGACAACCAAAAAGTTTTGGGGGAAATTTTAGTATTAATCCGGGACAGACTAACCGAAATTGCAAAGAAAGGCATTCAGGACTACTAAAGTAACCCTGCCAAAAATGAATTTGGATTTATACTTCATTAAATTTTTCACTCTTCTTCTATTCTATTTGAGATGAATAATGGTAATTTTTCCTTTTTGTTTCAAATTTATTATAAATGTTTAAATCAAAAAATCGCTAGAGAGAATAGGAATGTTAATTTGTGAGATGTGCTGTGGAAGCTTATTTCTCATGTTAGTGTTACTTGTCTTCATGGGGTGAATGGTTTTGAAAAAGATTACTATCCAATTTGAGCCAGAGGGTCGGAGAATCGAAACCGATTCTGGCCAGAAAATTTTGGACATTGCGGAAGCATTTGGAATTGACATCAGATCGGAATGTGGAGGAAAAGGTAGTTGTGGTAAATGTCGCATTATCATACAGGATCAGAGTCGTGTGAGTGAAGTAATTGATCTTGAAAGAAATCACTTGTCGGAGAGTGAAATATCTGATGGTTACCGTCTAGCTTGTTGCACAATTGCTAAAGGCGATTTGGTGGTTGAGATTCCTGAAGAAAGCCGGATAAGAATTCGTAGAATTCAAATCACAGGCATGGAGCTCCCAGTAAAATTGGAGCCTCTAGTAAAAAAGTTTCACCTGGTTCTACCGAAGCCAACACTTTATGATATTAGGCCAGATGCAGAAAGGTTACTTGATGCTTTAGAGAGTGACTATGGACTTAAAAATATAAAACTTAGTCAAAGAGTACTCAGCAATCTCCCCGACGTTTTAAGAGAAAAGAACTGGGACGTCACCGCGGTTGTTTGGAATAATGAAAAACTTATTGCATTAGAGCCTGGAGATACCACCAACATACTCTATGGATTTGCGGTAGATATAGGAACATCCAAAATTGTAGGGTATCTCGTGAATCTCATAAGCGGCAAAACAGAGGAAATCGCCTATGTAGAGAATCCGCAAATAACTCATGGAGAGGACATAATGACTAGGATATCCTATACCCTTGAAGGGGAAAAGAATCTGCAAAGACTCCAGAGACTTGCTGTAGGTGCCATAAATTCCTTAGTTAAACAGGCATGTAGCAGGGTGGGAATAACTAATAGAAATATTTACGAATTCACCATTGTCGGAAATACCGCAATGCACCACTTCTTCCTTGGTATTCAACCAAAATATGTATCTTACACTCCATATGTTCCCGCTGTGAAAAGTCCCTTAAATGTAAGAGCCTCAGACCTAAATCTCGCCGCGGAACCAGAGGTAAACGTCTACGTATTACCATGTGTGGCTGGTTTTGTGGGTGCTGACGCAGTTGGAGACGTAATTGCTTCGGGTATTTGTGACAGTGAAGACCATTCGCTGCTCATCGATATTGGAACCAATACCGAGGTTTTTGTAGGAAACAGCGAGGGCATACTCTCCTGCTCCTGTGCTTCGGGACCGGCTTTTGAAGGGGCGCATATCAAATATGGAATGAAAGCTGTCACGGGTGCAATAGAAAAAATTAAAATTAATTCCGAAACTCTGGACGTTACCTACAAAACAATAGGTGACCAGCCACCAGTAGGCATCTGCGGTTCCGGAATACTAGACGGTATATCTGAATTGTTCAAGGCGGGAATAATAAACAATAGGGGACGCTTCAACCAAATTAAGTGCAAACGCTTAATACAACAAAACGGTAAAAAAGAGTTTGTTATCGCCTGGGGTAGTGAAACCACCACTGGTAAAAACATCACAATAACCCAAGAGGACATAGGGGAAATACAACTTGCAAAAGGCGCAATACACACTGGAGTAGTCATAACTATGAGGAGAAGAGGATACACTAAGGAGGACTTGGATCATATCTACATAGCTGGGGCGTTTGGATACCATATAGACCCCCTAAGTGCTAAAACCATTGGGATGCTACCTGACATACCCCCTGAAAAAATCAAATTCGTAGGAAACACCGCCGTTACAGGAGCCAAAATGTGCCTAATTTCCCGGGAAACCAGAGAAAAGGCCTACAACCTCTCAAAGAAAATACGGTATCTTGAGCTAGCCGTAGATCCTGACTTCCAAAAAGAATTTGTTAATTCCATGTACATACCATACAAAAATATAGAAGAATACCCAACAATCCTCAAATTACTCAGAGAAAAAAGGTGAGCATTTAAAACCCTTTATTCACCAAAAATGAATAATAACATAATCTTCATACAAAACATTTTTACTCTAGCCAAATTTATCCCAGAAAATAGTAACCCTATAAAAATAAGTCTTTCCAAACCTAAAAAATAGAAAATTACTGAAGCTGGACTAATCACTTCAATCCGAAAAGTGTGGTGTACCTTGTTGAAGGTTGTTATCATGGGTTCTGGAAGTATGGGTAGCCTATTTGGCGGTTTTCTCGCCAAAAGCGGAGTAGACGTCACACTTATCGACAAAAAAACCATAACAGATACCATTAGGAAAAAGGGATTAGAAATAACTGGTGTCAGCGGCCACCATCATATCAAAGTTAAAGCTACCCATAATCCCTCAGAGGTAGGAACAGCAGATCTAGTCATGATTATAGTGAAAGCCTACGATACCGAACAGGCAGTCAAGGACGCTGTTCCCCTAATCGGCAAAAACACGTGGGTTATGTGTCTCCAAAATGGATTGGGAAACGAAGAAATAGCATCCTGCATAATTGGAAGGGAGAGGATTCTCAGAGGAATAACCACTAATGGTGCCATGCTTGAAAAACCCGGAAAAGTTATTCACACCGGAACCGGTGAAACCATAATAGGCAGATGCTATGGGCCAAACACCAATGAAGTTGATAACATAGCTCAAATGATTACAAAGAGCGGGTTGCCCTCAAATGTTACCCCAAATATTTCTGGAGTAGTGTGGGGAAAAGCCCTAGTAAATGCGGGAATAAATCCATTTGGCACGCTTACCGGTCTGAGAAACGGTGAACTCTTGGAGGTTCCCGAAATAGTTGAGAGAATTAAGGAACTGGTTCTGGAGGGAGCGGAGGTTGCACATAAACTTGGTGTACATCTACCTTTCAATCCCGTTGAAAAAACTTTCGAGGTGGCTAGAGAAACCGCCCAAAATAAAAATTCAATGCTCCAAGATATTGAAAAAGGCAAGCGCACTGAAATTGACTACATAAATGGAGCAATATCTAAATATGGAAGAGAAATTCACGTGCCAACACCAATGAATGACCTCATAACTGCTCTGGTAAAAGGACTGGAAAAAAGAACCACAAAAAATAGAAACAGGTGAAAAACTTGAACCAATCAGGAGTTCCTCAAGAAAAAATCTTAGAAGAGCTAAGCGAAAAACTAAACAAAGACTTAACCTACGAATCCGGAAAAATTCTTGGAAGCATGTGCACCATTCCCCATGACTTAGGGAGAAAATTGATGACCACGTACCTGGAGAAGAATCTCGGCGATCCCGGGCTATTCAAGGGGACCCAAGAAATTGAGATAGAAACAATAAAAATGCTAGGCAGCTTATTAAATAATCCCAAAAGCTGGGGATACATTGTGAGTGGAGGAACAGAGGGCAACATAGTGGCAATGAGAATCGCCAGAAACATTGGAAGAACAAAAATTAGAGGCGGGACACCAGAAGTAATTATTCCTACTTCTGCGCATGCATCATTCGACAAAGCCGCCGACCTACTGGGCATTCGCCTGGTCCGGGTTAACCTTGACCAAGAGTACCGCGTAAAACCCTCAGAAGTAAAAAAGGCCATAACCGATAAAACAATTGCAATAGTGGGTATAGCAGGCACCACAAGCCTAGGCACCATAGACCCCATAGAAGAACTCTCAGAAATCGCCTTAGAAAAAAACCTGTACCTACATATAGATGCTGCCTTTGGAGGAATGGTAATCCCTTTTCTGGAAAGGTTAGGGTATAAACTTCCCAAATTTGACTTCCGAAACCAAGGAGTCTGTTCCATAACCATAGACCCCCACAAAATGGGACTTGCACCCATACCCGCAGGCGGAATACTCTTTAAAGACCGCACATTTATACTCGAAAACTGTTTTGAAATCCCTTACCTCGCTGGAGGAACATACGCACACCCAATAATACTCGGCACCCGCTCCGGAGCAGCAGTAATAGCCACCTGGGCAATGCTAAAACACCTCGGCATAGAAGGATATACCCGAATAGTCAAAAACTGCATGGAAGTCACGCACCAACTAGAAAAAGGAATACAGCAAATAAAAAATGTGGAACTGGCAACCAAACCCGTAATGAACATAGTAGGTATAACCTCTAAAGAACTAGACATTTGCCAAATCGACCAAGAACTGAGAAAACTTCGCTGGGCGCTAGGAAAATTTGAAAATCTCCTACGTATAGTCGTAATGCCCCACGTGAAACCACAACACATACAACAATTTCTAGCAGACCTCGAACAAATCACCAAAAAAATCAAATAAAAAACAAAATCATCACTACCACAAAATAAATGAACAAAACTCTACAAATTGACTTGTAAACTCATTTTAATTTAAATCCTAACAAAACACTGCATAAAAATTCAGAATGGATTAGTGAGGGTCGTCGTCTAGCTTGTTGCTTAGCTGGTTGTAAAGTTAGGGCAAAGGTGTTTTCGGCGTATTCACGCTCTCCGGTAATCTGCAACAATTTTTTTACTTTTCCTTGGCTAATCTCATAAAAGCCTGAGAACCGCCATAACCTAAAACACAAAACCAAGAACCAAAGAGCAAAACACTCAAAAACATATCCCTGAGTTTTAAACTCATATAGAAAACTAGGACCAGCACAGGGACACATATTTATAAACCAAAAACGTGATAGGTATATGGCTAAACTCACAATGGGGGAAATACTTGCCGAAAGTCCAATCTGTCCACATAGAAAATGTAGTTGCATCAGTAGCAATAGACCAGAAAATCGATCTCGAAAAAATAGCCAGAGCAGCACTAAACGTAGAATACGACCCTGAACAATTCCCAGGGCTCGTATACAGACTCGAAAAACCAAAAACTGCAACGCTCATCTTCGGCTCAGGAAAAATGGTCTGCACCGGAGGAAAGTCCGAGAAGGAAGTTCATAAGGCTGTTAACATTATCATAAAGGATCTGCGAGATGCCGGTATCATTGACACTGACTCAGAACCGATCATCCAGATTCAAAACATTGTTGCTTCTGCAAGCCTAGGAGCAGACCTAAACCTCGAACTCGCAGCCTACACACTCCCAAACGTTATGTATGAGCCAGAACAATTCCCTGGACTCATATACCGTATGAAAAATCCCAAGGTAGTACTCCTTTTGTTCACGACTGGAAAACTAGTGGTTACAGGTGCCAAAAAGGAGGAGGAGATTTATGCTGCGGTGGATAATGTGCTTAACACTTTGACGGAGTTAGGTATTACTCGCAGATAATTTTCCCCATCATAAAAATGGGTTGTTGTGAGCGTTGTTTTTTTAGGTTTTGATTTTTTGGGCGTAGAGTTCTATGGCTTGTTCTATGATTTCCTTTTGTATGTTTTTGTGTGGGGATTCGGTTTCAAGGATTCTCTGGGGGATTCTCAAGTTTTTGAATTCGAACCCTTCCCTAAATTTGAATCTATATTTCTCTTTGAGTATTTTCAGACCTGTTTCCATTAGCTGGTTTTCGGTGAAGTTTAGGTCGACTGTTTTTAAGGCTTTTGCGACTATTTCGGGGGTGTACACTCCTCTAGCAAAAAAGCATACCACAAGGCTTGATAATACTTGGCGCCAAGCCTCCTCTTTAATGAGACCATTAGCGATGTTTTGGGCGGTTAGCTCTTGGGTCTTCCCAACAGCCTTCTGGTCTATGCCATATCCTGCTGAGTCTAGATGACTGTGTCTAGCTCCAGTGTAGAATCCAGCGTATCCTGCGGGGCCAGTATGGTACCCTGCGGGCTCGTTCCCGCCCATTGCAAGTGCGAATTCCATCCCCCCATACTTTTCTGCAGCTTTTTCTACGCCTCTTGCAAGGTGTTTGTAGAATTGGTTTGGCTGCTCCACTATTAACTCAATCATTCTAAGATAGGTTTTATAGTCTCCCCATTTGGGTTCCAGTCCTAGGGTTTCTTCCTTTGTTACCAGCTCTTTTTGGACTGCCTCTGTAGCCCAAGCAAGAACTACTCCCGTGCTAATGGCGTCCAGTCCCCAGTTTTCCACCTCGTCTATAAGTTTCAGAACCCCGGTTACACTGGAGACTCCCAGCATACAACCCAAGGCATAGAGTAGCTCATAATCATAGGGAACCATAGTGGTCTTGTAAAAGTAGGGTTCATCCTCATAGGGTTCCCTTAACGTCGCCAAATGTATACAGGCTACTGGGCAGTGGGCGCACGCCACCCTGCGGCCCAAATACTTTTCGGCCAAATTTTCTCCAGATATTTCTTCTGCTCCCTCAAACCATGCTTGCTTCAAGTTTCTTGTGGGTAGCCCCTTCAACTCATTTAACACCAGTATGTTGGAGGCTGTTCCCAGATCATGATATTTTTGTAGGGCAGATGATTTTGTTTGCTGATTATACAACGTTTCATAAACTTCTTTGAAGAGTTTTCTATCCGCTACGGGGGTGGTTTTTCTCCCAGATACCAGAACTGCCTTTAATCTTTTGCTCCCGAAAACTGCCCCAAGTCCCAATCTGCCAAAGTGACGGTAAGTTTCAGTAACCAGATTCGCATAAGTGACCAAGTTTTCTCCGGCTTTCCCAATACGCATAATCGTTCTATTCCCCGAACCTGGCTCATTTTCTCTTATAACTCTACCCACAGTTTGAGCACTATTCATACCCCAGTATGCCGTAGCGTCTCTGAAAAACACTCTATCCTCATGAATGGCCAGGTAAACCGGGCTTTCACTCACTCCCTTTATCACTATTGCGCCGTAGCCCGCAGATCTAATAGCTATGGCGCTCCTGCCGCCGGCATGGCTCTCCCCCAGATTGCCAGTATGGGGGGATTTAAACATGGCAACTGTTTTTGATGCCATAGGATAAAGGTTGGTAAGGGGTCCCACAGCAAACACTATCACGTTTCCTGGACCAAGAGGATCAGCACCCTTCTCGCACTCCTCAAGTAAGAGTTGTGTGGCTACCCCAGTGCCTCCAATATACTTCTCAAAAAGCTCCTGCCTGTTCCTCACCCGGTAAAGGTGCTTTGACAAGTCAACATACAAAACACTTGAAGGTAAAAACTGAGACACTCAATTCACCTCCCCTCCAGTTTTAACCTCTTCCAATTCCAATACGTCATAAGGGCAATACTTGGCACAAATTCCACAATAAACACATATTGCTGGCTTATTATTTTCCTCGTCCCAGAAAACTGCCCCAATTGGACAAGCCTCAACACATTCCCCGCAACCAATACACTTATCCTTATCTAGAGTAACGCCGTATCCCTTTCTAGATTTAAGCGCGTCTACAGGGCACACTCTTGCACATGGGGCGGGTTCCTTACAGGCTCGGCAAACAACCACCACAAAACCCCTCTCAACACCTCCTGCAGACTTTACATGAATAGTACTCTTACCAAGGCCACCGACACCGAACCTGCGGGCGCAGTTTATGGAGCACAGCTGACAACCGGTGCAACGGTTCAAATCTACGACGCTAAGTCTACGCACCACATTATCATCTCCAAGTTGATGGCTAATTTTGCATAAATGTAGTAGAGGGGTAATATGTATATTTATCGGTGACTAATCCATTTCTGTGATAATTGGGTTATTATTTTGTTTTAATATAAATGGTAACGCAATTTGTGGAGAAGAGGGGAGTTTTAGAATAATAGGTGAAAATGTAAACTAGGTGGAGTAGCTGCTTATTTGTCCTTCAGTTTCAGTAACTGTATTTCAAGAGAGTGGTTCCATAGTATTTGTATATGTGCGAAAATGGTAGAGTGGCTGTGCTGCCGCTTTTTTAAGGTAAATCTGTAAGTTAATTCTTTAAAAGAATGAGGCAAAAAAGCCTGCTTTCTTTATGGGTGGGGCGAATCTGGAATATTTCAGCACTTAAAATAGGAAAAGCAGAACGATGGGACTTTTACAACTGGAGAGTGCAGGAATCATTAAAGAGGGGTGGTTTGGTGTATTCCATGCTACTTGTGTGTAGCTTAGAGTCTCCGGTGTTTCCGTATGGGATGTGCGATTATCTACCTATTTGAATATTAAACTAATTTTTGGGGAAAATTGGATTTAATCTTGCTTCTTTGCTATAGTTACGTTATCGGGGTCTAGTGCTGACCATATAACTTTGTAGCCTAGGGCTTCTAGCAGGCAGTCTACTTCTGGGATTCCTTTCTTTTGGAAGATTTTTGCTGCTTCGGAACGTTTTTTTTCTGGGAGGTTTTCCAGCTCCTGTCTTAGTTTGTTTAGCGTTTCATTGCTTATTAGTGTATTACCTACTAGTGTGTAGTTATCGACTTTGATGCTTTTTCTAATTGCTTCTATGGTTACCTTGTGTTTTTCCGCTAGTTCTTTTAGTGGGACGACATCCTTGTCAGGTTTGATTGTTGCAATTTTTAGTTTTGCTATATCTTGGTTTATCTTTTTTTGCTCGAGTTTTTGTAGTATTTCAACTATTGGTTTTAGGGGTACTTTGTTCTTATAGTATATTACTTTGCCGGGAATGTTTTCAAAGGATGAGCAGGCTAGGTTTTCGTCAACAGCTAAAATTAGTTCTTGATTTATTTTTTCGAGTTTGCTGATTTTTCTTTCCAGATACTTTTCTGTCCAGAATCCTACTATTTCCATGAGAATTTTCATTCCCTCCTTCTCAAAGCCGAAGTCTGGCACCATTACTGTTGATCCACTTATCAGCGGCTCCGGCTCCCTTATTATGGTCCAACCTGTTTTTAGGGCATTGAATCTATGGTAGAAATCTTCCTCCACCCGGCTATCAAACTTTTCTGTTTTATTCATGCTTCTGACTGCTAATTTGTCTTTGTCTCTTTCATCTAGAATAAAATCATATACTCGGGGTTTTTTTGCTACGCCTCTTCTTAGTATTCCCGCTTTTATTTGCCATCCCTCCAGAGAGATAATTAATGGTAGAAGCTTTGCCATAGATGTTCCATAGCGCTCGGTTAGTTTGAGGAGTGAAGCAGGTCCCTCAATATTAATTGTGAAACTGCCGTTGCGTACTTCTGCATTGTACATTAGCCCATAGTACTTTATTGCCCTTAAGAGTTGCTGATAACCTGATTTAACCACAATTTCCATATTTGTGGCGCCAAATAGCATAGTCTGAGCTAAAGCAAGATTGTACCATTTCAAAAGTTCAAGAGGGTCAATATCTTCAAATTCTCGTAGTACCAGCTCTGATTCGTTATCCGCCCACAGTGATTTTTCCAAGTCGTCCACGGAGACGCCCAGAATGGATGCGGCGTTTTTCAATACTGTTGTCCTTTGCTTCTCATCGATTACTAAACCCATTTTGTTTGCTTCCTCAAAAACTACTCTTCTTGCCTCGATGGGATTTAGGGGGCTGGTGCTCTCAAAGCTGCATCTTCTCTCCAGAAGGACGCGTAATCCCCGAATAAATCTGTAGTTAATTCCCTCCTCAAATTCATCAAGTACCTCTGAAAGCTCTCCCTGCTTTCTTCCCTTATAATCCTTAAAAGTTTTAATGATTTCTGCTGCTATAACTATTTGCTCCTCATCCAGCGAAGAAAAAACAGGCATTATCCTGTTCCCCCAAATTCTAAACACTAAAAGTTCAGAGGGCAGCATAACTAAGCCTCTAAGGCAGTTCTCCTCCTTCTAGATATAGCTACTTCAGAGGTGGCTTTTGTAATTATTTCATAAAGCACAGCGGACTTATTCCCTTTTTTCCTGAGAATTCTTCCTAACCTCTGTACAAACTCTCTCTTGCTACCAGTTCCACTTAGGATTATTCCCACACTTGCCTCAGGAACATCGACACCCTCATCCAAAACCTTGGAAGTGACAAGAATATTGTACTTGCCCCTTCTAAATTTATCTAGATTTTCAACTCTTTCGTTTTTGGGTGTCTTATGCGTAATGGAAGGAATGAGAAATCTCCGAGATATCGCATAGACCAAATCATTATACTCAGTAAAAATCAGTATTCTCTCTCCAACATGTTTTCTTAAAATATCTCCCAACACCTTTAATTTTGAAGAGGCATTCAAAGCTATCACTCGGGCGCGGTGTCTGGCAAGTAGGGCTTCCCTAGCCCTTGGATCCCTACCGCTCCTCATCACCAGTTTCCTAAAGTCTTTTGGAGATTTTAAAGATATATTAGTTGAGGCTAAGTAATCCAAATAAATTTTGTACACCTTCTCGTACTCCTCCTTTTCTTCTGGTGTTAACTCCACAACTATTTTCTCCAAGACAAAGTCCGCTAAGTGTTTACCAGCCAATTCACCAATAGTTAATTCGAAAATTTTTCCACCTACAAGCCTATCTAATTCTGAATGCAATCCGTCTTCTCTTTCATAGGTGGCAGTAAGTCCCATACGATAGGGCGCTACCAACATTTCACCTATGTTTGCGTAGCCCGGTGCAGGTAAGTGATGTACCTCATCAAATATGACGAAGGTAAACCGGTTTCCCAATTCCTCAGCCCGCAAATATGCAGTGTCATAAGTGGCAACCGTAATGGGTTCCAGTTCATGAACTCCACCCCCATAGCTTCCAATCTTTATTTTGAACTCATCAGTTAATTGAGAACGCCACTGATCCATTAAATCCAGGGTTGGAACAACAATTAATGTGGGTTCGCCAAGTATAGATATTGCCTTCAGAGCAATAATGGTTTTGCCTGCACCTGTGGGCAAGACTATAACTCCCCTTTTACCAGCCTTAAGCCAAGCGTTTAAAGCATCCTCCTGGTAGTCTCGGAGCTGAATGGTAGAGCTAAAAACAGGGCAGGGAACCAAATCTAAAACGTTGTCCGAAAAATCAATTCTTGAACGCTTCAAATAATCCACAATATCCGAATAGTAAACTGCTAAAGCTCTATAAGCATTTAAACGAGAGTCCCAATACGCATTTGGAACCCTACCTCCACGAATCAGAATAGTTCCCCTATCATAACTTAATCTAATCACTAGAAGACCGCCTCTACAAACCAAGAATTGTTTGATACAATTAAATTATTTCGTCTATCCTTTAAAAAGGTCAACATAACACTATAAAAATTACCCACCCAAAAGTATTAACATTATTTCGTTTCTGGGCCTTTATCCTCTTATTCTACCTTTTTATTCTAGGGAGAAAAAAATTCTCCACTTTTGGCAATGCTGAACCAAGAAACCAATCTACTTAAGAACTACCCTACTAAAAGGGAAACTTTTTAAATTTAAGAATACCAAATCTTAATCCAAGCAGAAGTACTCTGGAGGATTTTTTATTGTCCAAAAAATGGCGCCTAGAATTAGAATCTACTTTAAGAGAAATGAGTCGCGCCGATCCACAAATCATCGCTTCTGCAATAGTGCGAAATGACGGCCTCGTTCTAGCCTCGTCACTACCCAAAGACTCTGATGAGGGAATTATTGGCGCCATGGGTGCAGCGGTTCTAAACATCGGCAACAGAACGGTTAATGAGTTAAAAAGAGGCGAACTCAGCAAGGTAATAATAAGTGGATCCAAGGGAGACGTTGTCATATGCGGAGTAGGAGACTCAGCACTATTATCTGCAATAACGAACTCCGACTCAAATTTAGGCCTCGTACTCCTCGAAATGAGAAGGGCAAGCGAAAAAATTCAAGAAATCCTAGCACAGATTTGAACCACTTAACCAGTTAAAGTCATACCTACTCTTTGAGCCTCACAGACTTTCCTTCTCCCTTAAAGTACCCTTTTTGCAACGAAAATGGTAATTCTCCGCTACATTGTGCAGAACACGTCAATGACGAAACCTAAAAGCCAACAAATTAAAATGAATTCTATACCTTATTATACATTACCGGCTATTTGTCTCAGCTTATACAATGCTAAGCCGAGCTGGTGCTCCTTCAGTCCAGAAATAACAAAAATATTAGATTCAGTTATTTTCACTACCGTGTAACCTTTCTTACCGTGGACTATAAAATCCTCAATTCTATCCGTAGAGAAGGTTTCTGATATTTTCCTGTTTTTTTCGAGGCTTTCCAGAATTATTGATCCTATTCCCTCTACCCTTCCATATCTTAATTTACTAGCTTTAATTTTTCCGTCCATATCCGTAATAACAACGTCTAATCCGCTTGAGAACTGTAATTCCTCAAGGGTGTTGTTGAATTTGGTGGACTCTGCTTTTAAATCAGCTGAAGTTGCCATTTTCTCACCTCAATGGTACTCGTCTAGAATTTTCTTATAATTTATGGTATTTAAACTCCGCAAATTTTTTGGTGTTATTTACATAAAGTATAGAACATTAACTATTTAAATTTTATGTAGTTTTACTACATAATTTTATTGACTATTGCTAAAACCTTTATATCCGTAATAAAATATATTCCCCGTCCTTCCTAGAAACAACTTTATGTCCTTTATTTAAATTTGGTAAAGGGTATTTCCTTGAACATCTAAATGAATCAAATAAGTTAAAAGGTAAATATTAATTTCTTTCTATGAGATAAAATTTTCAATGTGAACTTAATATCTTTGGCTCATAAGTAGTGTCTTAGGCTTCTCTTAAAAAAAGGCTAGAAGTGAAGAAATTGAGTGAAGAAGCTTTCAAAACTGTGGTAAACCTCTTATTAGAAAATAAGGTCGAAAAAGCATCTGATATGCTTATATCCCTATTTAAGGATAAACATTCAGAAACTAGAACCGCTGCTTTGTGGGCTGTTAACTCCTCCGCAGAAAAGTTCCCAAAATTAGTAGAAAAAGTTTTACCACACATTCTCAATCTAGCTATCACTGATAACTCCACCTATGTTAGAGCAAACGCAACAGAAGTTCTAGGGCTTCTCAGTTTGAGCTTCACGGAACAATTCCAAAAATTAACACCTAAAATATTTGAGTCACTAGAAAAATCGGATATTGATTGCAAGTGGAACACCATACTGGTTTTGGGCTGGATTGGTAGTAACAATCCCCAAGCTATTGAAAGCCTAATCCCAAACCTAATTAAATATTTGGATTCTAAGAATACAATGATGAAAACGACCTCTGTGGTGGCAATTGGCTGGATAGGAAGCTCTAACCCCGAAATAGTTGAGAAATACATTCCAATTTTATTAAAATTGGCTAAAAATGATGGCCTCGACTATGTTAGATCTAATGCTACGGAAGCATTGGTTTCCATAGGTTATAAGAAGCCTGAAAGTATTGAGAATATTGTATCTGATCTTGCTTTTATGGCGGTCAAGGATCCTGACCCTCTTGTTAAGGGTAGTGCATCAGAGGCTTTAGTCTTATTAACTAAAAGAAAAGTGGAATTGATAAATGAAATTATTTCAAGTGTATCTAGTGTTGTGGAGAAAGAAGATGAACTGATAATTTGGAATGCAGTCACAACGCTGGGATATATAGGAAACAGCAATCCTAAAACAACCAATGTTATCCTTAACAACCTAAAGCAGCTCCTAAATTCAGATAATGAAAATATAAAAGAATTAGCAATCCTTGGCATAGGCTGGATTACAGGCAACAATCCCAAAGAAACACAGCCCTTAATTGAAGAAATAGTAAACGAATTGACAAAAGTCTTGGAAGATAAAAAGGCATTAATTCGCAAAAATGCAGTTAAGTCTCTAGGATGGATAGCTGGAAACTCGCCCCAAGTTGTGAAAACAATTTTACCCAAAATTGAAATACTTGCCAACGAAGACAAAGACGATAGTGTAAGACAGACGGCGAAAAGTACTCTCCAATTTGTACTCGAAAACATAAAGAAATAAGTTAATAGACGAATTCTTTTCCTGAATATTTAACAAATGGTGCCAGTTATAGTTTGTCTAATACTTCTCTGACCCTTCTGATCAAATCTTCTAGTTTCTTCTCATCAAAACTGTCAAGATTTTCCAAGTTGATATTTATGTTAACTGAAATAGGTATTTCTGAAAAGCCTTTTGCAATTTGCCTTTGTACAGATTGAATTTCTATCCTTTCCCTTTCACTTATTTTTGGCTGTTTGGGCATCTTAGCTGCTATGGATTGTGTTTGTGCAAATTCTGCTTTCCTCTCAGCGGATTTTTCCTTTGAATCCTTTCTGGAGGGTAAATTCTCAAATAATATAAGAAATTTTTCTGGTTCCTTTTTTCCTACTATCTCCTTTGTAGAGTAATTCAAGCCATATTTCATTTTCAGAGAGTTTGCTATCCTTGAACCAACAACTTTCAAAAGCTTTGGAAGATCCTCCGATTCTTTCCAAAACCAGATATTTTTTCTATTATGGTCAACGACGATCAAAGCCCTAGATAGATTCGTGTAATCTAAAGGCACAGGTATTAATTCTCCATCATCTCTTATCTGAAAAGCTTCAACCCCTACTGACATAAAATCACCCCTTAAACATCTAGTAAGAATTACTCTTTTTTATATATAAAAACCTGTGGTAAACTGTCTCATAACCCAAAAATTGGATCCTACAAAATTTTTCTGTTAAAAGCGCAGCTGTACTAAAACTAAATTGAGTAAAACTGAAAAATCTTTTAATGGTAAAGCACTACTGGTTAAAGGGCTTCCCAACAAAATTAGGAAAAGGGGTTTTTTATAAAAACGTACATAAGCTGCGCTTCTTAGACAAAGAACGAAAACATGTTTTTATAGCAAAATATGGAGGGCTAATATGTCCTCTTTTTAACGTTATTACTTCCTATTTTGGGACTTTTTAGTTTCTTTTCTTTTGATTTCTTTTTTGGATTGCCTAAACTTTAAAATTCTTATGGGTAGATACATTAAAAAGCCAATCGATGCACCTACTAAGGCTATTTTTAGTAGTAACTGAGACAAATTATGCTTAAAGCTGGTTACCGGAATTACTGCAGTAGATACTTTTTGTCCATCAACGACTACTAAAGCAGGGTACGGGGAATAGTTCTCAACAACTAAGTAATAATATCCAGGGATTGCAGCGGTGTAGCCGAAGAGTGAAAACTCTGACGGTTGCCCCTTCATTATTGGCGTGAAAAATGTGGCTCCCTGTAAGTAGTGAAAGAAGTTGAAAACATCCATAACGTATGCATTAATTCTTAGGTTTGAAGTATATACGCCGACCATACTTTCACCGTAACCCAGATAAATCCCTATCCAGTTCATTTGCCCTGGAAGCACTATCCAGACTCTTGTAAAGTTATAACTTTCGCCATATGATATTGGCATCAGGTCCACCTCTGGAAAATACAGCGTTAAGACTGTTGCCGCAGGGGCGGCCACAATTCCTCCAAGTAGGAGAGCAACACTCACGGCTGCTATGACTTCTTTAATTAACTTCTTCCTGCTCACTATCTTCACCTTTGACATTATACCCATAAAAAATGCAATCTTTAAATAATCTAGATTACTCTATTTTCCTTCTACCCGCTGTCCTAATACATGCTACACACATCTATGGAAACCTTAAGCCTTATTTTTCTTTCCATTACACCATTTCTTAAAATTGAGAAAAAATCTTACCTTTACTATATTTACATAAATTTTAATTAATAACTAATAATATATAATATTAAAATTTTTGATATATAATAATGAATAATAATTTGAATGTTTGTATTTCTTATGAGGTGTTGTTATATGTCGAAGAAAGATTCCATACGGTCATCTGGAAAATGGTATGGTACACAACAAACAGATCAGAAATGTGATGCTTGTGGTGGCTCAGTTCTTTACGATTCTTCCCGCAAATTAAGAGTCTGTAGCGTTTGCGGATTAATTCAGAGAGAAAGAACAGGCGAAAAGGTATCCCATCGGAACATTCTTGAAAGCCTAAGATACAGAGAAACCATCGAGCAAATAGCAAAATATCTGGACGCTGAACCATGGCAAATAGAACAAGAAGTTGTACTAATGGCGAGGAAGGGACTGGTTAAAGTCCAAGGAAACAAAGTAATACCCACTCGAGAGGGTAGAAGGCTGCTCTTTAAAGAAATAGCAAGAGAAACAGAAAAAGAAAGCTGAGCAATTCAAAGAATACCGCTATGCTTAATTTCCTAAATTCTCTATTAAGAGTCACTCAAAACTTTAGGTATCAGGCTCCAATCATACTCACATCTAAAATGATGTTATATTAAATCCGTTTTTAACGATAAATAACTGATTAGAAGGTTTAAACCATTTCCCCTTTTACCTATTTACCACCTTCCCTGAGTTAAAGGAGTTTTAAACGTTTCAAAAATTTCAACTGATTAAATCTGGACGGAACTTTTTTAAAATTATTTCTTGAGCCAATTTTGCCTCTTAAGATAAAAAAGTAATAGCATACTAAGTAAAATAGCTCAATAAAGGATTACTTAAATACTTTAATTGCCGCCTCTAGTCCTGCTCCGATTTCTACACTTTGACCTAGCTTTTTAAGTGACTGTTCTAGTGCGTATATGGTTGTTAGTATCTCTTTATCAGTTACGCATCCCATATGTCCTATTCTGAAGATTTTTCCTTTTAACTTGGACTGTCCACCTGATATGAGGATACCGTACTCCTTCTGCATATGTTCTCGTAAATCCTTGTCCGATACGCCGTTAGGGATTCGCACCGCAGTTACTGTCACTGAGCAGTTCTCCTCTCTCTTTGGGAAGAGTTCCAATTCTAGTGCTTTTATGGCTTCTCTGGTGGCTTGGGCTACTTTTCGGTGGCGGGAGATTACATTATCCAGTCCCTCTTCTAGTAGTAGTCTTAGAGAATTTTGTAGGGCATAATAGAATGTTAAGGCGGGTGTGTAGGGTTGCTCTGGAGGATTCTTCTTATAGCTTTCTAGGTATGCTGGTAGGCTAAAGTAGAACGCCCTCCTTTTTGTACTTCTAATTACCTCCCAAGCTTCTTCGGATACTGAGATGAAGGCTAAACCGGGTGGGAGTGAAAAGCACTTCTGTGAACCTGAAACACAGAGGTCGATTTTCAAATCGTCAACTGGAACGTAGTCGCCGCCCATACTTGAAATTGTATCCACAACTAATAATGCGTTATGCCTTTTCACAATCTTACTTATATCTTCAAGCGGAACTCTTACTCCGGTCGATGTTTCGTTTTGGGTTATTGTTACAGCCTTAACATTTTTTTCCCTATCTAGAGCCTCTTCAATTAGCTCTGGTTGTGGAATGTCTCCCCACTCCACAGATAACTCGATGGGTTTTCCCCCGAAGGCTTCCACAATTAGTTTGAACCTCTCACTAAATTTGCCGTATACTGGACAGAGTACTTTATCTCCATCTTCTATTATGTTACTGATAGCGGCTTCCATTGCCCCAGTACCCGAGCATGTTAGTATGAAGAGGTCGTTTTTAGTTCTAAAAACTTTCTTTAAATTCTCTGTGCACTCTGTAAGCATCTCACCAAACTTTTTTCCCCTATGATTAATCATTTGGCGAGACATAGCCCTAAGTGTACTGTCTGGGACAAATGTAGGACCCGGAATCATTAAAAGATCTTCGTCGAATCCACGCAACTTGCTTCACCTAACTCCTTTAAACAATTAAAAGTTTACAAATATTTGAAATTAAAATTTTGGCACTTGAGTAGAATTATTGGTGTGATGAATATTTAGCGGTCTTTAACAGTGGAAGGAATACCCTTTTAATATTTTCTATCTCTTAAGAAAATATAGATGGGCTTTGAGGTGTGAGGAATGTCGGTGCACCCCATAGAGTATAGATATTATACACCTGAAATGAAGCAGGTTTTTACAGAAGAGAATAAACTTCAAAAATGGCTTGATGTAGAAGCGGCCCTAGCGAGGGCACATGCGGCTCTTGGGAATATTCCAAAGGAAGCAGCAGAGGAGATATCGAAAAAAGCCTCATTAAAATATGTTAAACTCGAGAGGGTAAAAGAATTAGAAGAGGAGATTCACCACGATGTCATGGCAATGGTGCAAGCCCTATCAGAGGTATGTGAGGGAGACGCTGGCAAATATGTACATTTAGGAGCAACAAGTTATGACATTGTAGACACTGCTTGGGCGCTTATCTTGAGAGATGCCATAGAAATAATTTCCTCAAAACTCGTATCTATTAAAAATGTGCTCTTGGAGCTAGCTTCCCAACACAAGGAAACAATATGCATAGGACGAACACACGGGCAGCATGCAGTACCCTTCACTTACGGAATGAAGTTTGCCATTTGGGCCAGCGAAATCAATAGACATCTAGAAAGAATCGGAGAAGGGAAAAAAAGGATTTTAGTTGGTAAAATGAGTGGAGCAGTGGGAACAATGGCTAGTTTTGGAAAAAAGGGATTTGACATCCAGAGAATCGTAATGCAAGAATTACAAATAAGAGAAGCAGAGATAACCAACCAGATAGTTCAACGCGATACTTATGCAGAAATTATATTTTTAAACGCTTTAGTTGCAGCAACTCTAACAAAAATAGCTAAGGAAATAAGGAATCTACAGAGAACAGAAATCGGAGAAATATTTGAGCCCTTCACAAAGAAACAGGTAGGATCCTCAACTATGGCTCAGAAGCGAAACCCCCACCGGTCAGAAAGAGTCTGTGGAATATCCCGGGTCATAATAGCCTACACGATACCCACATTGGAAAACGCTGCACTAATCGAACACGAAAGAGACCTAACAAACTCCTCCAATGAACGCATAATATTCCCCGAATCCTTCATACTCCTAGACTATATCCTAGCTGAAATGATATCCATACTCAAAGGATTAGAATTCAACTACCAAAACATTCAGAAAAACCTAGAACTCGAAGGCGGACTATACATGAGCGAAAACATAATGCTAAAACTCGTAGAGAAAGGATTAGGAAGACAAGAGGCACATGAAACTCTTCGCCAAATAGCAATCAAATGCCGCCAAGAAAACATACCCCTAAAGAAAGCCATACTGGAAAACCCCAAACTAAAAACCATAGTAAAAGAAAAAGAACTCGACAACTGGCTAGACCCAAAACAGTATATCGGCACCGCAGTTGAACAAGTAGAAAAAATAGTAAACAAACTCAAAAACTGACACACTAAAAGTGAACCAACTCGCTCTTTATTCAATACAAGCGTATACGAAGCCAATTTATAATGAAAAAATCAGGACTGCTACGATATTCGCTTTTAATTTTTCAACACTACTAGAATGGACAACTCAAGATGGTTACAGAAATCCAAAGAATAAATTCTCCGTTGTTATTATTTGTAGGCTTCTAGTAAAATTTCGGTTATGTACTTTACCTCAGGTTTACCACCCGCTAATTTTGAGATTACATCTAGGACTGCGAAACAACCTGTACAACTCGCCACTAAAGTATTCACTCTTTGATTGTTTACCTCATCAATAATCTTCTGCGCACTATCCATGCAACAAAGATTTGACGGAACTTGGCTTACTTTCAAACCTTGGATTCTTCTAAGGAGCTCATGGTTGCTTTTTAGGTTTATTTTTGCTCCCGGCGCCAAATCCCTCTGATACCTGTAACATCCCTCATAATACGCCACATTCTTATCCAGTCTGGGTTTCCCCTTCATGGTTTCCAGAAGGAATTCAGGGTAGTATAAAATTCTCATACCCTCATATTCGCCCCCGAAGAACCTATTGTAGAGGAAACAGCAAACGTTACAAAATGTTACCACTGCTCTGGAACCAAGTTTCTTTGCTTGTTTAAGATTGTTCTCAATAAATTGCTTGGAGTACTCCTCCAGCTTTGGTCTCTCCTCCTTTGATATTTCCCTATAGGCCAGGTTTCCACAGCAAAACTCCTTTTTAAGAAAGGTGTAATCCACATCAAAGAGCTTTAACAACTCTACAAAAGCTTTAAACGGCTTAAACAGAGCAAAAGGATTATTGCACCCTGCAATAATAGTATAAGTCGCCTGCTTATCCATGTTCAAGCCTAGACCATACTTAAGCAGATAATGCCTCTGTTTGCCAGCTTCCAATATCGAACCCTGAGATGCAATACGCTTCACACTTTCTTCCATGTCTACAGATCTCCTCTAAGAGAATTGGTGAAAACATGAGGCTCAGGGCTCTTTTAAAACTTATCAAAGATTAGTGGACACGGTGATGTAAAATTATTCTTTTCCCATTCTTCTCGTAGAGCCCTAGACCTCGAAAATGAATTATAAACGCCATTTTTATGAGACACGGTCAATGTATGCTCTATTAACTATAGTTAATTCTGAAATTTTCTGTCATATCCCAAGAGTATAATAATGTTATAATTAATCTTTAAACTGAACATATTATATTTCTAAAAATCATAAATCTATAGCTCAATTATACACCGTTGTGAATAAGACTTATACTATAGGGAACATGACTTCGACATTTAACGTAAACCCACATATGGAAGCTGGTAAACTTTAAATTTAATCATATCTGCCTATCAACTAAATAACAATCGAAGGAAGGTATGAAAAATGAGTGAAAAAACTACAGGAACCATGATAGGCGGCATATTAGCACTAATAGGTGCAATCTTAGGATTTCTCGCGGCTTGGATGTTGCTAGGGTTCAAAATTGAAACATTGCTTAGTCCTCCAACCCTCTGGCTACTCTTAATCGTCATTGGCTCTATTCTAGCTCTGATATTTGCGATTATGTTGCTTGTCGGTAAAGCCATCAAGTGGAGCGCAATTCTACTTATAATCGGAGGTCTTCTCTCAATCATTGCTGGTATCGGTGGCTACTTGGGCTTTATTGCAGGTATCCTCGAGATAATCGGTGCTCTTATCGCCTTGTTACTGAAAAAGTAAGAAAAGCGCCTAACATAATCTTGTCTATTTTTTATTTTTTTATTAATTTTAAAAGTTAGATCATATTACCCAGAACATCTAAATTCGTGAAACTGTTACTATCACTAATTTTGAGTTTTTTTAAAAATTTTTAAAAGGTATCCCTTCTTATTGTTTTCAAAGTGGTCAGCATGCCTAAAAGGGTTATCAGGACTGTTTCTTCGATTTTCGATCTTTATGATGTAGATTCCTCCTACACTCGATTTGATCAGAAATATGATATGTTTGCGAGATCCTCGTGGGATCGTAGTCTTGCTTTTGACAATATAGGCAATATCCTGGAATTCATAGATGATAGGATTAAGCATTTTTATCCTGGATTCACTTTGAAGGATTATGCATTTATGCAGGGTGCGTGGGCTCTAACCACTGCTTCAGAGTTTGAGACTGGGAATATGGGTCTTCTCTCCTGGAAACCTTTAAGCTTTGAAAAAAACCCTTCTAGCGTCAGAATTTTTCAGATGTGGAAAATGAAACAGAATAATTTAAATCTTCAAAAGTTGGGTGAAACTCCGGATAAAATGTCAATGATTATTAAGAGAGCTGCTAAGACTTATGGTGCGGATCTTGTTGGTATCTGTGAACTTGATCATAAATGGGTTTATTCTCATCACTGGGTTAGGCCTAACAATGTGCACAAAAAAATTGTGTTCAAGAATGTGCCAGAACCAGATGAAACAAGTGAAGAATTCATCATTCCCTCAGGTGTTAACCACGCTGTGGTCATGGCAGTAGAAATGAATATAGAATTGCTGCATAATTCTCCCTCCCCTCTGGCTGAAGTGGCTACTGGTTTGGGCTACTCCCAAATGATTTTTCTAGCAGCCAGTGTCGCGGAATTTATACGTGGTTTGGGTTATACAGCAATTCCATGCGCTAATGATACTGCTTTAAGCATTCCTTTAGCAATATCTGCAGGTTTAGGGCAGCTTGGGAGGAGTGGTCTGCTTATAACTCCCGAATTCGGGCCAGCAGTTAGAATATGTAAAGTGCTTACAGACATGCCTCTCAAAAACGATAAACCCATTGACTTCGGGGTAACAGAATACTGCCAAAAATGTAAAAGATGCGCAGAGAATTGTCCAACCCAAGCCATTTCCTTCGGAGATAGAACAAAAAGACCGACGAGTGTATCTAATAATCCCGGTGTACTTAAATGGCCCATCAACCCAGAAAAGTGCCTAGAGTCTTGGAGAAAAAATGGTTTTTCATGTTCCAACTGTATTGCAGTCTGTCCTTTCAATAAGGTAAAAGGATACAAAAGTTTAGCGACGAAGAATGGCACAGCTGACAAATGGTGGCAATAATTTTATCAGAGACTTGTTCCAAAATTTTAACCCATAGATTTTTTATTCTAAAAAGATTTATAATCTCTTTAAATCTCAAACCTTCCAGAGTAGTTTTGGTGGCGGGTCATTGACAGTAATAGTTCGAAACTATATAAGTAAAGATAATGAGCAAACAATGAAACTTATGGAAAAACTGAGCAACTATATTGGAGTAGGGTTTGACGCTAAAAAGTGGAAAGACTCTGATAAACTTAGATTATTCAGCCCAGGACTCCAGAGACAAACCCTAGTTGCGGAAGAAAACAATAAAATAGTAGGTATGGGAATGATTGAGGCAAGACTGGAGCCTTCAGGAATAATGGTGGGTTACCTGTACAACTGGATAGTAGATCCAGACTATCAGGGAAAAGGAATAGGCAGAATGCTTGCCGACAAGGCACTTGAAATCTTACAAAAAATCGGAGTGGACAAAATACGAATAAACGTCGGTTTGAAGGAAAAAGACCGAATAGCAAAACTGGTTGTACCACTAGGTTTCGAACCGGTTTTTATTACTTTTGAAATGGAGGTTAAAAAAAATAAGACTTAACCAATTTTTATGCTCAAATATCGATGTTCCTGCAAAAATGTTATTACCTACTTTTAACATTTGATTTCAAAAAATTCAGTAAGAACAAATAATAAAACTCATGGGAATGGTTTAAGGTAGATAAACCCCATTTTCGAGGTGAAATCAATGAAGGTTAATTTACCGCAAAAACCGTGGTATGGAGATACTTTCCTAGAGATAGAGCTACCAAATGATTGGGATGTTACGGTGTGCGGCATGGGTGGAGAGAAAAAACCAGCTTTGAGAAAAGAGCAGATTGTTTCAGCGCTGAGAAATCCAATCGGAGCCAAGCCTCTAAGTAAGCTAGTTGAGGGAAAAGAGGAAGCTGTAATAATCTTTGACGATATGACCCGACCCACAAAAGTCCATGAAATAGTCCCTTTAGTTCTCGAGGAATTGAGAAAGGGAGGAATTGGGGAAGACCACATAAGGTTCATCTGCGCGAATGGGGCACATGGAACTTTCAATAGAGAAGATTTTTCAAAGAAGCTGGGAGAGGAAGTTGTTGAGAGGTATCCTGTCTTCAACCATAACCCTCACAGCAACCTTAACTATTTGGGGCACACCAAATTTGGAAATCCCGTAGAGGTAAACGCAGAGGTCATGGCTTGCGACTTCAAGATAGGTATTGGTAGTATAGTGCCCCATCCACAATACGGCTTCGGTGGAGGCGCTAAAATCGTTCTGCCGGGCATCACCAGTATAAGAACTATCTCCTACAATCATGGTGACTTGGGGGGATGGTCTGCAGCTCAAAACTACAGGGACTTGCACCCCACCTGCCAGCTTGCTTATGGGAGGTTGAACGCGGAGAATATTATGAGACAGGATGCGGAGGAAACCGCCAGGATGGCTGGGTTGGACTTTGTGATCAATGTTCTCGTGGACTTCAAAAGAAACTCCACAGACATCTATGCGGGAGACTTTGTGGAAGCTCAGAGGAAGGGTGTGGAGGAAGCAATGACCCACTACCGAACGCAGATACCTCAGAATCCAGACATAGTTATTTCAAACGCATACTCTAAAGCCAACGAGGCGACAATAGCTATTTGGCCAGTTATCGCAATTAAAGAGGGAGGAACATTGGTTATAGTCTACAACACTCCTACTGGGCAAGTACCACACTACGTTGTAGGAAGGTGGGGTATGAAAAGAATCGGAGGAGAGCGGTATATCCCACCATCAAATCTGCTTGGTAGAGCTGGAAAAATAATAATTATGTCAGAATACCAGGATAAGCAGCCTTGGCTAGAAATCTCACCTCCCGAAAAGACCATTAAGCTCAAAACTTGGGAAGAAACTTTGGAAGAACTAAAAAATACGAGCAGTGGAAAACCCAAGGTGGCAATTTTCCCCGATGCAACTATAGAAAAACCCTTCTAAATACACCCATAACCCGTTCCATTCTTTACCTAATAGTCGTGAAACCTTTTGACTATTAGACTCCAACAACAGTCAGGTAACTCACTAAAGTTTGGTTTATTGCGTAACTTATTTTAGGCTCTAGACGTTTTTGGTTTAGTAATCGGTGGTGGTTGGAATAAAAAGCTTAACAGGTTCACAACGCATAATCCTAGATCGGGAAGGAGAAGTCTTCCCACTCATGGGAAACGAAGCTGTAGCAAGGGGCGCCATAGAAGCGGGAGTAGGATATGTATCAACGTATCCCGGAACACCAGTAAGCGAAATAGGAAACATCTTCAATGAAATAGCTCCAAAAATTCCGGGACTCTACTTCCAATTCAGCGTGAATGAAGCAGCCGCTGTACAAGGAGCGGCAGGAGCCAGCTGGTCTGGCGTGAAAGCCCTAGCTGTAAGTAAACACGTAGGCATAAATGTTGCCATTGACTCCCTCGTAACAATATGCTACAATGGATCTAACAGCTCCTACGGAGAGGGAGGGCTGGTCATAGTGAGCGGAGACGACCCCGGAGCTTTGGGCAGCCAAAACGAGCAAAACAACAGATTCTATGGGCCATTCCTCAATGCTCCCATAATTGAGCCCTCAACCCTCCAAGAAGCAAAGGATTTCATAATAGAATCATACCGTCTCTCAAACAAACACGATATACCAGTAATATACCGCCTGACAACTAGGATAGCCCACAGCAGAGGCAAAGTAACCTACGGACCCATACTTGAAAAACCGAAAGCGAAAGGATACTTCCAAAAAGACATACCCAAATACTGCTCACTTCCGCCCCACGCTAACCGTAACAAAGTCCGCCTCATAGAAAGAATAAACAGTATAGAAAAAGAGTCCTGCACCAGCAAGCTAAATAAAATTTTACCAGGAACAGCAGAAATTGGCATAGTAACAAGTGGGGTTCCATACGGCTATGCAATTGAAGCTCTAAATCTTCTGGAAGCAAGGGATTTACCAGTACTTAAGCTGGGAATCACATATCCTGTATCCCAAGAACTCTTCACCAGATTCGTTAGAGACCAAAACTTAGAAAAAGTAGTGGTAATAGAAGAAATGGAAAGCTTCCTCGAAACTCAACTTAAAAAGATAGCGCAGGAACAAAAACTGTCCGTAGAAATAATTGGAAAAGAGATCTATCCTCCGTATGGAGAACTATCAGTAGGGGATGTCGCCCTAGGACTTACAAAGGTTCTAGGCAAAGAGCCCAAAATAAACATTCAAAAAATTCTACAAAAATATCAGGAAACATCCAAAATAATCCCTGCAAGAACACCCACATTCTGTCCCGGATGCCCAGAGCGTGCACTATTATATGCCATAAGAAAGGTAACAAATGACCAAGCAGTATATGGCGGGGATATTGGCTGCTATGTTATGAGCTTTTTTCCACCCATAGGAGTTACGGACTGGATTGTATGTATGGCGGGAGGCCTGGGCGTCGCTAACGGTATGAGCTTCAAGGTAGACCAAGATTTGATTGCCCTGATGGGTGACTCCACATTTTATCACACTGGAATTCCTGCACTGGTAAATAGTGTTTACAATGACGCCAACGTTCTACTCATAGTCCTAGACAACAGATGGACCGCGATGACCGGCCATCAGCCGCACCCGGGCTCCCAAATTAGGGGCATGGGCGAGAACTCTCCACCAATGCCAATAGAAGACATCGCCAAAGCCCTGGGTGTGAAGTATGTACGCATCGTAGACCCCTTTGATGTGAACCACACAATAAACGTGCTGACAGAAGCCTTAAAGCAGAAAGGGCCCAAAGTGGTTATTTCTCGGCGTGAATGTATGTTAACATATCAGAGGCGCCTTAAAAGAGAAAAGAAGCCTGTCGAAGGTCTTAAAACAGAAGAACTCCTCTGGATTGTACCAGGTCGATGCCAGCTCTGTCTTGAATGCGTTAAAGTCCTAGGTTGTCCAGCGATTCGAAAAGTGGTGGACGAAGAGTACAATGAGGAAACTATGTACATAGACCAGAGCCGATGTACAAAATGTGGAGTGTGCAAAATTGCTTGCAAACATTGTGCCATTGCCCGAACACGCATTACAACCTACATTCCAAAGGTTTGAGGACCGTTCAATAGGGTTGTGAAACTTTATATACATAAATTCTCCTTTTGTTTGAGAGAAATTTATTAAACAGATGAAAACGCAAAAATAGCCAAATACTTAGAACACCAATATCTAAACTACCTCGCAGAAGTGAAATGTGGGTTTAAAGGAATAGAGTAAAATCTATATCTGTCCAGTTGCCAGCGAGCGCCCACCTAGCTAAAAAAGAAAAACGTTTCAAATACTTGTATGTACATCCTTTTCTAAATGGAGGCGTTCCCAGGTGATACCGAAGATTAAAAAGTTACTTTCTAACCGTCGAAGAATAGAGTTGTCTGATCAGAATTTCAGTCATGCCGCAGTTTTTCTCCTTCTCTTCGAAAGGGGCGGTGAATATTATATTATTTTCACGAAAAGGACTAATGAAGTTCAACATCATAAGGGCCAGATAGCCTTTCCGGGTGGAGCATTTGACGAAAAAGATGGAACCCTGTTAAACACTGCTTTTAGAGAAACTTTTGAAGAAATTGGCATAAAGAGGGAAGACATCGAGGTTTTAGGGACGCTAGACGATATAGTTACATTTACAAGTAGGTATATAGTCACCCCCTTTGTTGGTTTTTTGAAGCGTGCTCCACTTAATTACAAAATTCAGGTACATGAGTTGGAGGAGGTCATTGAGGTTCCATTATCCGTGTTGCTTGACGATAAGAATTTCAGAGAAGAACAACATGACTTTTTTGGGAAGGAGGTTACCGTCTATTTCTACAATTATAACAAGCACGAGATTTGGGGCGCCACAGCCATGATACTTAAACAGTTTCTAGATTTGCTTAAAAAAGAGCTTTAAGTGTCCAAAACCTTCGGCCAGAAAAGCCCCCAAAAGTGGTGTAGAGCGCCAAACGTGTTTTACGTGTTTCATTCGCTGTACACATTTGTTTGGGTAGTGTCTTGGGTTTTTACTCTTCTGTCTTTGGGAACAAAATTTATGATTGTTCCATTCCTGATTTTTCCGCATCCTAGGTAATAGTTTTTCCATTTTAAAATCACGTATCCGTAAGCTTCAGTCTCTACTTTTATGTCTTCTCCCCTCATCCATTTAACTGCGTTTTCATGGTCTACTTCAACAATATTTCTTTTTGCCTTTTCACCTATAAGTTGGCTGCCTTCAATTGATAATCTTAACCCGTCCTTTTCGAATTTTCCAAAATATACTCCATAGTGAATAATGTGTACAGTTTGAAGGTTTAAGTTTGTACACTCAGTGTATGCGTATATTTTTCTTTTTCCCATCTCTTTAAATTTGAAAGAGGGTTGAACGCCAAAGTTTCCCTCTATTATTTCAGAAACTTTTTGTGTGATATCCTTTTCATTCAGCTTTAACCCTCCTTAACCACTTTAGCTACGAAAAAACCCTCTGTGTCGTTATCCTGAGGATGTATTCTAAGACACTTCCGGACTTGACTATCAAACTTTTTTCCCTCAAAACTTGTGAAGGCTCTTCTCTTTCTAATTGGCAAATTCACTTCCTCAATTTTGGCATTTGTTTTTGATATGAGGTAATCAATCACTTCCTCGTTTTCTGCAGGCTCAAGTGTGCAGGTGGAGTAGACTAGAATCCCCCCAGGTTTCAAAGCCTTATAACCCGCCGAAATCATTTCCTTCTGGAGTTGTGATAATGATTCAACTTTATCTCTGCTCCAAAATTTTAGATACCTAAAATTTTTTCTTATCATTCCTACATTGGAGCAAGGAGCGTCGAGAAGTACCCGATCAAACATGTTTTCAAATCTATTGAAGTATCTACCATCCTTCATCATAACATATGCGTTCAAAATTCCACATCTTTGAATATTCAATATGAGAATGTTCAATCTGTTTCTCTTTATGTCATTGGCAATCAAGCAACCCCTGTTCTTCATATACATTCCAATATGAGTTGTTTTACTCCCAGGAGCTGCTGCCATGTCAAGCACAAATTGTCCCGGTCTTACCTCAAGAACTACGGGTGGAATCATAGAAGCAGCTTCCTGAACAAATATGAGACCGAGATGGAACTCCATAGTGTTACTAATGATTACTTCGTCCGCATCCGTCTTGGGATAAACAAAGTATCCCTCATGGCACCAGGGCACAGGCTCAACATTAAAATTCTCAATTAAATTTTCTAAAACACTTTCGACACTTATTTTAAGAATATTTATCCTAATACTTTGCCTTAGGGGCTTCAACATGTACTCCCAAAATTTTGTTGAGCCATCAATTTTTCTGTACCACTCAAAAAATTCAGGGTTTACTTCTCTCAACTGATCTAATTTGTTTGAGTAATTCTGAGTGGAGATAGACACCTTTCTTTGTTCATTTGAAAATTTTTCAGATGACATTTAAATGACCATACCTGAATAAAATTATTTAAAGTTTCTTGAATGCGAAACACATAATTATAAGCTTCATATTTGGATACACAGTCGAAAACTTGCTGAAAATACTTGTATATTCGGGGTGGCCTTGTTGAGGAAAGTTAATATTGTAATTGCTGGAGCTGGAGGACAGGGTGTTATCACTCTACGTAGAATAATTGAGTTTGCAGCCTTTAGAGAAGGAGTTGACGTAATATTAGGTTCTGAGAAGTTGGGTCTTAGTCAGAGGGAGGGAGCTATTGACTGTTGCTGTAGATTTTTAATAAAGGAGCCAGGCGAGGTTATCGATGAGAGAGATTCTCTTCTATCCCCTACGGTTTGTTATGGCGACGCGGATATTTTGATAGGTTTAGAGCCTTCCGAAGCTTTAAGGAATGCAAAGTTTGCTTCCTCAAAAACGGTTTTTATTGTTAATGAGCATACTATTCCCCCGGTGACAGTTTGGGCTGAGATGGCAACTTACCCCAAGTTGGAGGATATCCTTTCTTGTTTGAGACAGTTTTCTGATAAGGTGGTTTCTCTTAATGCTACCAAAATGGCTGAAGAGGAAGTTGGCGATGCGCAGAAGGCTAATTTGGTGCTTCTAGGTGTGGCGCTGGGGTTGGGTGTCCTCCCTATAAGTTACAATTCCTTAAAGCAAACTATAGAAGGAGAAATGCGGGATGTGGAAGAGAATCTAAAAGCATTGGATATAGGAATAAAATGGACTAAAAACAATTTGGAACGATTTTAGGCCTTTTTTTGGGACTTTTCTTGTTTTTGGTTGCACTTGTAGAAAGAGATTTAGGCTTGTACTCCTATCTTTAACTTAGAATAAAGAATATGAGGTTCGAGTGAGAAGCAATGTCCGATCAGGTTACTGATCTAACTGAAGAGGAAAAGCAAGCTTTATCTCTGATTGCTCAATTTTCTATAGGTGAGCGTCAGAAAACCATTACTGGAAGATTACAAAAAGTTTACAAGATTTGGATTAGTGGTAAGGCCAAAATGACTCCCGATGAAACAATTGATAGCCTAGTAAAGAGGGGACTGGTTAGTCGCACAGAGACAAATTGGATATGTATAACGGAAGAGGGAAAAAAGTTAGTTAAAAAGATATAAATAATTATTTGTAAATTTCTAATAATCAATTAACCCTTTTTATTATCTTCGTTCTTCTAAATAAATTTAGCATTGCTTAGCAAAAACAAATTCAAAAGTCATTTTAGCTTTTAAGGGGGAATTTTAGTCGATTCTTATTTTTTCCTTTAGATATTTCCATGAGTAAATGGGTCCAAGCTTCTTTTCGCATTCTTTATCGAACTCTCCTTTGATGAGGGGCTCTGAATTCAAACAATTTATTCTCACTATTGTTACCGGCTCCATTGTGAAGTAGGGATAGAACTCTATGAAGGTTGAAGAATCCTTATATGCGCTTAAAGGTTTAAACTGGTCGAAACTAGGGGCTCTTAGGGCTTCGAGGAGCTTTTCTGTTAGCGCCTTATTTTCCTCCACCGGAATAATATAGTTAATAAATGAGGGAATGGCGCATGATACTACGACTTTCATGGTATTAATCAGGTATTCGAAAATCCTCCTCCTTATTTGATAGCTCATTATTGGTTCCTCGTCGACAGTCTGGAAGTTGAAGTATCCCGCGGTTTCGATTCCTTTTTTAAGTGAAGATATTCCCCTGCTTACAAAAAGCATTATTCCCCCCAAACAATGTGAGGAGTCTGTTACAAAAGTGTCAAATTTATTCTGTAGAGTGGAGGGCAAGGGATGCATTAAATCATGTTTTAATGTTTCAATATTTAGTTCGTTTTCTTTTGATAACCTATCAATTAACCCTAATATTCTCTCATCCACGTCCAGAACAGTTACCCGATTGGCTTCTCCCAGCAGAGCGGTAAACACGCTTAACAAATCGTCGTCCCCAACGAAAATAATGTCTTTGTCCTCTATATCGTTGTATGACTGCATCAGGGTAAATTTTCTGAGAAGCGTTTCTAGATTTATGAATAGTTGGGCATACTCCGATATTAACTCCAGATCGCGTTTATCCAAAATTTGATTGAACAGGTTATCTTTGGGGAGTGTTTCTCTCAAAACTTGATATTGAAGCTGGGTAAAGGACTTTAAACTCCAAACAGGGGCCTTCTTAAGCTTAAACACTCCCGTGTCGCGATTATATGTGAGCAAATCTTTATAGTGCAAATATCCTAATGCTGTCATCACTGATGCTACCTGCATTCTGGACGCAATATTGCTTAGGATCCTTCCCTCCCTAAGTTGAAATATTAGTCTCGAAATTTCGTAGGAGGTAATGTTAGGATCCTCTGGATTCTTCTTTTTGCATTCCTTCACCATTATGCTCAGAAAATTTTTGTTAATTTCAAGTTTTGTTATGATTCATCACCCCTAAACTTTTTTAAGGTCTCTTAAAAATCGGGAAATCCTCCTCAGTAATTATTCTCCATTCTTGACTCATTCTGTTGATAACATCCTTGGAGAAGTACCGGAACATAGCATAAAAAAGATCCGGAGTCAACCATTCAAGCAAAAGATTTCTATCTCGAATACGCTCTGCTATTTGGGTGGCGTCAAACTCTAAGGGGTCATATTTTTTAGATGCGATTATTCTCCCCCAAAAATCGATGTAGGGCGGAATCCAAACTCTAAAGGGTCTAACTATGGGAAAAACATCCCGCAAAGTTGCTATAACCCTGTAAAACACCTCCTCGCAGGAGTCTGGGGATTCGGCATGTGTAATAAATAGCCCATCCTTCCTCAAGCAATTATACAATTTAACGAAGAAGCTCTTCGTGAAAACGGTGCATGCGGATTCTTTTGGGTCTGAAATATCATTTATTATCACATCAAATTTTTGCTCACAATTTTCTACAAAATTTCTGCCATCTAGATACTTTATTGTTACTCGGGGGTCTGAAAATCCGGCAGAAATGCTGGGGAAATATTCCCTAGCAACTTGGACAACCTTTTCATCTATTTCTACAACAGTAACAGATTCTATATTATGTTTAATTACTTCTGTGGTAGAGCCTCCATCTCCCCCTCCTATTATGAGCACGTTTTTAGGGTTAGGGTGTAAAAGTAGGGCGGGGTGCGTCATGCTTTCGTGGATATAGGAGTTAAATTTGGTGGATAGCTGGATTTCCCCATTAAGAATGAGCAGTCTCCCATAAACTTTGGAGTCAACAACTTCGATTCGTTGAAACTCTGAGTTAGTGCAATAAATAGATTTAACCTTTACTAGATGCTGAATATTGTCAGTGTGCCAATTAGCAAACCACATGGTGAGGTTTTCATCGTTCATAAATTAAATCCTTCTCGGAGTCTCTGGGCTGATTCAACTTTCCCCTTGCAATTTCTATCTTTGTGTGGTACGCTGGTTTAAACATTGACACGATATACTCATATGCTTCTCTACACTGTGATAAACTTCCACAAGTGAAGACATCTATTGCCACATATCCACTTTCAGGCCAAGTATGAATTGATAAGTGAGACTCACTGATCATAATGAATCCACTAACACCATGAGGTTTAAACTTGTGAAATTTAGAGTTTAGTACTGTTAGACCCGCTTTTTTCACTGCGTCCATGAAAACCTTCTTAATGAATTTTAGATCATTGATGTTTTCTGAAGTCGAGTACATCTCTCCTATAATGTGGTGGGCAAGTGCTTCTTCCATCTATTTTTACACCCCATTAAGTTTCAAATCACTCCTTTTATCTTTTTTAAACTTCAAAAAATGGTATTTTAAGATTACTATAAAAACAGAAATGTTATGAGCCACTAATCGGGACAATCTGTAGCTAGTATCGTTTACTGCCATTTGTATGTGTCCTAGGTGTTGCTTGTTTTCAAACATTTTCGTGGAGTAGCTCATTTTCTAAATTTTCTACAACGCATATCAACACACATCTAAAATAAATATCTATCCCTCCCAAAAGAGTAATGAGCATTTGAAATATCTGAAAAAGCTAAATAAATTCAAAATGTGGAAGGTTTCATACCAAAAAGGATGAATCGTTTTTGTTACCAAAATGGAAAGCTTCCCTGTCATACTTTAGTGGCTTGGAGATGTTTTCAGTTTAATGGGCACTCAGCTTTGGAGGTTTTGGTCATCCTTTGAGGAAGGCATAAAATGGTTTCTTTTGGCAAAAGGAGGAAGAATAAGGACTTTTAGAATTCAGCGAAAATGATGCCACCAGCCAACCAAAATATTTCTCCTAAGAAGATGCGCCACAAACTTTTTTACATCCCCAATTTCAGACAGAAATTTTTTCCCTCCTTTTTGGAGGGTTTAAATTTTTTCCATCTCTGTTTTTAAGAGTGCTAATATCTCATTTTTAAGTTCTTTCAATTTTGATTCCGTTTTCGCTTCTATGGTAACGCGAATTAATGGTTGAGTGTTAGAGGGTCTAACTATAAACCAGCCTTCCTTTTGGTCCACCCTCACCCCGTCCATCAGGTTAAGTTGGTATCCCCTCTTTTCCAATTTTTCCTTGACTCCTTCCACTACTTTGAATTTTTTCTCATCCGCACATTTTACTGTTTCTTCAATCATGGGATATTTCGGAATTTCATCCACAAGTCTAGATAGTGCTTTTTCTTGTTTAGAGATAATCTCTGCCAAAAGTAGACTGGATTGAATGCCGTCGTCGAAGGGGTAGAAACGATTAGAATAAAAATGTCCTGAAGGTTCAATCCCAAATATCGCTTTATGCCTTTTCATCGCCTCTGTTATGAAAACATCACCCACCCTCTCATAGACCACTTCTCCACCCAAAGCCTCAGCCTGTTCCTGTATAATCATAGAGCTTGAAACGTTAGCTACTATTTTACCTTTCTTCTCGGAAAGCGCATCCCTGATGAAAAGAACACCTGCAGCCTCGGGACGCACCACTCGTCCCTTATCATCCACAAAAACCGCTCTGTCAGCATCCCCATCGTAAGCCACGCCCATATCCGCTCCCCACTCTGCGGTGATTTTTTGTAGATCATCAATAGTTCCCTCACGGGGGTAGGAGTCTCTGCCAGGAAAGGTTCCATCAATCTGTGAATTTATTGTGAAAACTTTACATCCCGCCTCCCGAAAGAGTTGAGGCGCAACCATTGAGGCAGTTCCTGTGCCAGGATCAAGAATTATTTTTAATTTTCTCTCTAAAGAAATTTTATTTAGCAAGTAACGAATGTATTCCCAAATAACCACTTCTGTATTTATGCTCATTAATTTACCAAGTTGGTTCCAGGGTTTTTTGATGAATTTGCCTTCAACATATATTTCTTTAATTTTATTGTTTTCCTCAGAGAAGCCTGTTCCGTCACTGCGTCTAAAGCGTAAACCTGTAAATTCTGGAGGGTTATGAGATGCGGTAACCATCAATCCCGCCTTTGGCTTACTTTTCCACACATAGAAGTTAAATACTGGAATGGGAAGTAAACCTAATGAAACAACATCACAGCCCGTAGAGCAAATTCCCGAAGCTGCGGCACATTCCACTATGTGTGAACTGGTTCTAATGTCTCTTCCAGTAAACACCAAGCCTTCTCCACCCAGATATGTTCCGAAAGCCAGCCCTATTCTAACCACACTTTCTACATCAATTTCTTTGTTAAAAACTGCCCTTACGTCATAAGCTCTAAAAATATGTGCAGACATTCTATTCCCTCAAAAACTGTTTCCTTTTTGGTATGCGATTTATTAAATTAAGCTTTGGCATCTCTATATTAGTATTTGCTTTTCTGGTTATTTTGCTTTTGCACAAATATTTTTCCTTAAGAAACCAAATAGAAGATATATGCTCCTAATAATTATTCTTGTTGTAAATCTTTTTTGTAGGATTGAATGCTGACCCGGAGAACGTAGTAAAGCATATAACCCAATCACACTACTCTCCCACCTAGGTAACAATTAGTCTGCCGCAGAATATGTCTCATCGCAAAATGAAAATTCCTGTTTCCAGGAAATTTTGAAGAATTCAGATCCTCTTGTGCACAAGTAAATAACAGAATCTAAACAATCGGTTAGTGGGATACTCTATGAACTCACTAATAGAAGATTTCGAGGCTTTATTAAGCGAGACTGAAAAAATGGAGCACATAAGATACGCTGGGATTCTAGGCTTAAATGGCAGCGTAGTAATATCGCACTTCCCCAGCGATCTAGTCGATGCGTTGCAATCTCTAATACTCTACTTAGGTGTGATAAACATTTATACCCTAACCGCCCGAGTACGGGATTATGACATTGGAATCTCACGCTTTTATGATTACTATCTAGTTATTGTTTATCAAGAAGGTGTCGAGGATTTTCAAAAGATTTTAGAAGCCTCAACTAAAAAGTTCAAAAACTTGTTAGATAGAAAAATGGCGAGACAGAGAGGAACCCACTTAAAAGTCTACTCTGGACAACTTAAAAGTGTAAAAGACAATGGTGCACCCATTTTTGATGCGTTTACAGAGATTCCCCCGCAGATTGAAATGACTGTTTTTTCAACACCTGTAAAGAAAATATTCACCTTAGAATTTATTAACAACAAAATGTCCGAAGAGTTAATAGAGAAATACGGCGATTGGGTCGTAGACCTATTTCTATTGATAGATGGAGAAAATAATATTGGTCAACTAACAAAAATTCTAAAAAGAGACATAAGCGAGGTCATAATGGTCATCGAAGAACTAATAAAAAACCGCGCAGTAGCAATAAAACGTTTAAAACTAGATAACATATAAAAGAATCCAAAATTTGTACGCCTCTCTAATTGTTACTCGCACTAATTTTTGAAGAATTAGACATTATTAGAAACACGGGTACTGATTTTTGAAACTAGGAAGTTTTTTATTTCCAGAAGGTCATATATTCCTTTAAAGGAAGAGTTAGGTGTAAAAATTTGTCCGAAGATAGTACCGCCTCCAAATTTATTTTCCAATTTAAAAATATTTCTATGAAATTGGACGATTCTCTCAGTGTTATGCAAAAAAACTATGACCTTCTATCAGGATTGATGGAAAACGTGGAGAAAAGCATTAGGCAAATAAATCAAACACTTGAAAACTTGACTCGAACAATAAGAGAAGAGGAAGAAATTTTTGCCGACCAAGTCGAAACCCTTCTTAACACCTTCGCCTTTGAGGTAGCAAACCTAAAAGATATCCTAAAACTCGAAACGTTTACCAAATCCAAAGAAGCTGTAGAAGAAATTCTAAAACTCGTATACGCTGAGCTAGACCCCCAGAAGCTAAGACCAATGATGAGGGAACTCGTCCAAGCCTCACTGAAGATTCTTACCGCAGCTACAGGGTCTCAAGCCATAAAACCTGAGCTACAACCTAGTGAGAGAGGTGTTTAAAATGTCCTCTTCAGAAGCAATAATCCCTCTAGTTACACAAGCACTTAACGATATATACTCAAAGATAGAAAATGTGACCACCCTAATTGAAAACTATACCAATAAAATCCAGAAATTTACAGAATTCTTCAGCGAAAACATTACCAACATGATTCATGCAGTAGTAGAGCTAACAAATACGGTGCGCTCTGAAAGAACAAAAACTATTCAGCACCTGAACGAATCAACCACAAACATCCTTGCCGAGATACGTAAAATACAGGAAATAAACATCGAACAGATGCGCGAGGAAACTATTAAAGCCCATAAGGCAACTCTGGGAAATGTGCAAGACGCTATTTGGAGTGTTCAAATGTTAATTCTACTAAACAGGTTCTTAGACGCAGTACAATACTTGCAAGCAGAAATCGATGCTCAGATAAAATCCCAACAACAACAAAAATATGAAGAGCAAGAACAAGAAACCAGATGGTAGACCCCCAAAAGTTTCTCCAACTTCATTTGTTATAAAATAAAAAGGCAGGCCAACAAAACATTTTAAGAGTCAAAGTGCATTGAAATCAAATTGGAAATCCTAAAATAAGCAGAGTTTGTAGCGTGAATGTTTTTAGGTTTTTAAGTGATTTACGATGAAAAAACGGAAATTTTTGTTGATTATTTTTTGGCTTAGTAGCCTCTGCCGAATAGGTCTGATGGGCGAACTAAACGCTCTTCTCCTTCTTCTTTTGGGGCTGGCTCTCTAAACTCTGTTCTATCCTTTGATCGGTCTCTAAATTCTCTCTCTTCCCTTTCTCTTCTCTGAACTCTCGGGATGTACTTTTCTTCTTTCTTCTCTTCCACTGCGGGCTTCTTTTTCTCGGGCGCTGGTTGGCCTCTAACTTGCGCTGCGAGTTGCTCCACTTTTTCAACCATGTTTTGGAGAACCATTATCTCCATTCCCTTTTGCATATCATTGACCGCTTTGCCTAGAACTTCCTCCATTTTTTCTGTTCCTGAAAGTCCAATGTTCCCAATACGGTCAGAGAGTCTTTTCTCAGTTTCGGCCATCCTTTTCTCCAACATGCTTAGTCTATCGTTGAGGGTTTTTTCTATTCTGAGCATTGTGTTAACGCTATCTTCTAATATGTTAACCATCATTCGAAGCATTGACATTTCTTCTTCTCTGGAACTGCTTGCAGATACTGCTGTGACTGGAGAGGCTATTTTTGATTTTGGGGAAGGTGGACTGCTGGTTCCTGGGTTCTGAACTTCTTCTTTTTTATCTTCGCTCAAATTTTACACCTCTCAGTTATAAAATATTAGTTCTTAAAACCACTTAAACGTTTTGAATGCGTAGCCTAGCAAAAATATATATTTAAATATTAATCATAAGATAAATGCTTTGTTCTATCAGTATCGGTGGATATAATTCGGTTTTCTTGATGGTTGTCTAAATACTACTTAATAATATTTATTAATATTTGATGAAGATTACGCATTATTTCTAGAGAATGTATTAGTA
>Ga0136652_1000123_pt1 | contig 43030 bp, 34 predicted proteins | sample ConPoolayeEmetaG_FD_94864 | JGI IMG/M metagenome (GOLD analysis project Ga0136652, IMG submission 94864) | Hot spring microbial mat communities from California, USA to study Microbial Dark Matter (Phase II) - Cone Pool mat layer E metaG... ...
GCTACGATCCTCATGGGCGTGTCCTCCTTGTCTGTTAATTCAATATGGGCCAGAGGATACGCCCTTCCTACGCCTCGGCAACGAGATTACACACGAAAGGATACGCCACCTGCCGATGGGTTTGGGTTGACGAATAAGCGCGTATGTGCTATATTCTGTGTTGCGACGCAGAGGTCGCGAGATGCTCGGCACCTCAGGGCGTGTCCCGGGCAGCTCCGGTAGAGCGAGGCGGGCGTCCAAGGAGCGTCGGCAGCCGGCAGCAATGTGCGGCGCGGCGCGAGGTGAACCCATAGCCCGGTCGTCCGTCAGCTCGCATGTCCGGGAGCGCATTGGTGCGAGAACCCTAAGAGGGTTGCCCCAGCCGGCTGCGTGGCTTGCCAGGCAGTCGGAGTGGGGCGAAGCGGAGACTGATCGAGACTCCGGGGCGGGGCGCGTCCGCCGCGAGGCGGGCCGTTAACCGCGAGGGAGGAGCCCGGGCGAAATCCTGGGCGAGGTCTCTGCCGGAAGGCCCTGGAAGGGCGAAGCCCAAGGGAGCAGCCGGCGTTCGGGTGGCTAACACCCGCCCGGGCGCGAGGGACTCCCGGAAGGGTAAAACCCCAGAAACCGGGGCCCGCTGGGCCGGCCTACCGCGAGAGCGGCGGGAGCACCGACGGGTTGAACGGTAAGTGGGCGCATCCGTCCGGAAACGCAGGGATACCTCCCGGGAGGAGAAAGCTCCGAAGGGCGAATCCCAGGAGCGCTGCCGGCGTGAAATAAAGCTGGCACGGTTTCCGAGGGAGCAAGCCGCCAAGAGGGTAGCCAAACCCTGAAGGCGGACCGTAGCGGAGTGTGGGCAACCTCCGCGGCCAGTGGATCTCGGAAGCCTCAAGTGCTGAAGGGAGAAAAAGCCCAAGAGAGGAGCTGGTCGGCTGAGGCTGACCGGCTAGGTAACGCCGGGTAACACTCTGGAGGAAGGCGAAACCCGAAGAGAGGGCGTATCGGCAGCTTAACGCAGTCGACACAGCCTGCCGCGGGAAAACCACACAGCCGGGGAAATGGCCAACGGCAGAGTGGGACCGCAGAACCAATAAGGGCGGTACCTCGGCAGGTAAGGAACTCTGAACGGGTAGCTAATTCCGAGAGGAAGCGCCGGAGCGGTGACGCAACGGCGCAAGCGGCGGGACCGAATACTCTGAAGGGCAAGACGGGCAGGCTGGCTCCTCTGCGTCGCCTTTCTTTTTGCGCCGAGGTGGGCTATCTGGTCTGATTTTCGCCTTCACGCCATAATGGTGGGGTGCCCCAGAGTCGAGAGCCGGTTGAGAGAGAGGGACAGGCGCTCGTCCCGCCCCGGCGACTGCTGCCGGCAAGCGGAGTTGGGGTTCACGGCGTTTTCCTTCTTTGACGCGTTAGACTGGTCTGCCTGAACACCGAGGAACTGCAATGGTCGACCCCCGCTACACCAAGCTGGCCGAGATGCTGGTGAACTACTCCTGCGCCGCCAAGCCGGGCGAAAAGATCTTGATCGAGGCGACCGACATCCCGCACGAGTTCACCATCGAGTGCGTCCGAGTCGCCCGCCGGGCGGGGGCGGACCCACTGGTTTTGCTCAAAAGCGCGATTGTCAACCGGGCCCTGATGCTGGGTGCCACTTTGCCGCAGTTCGACCTGATGGCGGACGTCGAGCGGCTCCAGATGGAGAACGTGCAGTGCTACATCGGGGTGCGCGGGAACTGGAACGTGTCCGAGCTGGCGGACGTCCCGGGGGATAAGCAGAAAGTCTACGAGAGCACCGTCTGGAAGCGGGTGCACCTGGAGGTGCGGGTGCCGAAGACGCGCTGGGTGGTGCTTCGCTGGCCTCATCCGAGCATGGCCCAACTGGCCGGCATGTCCACCGAGGCCTTCGAGAACTTCTACTTCGAGGTATGCACGATGGACTACGCCCGGATGAGCCGGGCCATGCAGGCCCTCAAAAAACGCATGGAAAGCACCGACCGCGTGCGGATCAAGGGCCCGCGAGATACCGACCTGACCCTGTCCATCAAGGGAATCCCGGCTATTCCCTGCGACGGGAAGCTCAACATTCCGGACGGCGAGGTTTTCACCGCCCCGGTCCGTGACAGCATCAACGGCGTGATCCACTTCAATGCCCCGACCATGTACCGGGGCGAGACTCACGAGAATATCCGGCTGGTGTTCAAGAACGGGAAGATCGTGGAGGCCAGCAGCTCCAACACTGCCAAGCTCAACGAGGTGCTCGACGCGGACGAGGGCGCCCGGTACTGCGGCGAATTCGCGTTCGGCGTCAACCCTTATATCACCAAAGCGATGAAGGACATCCTCTTCGACGAGAAGATCTCCGGCAGCATCCATCTCACTCCCGGAAACTGCTACGACGAGGCTTCCAACGGCAATCAGAGCGAAGTGCATTGGGACATGGTGCTGCTGCAAACGCCGGAGCATGGCGGCGGCGAGATCTACTTCGACGGCGAACTGATCCGCAAGGATGGCCTGTTCGTCACCGAGGACCTCAAGCCCCTCAACCCTGATGCCCTCAAGCGAGCGTGACCCGGCACGACGGGTCCGCTTTCAGCGACCTGTGGCACTTCTGCCGGTAGGGGCGGGGGCAGGCGGGCGTTCCGACGTTCTTGGGCGATGCGGCCGGCAGCGCCCAGCGCCGGCCCCGGGCGGGTTCAGTTCGCACCGGGGCCGCCGCTGCCCGGGCGCTGGATCAGCATTTGCTCGCACCGGTCCAGTTCCTCCAGCAGGGCGGCCTGGATCCGGGGCGGAAGCCGGCTGGCGCTCTCAATCAGTCGGGCACGCTCGGATTGCAGGTAGGCCGCGGCCTGTTCGACGCAGCCGACCCGCCGCAAGGCCCGAGTAATCCAGACGTAGCCGGGGATTCCCAAGGTCGGATCACGTGCGACCGCGGACTGCCACAATTCGACCGCGCGCTGCGGATCGCTGGGCGAGGTGCTGACCCACAGGCTGCCGCGAACCAGTTCGGTCTCGGGGTAGTCGGGCCACCAGAGGTCGCCTTGGCGCTCGCGTCGGGCCAGCTCGGCGAGCAGCTTGGAGCCGTCGCGCACCCAGATCATAGCCGCCGGGGTGTCCAGCACTTGCAGCCAGGCAGGATCGCTCTGAAGCACCTCGATCAGCTTCATCACCGACGCCCATCTGGGCAGCAGGACCGCATCGGTCTTGAATATGTCGAGTAGCTGGCGGGCCAGATCGGGATTCGTGTCCGCCGAGGACAGGAGCCACATGTAGGTTTTGTAGTGCTTTTCGTCATAGACCTGCTGGGCGCGGCCGTCGATGAACACCCGCGCCCCGGGGGCGTAGAACATGATCGCCCCCGACACCTTCCATTCGGACATCACGTTGGCGGCCAGGCCGTTCCGATTCAGGAACTCGATCACCATCCGCAGCCTGTGGTCGTTGTGCGTGACCCGGTCCAGCAGCGTGTAATCCCCATCGGGTTGGACGTCCGCAACCAGATCACGGTATGCGAAGCGGTAGGTGACGAAGCCCAGGACGCCGGCCGCCACCCAGGCCCCGCAGACCAGTGCGGTCGCCAGGTTGCGTTGCAGGCGGGCCGGAAGCGAACCGGCCAGCCAGATGGTGAAAGTAGTCAGCGCGGGCGCGGCGAGGATATAAAAGGTAGGCGCGAAACGTCGGGCAAACATCGCCCAGTAGAGTCCCGCGCCGACTGACGCCAGGTCCAGCAAAACCGTCGGCAGACTGTAGCGTGGCAGGCGCGCGCGGGCATCCGCGTGGTCATCCGCCTCCGACCCGCGGGCAAACCCCCTCAGCATCAGGGTCACCAGTGGAACGCCGATCGCGATTGACAGAGCGACCCAGAACCGATTCACCGGCGGAAACCGGTCGGCCTCCCGGAAGGGCGGCACCCATTCGCCCACTTGCCGGAACAGCGCGCTTTCCACAACTTTGAGCGGGTGGGTGTAGTTTTCGATCCCGAATGGGCTCAGAGCCGCCCCGGCGACCGCGGTAGCCAGTCCGATTACGGTCAACGCCAGAAACTGTCCGCGGCTGATAGTTGCCGGTCGCCTGAAAACCCAGGCGAGCAGGTTGCAGCCGAGGAACATGGCGGCTAGGCCGAAACCGAGGACGAAGCTGCCATGGGCGTGTGTCCACACGCTGAGGACCGCCAGCAGCAGGATCAGCGGCCACCAGCGGCGATGGCCCGGCCGGTCGGCCGGCTTCTCAAAGCCTGCCCCGCGCTTGCCCTTCGGCCCGGCCTGGTGGCCTGGCCGCCCCTGGCTGGCCAAAGCCGACAGTGACAGCCACAGGGCCGCCAGCAGCAGGAACTGGATGGTTGCCGGGCGGATGCTCAGCCAGTCGCGGCAGGCGAAGGCCACGATCCCGGCCGCGGCGGTCGCGGCCATCCAAGAGCGGCACCGCACCCAGGTAGCCGCCAGGACCATGCTGAAGATCCCGACCCCCACTGCCCAGGTTCCCAGGACGACGGCGTTGGGGCTGAGTTTGTCATATAGCAGCCAGAAGAAGACGTGGCTCAGCCAGTTCTGGTTGTACCAGGTTTGTCCGTAAAAGGTATAGCTGAACTGGTCGGTGGTAGGGACGCGGCCCTGAGTCATGATTTGCCGGCCGGCAGCCAGACCGATCCAGGTGTCGTTGGAGTAGTGAACCTCCAGCACGCCGAAGGCACAGGCTACCAGGAAGAACGCCCCCAGACCGGCTTGGGCCCAGCCCGGAGCCGTCCAGCCAGCGGCTCGCTGATCGGCTTGGTCGACCGCCGTCGCGGCCGCAGGCTCAAAACGCGTCCGGGCTTTGCCACGTTTGCCCACCGCCAATCACCCCTTGCCCGGTTGAGCGACCCGGAAACGCGGCCAGAAGAGAACAGGTGTGCGGAATCGCAGGAAGCGGCCTTGTGCCGCGTCCGGCCGACCGCGTTGCAACTTGGCTTTTCCTCACATCCTGTAGGGCCCGGAGGTTGCGGGGGCGCAGAGCGGCCAGCCACCGCCTCCTGGACCGGCACAAGCACTGCCGAAGGAGGGACTCGAACCCTCACGGCCTTGCGGCCACGGGATTTTGAATCCCGCGCGTCTGCCAGTTCCGCCACTTCGGCGACCTTTCAACACTTTGGCAGAGCCGCGGGCAGCCGTCAACCGGGGGCGGCTGAACTGAGGCGGTTTGGGTGTGCCTGCTAGCCGCGCAGAATCTTCACCAGAGCGGTTGCCACGCCGCTGATGCTTTCGCCGGCCACGACCCCGGCGCAGATTGCGACCAAAAATCGGCGGCTCCAGTCACGGCACAGCCTGCTTAACAGCGCGGCGGCCAGAGCTCCGGCCAACATGGTCAGGCTGGTGGAGGCCTGGATGACGAAAGCTAGTCCCAAACTGGCGGGGCTGGGCACCAGCACGCGAGCCCTTTGAGGCACCGCCTTTTCCAGGACGGTCAGCAGGGTGGCCGCCAGGGCGGCGATCAGCATGGCCAGAGGCGTGCCTTGAGGGACGGCTCGAAAGCCAGTACTGAACAGCTCGGCAACCGCTTTCCAGGCCGCGACGGCCGGTGCAGCCCACTGGTCGGTCATCAACTGCTCGGAGGGGTTGGGGATCAGAATCAGGTAAACCAACGAACCGACCAGCGCCCCGACAGCCGCCCCGCAAACCTGGGCGGTCACCTGCCGGCGCGGGCTGGCGCCGATCAGGTACCCGCACTTCAGGTCGTGCAGCAGGTCGGCACATTGGCTGGCGGCTCCTCCGGCCACGTTCGCGGCCATCAGATTCGGTTCCACTCGACCGGGCGCGATCACGCCGAAGAGCAGTTGCGTCACCTTGCCCATAGCTCCGACCGGAGTGATGTTGGTTTCGCCGGAGACGCGGGCCGCGACGGTTGCCAGCAGGAACGCGATGAGGACTCCGATCACCGCGGTCCACCACGCGATCCCGAACAAAAACGTCTGGAGCCCGACAGACAGTAGCAAAGCCGCCGCCAGTCCGAGCAGAAATGTGGCCGGTGACAGATCGCCGGTGTTGGCTGAGTGCCCTTGGGGTTTGGAGCGCCGGGGCCGGAAGCTGGCCAGGATAGATCGCCAGGAGAAGGCCAGCGAGACCAGCGAAGCCACTACCATCAGCGTCGCACCGGGCCAGAGCAGCCAGTTCACCACGCTGCGGTAGTCGGGTTCGGCCCGGGTCAGCCGGCTGCGATCGGCTAAGCTTCTGAGGGTGGCCCTGAGGTCGAAGTATCCCGGCTGGTCGGCGGGCAGGAGTTCCTCGAGCCGGTGGAGGTCGGCTTCGGTCAACACGCCGCGGGCCCGGAGTACTTGCCCATTCGGATCGCACGACACGACCTCGCCCAGTTCTGGCGGGATTGACACCTCGGACGGCCAGAGCGGCAGGTTGCTTCGAGCTTCCAGTCGTTTGAGGGCTAAGATAAGTTCCTGGCAGGCCGCGGCCTGCGACGAATTGGCCTGAGCCAGGTCGGTCGCCTCTCTGGTCAGCGCTTCCACTGCGGTCTGGCTCAGCCTTTCAGTGGCCACCAGCCGCCGTCGCTGCCGGTCGTAACGGATGCCGCTGACGCGGACTGCCTGAGTGTTCAGTCCTTGCGGCAGCTCGGAGAGCGGCTCACTGAATTGGATCGGGCGGGTGGTCGTGTACGTGAAGAGCGAATACAGCTCGTCCAGGGCGTGGCGGAAGGCAGGGTCGTCACTGTTTTGGCGCAGCGTCGACCAGGCGTGGCGGTCCAGAGCCTGCCGGGCGACCAGCAGTCGGCGGCGCCGGTCGAACCGGACCGGCCCGCTCTCCGGCAGAGAGACTTCCGCCGGCAGGTCGGCCAGGGGGACGGACCACTCCAGTTGCGACCGCAGGTAGAGTTTGCCGATGGCTTCCTGGAAGAGCGGATCGTCGCTCTGGTCCAGCAGGTGCTGGCGCTGCTGGGGGGTCATCACGCCGCGCCAGGTGAGCTGGCCCTTGCGGTGGTCGAAGCGCAGATGACCTTCCGGCTCGGGCGGCAACCGGACCTCGGCCGGCATTCTGGCCAGTGGTTCAGTGACCTCCAGGGGCAGATGTCCGCTTCGAATAAGCAGCGGCGCCAGTATTCCCCACGCGAGTACGGCGCCGATGGCCATCGAAAGGCAGGGACGCGTTCCGACCAGCCCGCCGATCGCGTACATGAGCAGGGTCGAGTTGAGCCCGAAGGTGAGGGACTTCGCCGACATGCCCCGGAGCGTGAAGTCCGCTCCCAGCACGCTGGGCAGTTTCCGGCCCACCAGTGGCAGTGTGAACTGAGTGGCCAGCTCGAGCGGGGCGGCCACCACCGCCGCCGCCCCCAGGGCGACCACCCGCCGGATTGCCTGCCGGCCCTTGGCGTACAGCTCGCGCAGGGTTTCGGCGGTAGCGATGCCCACGGCGAAAGGCAGCTTGTCCACCAGGATCATCTGTCGGCGCAAGCCGATGGCGACCACGATGCCGACCATGCAGACCGAGAACACCCACAGTGCCAGCCAGTGCCAGGGCAGCCTCTGACCGGTCAGCAGGGCCAGGGCGGGGATCGGGGCTACCAGCCCCGCGGACGCGACCGACGCCCCGGCCGAAGCGGCGGTCTGGTTGATGTTGTTTTCCAGAATCCCGAACTTGCGGACTCCCAGCAGGCCGCGGAGAGCCGTCCATCCGCCGTAGCCCAGCAAGGCCGCGGTAATGGCCATGTTGAAGCTGAAACCGGTTTTCAGTCCGGTATAGATGTTGCAGCAGCACAGAACTGCGGCCAGCAGTACCCCGGTCGCTACTGCACGCCAGGTTAATTGCGGCGAGAGCAGGTCCACGGGCAAGGGCTGGAGGTCCTGCGGCCCGGGCGGCTTCGAATCGGGCGAGGCGGACCGGCCGCCCGGGTCGGACGACTCGACGGATCCGGTTGCTCCTGGGGCCGGGGAGTCCTTCTCCACTTTCGCACCTCCGGCCGGCTGTTCTGCTCGGCAGGCCGCGCCGGCCAGATCGTATTGGCCATTTGCCGCGCGCGTCAATTGCGAAGGCGTTTCTGGCTGGTTCGGCGCCGGCTGGCTGGGCCGGGTCGGGCCGGATAAGATGTGCCCGGTGAATACGCTACGTCAGATTATCGGGTTGGAAACTGATCCGGCCCGGGTGAACGCGGCCTTATGCCAGTGTGTGCGGCAGACCGGCGCCCCGGTGGTGGGGGCGCTGACGGTCACCTGCTCGGACGAATCTGAGCTGGAGTGCAGCCTGATCTTCCAGCGCCAGTTCGTCGCGCGTCTGTTGCCCGAGCTGAAGTCCGGGGTGCAAGCCCCGCTGCGGACCTGCAATCTGGGAGCGCGGCACGAACCCGGGTCGCTGTCGATCGCGGAACATCATTTCGCGACGCCCGCCGCGCGTGAGGCGTTCAAGGTTCTGCTGGTCAAGATCAACGGGCACGTGGCGGCCTGGGATCATCCGGCAGCAATCAGATATGGGCCCATGCAGCGGTATCAGGCCGATTCCACGGCTTGCGGCGCTTTGCACGCCCTGCTGGTCGGCCAGCCGCTGCCCGCCTGCGAGGACCTGCGTCAGACCTTCACGGCTGACGGGATCGACCGGGTGAGTCTGCTGCTGGATGCGGGGCGGATCGATCCAGCTTGCCGCTATCTGCTGGCGGCGACGGTCAATGCTCGTCTTCAAGCGCGGCGGGCGCTCGAGGAAATTCAACAGCATAAGCCTCACTCGCCGACCTTATACCTGGTGGTGCCTTGTGTGACGCTGAATCGCCCCGGTCCGGACGGCGAGCTGCTGGTCGGCTGGTATTGGGCGGATTATCGGGGCACTTCGTTGGAGGTCCGGTACGAGGGGCTGGGCGATGACCCTGCCCGATATCGGGTTCACACCGACGGCCCCCGAGGGCGGATTACGGAGGGGTCCGAAGCGTGTCAGTGAGGGGTTGGCCATCCGGGGGGCCGGTCCGCTATGCCTGGCCCTGGTACTGGCAAGCGCTGGTGCAGGTCTCGTGGACGATCACCGCTGACAGCCACGGCAGTCGAGGCTTGAGGTGCTCCCAGATCCACCGAGCCAGATTCTCGGCGGTCGGGTTCTCCAGCCCCTGGATCTCGTTCAAGCAGTAATGATCCAGGCTCTGGCGGACCGGTTCGCAGGCCAAGCTGATCTGGCCGTAGTCGATCAGATAGCCGGTCTGGGGATCGACCTCGCCTTCCACCTGGACCTCGACCTTGAAGCTGTGCCCGTGCAATCGACGGCACTTGTGGCCCTCGGGGAAGGTTGGAAGGTAGTGGGCCGCCTCAAAGCTGAAAGTCTTGGAAAGCCGCACCCGCATCGACTGCTCCAGGGCTGGGATCGCGAGTCGTTCTCCGGCATCTCAAGGACGGGCGCCGACGCCGCCGCGTTCCCATCTGCTCACATCCCCACGTTCAGACTCCGCTGCGGACGCCCGGCCAGATCAGCTTATGCAGTTGCAGTCCCAGCCGCACGTTCAGCCGATCGGCCAGAATCCAGCTTGCCAGGTCCGCCGGTTTCAGCCTGCCGTGCACCGGCGAAAAGATCACCGGGCAACGTGTCAGCAGATCGTAGCGCTGAAGTATCGTTTTGGCCCAATCGTAATCCCCACGGTTGGCCAGGACGAACTTGACTTCGTCGCGCCGGGTGAGCTGTTCCAGGTTCGGCCAATGGTTCTGGTCGGCCTGGCCGCTGCCGGGGCATTTGACATCGACGATTCGGACCACCCGCGGATCGACCTGCTGGATCGGCAGGGTGCCGCTGGTTTCCAGCAGAACGTCCGAGAACTCGTCGGCCAGGCGGGTCAGCAGGGGGTAGACTGCGGGTTGAAGCAGCGGCTCGCCGCCGGTGACCTCGACCGTCGGGCAGGCCATTGTGCGGACCTCGGCCAACACCTGCTCGACGGTTCGCCAGTGACCCTGTGTGAACGCTTCCGGCGTATCGCACCAGGTGCAGCGGAGATGGCAGCCGGCCAAGCGGATCAGCACGCAGCGCAGCCCGGCCCGGGTGCCCTCGCCCTGGATCGAGTGAATGATTTCGTTGACGTGCAGGCGCTCCGGGTCCGTCATGGGCGACCATTATAGCCGCGGGCGCGGGTTTGCCGGCGAATGAAGTTCTCAGCCCGGGTCGAATCGGGTATAATCCGGGTACATCTGAAGCCTGTAGCCCGAGGAAGAATCATGAACACCGAGCTGGTTCCGGCAGTGGTTGCTCTGGGTCTGCTCACCGCTTTCACCGCAGCCGATCAGTCGGACCGGCCGCAGATCGAGGTTTCTGATGATGGGCACTGGACGGTGGTGGTCGAGCCCTCGCCGACCGATGGCACAGTGGTGGTGCGGCAGGTCGGCGTGCCCTACGGTACCACTCCGGATTGGCAGAACACGCTCCGCCGTCAGGTTGGGGGGCTCCAGGTCGCCGACATGAACAATGACGGGTGGCCAGACGTGGTGGTCGGCTGTTACAAGTCTGACAGCTATCCGCCGTACACTGACTGGGAAAACCTGATCTATTACAACACCGGCGGACAGCTCGAGGCCGTTCCGTCCTGGGTATCGACCGACGAGGTTTCCACCGGCGATGTTCAGGTGGCGGACATCAACGGCGACGGGTACCTGGATATCTTCGCGGCCAACGGCGGCTATGCCATGTCCCCCTCGGTGATCTACTGGGGTGGACCGACCGGGCCCAGTCCGGCTCCGGGCTGGAGCAGCCAAGAACCCGGCCTGGCCTGGAACAACTACGCTCTGCCGTTCGACTTCGACCACGACGGCGACATCGACGTGGCGACCGCCAACCAGGGCAACAGCCCCAGCGATCCGTACCGGCCGATGTACGTCTTCCGCAACGTCGGCGGGGTGCTTCAGACCGTCCCCAGTTGGCAATCTGCGGAAAGCTCGATCCAGAACTTTTTGGCTTTCGCCGATTATGACGGCGACGGTTGGGAAGACCTGGCGGTCTCCAAATGGGTGAACTTTCAAAGCGGCATCTACAAGAACATCGCCGGCACGCTTCAGACCACGCCAGTCTGGACCACCGGGAACTCCGATGACGACAAGGGCGTGGCCTGGGCCGACGTGGACGCCAATGGCTGGCCCGATTTGGCACTGGGGCACGATCCGACCCGGCTGTATGAGAACCAGGGCGGGACCCTGTCACTGGTCTGGTCCTCTCAGGCCACCTACTTCGGACACAGCGACCTCCGCTTCTGCGACGTGAACCGCGACGGCCGACCCGACCTGGCTGAAATCCATTTTTCCGACGGCAAGGCCCATATCTACCTTAACCAGAACGGAGCGCTGTCTCCCACGCCTTCCTGGACCTACGACTCGGCCGCGGTGGGGACCGCGTTGGCTTTCGGGGACATCAACGGCGACCGCTGGCCCGACCTGGTGCTGGGCTACTCGGGCCAGCCTTCGGTGATCGTCTTTTATGCTCAGCCCCCAGCCCAGGCCGGGGACATGAACTGCGACGGGGTGGTGGGTTTCGCCGACATCAACCCGTTCGTCCTGGCCATGACCAATGCCGAGGCTTACCAGGAGATGTACCCGGAGTGCGACATAATGCACGCGGACATCAACGGGGACGGCGTGGTGGGCTTCGCGGACATCAACGCGTTCGTAGCCCTGCTTACCGGATAGCCGCGACCGATCCGTATCGGATTGGACCGCGACCAACGCCAGGCGGTATAACAAGCCGCCGTGTACAAGCTCTTCCTCACGTTCCGCTACTTGCGCAGGCGGCGGATCGCGTATTTCGCGATCGCGGCGGTCACCCTCTGCACCGCGATGGTCCTGATCGTCATGTCGGTGATGGGGGGGTTTCTCGACCAGCTCAAGGCCAAGGCCCGCGGCCTGCTGGGCGACATCATTGTGGATAACCGCTCCTATAGCGGTTTCCCGCTTTACGAAGAGTTCATTGCCGACATCACGCAATGGCCGGAGATCGTGAAGGCCACTCCGGTGCTCTACTCTTTCGGCCTGCTCCGTTTCCAGGGGACGGCGCAGACCAACACGGTGCGGGTGGTGGGGCTGCGGCTGGCGGATGTGTACCAGGTGAATGCCTTCAAGCAGAGCCTGTTCTACGAGAAGCACTACCCGGGCACGACCACGCTGGAGGCGCAACAGCAGCCGCTGCTGGGGTTCGATCTGGAAGCCGAGCCGGTGGAGGTGCGGCTGGAGAATGGCTCCCCGCTTCAGGTTCCGCGGCCGAGGCTCCCGGCTCCTTACCAGGCGGCTCTGGAGAAGAGCTGGGCGGCCGGCATCGTGGATGACGAGTCTCCGGACAGCGAGTGGAGCGTGATCTGCCGAGCGGCGGGCCTGCCCACCATTCCCGGGGTGTACGAAATGGTGGACGGATTCGGGCCCCCACAGATGGTTGGCGATTTTCAGCCGGGGCTGATTATCGGACGCGACATCCTGGCCAAGCGCCTGCCGGACGGGAAGTATCAGCGGCTGTCCTATTATCCGCGAGGCTGCCTGGTGACGCTGACCATGCTCCCGGTCAGCGAGGGCGGCGTCTTCGACACCCCGGTCAAATCGGCCTTCCGCTACGCGGACGACTCGCGGACCGGGATATACGAGATCGACTCCCAGCACGTCTACTGCGACTTCGACCTGCTGCAAAGGCTGCTGCAAATGAACCAGGCCGAGCGGATCGACCCGCAGAGCGGCGAGACGATCGGGGCGGTCCCGGCCCGCTGTTCGCAGATCCAGATCAAGATCGCCCCGGGGGTCGAGCCGCACGAGCTGGCCCGCCGGCTGGAGAAGCATTATCACAGCCTGGCGGGCGACCCCCGTTTCGCCTCCCGGCTGGCGCCCAGCGAGATTCAGCTCATCAGCTACATCGAGGCGATGACCTGGGAGCAATCCCAGGCCCACATCATCGCTCCGGTCGAGAAAGAGCGGCAGCTCGTCACCATCCTGTTCGGCATCATCTCGCTGGTCTCCTTCGTTCTGGTACTTTGCATCCTCTACATGATCGTCCTGCAAAAGACCCGGGACATTGGAATTATCAAGGCGATCGGCGGCTCGCCCGGCGGAGTGGCCGCCATCTTCGTGGTCTACGGGGCGGCGATCGGGGTTGTGGCGAGCATTCTGGGCACCATCCTGGGCTATTACTTCGTCACGTACATCAACGAGATTCAGGACTTTTTGACCAGCCTCAATCCGGCCTGGCAGGTCTGGGATCGCTCGGTCTACTCCTTTGATACCATCCCCAACACGGTGCGGGACACCGATATGGCCCTGGTGATCGCGGCCGCGATTGCCGCTTCGACCCTCGGGTCGCTGGTGGCGGCTCTGCACGCCGGCTTCATGGAACCAGTGGAGGCCCTCCGCCATGAATGAGGCTCTGCTGGTGGCCGAAGGCATCCATCGCTCCTATGCCATGGGGCATGGCCGACTCAAGGTGCTGCGTGGGTGCAACCTGCGGGTCGCGGCCGGAGAGTTCGTGGCCATCATGGGTAAGTCTGGCAGCGGCAAGAGCACGCTCCTTCACATCCTCGGTGCTCTGGACGTGCCCGATCGGGGGGACGTGACCTTTGCCGGTCAGCCGGTCCTGGGGGCCCGCAGCCGGGCCGGCCGACTGGCGGTCGGGCTGGAGACCGCCTTGCGGGGGCTGCAAAAGGGGCTGTTCCTGACCCTCAAGTGCCTGTTGCTGGTATTGCTGGTGGGCCTGCCACTGTTCTTGCTGATCTTCCCCTGGCTGCTTCCCAACGTGCCACGCGTCCTGCACGTTTCTCTCTATGGTTTGGCCTGGGCCTTCGGCCTGCTGGGCGGACTGCTGTTGGTGCTGGTCCTGCTGCTACTGGCCCGGCTGGGGCTGGTGCACGCGACCGAGCGGCGTCGGGTCCGACTCCGCCGCCAACACTTCGGTTTTGTCTTCCAGTTCTACCACCTGTTGCCCGAACTCAACTTGCTGGAGAACGTCATGCTTCCCTGCAAGGTCGGCAGTAGCTGTTGGGGCTGGCTGCGGCGGCGACGTGCGGCCCGGGCCGAGGCAGTGCGGGTACTGGAGCGGGTGGGTCTGGCGGATCGGTTGAAGCATCGGCCCAGTGAGCTTTCGGGGGGCGAGCGGCAGCGGGCGGCGGTCGCCCGGGCCCTGGTACATCGGCCGCGGGTCCTGTTTGCCGACGAGCCGACTGGCAACCTGGACGCGGCCGCCGGTGCCGAGCTGATGGACTTGCTGCGTGAGTTGCATCGGGAGGGGCAGACCATTGTCCTGGTCACACACGATGCCGGGATCGCCGCCCAGGCCGACCGGGTACTGCGTCTGGAGAACGGGCTGCTGTACCCGGCGGAAGCCCGGTCGGCGTCGAAGACGAGCTGACGAGTTTTCACCCGAGGGGCTTGGCTTTCTGTCTGGGCCGCCCGGCTGACGCGCGGTCGCGCGGGGCCCTGGCTGTCGGGCCGGTCGGCGCACCGGGGCTTTGACCCTTCCGGCCGGCCGGGCATAATTTTCAGCGGGAGCGTCTGGGCTGGCATGCTCAAGCAGCATCATCAACTCGTGCTGGCTTTGCTGATGGTGGCCGACGGGCTGGCGATCAGCGTCGCCTGGTTAGCCAGTTACTGGCTGCGTTTCGAGCTTTTGCCGGTTGATCCGGCCAAGGGCGTTCCGGCCCTTCGGGACCGCTTCCTGCCCATGCTTCCGCTGATCGTGCTGGCTCACCTGGTGATTTTCTACCGGCTGCACCTTTACCGTCCGCGCCGGAGCGAGGGTTTGTGGCGGGAAGTCCGGGACATTTTCAAGGCTTTCGTGGTGGCCGCCATCGTCGTAGTTGTGATCGACTACGCTATGCCTCAGACGAACAAGATCTCCCGGCAGTTCGTGGCTACCTACGCGGTGGTCGGGACCACGCTCTTCACGTTGTTTCGACTGAGCGTCCGGGGCCTGGTTCGCTATTTGCGCCGCCACGGGTACAACCGCCGATATGCGGCCATCGTGGGCAGCGGCCGGACCGGCCAGCGGCTGCTCCAGGCCCTGCGGCGCAACCGCTGGACCGGCTTTGAGGTGTCGTACTTCGTGGACGATCGGGAGGGGCCGCAGGTGGTTGGGGGGGTGCCGGTCCGCGGTCCGCTTTCGGAGTTGGACCGGATCGTTGAACACTACCCGGTAGATTCGGTCTTCATCGCGTTGCCGACCAGCCAGGCCGGGCGGATCAATTCGGTTCTGGCCGCCTTGTCGCAGTGCATGGCGGACGTGCGGCTGGTGCCGGACATCGACCCCGCCTTCGCCATGCGGCCGAATGTCAGCCGACTGGACGACGTGCCCATACTGTCGCTGCGGCAGACGCCGCTGTACGGGTGGAACGCCATGGTCAAGCGCGGCTTCGACCTGGTGGTGGGGGGCCTGTGTCTGCTGACGGCTTTGCCGGCCATGGCGATCATCGCTTTACTGATCAAGTTGAGCAGCCCGGGGCCGGTCCTGTACCGTCAGCGGCGCATGGGGCTGGATGGGCAGGAATTCACCATGCTCAAGTTCCGCACGATGCGGCAGGACGCCGAGGCGGAAGGCCCGGTTTGGTCCCGCACCCATGATTCCCGCCGCACGCGGATCGGGTCTTTCTTGCGACGGACCAGTCTGGACGAGCTTCCGAACCTGTTCAATGTGTTGGCCGGTCACATGTCGCTGGTGGGGCCGCGGCCGGAGCGGCCGGAATTCGTGGCCGCCTTCCGCCACGAGATTCCCAACTACATGCTGCGGCACAAGATGAAGGCCGGCATGACCGGCTATGCCCAGGTTCGCGGCTGGCGCGGAGCCACCTCACTGCACAAACGCATCCAGCATGACATGTACTATATTCGGAACTGGAGCCTGTGGCTGGACATCCGCATCCTGCTGCAAACCCTGGTCAGCATGTGGTTCAGCCGCCATGAGGTCGACCAGCCGGCCAAGTGATCCGTTCTCGGACCGCATGGCGGTTCCGCCCGAGCGATTATCGCACCGCTGGGCAGCTCCCACAGTTAAAGATCGGCGACTGCCATTTCGATGAAACCCCGGTCACCTGAGCCCGGGGTTGCTCATTGCGGGGGCTGAACATCTTTCGCCGCCGCACGCGGGTTGTCAGATAACCGACGGAAAACCGGCCATGGACATGGCGACCGAGCAGGAACTGGTCCGTTCGGGCGGCGCCGGGTCCTTGCAGCACCCCGTTCGCAGCGGCTTACTGCCGGTCCCGTTGGGGCGCGTTCCGCACACCGCGTTGCAGGGCATTGCGATCTACCTGCGTAACTGGAATTCCGGTTCGGCGGAGGGGGACGCGTCCGGTTTTGCGCTTTATCGCGCTCCGGAGGTGCCGTTCACCGCCGAGGACCGGCAACGCCTTTTGGATAGCGGCCGGCGGTTTGTCTATATCCGCATCGCCGACCAGGCCACTTATCGTAACCAAGTCGAGAAGGCGGTGATGGAGGCGGTCGAGGATCCGAAGCTGGCGGTGGCCGAGAAGTGCTCCATCGTTTATGAGACCAGCATCGAGCTGGTCAACGAGCTGCTGGCCGACCCGGATCTGATCGCCAACTCGGGCCGGGTCGAGACCCTCTCACGCTCCATTTCCACGCTGGTCTTGAACGATCCGCAGGCTTTCGCGCACCTGGTGGCAGCTTCCCACCACGATTTCTATACCGCCACGCACATGGTCAACGTCGCAACCTGGATGGTTCCGTTGGCTCACGCGCTGGGCTATCGCGACAGTGAGCAACTGGTCCGCATCTGCCAGGCCGGCCTGCTGCACGACATCGGCAAGGTTTTCGTGCCGGAGCAGGTTCTCAACGCACGCGGCAAGCTTTCGCCGGAGCAGTGGCAGGTGATCCGGCAGCATCCGGCGACGGGCAGCGCTCATTTGCGGACTTATGCCCAGATCCCTGAGCTGGTGGTTGAGGTCTGCCGACAGCACCACGAACGGCCGGACGGCAGCGGCTACCCGGACGGGCTGGTCGGGGAACAGATCGGGCCGGTCAGCCGCATTTGCGCGGTGGTCGACTGCTTCGACGCGATGACCGGCATCCGTCCTTTCAAGCGCAGCGCCCTTACCATCTCCGATGCGATCCTGGAACTCCAGGCCGGCACGCCGCACTGGTACGACCGCGAGGTGGTCGGAACCTGGGTTCGGCTGCTGCGAGGCGTACCTGACCAGGTTGTGCAGGCGGGCCTGGTTAAGGAGCCTCAGGCCGCCGGCCGCGAACGCCGGCAGAACAAGCGTTACAAGTGCGACTGCCCGGCTCGCATCAACCCGCTGACCCGGACCTCGGAGGGCGGGCTCCATGAAGAAGCCGGCATCCAGGTCACGATCCATAGTCTCTCGCGTTTCGGGCTGGGCGTTTTGAGTCCCACCCCGATCGAGGTTGCCCGGCCCGTGCGGGTGTATCCGTTGCGCAAGAGCTGGGTGGGGCGGTTTGTCCACGGGCACGTAGTTCGCTGTCGGTCCTACCGCGACGGGTGGTTCGAGATGGGGATCGAGTTGCAGGCTGATGGTGAGGAAGGCCGGGAGGGGTAGGCCGGCAGTTCTTTTCCGTCCTGATCGACCCCAGTCACTTCTTTTTCAGCAGGGCCCGCCAGCCGGTGGATTCGCGACTCTGCGCGCTGGCCGAGGAAACCACGCGTACGTCGTCCACCATGTAGTAGCATCTGGGGTCCAGGGCTCGGGCCCGGGCGATGACTTTGGCCACGTCCCGCCGACCGACTTCGATGAACAGTTCCTGGACCGGGCCGTCGCGACCGTAGCCGTCGAACTGGGTTACGCGGAACCCGGCTTCCCGCTGGGCGGCGGCCATTTCCGGTCCGATTCTGGTGAAGACCCGGACCACCTGTCGACCGAGCGCCAGCCGCTGTTCGATGGTCATGCCGACGTAGTTCCCCAGGGCGAAGCCCAGGGCATAGGCGACCGCGTAGATCGGCTGCTGGATCTGACTGATGACCCGGGACACCACGAAGACCCAGATCAGAACCTCGAAGAAGCCCAGCACCAGCGCCAGATGTCGCCTGCCCTGCACCACGTTGATCGTTCGGATGGTGCCCAGTGATACATCGGCGATACGGGCCACGATGATCAGCAAGCAGGTCACCAGCAGGTAAGTCATGTCAAACTCCCACCTGACCAGTCTCAGTACCTCGAATGTCTGTGGCTAGCGGCGATCCGGGGCCATGCTAGTGGGTTCCTTCGGCGGGCTGACTGGCGGCCGTTGACCGGTCCACGAATGGTCGACCGGCCCGGTATTCGGCCAGTCGTCGCTCGATCTCGGCTGCCGCCTCGGCCTGCCCCCGCCCGCTGGCCAGCTCGATGGCCCGGCTCGCGGTCCGGATCGCTTCTTCGAAGCGACCGGCGGCGGCGTACGCGGCCGCCAGCGTATCCAGGTCGCCCGGATTGTCCCAGCCTTCCAGGTTGCAAGCCTGCTCGGCCAGTCGTACGGCCTCGGTCGGGTTGCGGAGACGCTCGTCGGCGGCGGTCGCCAGAACCCAGGCCAGGTTGTTGGCCGCGGCCGCCCAGCTCGGTCGAAGTTTCAAACAGGCTCGGTAGGCCTCAATCGCCTCGGCCATTCTCCCCTGCAAGACCAACAGGGTGGCCAGATGATAATGCGGCTCGGCCCGATCCGGCCAGGCCCGGATAGCAATATCGATGTGTTGCCGAGCTGCGGCCAGCTCCCCGATCTGCATCTGAACCTCGGCCAGTTGCAGGCGCAGGTCGATCGACTCGGGCCGTAGCCGGACCGCCTCCGACAGGTGATGGCGGGCCTCCGGCAGTCGGCCCTGGCGGGCCAGCACAGCTCCCAGTTGGCGGTGCGCCGCCGGGTCGGTGGGATTGATCTGAAGGGTGGCCCGGCACTGTTCGGCCGCTTCGGGCAGGCGTCCGGTCGCCTCATAGAGCCTCGCCAGTCGCAGTCGGGTCGCTACCTCCTGGGGCTGGTGTTCGGTCAGCCAGGCGAGTTGCTCGATGGCTTGCTCGGTTCGGCCCAGGGCGGCCAGCACATCGGCATAATTGGCTCGAGCCATGACGTGGTTGGGGTCCAGGTTGATCGCCTGCTGGTAGTAAGTGGCGGCCTCCGCCAGCCGGTTCTGGTGGGATAGGGCCAGCGCCAGGTTGTAGCGGGTGGGCGCTCCGCCGCGACCCGCCCGGACCACATCGGTCAGCAGTTCGATTTGCTCGTCGTATCGACCTTGCTGGTAGCGCACTGCCGCCAGGCACTTCTTGGCCATCAGGTTGTCGGGTCGCTTGGCAAGCGTATCGGTCCAGATGGTCTCCTCGCTCCGGTAATCCAGATTCCGTCTGGCGGTGGCGGCTATGCCGGCCAGAACCCCGGCTGCCGCCAGGGCGATGCTGATCGCGGGTTTGGTCCGGGCTGCCGCTGGCCACCGGCTAGCCGCCCAGCCCAGGCCGGCCGATGCCGCCCATACGACCAGCACCAGCACCGAGATCAATGGCAGGTACATTCGCCGCTCGGCGGCTATCTCAGTCACGATGGGCAGGAAGCTCGAGGTGGGCGCCAGAATGATGAAGAACCAGGCTCCGACAAAACCGAGCCAGCTATTACGCAGCAGGCCCGCAATCGTCGCCGCCAGCAGGGCCAGAATCGTCAGCGCCTGTGGCCAAGCCGCGGCGAGCGAGCTGACCACCGGCCAATCGTCGTACGAGATCACCAGCGGATGCGGCCAGAGCGCCAGCCGCAGGTAGTGGAGAATCACGGTAGTTTGTGTCAAAGCGTAAGTGTAGGGGGTCAGCCGCTCGAAACCGAATCCCACCGACTTGGACATCTGGCCGGTGATGACCAGGCCGGCCAGCAGAATCCAGGTCAGGGCCAGGCCCAGGTAGAGGCCTTTTCGCTGCCCCAGTACCCGACGAAATGACCCGGCCAGGAAGGTCCGGTCGTACAGCAGCACCAGCAGCGGCGCTCCGACCATCGACTGTTTGGAGGCCATGCCCAGTCCGCAGGCGATTACCGCTGCCAGTTGCCAGCCCCGGGATTCTGGTTCGGCGGTGCTCCGAATCGCGCAGTACAGGGTCAGCAGCAGGAATAACCCCATCATCGACTCGGTGCGGGTGGTGATATAGGTCACCGATTCGGTGAGCAAGGGGTGGACCGTCCAAAGTAGAGCCACGGTCAGCCCGAATTTGGTAGCCGAGGCTCCCCACCGGGGCCGCATGGCAGGAGTCTGGAGGGTCCGCCGGAGCACTCCCAGCAGGGTCAGTCCGGCCAGGACATGGACTGCCAGGTTGAGCAGGTGATAGCTCCAGACCTGCATTCCGCTGATGGCGTAGTTGACCGCCAAGCTGAGGCAGACCAGGGGCCGGCCAGCCAGGGTGGTCTCGTCCGGCCAGCGAAGGGCCTGCCAGGGCGGCCACAGACTGCGGACGTAGGGGCTGACCCGGATGGCCTGGTCGTCAAAGATCATTGCGCCGCTGAAGCTGGTGGCGTACGCGGCCAGGCCGGCCGCGATGACGCTCAGCGGCGGCCCGAGGCGGGCCAGAATCGGTCGGAGCGGATCGGGCATGGCTATTGCGTACCCGGCGGAAATACTGTCATCATAATAGCGATAACCTGAGCCCGGAGAGCTGTCCATGAACGTTCCGCTCAAGCGTGGTATGCTGATCCGTCACCAGGGCCACATCTACACCGTCACGGACTATCAGGAACGCCACTCAGGCAAGCAGCGTCCGACCGTGCATGTCTCCCTGCGGGACATCCGTGATGGACGGCCTGTGGATCGGACCCTGGCCGAGCTGGAGCCGATCGAGGAGGTTCCCCACGCGATCCGCACCATGCAGTACCTTTACCCGCATGGCGGCCAGCACGTGTTCATGGACAGCGAAACCTTCGAGGAGCATACCCTGTCAGCCGAGCAACTTCATGGGGGGGAGCCCTTCTTGAAGGAGGGTGAGGAATACCGGGTGCTGTGCGTGGAAAGCCGGCCCGTGGCGCTGGATCTGCCCGAGGTGATCCGGTTGAAGGTGGCCCAGACCGCCGCCCCAGCTCATTCAGTGGGCGCCGCCAGCAGCGTGCTCAAGGAAGCCACCCTGGAGAACGGGCTGACCGTGCGGGTTCCGCTCTTCATCAAGATCGGCGACACTATCCGGGTCGACACCCGCTCGAAAGCCTACCTCGGCAAGGAATAGCCCCCCGGCCCTTCATCGCACCGGCTCGACGCTGCGGCCGGAAGTCTTGGGAGAGTGCTGGTCGGCATCCAGGTCGCCGTCGGCGGCATAACAGGCGGCTTGGTCGCGTCCCTGGCGCTTGGCCTGGTACATGGCCCGGTCGGCCGCCTCGATCAGCGTGCGGGCATCCCAACCTGGTCGCCATTCCGCCACCCCCACGCTGGCCGTGATCGGCAGCGGGTGGTCGTTGAATCGAACCACTTCGTCTCGAATGGACTGAAGCAGCCGCCGGCCGACCTGCTGGGCCCCTTTCAGGCCGGTGGCGGGGAGCATCACCACGAACTCGTCGCCACCCACGCGGGCTGCTCCGTCGAACTGCCTCAAAACGGCTTTGATTCGTCCGGCCACATGGAGCAGCAGGCAGTCGCCGGCGGCATGCCCTTTTTGGTCGTTGACGGTCTTGAGGCCGTCCAAATCTAGCATGACCACCGACAGAGCGGTCCCGAACCGCTGGGCCCGGCGGATCTCCTTCTCCAGGGCCTCAATCATCCACCGCTGATTGAAAAGCCCCGTCAGAGAGTCCACCCGGGCCTCAATGCGGGCCTGGTCATAGGCGCAGGCATGATGCAGTGCCTTGCCGATGAACTTGAAGACTTCGGCCAGGGGCACCCCCACCTCGACCTCTGGGCTTTGCGTCCGCCCGCTGAAGCAGAGCACGCCCCATAACTGCCCTTCGCTCCGCAGCGGCACTACCAGGCAGTGGTCGTCCTGGTAAAGTCGATCCGGTCGGAATCGGATGCCCCGGGCGGTCAGCTCGTCCGAGGTCCGGTCGGTTCGCAGCATCTGCCCGCTGCGCGCCACCGCGACCATCAGGTGCGATTCTGCCGCATCGGTCTGGACTGCCAGGTCAATCGGCCGACGGTGAGTGGTCTCGGCCAGGCGGAGCAGGCCATGTCGGGCGTCGTGGAGGTAGAGGGAGGCCTGCTGGTAGCCCAGGCGGGCCGGCAGTTCGCCGACACACTTCCGGCACAGTACCTTGAGATTAAGCTCGTGGAAATTGAGGAGCCAGCCCGGCAAGTGCCGTTCGGCCGAGTCGGCCCTGGGACCGGGACCGTTACCGGCGCGGGTGACAACACCCGCCCACAGAACGTCGAACACCGCCTCCGTGCAGGGCTTGCGGATGAAAAGGCCCGGCGGCAGGTTCTCGGCGGGTACCCGGCTGGGCGAATGAAAGTAGACTCGGCGTGGCCCATTGGGCAAGCAAGTCCCCGTCGCCGAGTCCAGGTCGATCCACACCTGACGCGCACAAATCGCGGGCTGGCTCGCAAGCTCTTTGGGGCCAAGGCATTGCAGCGTCGCTCCCGGCGGCCGGTGTGTGCTCACCAATTCGCAGAACGCCCGATCGTCGCTGACCAGCAGAACGTCGGCAGCCGTGGACGGCATGTTGCACCTGCTGCTTCCAAGGTCCTAGTTTTTTATCGGGGCCTTGGCCTATCTGACTGTAGCGCTCTTCCGGCCCGTCGGTTCACTACTGACGGCGCAAATTCGATGCACAAGCCGGCCTAAACCGTCCGATAGCAGGTACGGAGCGGCGAGCCCCGGCTCGCGCAACGCTCCGGTAAGCCGGTCGCCGCAGAGACTGCGGCGAAACGTCGGGCGGAGCGCTACTTTACTCTTTCGGCAGATACGCAGGAGGCGCCTCGAGGCTCAGGATGAGCGATCAGCCGACGCCCACACCCGTTCCCGGGCTGCTGACCGGTCGGTGGCAGATGCCGCTGGCGATGCTCGCGGCTGCTCTGGCCATCTTCACCCTGCTGCGACTGACCCCCAAGCCTTCGCCGTTGGATTTCGACGCCCTGCTGGCAGACATCGCAGCCCTGGAACAGGCGGGCCAGATACAAGCGGCGGCGGACGCGGCGGCCAGCTTGCTCACACTCAAGCCGCCCTTGTCAACCCAGCAGCAGGCTGTACTCCATGCCCGGCTGGCAGACATGCTGTTTCATGCCGAGCGCGACCGGCCCGTGCACAACCCGCTAAATGCCAGGAAGCTCCTGGAGCACAGCCAGGCTGCCCGCGACTGCGGTCACCCCACGACTCCTGAGCTGACCCTGCGCGAGGCACTGGCTCGGCATTGGCTGGGTGACGACGAGGCCGCGGTGTCGGCCTTGCAGTCCGCGCTGGCCGGGGAACTGAAGGTGACCGACCGTCGACTGGCCCTGCGCACCTTGGTCGAGCTCCTTCAGAAGCTTCCGCAGGCCGGCTCCCAGCGCCGTCAGGCCCTGGAGCAGTTGCTGGCCGACCCCACCACCCCACTGGCTCTGTTTTGGTGGGGGCTGCGGCAGGGGGTAGAGGATTCGCTAAGCCAAGGTGACGTCACCGCCGCACGAGATTTGCTCGCCCGGTTCGGCGACCGGTTCACTGCCTCTGATTCGAAAGGTTACCTGGATTACCTGTCGGCCTGTATCGCGATGCGTGAAGGACGGGTGGAGGAGGCCGCTCCGCTGGCGGCCTGGGTTGAGCAGTGGCTGGCTGAGGAGGGTCGCCCCAACCGTCAGCTTGATGAGCTGGGTCACCTGCCCAGCCGCAATCGTTGTCTAATCGGGCAGATCCACCTGGCCCAGGCGGACCCGCAACAGGCCGCCGCAGACTTCCAGGCGGTTCTCGAGCAGCAGCCGGAGCCGGAAATCCGGCTGGCGGCTCAGGTCGGCCGCGGCCTGGCCTTGGGCCAGCTTGGTCGGCACACCGAGGCTTTGGAGGTCTTGCGGGCGGTTGCTGAGCAGCTCCAATCGGAGCGGTCTCGACCTTCCGCCTCGGCCGAGTTGCTGGACGCAGCCCTGGCTCTCTTCCAGCGGCAGCGCGCGGCCGGCGACTATGCCGGGGCGATCCCATATCTGGAGCTGGCGGTCGATCTGGCAGCCGTCGGCCGGTCCGGCCGCCAGTTGGAGTTGCGGCAGGAGTGCGCGGAGGCCTTTCAGGCTGCCGCGGATCGAACCGCTGACTTGGACCTGCGTCGCCGTTACCGCGGGCAGGCCGCGCGGCATCTGGAGCAGGCCGCCGAGCAGTGCAAATTCGACGAGCCGCAGCTTTCCCGGCTCCTGTGGGTCGCGGCCGGGCAGTACGACCAAGCGGGCCAGATTGCCGACGCACGTCGGGTGTTGCGGCAGTTCATCGCCGGGCGGTCTGAGCATCCGCTCTTGCCTCAGGCGATTCTGCAACTGGCCCGGGCCGATCAGGCCAGTGGCGAGTTGGAGCTGGCTCTGGCGGGCTATGCCCGGCTGATCTCAGAGTACCCCCGGCTTGAGGAGGCGGCCCGGGCCCAGGTGCTCAGTGCGGAGGTGTTGATTGCGCTGGGGCCCGAGCATTTCGGCGAAGCGGAACAGACCCTGGTCCGCCTGCTGACCGACGGCTGGGTGACCCCGGACGCCACCGCCTACCGGGATGGGTTGCTGCTTTTATGCGACCTGTTGGGTCAGCAGAAGCGGTATGCGGAGGCGATTGGTCGCTGGCAGGATTTCCTGAGCTTGTACCCGGCCGACTCGGAGCGTTTCCGGGGCCAGTTCATGCTGGCCGATGCCCATCGTCAGAGCGCATATGGCCTGCGGGATTCTCCGCCGCCCGGGGTGTCCGAGGTGGCGGCCGCGGCGGAAAGTCGCCGACGCTTCTATCGGGCCGCCGAACTGTTTGCGGCTCTGGTGGCCGCCCTGGACCAAAACCCCGATCCCGAACCCGCGCAGCAGGCTTACCTCCGGCTGGCGCTCTTCTATCGCGCCGACTGCCTGTTCGAGGTCAACGAGCCGGACTCGCTTCAGGACGCGCTGCGAGCATACCGGACCATTGCAGCCCGTTATGAGACCCACCCGGCCTGCCTGGCCGCCCAGGTTCAGATCGCCAACATCCTGTTGCGGCTGGGCGACTTGCCGGAGGCGGCCCGAGCGGTTGAGCGGGCCCGCTGGCTGTGGCGCGGCATACCGGCCGAGGCGTATCCCCGTTGGGGGGCTGACCGCGGCGACTGGGAACGTTTCCTGTCCGTGGTCGCTTCCTCTGAGCTGTTCCAGGCCGTTTTTGCCGCCGCACCCTAACAACTGGGATTTGTTAAACAGGAGCCTTTGCATGACCACCGCTGCCACCCAACTCGATCCCAACCAACTCATCCGGTTGCTGGAGCAACAGCGCGACGTCTATCACCAGCTACGTGAGCTGAGCAGCCGGCAGCGATCGGTGCTGGCCGGCGACCAGCCTGAGCAGTTGCTCTCGGTCTTGCGCCAACGACAGGAGCATGTGGCCACGCTGGCGAAGCTGAACGAACAACTGGCGCCATTTCGCCGGAACTGGGAGGCCACCTATGCCGACCTGCCGGACGAGCATCGTGCCCGGGCCTCGACCCTGCTCCAGGAGATCAACGGCCTGTTGTGCGTGATCCTGCGCACCGATCAGGAGGACGGGGCCCTGCTGGCCGCCCGGAAGCAGTCGGTGGCCGCGGAGCTGAGTGGTATTTCTGGTGGGCAGAGCGCCAACCTGGCCTACGCCCGGCAGGCGGGACCGGCCAGGGGCTCCTCGGCCGCAGATCTGGCCGGCTGAGGCTTCCTGGCCGAACCGGAAAGCACCGCAGCAGAGTCTGGGGAGCAGGGATGAGATCGTCGCAGGATTACCCGACCGTCAGCCAGGCGCCGGCCGCCGTCCAGTCCGGAGACGAGCTGTCCGAGCTTCTCCGCCAGTACACCGACGTGGCCGAGAGGCTTCAGCGCACCCATCAGGCGCTTCAGGAGGAGGTGTTGCGACTGCGGCAGGAGCTGGCCAGCAAGGACCGGGAGCTGGAATTGCGGCGGCGTCTGGCCGCTCTGGGGGAACTGGCCGCCGGCGTGGCCCATGAGGTGCGTAACCCCCTGGGTGCGATCCAGCTCTACAGCGGCTTGCTGCGGAACCAGTGCCGGGCCCACCAGCTTGGATCGGCGTTGCAGCTCATCGACAAGATCGAGGCCGGCATCCAGGCCATCGAGGCGGTCGTCCAGGATACTCTTGCCCTGGCCCCACGGGATCGGCAGCTCCGGGCCTGCCCAGTCCGGCAAATCATTGACCGGGTGCGGGACGCAACCCTGAAGACTCTGGCGGTTTGTCAGGTGAGCCTGGAGGCCGGCCTGGCCGATCCGGAGGTCTGCGTGCGGGCCGACCCGGACGGTCTGCAACGCGTGCTGGTCAACCTGGTCGTGAACGCGGCCGAGGCTTCCCCGCCGGGACGGGTGGTCCGGCTGGAAGTGGAGCCGGCGGTCGACAAGGAGGTGCGGATTCGGGTTTGCGACCAGGGTCCCGGCCTGCCGGAGGAGATCCGGCATCGCATCTTCGACCCCTTTTTCACCACCAAGCAGCACGGGACCGGCCTGGGCCTGACAATCGCCCACCGGTTGATCGAGGCCTACGGGGGCCGGCTGGAGGCCCGGAATCGACCCGAGGGCGGCGCGGAGTTCACCGTGGCCCTGCCGGAGGCTTCGGGCAGCGATTCGGACCAGCAGCAGGAGATGGAAGTGCGGCAGTTCAGCGCCGCCTAGGCGCAACCGGCCCGGCGCTCAAAGCGGGACCGGCCCACGGCTCGCGGGGCCGTGGCAGAGCAATCAAGGAGGACCCATGGCTTGCATCTGTGTGATCGACGACCAGGCGATGATGCGGGACTCGCTCCAGCAAACACTGGCCGCTCAGGACCACAAGGTTTTCGCATATGAAAACGCCCAGGAAGCCCTGACCATGCTTAAGCAGCACCCGTTCGATGTGGTGCTGACCGACCTGCGCATGCCCGGATTGGACGGGGTGGGTCTGCTGCGCGAGATGCGCCGCCTGGGAATCGACGTCCCGGTTATCGTGATGACCGCCCACGGCTCGGTCGGCAGTGCGGTGGAGGCCATGAAGCTGGGGGCCTTCGATTACCTTCAGAAGCCCTTCACCGGTCAGGAGATCGAGATCGTGGTCGAGCGCGCCCTGCGCGAGCGCAACCTGCTCCGCGACAACGAGATCATGCGGCGGACCATCGAAGATCTCGACCGCGGCCACGAGCTGATCGGGCAGTCCCCGGCGATGCGCCTGGTGCTGGAGAAGGTCCAGCGGGTGGCCAGCAGCTCGGCCACCGTGTTGATCACTGGAGAAAGCGGAACGGGCAAGGAAGTCATAGCCGGTGCGATCCATGCCGCTTCCCCACGGGCCGGCCAGCCCATGCTGTGTGTCAACTGCGCGGCTCTTTCCCCGACCCTGCTGGAGAGCGAGCTGTTCGGACATGAGAAAGGGGCCTTTACCGGCGCCGACCGTCTCCGCAAGGGTCGGTTCGAGCTGGCCGATGGGGGCACTCTGCTGCTGGACGAGGTGTCGGAGATCCCGCCCGCCTTGCAGGCCAAGTTGCTGCGGGTCCTTCAGGAGCACGAGTTCGAACGGGTGGGCAGCTCGATCACCCGCCGGGTGGACGTCCGGGTGATCGCCACCACCAACCGCGACTTGCGCGAGTGGGCCGCCAAGGCCCGGTTCCGGGAAGACCTCTATTACCGCCTGAGCGTGTTGCCCATCGAGGTCCCGCCGCTCCGCGAGCGACGTGAGGACATCCCGCTGCTGATAGAGCACTTCATCAGCCGCTGCGTGATCGGTGAGGGACGCCAGCGTCCCAGGTTCACTCCTGAGGCCATGAAGGTCCTGCAAGAGTACAGTTGGCCGGGGAACGTGCGCGAGTTGCAGAACCTCTGCGAAAGAGTGTGCGTGTTGGAGCCGGGCGGGGAGGTCACCGCCGCCGCTCTGGCGGGCCTGCTTTGCGGGCCAATCAAGACCGCAGTCGCACCGGCCGCGGGCTTGCGGTACCGCGACGGGCAAATCCTCAGCGACGCTGAGCGCGATCTGATCCTCCGCACGTTGGAGCGTTTTGGCGGCCATCGGGAGAAGACAGCCCGGGCGTTGGGGATCGGGCTGCGGACCCTGGGGCTGAAGCTCAAAAAGTGGCGTGAGGAGGGCACGTTTCACGAAGAGCGGCGGCGCCACTCGGCGGCCACGGTCTGAGGTCGGCCTCCGACCCGGCCACCGCCGACCGCGGCACGCCGATTGCCCCTGTTGGGATTGCTGGCCTGCGGAGCGTGAGCGCCTATGTGGATCGACAGACTGATCGCGTCTCGCACCACCCACGCCCTGGAGCTTGCGGCCCAGTTTGCCGAGCAGCGCCATCAGGTCCTGGCCGAAAACCTGGCCAATCTCGACACGCCCGATTATCAGACCAAACTCCTGGATCCGACCGCCTTCCAGGCCTCCCTGCGCCAGGCCCTTACGCAGGCCGCCAAGGAGGGATCGAAGCGGCTGATTCTGCGCGGCAACGCGCAATTCTCGACCGGGCACGACGGGCGGGTGCAGGTCCGGCCGTCCCTTGAGCCGGCCTGGAATGTGCTGTTCCACGACGGAACCAACCCGCGGCTGGAAACGCTGCTGGCGGACGTGAACGCGAACTCCCTTTCCTATGAGCTAGCCATGAATCTGCTGCGCGGACGGTTCGAAAGCTTGATGAAGGCTATTCGGGGCCGCAGCACATGATCCCGGATCATCGCCGCCCGACCACACCCCGCAGCGCCGGACCTTTGAGTCCGGCGGTCTGGGTCGGACCTGAGCCGGCCGGCTGCGGCCGGCCTCGGGTGTGCGAAGGCTCAGCCCTGCTGGCGGCCCGGGTTTGGCAGCCGGGGCGGATTGTCAGGAGGATGTCATGATTCGCGCGCTGGACATCAGTACTTCGGCTTTGGTGGCCCAGCGGACACGCTTGGATGTGATCGCCGGCAACATCGCCAATGCCGAAGTGACTCGGCAGGAGGACGGACGGCCAATTCCGTATCGTCGGCGGACGGTGACTTTCATGACGGGCGATGGGCAAGGCGGGCCGGGCGTACATGTCGACCGGGTCGAACTGGACCCCTCGCCTGGGCGCCAGAAATACGACCCCGGACATCCCGACGCCGACGCCCACGGCTATGTTCAACTGCCCAACGTGAGCATCACGATGGAATATGTGGACGCCTTGGCCGCCAGCCGGGCTTACGAGATCAACGCCGGCATGCTCTCGGTGACCCGCAACCTGGTGCAACAGGCGATCCGGCTGCTGGCGTAAGGAGACCGCCATCGAACGGTTGGCAGGCGGCCGCGGCGCCTTGAGCACCGTCGGCGGCCGGATCCTCGGCAGCGGTCCCATAATCGGAACACGGGAAATCTGAAATCAGCATGGTCAATCCGATCCAGGTGGACCAACTGAAGCCCTCCCAGCCGGCCGGGTCGGTCGGCGTCCCCGGGGCTGTGGCTCGGCCCCCACCCGGCCAGGGCGGCTTCGCCGATGAACTGCGCCGCCAACTGGAGCAGGTCAGCCGGATGCAGGCGGAAGCAGAAGAAGGAATTGAGCACCTGCTGACCGGGCAGACTGACAACTTGACGGAAGTGCTGACTGCGGCCCGAAAAGCGGAGGTGGCCTTCAGCCTGCTGATGGAGATACGCAACAAACTGGTGGACGCGTACACCGAATTGAAGCAGCTTCGGGTCTAGAGGCAGAGCCTCGGACCGGGTAGCGGCCGCGGGTCGGCCGACGACCCGACAGCCGCTGCCCGACGGTAGCCCGGCCGGCGTGGTCTACGTCGGCCGGAGGGCGGCGACGGTGCCCGGCTCGCAGGAGTCCCACGGATGGGAGCACTCCAACGGACGGTGGCCCAGGTAGCGCAGCGTCTGCGCGACGTGACCGTGTCGCAGCGGGTGGCGTTGCTGCTGGGTGGGATCCTGGTGGCCGTCTCGCTGGTCTGGCTGCTGCACTGGGCCGCCACCCCGGCGCTGGTCCCTCTGTTGGACCAGGATCTTCAGCCCGAGGAAATCGCTCAGCTCCGCAGCGGGCTGGAGCTGCTGGGCGAGCGAAGCGAAGTGCGCGGCGGCCGGGTGATGGTGCGAGCGGGGGCCAACCGCCAGGCCCTGATCGCTCAGTTGCACCAGCAGCAGCGTCTCCCGGCCGACACCAGCACCGCCTTTGCCAACCTGATCAAGCAGTCTGACCCCTGGATTTCCATGGAGGAAAGCAATCGGCGGTGGACCTTCGCGCTCCAACAGGCTCTTGAGCAGGTGCTGCGGCAGTTCAATGGCGTCAAGAATGCCAACGTGTTCCTGAATCTGGGGACCCACGGCAAGTCTTTCACCCGCACGCCGCCGCCCAGCTCGGCCAGCGTTACTCTGCTGATGAAGCCGGGGGAGGAGGTGTCGCGGTCGTTGGCGTTGGCGGCGGCCCGACTGGTCTCGGGCGCGGTGGCGGGCCTGCCCGCGCACAACGTGGAGGTCGTGGATGCTACCACCGGTCGGGTGGCCCTGGACTGGGACAGCGAACAGGACGTCACTTCTCAACTAGAGCGCAAGCTGGCCAAGGAAGAGCTGCGCTATGCCCAGAAGATCCGTCAGCAGGTTCCCGACCCCAAGGCGCTGGTCAGTGTGCAGGTCGAGCTGAATTCTACTTCGCGAAATACCTCGACCGAGCAGCCGCTCCGCGGCGTGGCCCGGACCGAGCGCACCACCCGTGAGGAGACCACCCGGGGCCGCTCCAGCGAGCCGCCGGGCGTCCAGCCCAACGTCGGCCTGGCGGCCGGCGGCAGCGCGGTGAGCGAAACCCACTCCCAGGAAACCTCCGAAACCGAGGCCGAGGTCGGGATGGCCAAGAAGGTTGAAGCCACTCCGGCCGGCGACGTCGAGAAGGTCACCGTTGCCATCAGCCTCTCGCACAGCTACCTGGAGGGCGTCTTCCGACGAGCCAACCCGGACGCCCAGCAACCGACCGACCAGCAGATCGAAGAAGTCTTCCAGCGCGAGCGGTCGCGACTGCTCAGTCAGGTGGTTCAGCTCGTCAAGCCGCAGGCCGAGGAGAACGTCGCGATTTCGCGCTATTACGACACTCCGCCGGAGGCCGGTCTGGCGGCCTCGGCCGGCACGCTAGATGAAGCGATCGATTTGATGAAGACCTACGGTCCGCAGTCCGGGCTGGCGGTGCTGGCAGTGGTCGCACTGGCCCTGATGCTCCGGCTGTCCAGGAAATCCGGGGCCAATGAGACCTTCGGGCTGGAGTTGGGGCTGCCCGAAGAGGCTATCGAGGCCGCCAAGGCCGCTGCCGCCGACGTCTCCAAACTGGTGAGCCGGCCCGGTTACCGCGAGTCTTTGCGGGATGCCGGGAAGGCTGAAGCTCCTGGTTCCTGGACCCGCAGCTCAGGGCCGCCGGCCGAGAGCGAGTTGGCCGCCCCGGTCGAGCAGGCGGCGGCCACAGACGGGGTGCTGGTCGCCCAGGAGGTGGATCCCAGCACGGTTCAGACCCGCAAGATGCTCGACCAGGTGGCCCAGATGGTCGACTCCGACCCCGAGGTGGTCTCGGCCGTGATCGAGCAATGGCTCCAACGCAGCGAGCAGTACCGCGACGACTCTTCCTGAGCCGGAGCCTGAGGCATGGCCCGCAGCACGTTTCGCACTGAAATCAAGAGTTTGGAGGACCTCACCGGCGTAAGACGGGCCGCGGTCCTGCTGGTCGCTCTGCACCAGGACACCGCGGCCAAGATCATGCGCTGCCTGTCGCGGGAGCGGCTGGAAGAGATCTCACGCGAGATTGCCGCGATTGACGCGATCGCCCCCGAGGTCCGGGACTATGTGATCCGCGAGTTCTACAACCTGCTGATGGCCCGCCAGTACGTCGATGCCGGCGGAATGTCCTGGGCTCGGGCCCTGCTCCAGAAAACTCTGCCGCCAGACGAAGCCCGCCGAATAATGGCCATCATCGAGCATCAGGTCCACGAGCAGCCTTTCAGTTTCCTCCAGAAGACCGAGAAAGAGAACCTGGTCACTTTCCTTCAGGAAGAACATCCCCAGACGATTGCGCTGGTACTGTCGCACCTCCCGCCCGGAATGGCCACCGACATCCTTTCGGCCCTGCCGACCAAGCGGCAGATCGAGGTGGTCTCGCGGATCGCGAACATGGACCAGACCAGCCCGGATGTGATCAAGGAAGTGGAGCGCGGCCTGGAGAAGCGGTTGGCGGGCCTGGTGTCCGAGCGATTCGAGCGGGTGGGGGGCGTGCAGGCGGTGGCCGAGATCCTGAACATGGCGGGGCGGGCGACCGAAAAGGCGATCCTGGAAGGGCTCGAAGAGGAGAACCCCCAATTAGTCGAGGAGATCCGTCGCCTGATGTTCGTGTTCGAGGACATCATCCGGGTGAACGACAAGGGCATCCAGGCGGTGCTCAAGGAGATCGCCAACGAGGAGCTGGCCCTGGCGCTCAAGACAGCCAGCGAAGAGCTCAAGGCCAAGATCTTCAAGAACATGTCGGAACGCGCCGCCCAGCTCATCAAGGAAGAAATGGAGTTCATGGGCCCGGTCCGCGTCAGCGACGTGGAGGCCGCTCAGCAGAAGATTGTGGACGTGGTTCGACGCCTCGAGGATGCCGGCGAGGTCATTATCGCCGGTCGGGGCGGCGAGAAGGAGTTGATCGTCTAGGTTCCGGGGCCGCGCTACCGCCGGTTTGGCGGGCAGGGAAGGCGTGCGGAGCGGCAGATGTCGGAAGTGATCCCTCGAGACAGCGCTCCCCCGCTGAGCCGCTTCTCGTTCTGTGACCTGGAGCGCCAGGCGGCCCAGATCGTCGACCAGGCCCGGGCCCAGGCGGAGCGCATTCTGTTGCAGGCCCGCCTTCAAGCCCGGGAGGCCGAGCAGATTCTGACCCGCCGGGCTTATGAGGAAGGGTTGGAGCAGGGTCGGCAGGCCGGGCTGGAGCAGATTCGCCGCGAGGCGCGCCAGGCGGCCGTGCAGACGGCCCAGGCCGATTTGGCCCGACTCACCCAGGCTCTGACCGCCGCCCTGGCCCAGTTCGATCAGAACAAACGCAGTCTGATCGCCGAGGCCGAGTCGGGCCTGATCGAGTTGGCGGTGGCGATCGCCCGCCGGGTGTGCAAGGTGCTGGTGGAAAGATCGGTCGAGCCGGTGCGAGCCAACGTCCGCGCCCTGCTGGAGATGGTCCGGAACCGGGCCAACCTCGAACTGTGTTTAAACCCCGCTGAGCATGAGCTGTTGACCCAGGTGTGCCCCGAATTCATGCAGCAGATCAGTTGCCTGGAGCATGCAACGATCAGACCGGACCCAGCGGTGGAGCGCGGCGGCTGCATCTTGCGGACCTCCGAGGGTGTGATCGACGCGAACATCCAGGTTCAGATCGACCGGATCGCCGAGGCGCTTGGTCACGGGGCGGTTCAGCCCGACGGCTCGCGGGGCCGGACCGATACCGAGGCCGGCCACTGACCTGCCGGCTGGTGGCTGCGGCTCGGGAGGAAGGATCGTTCTGTGGGCTGGAGCGTGTTTTCCGCGGCTGCTGAAGAGGTGGCCGGTCTGATCAGTGAACGAATCCAGGGGCGGGTTCGCTCGGTCCGTGGTCTGACGGTCAGTGTCGCGGGGATGCCGGCGCCGATCGGGGCGCGATGTCTGATTCGCACCCGATATGCGGGCGGGGTTGAAGGGCCGCGAACCTCGGTCGGCCTGCCGTCTGGCAAGCCTGCCGCGCCGCGGATCGAAGGCCCCGCTGCGGAGCGGCCTTCGGAGGCTTGGTTGGCGGCTGAGGTGGTCGGCCTCCGCGACGGCGAGGCTCTGTTGTCGGTATTCGGTGAGGCGACCGGGGTTTCCCAGGGCGACGAGGTGGTGTGCGTGTCGGGGCCCCCGCGGGTGCCGGTCGGTTTCGACCTGCTGGGTCGGGTCATCGATGCTCAGGGGCAGCCTCTGGACGGCCGGCCGCCGCCGCGACTCAACGTGCGCTATCCGCTGTACAACTCGGCCCCGCCGGCTCTGGCTCGCCGGCCGATCGACCAGCCGCTGGGGCTGGGTATTCGCGCCATCGACGGCCTGCTGACGGCCGGTCGCGGCCAGCGGCTGGGGATTTTCGCCGGCACCGGCGTGGGCAAGAGCGTGCTGCTCGGCATGATCTGTCGCCACACGCAGGCAGACGTGAATGTGGTCGTGCTGGTCGGAGAGCGTGGACGCGAGGTCGGGGACTTCATCAATCGCCAGCTCGGCCCCGACGGCCTGGCGCGCAGTGTGGTCGTGGTGTGCACCTCCGACCAGGCTGCGGCCCTGCGGGTCCGCAGTTGCCTGCACGGCACCGCGATCGCCGAGTACTTCCGCGACCAGGGATTGGACGTCCTGCTGCTGATGGATTCCCTGACCCGCATGGCGATGGCTCAACGGCAGATCGGGCTGGCGGCCGGCGAGCCGCCCACTGCCAAGGGTTATCCTCCTAGCGTCTACGCCCTCCTGCCGCGTCTGCTGGAGCGGGCCGGCCGGACCAGCTCGGGCAGCATCACCGGCATCTACACCGTCCTGGTGGAAGGCGACGATCTGGACGAGCCGCTTTCGGACGCGGTCCGCGGGATTCTGGATGGCCATATCTGGCTGGCCCGATCGCTGGCCAATCGTGGACATTACCCGGCCATCGACGTGCTCAACAGCATTAGTCGCGTAGCGCCCGAGGTCACCAGCCCCGAGCAGCAGCGGGCCGTCATGTCCATTCGGCGGGTCCTAGCGGTCTGGAACGATATCGAGGATCTGGTCAGCATCGGAGCCTACGTGCCCGGGGCCAACCCCGACTACGATCTGGCCGTGCAGACCCGCGATGCCATCAACGCCTTCCTGGTGCAGGAGCAAAGCGTGGGGTGCAGCTTCGAACAGGCGGCAAGCGCGGTCTGTCAGTTGGGCCAGTTGCTGGAGAAGACCCGCAGCCAGGCGAGCGAGCGAACCGCCAGAGCGACCGGGTCGCCTGAGCCCGGTCCGGCACCTGCCCCGCCGACCGCCCGGAGGGCATGACCTGTGGCCCGGCGTTTCGAGTTCAGACTGGAGACTCTCCTGCGGCTCCGCCAACTGCAACAGCGGGAGGCCAAGCGCAAGGTTGGCGCCAAGCTGGCCGAGATTGCGCTGGTCGACCGGCTCAATCGTCAGACCGCAAGTGAGATCGCCCGGCAGCAGCGGCTGCTTCTGGCCGGCCAGCAGCAGCGACGATTGGATCCCCTGGCTCTCCAGCGCGGGCGGGCCTGGGTGGCTCATCTGCGCCACACTATTGGTTTACGCCAGGCCCGGCGGACCGAACTGGTTACCGAGCTGCGGGAGTTGCAGGCCGCCTGGCAGAGGGCTCGGACGGCCGAGCAGATTGTGCAGAAACTCCGTGAACGTCGCTGGCGGGAGTATCTTCATGACCAGGCCCGACAGGAGCAGGCTGCGACCGATGAGCTGGCACAGCAGTTGCACGGATACCAGCCGTAGCATCCCGGCTCCGGGCCCCGGAGCAGAACGCCGGGCCGGTCGCGCTTGCGCCGTCGGCTGAAAGCGGTATGTTCACCAAGCTGTTCAACGGACTGGCCGCCATCTCGCTGGCGACTGTGCTGGCCCTGGGGGGCGTTGTCGGCTATCTGTTCGGCAGCGGGCATCTCAGCGCCGATCGCCTGCAAATCATGGCCCGCCTGATGCGGGGCGAGTTGGACGATTTGCCTGGCCTGCGCGGCTCGGCTACTGCCGAGGGGCAGTCCGGCCCCGGTGCCGCCAGCCAGCCACGGCCGGCCGGCCCGGACTCGGAAACGTTCTCCGCCACCACCGAAGACGAGCTGCGCCGGGCACGCCAGCGCCAGCACCTGGAAATGTTGGAGCTGGAGCGGGCGGCCCGGGACTTGCAGGCCCAGCGCCGTCTGCTGGACCAGGTATTGCAGCATGTCATGCAGGAGCAGGAGCGACTGGCCGAGCAACGTACCGAATGGCTGGCCCAGCGTGAGAAACTCAGCAAGGCCGCGGTGGATGAGGGTTTCCAGAAAGAGTTGGCGCTGGTCTCTGGGCTCCAGCCCCGGGCCGCCAAGGAGTACATCTTACGCCTGTGGCAGAAGCAGCCGGCCGACGCGGTACGCCTCTTGCATGCCATGGAGGAAAACCGTGCCCTGCGGATTCTGGAGCAGTTCAAGACCCCTGAGGAACTGACGGTGCAAAGCAATTTGCTGGAGGGCATCCGCTTGCACGGTGCCGGCAGCAGCCCGAGCGATGCCGACCGGGCCACCGAAAGCGGGTCCGAGCGCGAGCGAGGGGCCCGAAAGCTCCCCGGGGGCGTCGCGCCCGCCTCAGATCGCGCGGGCTGAGGTTTCGGCCGGCGAATATCGCCCAAAGCCGGCCCACGACTGGGCAACCGGCCTGGCTACAGCCGCTCACGGGCGGAGACCCGGGCCGCAGCGCAGGCCAGGGGTAATCCTACATCCGGCCACGCCGACGCGTCACGGAGGACCGAGGGTGCCGCCGAGCGCGAGGTGTCTTGATGCAGTTCGATCTATCCGGTCGACCGCTCCTGGGTGGAAACGCTTCAAGCCCGGGGGAGCCCGGACGCTGGGCAACTTGGGTCCAACCTTGCAGGACTGGAGCGGCACTCACAGCTAGAAAGGACCGCAGCCCGGCCCGCCAGACGGAAAAAGCATTCGAGCCGCCCGGCACGAACGTTGAACCTTCCGGCTCCTTTGTCCAGCCGCTGGGCGCTGGCCTGAGCGAGTCCTCGTTTCAGCAGAGCGAAACCGATGCGAACGCCGCACCTGGGCTGGCTTGCGAGGCCCTGTTCCTGCCCAACCTGCTGAAGCTACTGCAATCCGTCGCGTCCGACCAAAACCGGCGTGAGCAGAACGAGGAGCGGCAGCAGGAGAACTTGCGTCGGAAGGAGGCCCGGCGTGAGCAGGTGGCTACCGAACTGGCCGTCGCGCAGCAACCGTCCGACTACCTCCGTCAGGCCGAGCTGGACTTGCTTCCCGGCAGCCGGGCGGCCTGGCGCCAAGAGTGGCATCAGCAGGTGCGGCAGCAGCTTTGGCAGGATCAAACATTCCAGCCGGTGCCGGCCGGTGTGGGTAACGCGGACGAAAACCAAAGCCCGGAAGTGCGGCGTGAACCCGACCCGGCCGGGGCCGCCAATAAGCTCAGGTCCGACTCTGCCCAAACGTCTGCGCCCGGCCCGACAGACAGGCAGCCCCATGCCGGAAGACCGGTCGCACTTGGCTTGAACGAACGACCACCAGCGGCCACAGTCGGTGAAGGAACGTTGCCGACCCGCTCCGCGGTGAGCGATCGAATGCCGACCGCCTTTCAACCGTTGCCTGCGGACACCTTGCCGAAACCGGTGCTGGCTTCGGCAGAGCTATCGGGCTCAGACCTGGCGACCGGCCGCAAAGGTCAACCGTCAGCGCTTGAGTTGCGCCCCTCCACCCTTTCTTCTGGGGTCCGGCTTGGCCCGACTCAGGCCGGATTGCCCGTCGCCCGCGAAGCTTCGGTTCCAGGCGGGCGCGGTACGGCGAATCGGACCGGCGGCCCGAGCCGCAGCGACCAGGCCGCCCCCTGGGAAGCGGAGAGCGGCAATTTCGACCCGAACATCGAGCGGATTGTGCGCCTGCTCCAGACCCGCATCGGGCAGGACCGGTCGGTCGCGATGGTCCGACTGGACCCGCCCGAACTCGGCACTGTCCGCCTGCGAATGGACTTACGTGAAGATCAGTTGTCGCTTCGAATCGAAACTCAGACTGAAACGGCACGAAGGTTGCTGAGCGATCAGCTTGAAGACTTGCGGCGTAACCTGGAGGCGACCGGGATTCACTTGGAGCGGGCCGAGCTGCGGACGGCGGCGGTCGGGCACGAACCAGGTGAGTCCGGCAGCCCGCAGCAACCTGGGGACCATCAGTTGCCGGCCCGCGGCAACGACCAGTCCGCGGGGCATGGATCGCAGCCGGACAGCGAGGCTTGGCGGGAAGCACCCGGGACGATAGCCGACCCGCTGGTCGAGCGTACTGACGAAGAGTCGCCGCAAGTTGTCGGACCGGCGGCGGAGTCGCTGGTGAACCTCTTGGCGTAGGGCGGCGGGGAATGCTGCCCGCGCGTTTCAGGCGAGCGAGGTCGTAACGGCCGAGCCCGGAAAGGCGGCCGAGTCGGCGGCCCAGATGCTTACTTCGCTGGCCGGTGTATCGCTGCTCTGGGAGCGGCCCCGATGTGAACCCCGTCCGCCAACCGTTTCCTGCGAGGGACCTGCCATGTGGACTTCGACCATACTTGCGCCGGGGATGTCCGGCACCGGGCGGAAAGCCGCTTCCTCGGTCCTCGCGTCCAGCGGCTCGACCGCGTCCCGCGCCATCGCTGATCGTGGGACCAGCGGACTGCGGACCGAGGATTTTTTCAAGCTCCTGGTGACCGAGCTCAAGCAACAGAACCCGTTCGAGCCGGCCAAGACCGCCGACCTGATCGGGCAGGTTTCCCAGATCCGCAGCATCGAGCTGTCCAAGAACCTGACCGATGTGCTCTCCCAGATCGCCGGCCAGCAGCGGACGCTGGGAGCGGGCGAGTTGCTGGGCAAGTACGTGACTGCGGTTACTACCGCGTCCGACGGAACGCAACAGCAGGTTTCCGGTCTGGTCACCAGTCTGCGCTTCGAGTCTGACGGCACAGCCATGCTGGAGCTGGACAACGGACAGTGTGTTCGGGTCGCCGACGTGATCCTGGTCACAACGAGCGAGAACGCACCGGGCCAGGCTGCCGCCAGCGATGAATCGGCAGACTCCGACCAGGCCGCTGACAAGCTCTCCGACCAGGGGAAGTCCTCTTCCGGCGGGCTACTCCCCTGGCTGTCGCTGGACGCCAGCTTGCATCTATAACTTTCAGGCGAGGGCGAGGGTTCACCATGGGTTTGACCACCGCGATGTACACCGCGCTCAGCGGGCTCAACGCCAACCAGGCCCGTATCCAGACCATTGGTAACAACATCGCCAATGTGAATACCACCGCTTTCAAGGGCTCGCGGACCCTGTTCCAGACCCAGTTCGCCCAGACGCTTTCGATGGGCACTCCGCCCAGCGATACCAGCGGTGGTACCAACCCCAGCCAGGTCGGACTGGGCACGCTGGTCGGTGCCACGCAGCGCAACCTGGCCTCCGGATCGGTCGAAACCACCGGCCTGCCGGGCGACCTGGCCATCGAGGGCAGCGGCTATTTCATTGTGCAGGATTCCGCCGGCCAAGATCACTACACCCGGGACGGCGCCTTCTCCCTGAACAGCAACCACGAGCTGGTCACTGCCGATGGGTACCACGTGCGGGGGTTTGGCGTAGACGAGAACTTCAACATCATTCCCGGCCGCGTTCAAAACCTTCAAATTCCCCTCGGTCGACTCAACATCGCCCGGCCGACCGAAAAGGCCGTCATGGAGGGCGACCTAAGCGCCGCCGAAACCATTGCCACCACCGGCTCGCAGCATGTTTCGCAGGCTCTGGTCAACGGTTCAGGAGCCGCTGCGACCGCCTCCACCCGGCTTACCGACCTGCGGTCCGCCAGCGCACCCGGCCGGGCCCTGCTGGCCGATGGCGACGTGATAACCGTGTCTGGGGTCACCCGCGGCGATCGCGTCATTCCAAGCGCCCAGTTCACCGTGGGCACCACCGGTGACACTCTGGGTGATCTAGCCAACTGGCTGCAAGACGTGCTGGGCATCCAGGCGGATCCCGGGTTGGCGGGCAACCCGGGCGTCGCGGTGGAAGACGGGGCACTGGTGATCCGGAGCAACGCCGGTCAACCCAACGCCATCCGGATCGGATCGACCGGGCTGACCAGCAGCAACGCTGCCGTGTCCCTGCCCTTTCAGTTCACCCAGACCGGGGAGGCGAACGGCGGCGGCGTGTTCACTTCGTTCACCGTGTATGACTCGCTGGGTAACCCGGTCGGCGTGAACGCCACTTTCACGCTGGAGGCCACGCCTGACACCGGCCCGGTTTGGCGTTACTACCTGGAAGCTGCGGAGGGCGAGCCGGGGTCGCGGGTACTGGGAACCGGGACGGTCTCCTTCGACACTGCGGGCAATTTTGTGGCCGCGACCGGCAATCGGGTTTCGCTGAACCGCTCCGGCACCGGCGCGGCCTCCTCCCTGACGATCACCCTGGATTTCTCGACCGTCAACGGCCGCTCGACTGAAACCTCCAACATCATCATGGCCGACCAGGATGGTTTCCCGCCTGGAACCCTGACCGGCTTCACGGTCGGCAACGATGGCACCATTTCAGGGGTCTTCAGCAACGGCATGTCCCGCACCCTGGGCCAGGTAGCCCTGGCGGTCTTCTCCAATGAGGCCGGTTTGGTGGCCGAGGCGGGCAATCTATTCTCGGCCGGCCCGAACTCCGGACCACCGGCGGTCACCACTGCCGGTCAGTTCGGCGCCGGACAGATCCGGGGCGGAGCCCTGGAAATGTCCAACGTGGACCTCTCGCAGGAGTTCATCGGCCTGATCACCTCCAGTACCGGCTTCCAGGCCGCCAGTCGGGTGATCAGCGTCTCCAGCGAAATGCTTGACCAGCTTCTGATGACGCTCAGGTAGAGTCCGGCGGCCAGCCGCCTCACCAGGCCGGGCCCTGCCGCATGATCCGCAGCGCGTCGGCGGCGATCTCCCAGGCCGCCCCGGGCCGGGCCAGCCTGCGGGCGGCTACCCGAAGCTGCTCCAGCCGCTGCGGGTCGCTCAGCAGCCTGCCGACCCGCGGCCCCAGCAGGCGTGGATTGTTGACCTTGATCGCGGCCCCGTTTTCCAGCAGGTAATCGCTGTTGCGGGTCTCCTGCCCGGGAATCGGGTTCACGATCACCAGTGGCACGCCGCAAGCCAGCGCCTCGGCCGCGGTCAGCCCGCCGGGTTTGGTCACCACCAGGTCGGCGGCCTGCATCCACTCGTGCATCCGGTCGGTGTAGCCGACGACGTGGACCTCGCGTCGGGCCGCCTGTGCCTGCGCGAGCAGTCTCTGTCGCAACTTCTCATTGTTGCCGGCAATCACCACGATCTGGGCCGGCCCGGCCAGGACCAGCAGCTCGTGCAACAGCTTGCCGATCGGGCCCACGCCGAACCCGCCGCACAGCAGCAGCACCATCGGTCGGTCCGGGTCCAGCCGGCAGCACGCCCGAGCTTGCTGCCGGCCGAGTGCTTGTCCAAAGCCGGGGCGTACCGGGATGCCGGTCACCAGCACGCGGTCCGGCTTGGGGCCCCAGCTTGTCAGATAGAGTTTGCCTTCGTTCGTGGCGGTGTAGTATCGCTCGGTGGGGTGGTGGACCCAGATGCGGTGGGTCTCGTAGTCGGTCGTGACCGTGACCTGGGGGCAAACCAATCGTCCGGCCCGGCGCATCTGGGCGACGATCTCGGCTGGGAGATAATGTGTATTGATGATGAGCTTGGGGCGGCGGGCCGCCACATACCGGACGGTCGGAAGCTTGTTCAGGTTCTGGATCCACACCCGCACCGCGTCTTTTATCCATCCGTCGGGATGGTCCATGGTCTCGTACAGCCAGCCCATGGCTGCCGGAGCGTGGCGGACCAGCCCCAGGTACCCGCCCGCATACAGCCGCCGGAACAACGGGTTGGAGATGGCCAGCACGTCCAGCACCTCGATCTCCGCCTCCGGGGCCAGCCGTCGCAGGGCATGCTCCACTGCCCGGGCGGCCACCAGATGTCCGGCACCGGTCGAAGCGGCCAGGATCAGAATGGTGTTCCGGTCAGTCATGGCGTCCTGCCGGCTTCAAGTTAGCCGATCCCCCGGGGTCAAGAGCCGGGCCGCCAGCCGGTGGGCCATTTTTTCCAGGGATGCCCTGCACTCCGGCAGTCGGATCGAGTGGCCGGGTCTAGGGGCGCAAACCAGATCCAGTCCCGCAGGCAAAGTCGGTCGGGACAGTCGGAACGCTTCGCGGAGGATGCGCTTGATCCGGTTGCGTTTGACCGCCGACCCGTGTTTGCGTCCCACCAGCAGTCCCAGCCGCGTGTAACTCAATCCGTTGGGTGTGGCCCATACGGTTAGTTGCCCGTCCGCGCTTCGCAGGCCGCTCTTGAGCGTCTGCTGTAAGTTGCTTCGCTTGACGATTCGGAACCGTCGCGGAAAACCGAAACGCGCGGTTGTCACTTCCGGTGGACGACGGACTTTCAGTCCGGCCTTATTCTGGCCGCGCCGACTCGGCGGCCGGCTGGCGCGGCCAGACTCCCAGCCCCGGCCGGTCCCCCAGGCTGATCAGGCTTCCCTGGCGAGCGATTCCCTCGAACGGGTCGTCTGCCAGCAGTAGTGCTCCGTCCAAGTCGGCATAGTCGGCCAGCGAAGCGATACTCAACGCCGGGGCGATGGCCAGGCTGCTGCACACGAAACATCCGAGCATCACCTTCATACCAGGGCCCGGGCCAGGGTGATCATGCGCAGAGCCTCGCGAATGCCGCCGCACTTGGTGAACTTGATGTTCACGCCGTCCGCATGCTCGTGCAGCCGCAATACGTCGGCCGGCCGCTCGCAGCTCTCGTCGGCGAAGACCGGTGCCACCCCCAGCCGGGAAAGCTCGGCCATGCTCTGCCAATCCTCCCTCGGAACCGGCTGTTCAATCAGCGTGGGGCGGAAACGGGCCAGGCTGCGTATCCGGGCGACCGCCTGGCTGGGCGACCAGGCTTGGTTGGCATCCAGAAACAGTGGGCCGTCAAAGACCGATCGGATGTACGCGAGGGTCTGCTCATCATCTTCCACCCCCACCTTGACCTTCAGGGCGTCGAAGCCCGCCGCCAGGGCCTCCTCGACCTTGACCCGGATCAGTTCGGGCTCAGCCACCCCGATGGTGAAGGTGGTCTGCTTGCATGGCCGGGCCAGCCCAAGCAGTTTCCAGACCGGCAATCCCAGCCGCTTGCCGCACCAGTCGTGCAGGGCCGCGTCGACCGCGTCGATGGCCGCCCGCTGGTCGTCCTGCTCGGCGATCAGGCGCTGCACGATCGGCTCGATGGCCATCGGGTCGGATCCGAGCCGGCCCGACATGGCGATCAGGGCCGCCTCGGACGAGTCCAGAGTTTGACCGTACAGGCTGGAGGGCACGCACTCGCCCATCCCCACCACGCCGTCGTGCTCCAGCCGGACTACCAGGGTCTCTTTCTCGTCCAGGCCCCACTGCGAGGTCGCGAAGCGGTGCCGCGGGTGGA